>Ga0209563_100283_pt1 | contig 21235 bp, 19 predicted proteins | sample AraplaCvi_mMF_r2_FD_184271 | JGI IMG/M metagenome (GOLD analysis project Ga0209563, IMG submission 184271) | Arabidopsis root microbial communities from North Carolina, USA - plate scrape CL_Cvi_mMF_r2 (SPAdes) (version 2) | ecosystem: Host-associated > Plants > Roots > Endosphere | place: USA... | reverse complement strand
CTCCTCAACCTCGGCAACGTGCAGGAGATGGTGCTCGACGAGGCCGACAAGATGCTCGACCTCGGCTTCCTCGCCGACATCGAGAAGCTCTTCGCGCAGACGCCGGCGACCCGCCACACCATGCTGTTCTCGGCGACCATGCCCGGTCCGATCGTCGCGCTCGCCCGCCGCTTCATGACGCGGCCGGTGCACATCCGCGCCACCGACCCCGACGAGGGCCAGATCCAGGCGAACATCAAGCACCTCATCTACCGGGCGCACTCGCTCGACAAGGACGAGGTGATCTCCCGCATCCTGCAGGCCGAGGGCCGCGGCAAGACCGTGATCTTCACGCGCACCAAGCGCGCCGCCGCGAAGCTGGTCGAAGAGCTGAACGACCGCGGCTTCAACGCCGCCGCGGTGCACGGCGACCTCAACCAGGAGCAGCGCGAGCGCGCCATGGCCGCGTTCAAGGCGGGCAAGAAGGACATCCTGATCGCCACCGACGTCGCCGCCCGCGGCATCGACGTGGACGACGTGACGCACGTCATCAACCACACCATCCCGGACGACGAGAAGACGTACCTGCACCGCGCGGGCCGCACCGGCCGCGCCGGCAAGACCGGCATCGCGGTCACCTTCGTCGACTGGGAGGACCTGCACAAGTGGGCCCTCATCAACAAGGCGCTCGAGTTCGGGCAGCCGGAGCCGACCGAGACCTACTCGTCGTCGCCGCACCTCTACACCGACCTCGACATCCCGCAGGGCGTCAAGGGCCGGCTGAAGCCGACTCCCGCAGTCAAGGCGCCGAGCACGACCGGCAGCCAGACGGCCCGCGGCGGCCGCAGCGACTCCACCGGGCCGGACGGCGGCGAGCGGAGCAGCAGCAGCCGTCGGCGCCGCCGCACTCGCGGCGGGTCCGGTCAGGGCGGCTCGGGCGAGGCGGGTTCCGCTCCCGAAGCCGGGTCTGCCCCCACGGCCTCCGCCGAGGGCGGCGAGCCGACGGCCGCGGCCGGAACGCACGACGGCGGCGGCTCGCAGCACCGCGACGGCAACAGCGCCCCGCGCCGCCGGCGCCGGCGCTCCCGCGGCGGCTCCGCCGCCACCCCCGCCAGCTGACCCGCGCCCCGCGCCCGCACCCGACCCCCAAGCCAACAGCTCCTGAGTTCTTCGACCGTTTCCCGCGGATTCGGTCGAAGAACTCAGGAGCTGATTGCGTGGGTGGGGCGTCGGTGGCGGGTCAGTACCAGTGCGGGTCGCGCGCGAGCCACTTGCTGAGGGCCACGCACGGCGATCCGTAGCTGCGGCTGATGTAGTCGAGGCCCCAGTTGATCTGCGTGTTGGCGTTGGTCATCCAGTCGGGGCCGGCGGACGACATCTTGCTCGCGGGCAGCGACTGCGGGATGCCGTAGGCGCCGCTGGACGTGTTCAGGGCGTTGGCGCGCCACCCGGACTCGCCGTTCCAGAGCCGGATGAGGCAGCTCATCTGGTCGCTGCCCCAGCCGTACGCGCCGATGCGGCTCGCCGCGTACGCCTGCGCCGCGGCCGGGTCGACCGTCATGCCGGGAGGCGGCGCGATTCCGTCGGCCGAGCCTCCGGTGTTCGCGGCCGCTTCTGCCGCCTGCTGCGCCGCGACGCCTTCCGCGTACTTCTGCTCGACCGACGCCTCCGTGTTCTTGAGCGCGGCGAGCTGCGCGTACAGGGTGGTCGCGTGCTGCTTCTGGTCGGCGAGCTGCGCATCCGCCGCCTGCTTGGCCGCGACGGCGACGTCGTACGCCTTCTTGGCGTCGGTGGCGAGCTGGTCGCGGATCTTCTGCGCCGTCGTCGCCTGCTGGCTGAGCGAGTCGGCCAGGTTCTTCTGGGCGGTCGCCTGCGCGTACAGGGAGCTGGCCTGCTCCCCCAGCTTGGAGAGCGCGCCGAGCTGGTACAGCAGCGAGTCGGACTTCTGCGCGTTCGGGCTGAGGAACAGCCGCACGGAGACCGCCGAGCTGCCGGAGCGCGTCAGCTGCTCGGCGAGGGTGCCGCTCTGTGCTTTCAGCTCGCCGGCCTTCTGCGAGGCTGCGGTGGCGCGCTGCGCCAGGTCGTCGGCCTTCTGCGTCGCCTGCGTGAGCGCCGTCTCGGCCTGGCCGTACTCGCCGAAGCGCTTCACCGCGAGGTCGCCGGCGGCGTTCGCGGCGGTCTGGAGCCCGGTGAGGAGGCCGTTGATCCTGTCGACCTCGGCCTGCGCGGCCGAGGCGTTGGCCTTGGCCGCCTGCACGTCGTCCCACGACGGGTACGACGGATCGGCCTGCGCGGGCGCGACGCCTGCCGAGACCACCAGGGCCGCCGTGAGGGCGGCCGCGACCGCCGAGCCTCGCCAGAACCGTCTCACCCGCACACCTCATTTCACGATCCCCGGGCACCAGGCTACGTGCTGCGCCGTCCAGATCCGGAAAGCGGCCAGCGCCTGTCGCACCTTCGCCCGCCCGCGCGGGCACGCATCCACTGGTCCCGACACGCCGTCACCCCCGCCGGCCTCACGGCGTGTCGGGACCAGCGGATCGCGCCTCAGGCCGCGTAGAAGGGCGCGGAGCCGGTCGCCTCGGCGATCATCGCGTCGACGACGGCCGGATCGGTCGTGTTCTCGCCGAGGCGGTTGGGCTTCCCCGCGCCGTGGTAGTCGCTGGAGCCGGTGATGCGCAGGCCGTAGCGCGCCGCCAGCTCCCGCAGCCGGGCGACGCCGTCCGGCGTGTTCTCGCGGTGGTCGAGCTCCAGGCCGAAGAGTCCGGCGTCGACGAGCCGCCGCAGCCGGTCCTCCGGGATGACGCGCGAGCGCCCGCCGGTCGCCGGATGCGCGAGCACCGGCAGGCCGCCGGCGCCGCGGATCAGGCGCACGCCGGTCAGCGGCTCCGGCGCGTAGTGCGGCTGGAAGTAGCCGCTGCGCCAGTGCAGGATGCCGGCGAACGCGGCGCTCCGGTCGGAGGCGAGCCCGCGCGCGACGAGGGCGTCCGCGATGTGCGGGCGGCCGACGGTCGCGCCCTCCGTCGCCTGCGCGAGCACGTCGTCCCACGTGATGTCGTAGTCCTCGGAGATGCGGCGCACCATGTCCTCCGCCCGCCGCATCCGGCCCGCACGGATGCGGCGCGTCTCGGCGGCCAGGGCCTCGTCGGCGGGGTCGAACAGGTAGCCGAGCATGTGCACGCTCGCGAACTCGATGCGGGTGGAGAGTTCCATGCCCGGGACGACCGTGACGCCCGAGCGCACCGCCTCCTCCGCCGCGTCCGCCCACCCGGCGGTGGAGTCGTGGTCGGTGAGCGCCACCGTCCCCAGCCCCGCGCGCGCGGCGGAGCGCACCAGCTCCGCCGGCGTCTCTGTGCCGTCCGAGACGCTCGAGTGGGTGTGCAGGTCGACGGGACCACGGAACCGTCGCGCATCAGCCATGCTGACCATCCTAGGAGTGCCCCGCACCGGCCGACCGCCGGGTGGAAGAATGGAGGCCATGTCCTCCCAGCCGAGCACCCCCGCTTCCGCGTCCGCGACCGATCCGGCGACCGCCGACACCGCCGACGCCGCCGTCGCGACGACGACCGAGACCGCCGCCCCCGCCGAGACCGAGCAGGCGCCGCGCGCGACGCAGAACCGCTCCACCACCCCGGGGTCGGACGCGTTCCGCACGTACATCGGCAGCGACTGGGCCGAGCATCCGGAGGTCATCCCCGAGCCTCGGCGCCAGGCGGAGTACGCCGCGGCCCGGCGGGCCCGGATCTCGGAGCTGTTCCCGGGCAAGCGGCTCATCATCCCGGCCGGCCGGCTGAATCAGCGCTCGAACGACACCGACTTCCCGTTCCGCGCGCACTCGGCCTTCGCGCACCTCACCGGCTGGGGTTCCGACTCCGAGCCGGGCAGTGTGCTCGTGCTGGAGCCGTCCGGCTCCGGCCACGACGCCACGCTGTACTTCCGGGAGCGTGCCGGCCGCGACTCCGACGAGTTCTACGCGAACCCCGAGATCGGCGAGTTCTGGATCGGGCCCCGCCCGTCGCTCGCCCAGGTCGCCGGCGACCTCGCCATCGCCACGCGCGGCATCGCCGAGGTGCGGTCGGTGCTCGACACCGTCGACGGCGACACGGTCGTGCTGCGCGAGGCCGACCCGGCGGTCACCGACGAGGTGGACGCGGCCAGGATGCTGCTCTGGGACGACACGGACGGCGACCGCGACCCGGAGGACCATTCCGAGGACGACCGGCTCGCCCGCGACCTCTCCGAACTACGGCTGGTGAAGGACGACTTCGAAATCGGCGAGCTGCGCGCCGCCGTCGCCGCGACCGCGCGCGGCTTCGACGACGTGATCGCCGACCTCCCGCGCATCACCACGCACCCGCGCGGCGAGCGGCTCGTGGAGGGTGTGTTCTACGGTCGCGCCCGTGCCGACGGCAACGCGGTCGGCTATGACACGATCGCGGCGAGCGGGCCGCACGCGTGCATCCTGCACTGGACGCGCAACGACGGACCCGTCGTACCCGGCGACCTCATCCTGCTGGATGCGGGCGTCGAGCTCGACAGCTACTACACCGCCGACATCACGCGCACCTTCCCGGTCGACGGCACGTTCACCGAGACGCAGCGCCGGATCTACGAGGCGGTGCTGGAGGCGGCGGATGCGGCCTTCGCGATCGTGCGCCCGGGCATCCGGTTCCGCGAGATCCACGCGACGGCCATGGCGGTGATCGCACGCCGGACCGCCGAGTGGGGGCTGCTGCCGGTGACCGCGGAGGAGGCGCTGGAGGCGGACAACCAGCAGCACCGCCGGTACATGGTGCACGGGACGAGCCACCACCTGGGGCTCGACGTGCACGACTGCGCGCAGGCGCGCCGCGAGCTGTACCTCGACGGCGTGCTGGAGGCCGGGATGGTCTTCACGATCGAGCCGGGCCTGTACTTCCAGCCGGACGACCTCACGGTGCCGGAGGAGTTCCGCGGCATCGGCGTGCGCATCGAGGACAACATCCTGGTGACGGCCGACGGCGCCGAGAACCTCTCCGCCGCCATCCCGCGCACCCCCGGCGACGTCGAGTCCTGGGTCCGCCGCCTGACGAGCCGCTGAGGTGCTCGCAGATGTCGCGCCGCACGGCGTGTCGGCGACATCTGCGAGCACCTCAGCGGACGGCTATGCGGGTGGGGTGTCGTCGGCGGGAGGGGCGGGCGGCGCCGGCGGCGCGGCGGCGGGCGGGGCCGGCGGCGGGTCGGACGGGTGCTGCGGCTGGGCGGGCGGCGTCCAGCCGGACGCGGCGGGCGCGGCCGGTTCCGCGGCCCCGGCACCCGCTCCCCCGCCCGCGAGCAGGTTGCGCGCGCGGTTGCCGAGGTCGGAGTCCACGAGCACCGAGTAGCTGGTCGCGATCACCTGCTGGATGGAGGTGAAGTCGCGGCGGCGACGGTTCACCGCGTACGAGACGATGCCCCACAGCATCCCGAACCCGGCCCCGATGAGGAGGGCGGCGAGCACGAAGGCGAGGCTCACGCTGGGCGAGAAGATGATGAGCAGCAGGCCGAAGAAGATGCCCAGCCAGGCGCCGGACGCCGCCCCCGCCAGCGCGACACGGCCCCAGGTGAGCTTGCCGGTCACGCGCTCGACGCTCTTCAGGTCGCTCCCGACGATCGAGACCTTGTCGACGGGGAAATCGGCGCGGGCGAGCACATCGACCGCCTCCTGCGCCTGCGGGTAGCTCTCGAAGGTGGCGACCACCTCGCCCCGCGGCAGGGTCGGAAAGAGGATACGGTTGCGCCCGTTCAGCGGCCCAGGTGTGCTCATTCCCACATTGTCCCATCCAGTGCACCCGGCGGCAGGGAATCAGCTGCCGTTCACCAGCAAGGGCATAGGTTTATAGGGTGAGTGCCCCCAGAGTGTTCGTCGCCCGCCTTGCCGGGACGGCCGTGTTCGACCCCGTCGGTGACCGGGTCGGGCGGGTCCGCGACGTCCTCGTGGTGTACCGCAAGAACGACCCGCCGCGCGTGGTCGGCCTGATCGTCGAGATCCCCGGCAAGCGCCGCGTCTTCCTGTCGATCGGCCGGGTGACCAGCATCTCCAGCGGCCAGATCATCACCAGCGGCATCATCAACATGCGCCGGTTCGAGCAGCGCGGCGGCGAGGTGCGCGTGATCGCCGAGCTGCTCGGCCGCAAGGTCGTCTTCGCCGACGGCAGCGGCGAGGCCACCATCGAGGATGTCGCGATCGAGGAGACCGACACCGGAGACTGGGCGGTCAGCCAGCTGTTCGTGCGCAAGCCCAAGACCGGCGCCTCCCCCTTCGCCAAGGGCGCGACGACGTTCGTCACCTGGAACGAGGTGCGCGAGAAGCAGAAGCTCGGGGAGGCGCAATCGGCGGAGCAGCTGATCGCGACCTACTCGGAGCTGAAGCCCGCCGACCTCGCCAACACCCTCCTCGACCTGCCCCAGGAGCGGATGCTGGAGGTCGCGGAGGAGCTCCCCGACGACCGCCTCGCCGACGTGCTGGAGGAGATGCCGGAGAGCGAGCAGGTGCAGATCCTGGCGAAGCTCGACGACGACCGCGCCGCCGACGTGCTCGACCAGATGGAGCCGGACGACGCCGCCGACCTGATCGCGCAGCTCTCGGACGAGCGCGGCGAGCACCTCCTGGAGCTGATGGAGCCGGAGGAGGCGGAGGACGTCCGCATGCTCCTCAGCTACAACCCGGACACCGCCGGCGGCCTCATGACCACCGAGCCGATCATCGTCTCGGCCGACGCGACCGTCGCGGAGGGCCTCGCGCTCATCCGCCGCCACGAACTCGCGCCGGCGCTGGGCGCGGCCGTGTGCGTCACGCTCCCGCCGTACGAGCCGCCGACCGGCCGCTTCCTCGGCGTCGTGCACTTCCAGCGGATGCTGCGCTACCCGCCGCACGTGCGCCTCGGCACCCTGCTCGACCCGGGCCTGGAGCCCGTGACGGCCGACACCTCCGCCGCCGAGGTGTCGCGCATCCTGGCGTCGTACAACCTCGTCAGCGTCCCCGTGGTGGACGACAAGCACCGGCTCGTCGGGGTGGTGACCATCGACGACATCCTCGACTACCTGCTCCCCGACGACTGGCGAAGTCAAGACGAGGACGACCCCGTGAAACACGCGGAGGCGTCCGACGAGACCGGCAGCATCCGCGTTGTGAACGGAAGGAGGGGCGGAAGTGGCACGAGGTAGGCAGGACCCGGGGCTCGACGCCCCGAAGGGACTCCGGACGCCGGTGCTCCGGCGCGACAATGTGGAGTCGAGCGACCGCTTCGGGCGGTTCACCGAGTGGATCGCGCGCGCCATGGGCACGCCGTGGTTCGTGCTCGGGCTGACGATCTTCGTGATCGCCTGGATGGCGTGGAACACCCTCACGCCGAAGGGCTGGCGGTTCGACTCGGCCGACCTGGGCTTCATCACCCTGACTCTGGTGCTGTCGTTGCAGGCGTCGTACGCGGCCCCGCTCATCCTGCTCGCGCAGAACCGGCAGGACGACCGCGACCGCGTGCAGATCGAGCAGGACCGGCAGCGCGCCGAACGCAACCTGGCCGACACCGAGTACCTGGCGCGCGAGGTGGTCGCCCTGCGCCTGGCGGTGAAGGACATGGCGACGAAGGACTTCATCCGGGCCGAGCTGAGATCGCTGCTCGAAGACCTGGAGAGGAGCGACGCGGGCGAGGGCGAGCAGGCCCGTGCCTGACGGCGCTCTCGCCGGCGCGGTGCGGACCGCGCTGGCCTCCGTCCTCGATCCCGAGATCCGCAAGCCGATCACCGAGCTCGACATGGTCGGCGACGTGGCGGTGGATGCGGACGGCCGCGCGAGCGTCGCGATCAAGCTGACCATCGTCGGCTGCCCCGCGGCGGATGCGATCGAGCGGGATGTGCGCACGGCGACCGCCGCGGTGCCCGGCGTGACCGGGGTCGCGGTCGACGTTTCCGTGATGACGCCGGCCGAGCGTCGCGCCCTCACCGAGAAGCTGCGTGCCGGGCGACCCGCGCGCGGGCAGCAGTTCGGGCCGGACTCGCTCACGCGCGTCTACGCGGTGACGAGCGGAAAGGGCGGCGTCGGCAAGTCGACGCTGACGGCCAACCTCGCGGTCGCGCTGGCGGAGCGCGGCCTGCGGGTGGGCATCGTGGATGCGGACGTGCACGGGTTCTCGATCCCCGGCATCCTGGGCCTGACCGACGCCGACGGGGTCGCGCCGCGTCCGACCCGGGTGGACGACATGATCCTGCCGCCGGTCGCCTACGGCGTGAAGGTGGTGTCGATCGGGATGTTCGTCGACTCCCCGTCCGCCGCGGTCGCGTGGCGTGGGCCGATGCTGCACCGCACCATCCAGCAGTTCCTGTCGGATGTGTTCTTCGGCGACCTGGACGTGCTGCTGCTCGACCTGCCGCCCGGGACCGGGGATGTGGCGATCTCGGTCGGGCAGCTGCTGCCGGGCGCCGAGGTGCTCGTCGTGACGACGCCGCAGCCCGCGGCCGCCGACGTGGCGGAGCGCAGCGGTGTCGTGGCGCGGCAGACCGGCCAGAAGGTCGTGGGCGTGATCGAGAACATGGCCGGGCTGGTGCAGCCGGACGGCAGCGTGCTCGACCTGTTCGGATCGGGCGGGGGCGCCGAGGTGGCGCGCAGGCTCAGTGCGGGGCAGGACGAGGAGGTGCCGCTGCTCGCGAGCGTGCCGCTCAGCATCCCGCTGCGGGCCGGAGGCGACGCGGGCGCGCCGATCGTGGTGACCGACCCGGCCGACCCGGCCGCCGCCGCGATCCGGGCCGTCGCCGAGCGGCTCGCCGTGCGCCCGCGCGGCCTCGCCGGCCGCAAGCTCGGCGTCACCCTCCGCTGACCCCCTCCGCCGAGGTGCTCGCCGTTGCACGCTCGCACGGCGTGTCGCGCGCACCTGCCAGCACCTCACGGCCGGGTCAGGAGGGTGGGTCGACGGCTCGGGCGAGGAGCTCGGTGAGGAGGCGCTCGGTGAGGGGGCGCGGGAGCGCCTCCACGAGGGCGAGCAGCGGGGCCTGGTCGTCGGGCAGGCCGGGGGTCGGGCCGGCGAGGCCGAGGGACTGCAGGATGTGCGCGGCGGTCGCCGAGTCGAGCTCGCCGACGTCGGCGAGGCCGGCGGGAAGTGCGCCGAGCACGGCCTCCCGGTCGACCGGCGGCACGCCGCGCGCCTCGTCCGCCGCGCCGCGCAGCGCCGCCTCCAGCTCGTCGATGCGCCCCTCCGTCACCGGCGTGATCGTCAGGTGCGTCGTGTGCGGGAGCCGCGTGCCGTCCTCCTGCGTCAGACCCGGCTGCAGCTGCAGCACCCACCCGCGCCGGCGCACGCGGTCGGCCCAGTGGTGCGGGTCCACCCGGCGCGACTCCGGCACCGTCTCGTCGGTCGCGACGGCGAGCAGCGGTCCGGTCGGGGCGCCCACGACGCGCAGCCCCTCGATGTCGGCCACGACATCCAGCAGCCCGCGTGTCGCGCGTCGGCACGACTCCGCGAGTCCGGCGAAGCCGCGGGCGCCGAGGGCCTGGATGATCGCCCACGACGCCGCCAGCGCCCCGGCCGACTTCGACCCGAGCAGGGTGGCGTTGACGACCGGGTAGCCCGGCCATCCCGTCGTCGCGAAGTACTGCCGCCGCTGCCGGTCGCGCCCGCGCTGCAGCAGCACACTGGCGCCCTTCGGCGCGTAGCCGTACTTGTGCAGGTCGGCGGAGACGCTGGTCACGCCGGGCACGCGGAAGTCCCACGCGGGGAGGGCGGAGCCGTCGGCGGCGCGCCAGAACGGCAGCACCCACCCGCCGATGCAGGCGTCGACGTGGCAGGCGACGCCCGCCTCCTCGCACGCCGCGGCGACCGTCTCCACCGGGTCGAGCGTCGCGTACGGGTACGACGGAGCCGACACGACGACGAGCGCGACATCGGCGGCGATGCGTACGATCAGCTCCGCCGCATCCACCTCGCCGGTGGCCGGGTCGACCGGCACGAGGTCCAGCGTCAGCCCGAACATGGCCGCCGCCTTGTGGAACGCCGCGTGCACGGTCACCGGCGCGAGCAGGCGCGGCGCGCCGGAGCCCCCGGCCGCCCGCCACACATCCCGCGCGGTCTTCACCGCGAGCAGGCACGACTCCGTCCCGCCCGAGGTCACCGAGCCGACCACGTCGTCGTCGCCGTGCAGCAGCTCGCGGGCGAAGCCGACGACCTCGCGCTCCATCACGGCGACCGACGTGAAGGTCGTCGGGTCGAGTCCGTTCACCGGCTGCACCAGCCGCATCGCCTCGGCCGCCAGGGCGTCGAGCTCCGGCATCCCCGAGTCGTACACGTAGCTGAGCACGCGTCCGCCGTGCGTCGGCGCGTCCGCGGCGCGCAGCGCCGACAGCCGCGACAGGATCGCGCCCTGGTCAAACGACGACATCGATGTCTCCCTTCCGCAGCCGGTAGCGGGCAAGCGGCAGCAGGCTGGCCGCCACGATCGCCGCCGGGATGATGCTGAAGCTCAGCACGATGCCCGCGACCGCGCTCCCCGGCTGGGCGGCGCCGGCCGACTCGGCGGCGGTCCGCGAGACGTAGCCGCTGACGGCCAGCACCAGGCTGAGCACGGTGGCGCCGAGCGCCATGCCGGTCGTCTCCCCCGCCGTCCACATGCCGCCGAACGTCCCCGCCCGGCCTTCCCCGTTGCGGCGCGCGTCGTGCGAGATCACGTCCGGCAGCATCGCCATCGGCAGCGACTGCATCCCGGCGTACGCGGCGCCCGCAACGGCCACCGGCACGTACACCCAGGCACCGGGCACCCACAGCAGCCCGAGCATCGACAGAGCGGCAAGCGCGAACAGGATGCTCGCCACGGCGAAGCCGCGCTCCTTCCCGATCCGCCGTGCGACGACACCCCAGAGCGGCGCGACGACGAGCGCCGGGCCGATCAGCGCCACGAACAGGAACGTCACCGCGTCTTCGGAGTGCAGCACCCACGTCGCCACGTAGTTCGCGCCCGCCAGCATCATCCCGGTCGCCAGTCCCTGCAGCAGGAAGGCGAGCAGGAGCGCCCGGAACGGCTGGCTCTCGCGCAGCACGCGCACGCCGGCCGCGTAGTTCGACCGCACGGTCGCGGCGAGGCGCTCGCGCGGCGGCGGGTCGGCCGCCGGCAGCCCTCGTGGTGCGACGAAGGCGGAGGCCAGCATCCCCGCGCCGATGACCACGCCGGCGACGAGCGCCATCAGGAGGTACCCCGCGAACGAGTTGCCGCCGCCCAGGCTCCGCAGGGCGGGGCCGCCCGCGCCGAACAGGAGGATCGCGAACGTCAGCACCACCACGCGCCAGGTCAGCAGCCGCGTCCGCTGGTCGTAGCCGGAGGCGAGCTCGGCCGGCAGCGCGATGTACGGCACCTGGAACAGGCTGAACGCGGTCGCCGTGAGCACGAACGCCAGCAGCACCCACACGGCCGCGACCGGTGCCGGCGTACCGGGCACGACCGCGAAGGTCAGCAGGAAGAACACCGGAAGCGCCGCGCCGCCGAGCACCATCATCGGCCGCCGGGACCCGCGCACCGCGAGCATCCGGTCGCTGCGTGCGCCGATGACCGGGTCGATGAGCACATCCCACACCTTGGCCACCGTCACGACGACCCCGGCGACCAGCGCCGCGACGCCGAGCGAGTCGGTCAGGTAGTACACGAGCACGAGGCCGGGAAGCGTGGCGAATCCGCCCGTGCCCAGCGATCCGACGGCGTAGCGGGCGACGGTCGCCCGGGTCAGCGACGGCTCCGTTGCGATCATGTCCGCAGCGTAGTGGATGCGCGCCCGCGTCGGCGCCCGCGCCCCGCTACGTCGACTCGGTGTCGTACGGCGGCACAGCGCCGGCGGTCAGCGGCATCTTCCGCTGCGCGTAGGCCGACTGCGTCACCGGCTTGATCGCGGCCGCCGGCTCCGCCGGGTCGTCCAGCAGCGCCTCCCGGATGATGCGGCGCGGGTCGTACTGCCGCGGGTCGAGCTTCTTCCAGTCGACCTCGTCGAACTCGGGGCCCATCTCGTCGCGCATCCTGTCCTTCGCGCCGTTGGCGAAGTTGCGCAGCGACCGCACCAGCTGACCGAGCTTGGCCGCGTACGCGGGCAGCCGCTCCGGGCCAATGACGAACGCCGCGATCACCGCCACGATCAGCAGCTTGTCGAAGGTCAGCCCGAACACGTTTCCAGGGTATCGCGGCGATGCATGCACGAATGCCGGGTGAGCCGACCGTATCCTCGGAGTTGGCCGAACAACACCGGTCGATCGACGGGAGCGCTGTGTCAGAGAAGGACTCGAACTGGAGGTTCGCCGACGACGTGGTCGTGGAGAGCGAGGTCATCGCGCGCGCACGCCAGCAGTCGCTCGAACTCGGCATCGAACCGATCTCGCCCGCGACGGGCGCGCAGGCCGCGGTCGTCGTCGCCGCGACCCGCGCCGAGAACGTGGTGGAGATCGGCACCGGCGTCGGCGTCTCGGGCCTGTGGCTGCTCACCGGCGGCACAGAGGCGCAACTGACCTCGATCGACGTGGAGGTGGAGTACCAGCAGCACGCGCGCGCCTTCTTCACCGAGGCGGGCGTCCCCGCCAACCGGGTGCGCCTCATCCCGGGCCGGGCGCTGGACGTGCTGCCCCGGATGAACGAGAACTCCTACGACATCGTCTTCATCGACGCCGACCCGCAGTCGGTGATCGAGTACGTCGAGCACGGCCTGCGCCTGGTCCGGCCCGGCGGCACCGTCCTCGTCGCACGCGCCCTCTGGCGCGGCCGCGTCGCCGACCCGGCCGCCCGCGACGACGTGGCGACCGGCTTCCGCACGCTCATCACCGAGACCTCCGCCTCCGGCGCGGTCATCAGCGCGCTGTCGCCCGCGGGCGAGGGCCTGCTCCAGATCACGAAGCTGGCGCCGTAGCGCCGCCGCAGACACGAGAAGGGCCCCGATCCTGCAGGATCGGGGCCCTTCTCGTTACAGCAAGGTCAGGCGGAGGCGACGACGCTCGCAAGGGCGTCGTGGAGTTCCTTGGCTTCCGCGTCGTTGACGGATACCACCAGGCGTCCCCCACCCTCGAGCGGCACACGCACGATGATGAGCCGTCCCTCCTTCACAGCCTCCATCGGGCCGTCCCCGGTCCTCGGCTTCATGGCCGCCATGCAGCTCCCCTTTCGTGGATGTACTCCTATTATCCGACATCCTTGCGGGCCTGCGGAAATCGTAGGGATCAGGGAGGTGACCAGTCGTATCCGTCGATGGTCCAGCAGATCGCCACCCAGCCGACCTGCAGTGCGAGGAACAGGATCACCATCCCCACCCGGTAGACGCGGCTGCGGGGCAGGGCGATGGCGCCGAGGAGGGGGAACAGCGGCATGAGCAGGCGGAACGTGCTCGACTGGGGGAAGAAGACCGCGAGCAGGTAGAGCGAGTAGGCGGCGACCCAGAACCGCAGGTCGACGCCCAGCCGCCGCACGGCCGGAGAGAACAGCAGCACCGCGTACAGGGCGAGGATGATCACCAGCGTGACGACGCCGGTCCAGCCGGGCACGCCGAGCATGACGCCCGCCCACCAGTCCGCGCCCTGGAACCAGGGGGTGAACGGCACCAGGTGCACGTTTCCGATGTATGGCGCACGCCAGGCCAGCTCGGTGTCGGTGTAGGCGGTGAGGGATCCGGTGGCGACGGCGGCGATCGCCGGCCACGCCAGGCCGGCGAGGCCGCTGAAGACGGTCAGGGAGACGCTCAGGACGCGCTCGCGCAGCGGGAACGGGTCGGTGCGGCGGCGCACCCAGCGGTAGACGACGTGCAGGCCGAGCGCGAGGGCGAACGCCAGGCCGCTCGGGCGGGTGAACGCCATCGCGAGCACGACGGGGAACAGCCACGCGTACCTCCGCTCCACCAGCAGGAGCAGGGCGGTGACCAGCAGGAGGATGTACAGCGACTCGGCGTAGGCGACCTGGAACAGCGGCGACACCGGCGCGACGCAGAACAGGACGACCGCGAACAGGCTCGTGGACGCATCCAGCCCGACCCGCCGCATCAGCCGGTGGAAGACGAGGGCCGCGCCCGCGCCCGCGAGCAGCGAGACCAGGACGGCCGCGACCGGCCACGGCAGGCGCGTGACGAACATCACCGCGTCGACGACGCCGGGGAAGCCGGGCATGAACGCCCACGCGTTCTCGCTGACGTGCACGCCGTCGCTTGTCGGCAGCGACGCCGGGTAGCCGAAGCCGGCGACGATCTCGTACCAGCGTCCATCCCAGATGTTGGCGAACGTGAAGTAGTCGGGCGCGGCCGACGTCCACGCGTTCTGGGCCTCGGCGGCCGCGAAGGCGAGCATGATCACGGTCGTCACGGCACGCGCGGCGACGTACACCGCGAGCACGCGCACCCACCACAGCGTCCACCAGGGGCCCCGACCGGCGGAGGAGGCGGTGGTGTCGGTCAGCGCCGTCGGCTCAGCGGGCGCCGGCGCCGGTGAGCCAGGCACGCAGTCCCTCCTCGACGGCGACGATCTGCTCCACGTCGACCCGCTCGTCGTCGGCGTGCGCCTTGAGCGGGTCGCCGGGGCCGTAGTTGACCGCGGGGATGCCCATCGCGCTGAACCGCGCGACATCCGTCCAGCCGTACTTCGGCTTCGCCACGCCGCCGACCGCCGCGACGAAGTCCTGCGCGAGCGGGGCGTCCAGGCCGGGGCGGGCGCCGTCGGCGCGGTCGACGACGGTGATCTCGTAGTCGCCGAACAGCTCGTGCATGTGCTCGATCGCCTCCTGCGAGCTGCGCGACGGCGCGAAGCGGTAGTTGATGTGCACCATGCACTCGTCGGGGATGATGTTGCCCGCGACCCCGCCGGAGATGCCGACCGCGTTCAGGCCCTCCTTGTAGACGAGCCCGTCCACCTCCACCTCGCGCGCCTGGTACGAGGCCAGGATGTCGAGGATGGGCGCCGCCTTGTGGATCGCGTTGTCGCCCACCCAGCCGCGCGCGGAGTGCGCCCGCAGGCCGTACGTCCGGACCTCGACGCGCAGGTTGCCGTTGCAGCCGCCCTCGACGACCCCGTTGCTCGGCTCGCCGAGGATGCCGAAGTCGCCCACGAACAGGTCGGGGCGGTTGCGCGCCAGCCGGCCGAGGCCGTTCAGCTCGGCGTTGACCTCCTCGTGGTCGTACCACATCCACGTCACATCGACGGCCGGGTCGGTGAGCTCGGCGGCGAGCTTCAGCTGCACGGCGACGCCCGCCTTCATGTCGACCGTCCCGCGGCCCCAGAGGTAGCGGATGCCGTCGTGCTCCTCGAACCGCGTCGGCAGGTTGCCGTTCAGCGGCACCGTGTCGATGTGGCCCGCGATCAGCGCCCGGCGCTCCCGCCCGAGGTTCGTGCGGGCGACCAGGGTGTCGCCGTCGCGGATCAGCTCCAGGTGCGACAGGCCGCTCAGCGCCGCCTGCATCGCGTCCGCGAGCGAGCCCTCGTTGCCCGAGACGGACTCGATGTCGCACAGCTGGCGGGTGAGGTCGATGGACGAAGCGGTCAGGTCGAGAGGCGAGCTGCTGTTCTGCACCCTACTAACCTAGGGGCATGCCTTCCGACGTGCCTGAAAGTTCTGCCGCGCCCCGATCCGCCTGGGGCTACGGCCTCGCGACGGTGGCCTCCGACGGCACCGTGCTCGACACGTGGTTCCCCGAGCCGCAGCTCGGCAGCCTCCCGGCCGGCCGCGACCGCTGGATCGCGCCCGCCGAGCTGGAGGAGCTCGCCGGGGAGGATGCGCGCCGCGGTGTGCGCATCGACATCGTCACCGTCGAGATCGAGCTGGATGCGCCGGTCGCCTCCACGCCAGACGCCTACCTGCGCCTGCACCTGCTCTCGCACCTGCTGGTGCGGCCGAACGGGCTCAACCTCGACGGTATCTTCGCCCACCTGCCGAACGTCGCGTGGACGAACGCCGGACCGGTGCACCCGGCCGACCTCGACCGGCTGCGCCCGCGCCTGCAGCGGGCGGGCATCCAGGTCTCGGGCGTCGACAAGTTCCCGCGGCTGCTCGACTACGTCACGCCCGACCGGGTGCGCATCGCGGACGCGTCGCGCGTACGGCTCGGCGCGCACCTCGCCCCCGGCACGACGGTGATGCACGAAGGCTTCGTCAACTTCAACGCCGGGACGCTCGGCTCGTCCATGGTGGAGGGCCGCATCTCGCAGGGCGTCGTGGTGGGCGACGGCTCCGACATCGGCGGCGGCGCATCCATCATGGGCACGCTGTCCGGCGGCGGAACGCACCGGGTGTCGATCGGCGAGCGGGCACTGCTCGGCGCGAACTCGGGCATCGGCATCTCGATCGGGGACGACTCGGTCGTCGAGGCGGGGCTCTACGTGACCGCCGGGACGAAGGTCGTCGTGGTCGGCGAGGCGCCGACGGCCGACGGCCGCCCGCGCACGGTGAAGGCCGCCGACCTGTCGGGCGTGCCCGGCCTGCTGTTCCGCCGCAACTCCCTCACCGGCGCCGTCGAGGTCCTCCGCCGCGCCGGCGCCGGCGTGGAGCTGAACGCCGCCCTGCACGCCTAGCCGCCGCATCCGCTGGTCCTCAATCCATGGGACGCAACACGCCGTTCCCGGCGCGCGGCAACGGCGTGTTGCGTCCCATGGATGCTCAGACCAGGGCGAGGACGGACGCCGGGTCGCGGAGGATGCCGCCGATGTCGGCCAGGAAGCGGCTCGCCTGCTCGCCGTCCACGATGCGGTGGTCGAACGACAGCGCGAGCGTGAGCACGTCGCGCAGCGCGATGCCGCCGTCGTGCTCCCACGGCTGACGGCGGACCGCACCGACGGCGAGGATCGCCGCTTCGCCGGGCGTCAGGATGGGCGTCCCCGCATCGACCCCGAACACGCCGACGTTCGTGATGGTGATGGTGCCGCCGGACAGGTCGGCGGGCGGCGTGCGGCCGGCGCGGGCGGTCTCGGCCAGAGCGCGGATCGCGGACGCCAGCTCGCCCAGGCTCCGGCCGTCGGCGTCGCGGATGACCGGCACCAGCAGGCCGCGCGGCGTCGCCGCGGCGATGCCGAGGTGCACGTACTCGGTCTGCACGATCTCCTGCGCGGCATCGTCCCAGCGGGAGTTGACCTCCGGTGTGCGACGGATGGCCAGCAGCAGCGCCTTCGCGACGATGGCGAGCAGCCCGGGCTTCGCGTCCGCGAACTCCGGGCGCGCCTTGAGCCGGGCGGCGAGCTCCATGGTGGCGCTGACGTCCACCGTGAGGAAGACGGTCGCCTGCGGTGCGCCGAATGCGCTGCGCACCATGGCGTCGGCGGTCGCCTTGCGCACACCGCGGATCGGGATGCGCGTCTCGCGCGCCCCGGCGGCCTGCGGCACCGACGGCGCCGGCTCGGCGGCGACGGCGCCCGCGAACGACTGCACGTCGCCGCGCGTGATGAGCCCGCGCTCGCCGGTGCCGACGACGGAGGTCAGGTCGACGCCGAGCTCGCGAGCGAGCTTGCGGACGGGCGGCGTCGCGCGCGGGCGCTCGGCCGGCGCCGCGGGCGCGACGGGCGCGACGGGCGCCGACGCGGCAGCAGCAGCCGCGGGCGCCGCAGCAGGCGCAGCCGGCGCCGCAGCCGGTGCCGCAGCCGGTGCCGCGGGCGCGGCAGGCGCCGCCGTCGCAACCGAGACACCGCCCCCGGTCGCGTCCCCGCCTGCGAGCCCCGGCCGGGCCCGACGGGCCGGCCGGGCGCCGGACTCCGGCCGCGCCCCGTACCCGACGAGCGTCGGCTCCGGCGCGTCCGCGACCGGCTGCGCGGGTGCGGGCGCCTCCCCCGCCGGCTCCGCACCCTCCACCTCGAAGGCGACCAGCGGCTCCCCCACCGCGACCGTCACTCCGGGCTCGACGAACAGCCGGGACACCCGGCCGTCGTACGGCGCGGGCAGCTCCACGAGCGCCTTGGCGGTCTCCACCTCGGCGATGATCTGGTTCAACTGCACCGTGTCGCCGACGGCGACCTTCCAGGCGACCAGCTCCGACTCGGTCAGGCCCTCCCCCAGGTCGGGCAGCGCGAACTCCTTGACGGCCATCAGTCCTCCACCCCGGTCAGCGAGTTGGGCCGGTCCATGGCGCGGTCGATGCCGTCCAGGATGCGGTCGAGGTCGGGCAGGTGCGCCGACTCCAGCCGGGCGGGCGGGTACGGGATGTCGTGCCCGGTCACGCGGACCGGCGCGTGCTCAAGGTGGTAGAAGCAGCGTTCCGTGATGGATGCGGAGATCTCCGCCGCGAGGCCCCCGGACAGCGCGGCCTCGTGCGTGACGACGAGCCGCCCGGTGCGCTTGACCGACGCGACGACCGTGTCGAGGTCGAGCGGCGACAGCGAACGCAGGTCGATCACCTCCACCGACACGCCCTCGTCGCCCGCGGCGACGGCCGCATCCCGCGCCAGCTGCACCAGGCCGCCGTACGTGACCAGCGTCACGTCGGTGCCCTGCGTCAGCACGCGCGCCGTGCCCATCGGGCGGGCGTCGGCGAGGGGGGCGTCCTCGTCCACGTCGCCCTTGGCGTGGTAGCGGCGCTTCGGCTCGAAGAACAGCACGGGGTCGTCGGAGGCGATGGCCTGCTGGATGAGCGTGAACGCGTCCTGCGGGTCCGACGGGCTGACCACGCGGAGGCCGGGCGTGTGCGCGAAGTACGCCTCGGGCGAGTCGGAGTGGTGCTCCGCCGAGCCGATGCCGCCGGCGAACGGCACGCGGATGACGATCGGCATCCGGACGTTGCCCTGCGTGCGGTAGTGCATCCGCGCCACCTGGTTCACGATCTGGTCGAACGCCGGGTAGATGAAGCCGTCGAACTGGATCTCGACCACCGGCCGGTAGCCGCGGTACGCCATCCCCACCGCTGTGCCGAGGATGCCGGACTCGGCGAGCGGCGAGTCCATCACCCGGCGCGGCCCGAACTCCGTCTGCAGGCCGTCGGTGACGCGGAAGACGCCCCCGAGGGTCCCGATGTCCTCCCCCATGAGCACGACGTGGTCGTCGGCGGCCAGGGCACGGCGGAGACCGGCGTTGATGGCCTTGGCCATGCTGAGCGCGGTCATCGGACGTCGCCCCCGACGAACGTGCGCAGGTAGCGCGAGTAGTGGTCGCGCTGCCTCGCCAGCCCGGTGTGCGGCTCGGCGTACACGTTGTCGAAGACGCTCAGCGGGTCGGGGTCCTCCAGCGTCGTGATGCCGGAGCGCATCTCGCCCGCCACCGCGTCGGCCTTCGCCGCGATCGCCTTCTGCCGCTCCTCGGTGAGGGCGCCCTGGGAGGCGAGATACGCCTCCACCCGTGCCAGCGGGTCCCTGCCGCGCCACGCGTCGAGCTCGGAGGCGTCGCGGTAGCGGGTGGGGTCGTCGGCCGTCGTGTGCGGCCCCATGCGGTAGGTGACGGCCTCGATGAAGGTCGGGCCGCCTCCACTGCGGGCCCGGTCGAGCGCGGCGCGCGTGACCGCCAGCACGGCGAGCACGTCGTTGCCGTCGACGCGGACGCTCGGGACGCCGAACCCCGGCGCGCGGTCGGCGATGGGACGCTGAGCCTGCAGCGACACCGGCTCCGAGATCGCGTACTGGTTGTTCTGGCAGAAGAACACGACAGGTGCGGCGTAGGTGGCGGCGAAGATGAGCGCCTCGGTGACGTCGCCCTCGCTGGTGGCGCCGTCGCCGAAGTAGGCGACGGCGACCGCGTCGGTGCCGTCGGCCTGGATGCCGAGCGCGTACCCGGTGGCGTGCAGGGTCTGCGCGCCGATGATGACCTGCGGGGTCGCCATGTTGATGTCGTAGGGGTTCCAGCCGCTCTGGACGGTGCCGCGCCAGACGCGCAGCAGGTCGACCAGGCCCGCCCCGCGGCAGTAGGCGACGCCGTGCTCGCGGTAGCTGGAGAAGACGAAGTCGTCGGCGCGCAGGGCGCGACCGGAGCCGATCTGGGCGGCCTCCTGGCCGAGCAGCGGCGGCCAGAGGCCCAGCTCGCCCTGACGCTGCAGCGCGGTGGCCTCGGCGTCGATGCGGCGGATGACGCGCATGTCCTCGTAGAGGGCGAGGAGCTGGTCGGTGCCGATGTCGGACACCCACGCGTCGAAGCGGTCGTCGCTGTGCCGGACGCCGTCGGCGTCGAGCAGGCGGACGGGGTCGAGCGAGCCGAGCGGCAGCTCGTCGAGCGACCCGAGGCCGGTGTGAGCGCCTCCCTGTCGGGTGGCGGGCTGATTGTCGATCGTCACGGTTCACGCAACCTTCACTCTCGCGCCCGGCGGGCGGCGCTTGTGGCGCGCCCGGCGGCTTCCGGCCTCGTCGCCGGAATTACGGGAAGGCTACGCTGCGGGATCAGCGCGCACAACCATCGGCGTGTCGACGGTGCATCGTGCGCTATCGCGGCGGACCGGCGGATGCTAGCTTGCACACTATGCGCAGCTTCGACAGCACCGACCGCCGCATCCTCCTCGCCCTCGCGGACGACCCGCGGTCGACCAACGTCTCCCTCGCCGACCGGCTCGGCCTCAGCCGCAACACGGTGCAGGCGCGCGTCGCCGAGCTGGAGCGCAGCGGCGCGTTCCTGTCGTTCGAGCGGCGCATCTCGGCCCGGGTCGCGGGCTACCCGCTCGCCGCCTTCGTCAACGTGCACGTGCAGCAGCAGCGGCTGTCAGAGGTGGTGGAGAGCCTCGCGGCGATCCCGGAGGTGGTGTCGGCGCACGGCCTCTCGGGCCCGTCCGACCTGCTCCTGCGCGTGGTGTGCGTGGACGCCGAGGACCTCTTCCGCATCACCGGCATCATCCAGTCCACCGCCGGCGTCGACCGCGCCGAGACGTCCCTCGACATGGGCGAACTCATCCCCTACCGCCTCCGCCCCCTCCTCACCCGCGACACCGCAGCCAAGAGCTCCTGAGTTTTTCGAGCGACACGCCGCGGCCGACTCGAAAAACTCAGGAGCTGATGGCGGCGGGGCCGGGGACGCGCGAAGGCCGCGCCGACGGGGTCGGCGCGGCCTTCGGACGGAGAGGCGGGGCGGGTTACGCCTCGGCGGGGGCCTCCGCGGGCTCCGCAGCGGCCTCGGTGGCCTCCTCGGCGATCACCGGGGCGAGCGAGAGCTTGCCGCGGTCGTCGATCTTGGTGATCTCCACCAGGATCTTCTGGCCGACGCCGAGCACGTCCTCCACGTTCTCCACACGCTTGCCACCGGCGAGCTTGCGGACCTCGGAGATGTGCAGCAGGCCGTCCTTGCCCGGGAGCAGCGAGACGAACGCACCGAACGCGGCGATCTTGACGACGGTTCCGAGGAACTGCTCGCCGAC
>Ga0209563_100278_pt1 | contig 21585 bp, 20 predicted proteins | sample AraplaCvi_mMF_r2_FD_184271 | JGI IMG/M metagenome (GOLD analysis project Ga0209563, IMG submission 184271) | Arabidopsis root microbial communities from North Carolina, USA - plate scrape CL_Cvi_mMF_r2 (SPAdes) (version 2) | ecosystem: Host-associated > Plants > Roots > Endosphere | place: USA... | reverse complement strand
GGGCACTCGACACGCTGGACGAGATCGGCACGCCCGACCGGACGGACGAGTGGGTGCGGCGCACCCTCGCCGGCGGCGGCCGGGTGATGGGGTTCGGGCATGCGGTCTACCGCACCGAGGACCCGCGATCCCGGATGCTGCGCGAGGTCGCGCAGGGGTTCGGCGGCCCGCGGGTCGCGTTCGCCGTGCAGGTGGAGCGACGGGTGCAGGAGCTGCTGGCCGAGCTGAAGCCCGGACGCGAGCTGCACACGAACGTGGAGTTCTACGCGGGAGTCGTGATGGAACTGTGCGGCATCCCGCGCCCCATGTTCACGCCGACCTTCGCCGCGGCCCGGGTGGTGGGGTGGACGGCGCACATCCTCGAGCAGTCCGCCGAGGGCAAGATCGTGCGGCCCTCCTCGCGCTACGTCGGGCCGCCCGCCCCGGAGCCGCTCCCGGCCCGCCTGCCCGCGGCGAGCTGACGGCCCCGGGCCGGTCGCCCGGGCCGGTCGCCCGTCGTGTGCTGGCCGGTCGCCCGGGCCGGTCGCCCGTCGTGTGCTGGCCGGTCGCCCGGGCCGGTCGCCCACCGCGTGCTGGCCGGTCGCCGCGCAGACTACCTGCCGCGTGCTGACCGGTCGCCGCGCAGACCGCCCGCCGCGTGCTGGCGTCGGCGTGCAGACCGCCTACCTCGTGCTGGCCGGTCGCCCGCGCAGCCCGCCTGCCGCGTGCTGGCCGGTCGCCCGCGCAGACCGCCTGCCGCGTGCTGGCCGGCCGCCCGCTCTCCGTCCCTCGCGCGGCGCCGGCCGCGCTCCCTCACTCGCGCGGCGAGTACACCCGCAGTGCCGACGGCCGCACGCGGATCGTCAGCCGCTTCGGCTGCCCAGGGGTCGTGGTCGACGCTTCGCCGTCGTGGGCGTACCCGGGGTCGTCGTCGCCCGCCGCGATGACGATCTCGGTGGTCGTGCGCGCATCCAGAGCCGGCGGACCCTGGAGGAACGGCAGGCGGGCGACGAACGCGTCCGTCCGCCCGCCGAACGCCAGCGCCACGGCACCGCGGGTGCGCGGCTTGCCGTCGGCGAAGAGGATGCGCACGTCGAGCAGGTGATCGTCGAGCCTGCGCCGCTCGATCGGGGCGACGGCGACCGGGTAGTACCGGTCCACGCCGACGAACACCGACCAGACCTCGCGCGGGCGGCCGTCGATCTCGACGTGCAGGGGAGAGCCGCGGCGCACCACCCGGATCGCGGCGAGCAGCGCGGCGATCGGCTTGCCCAGCCGCTTCTCGTGCTTCTCGCGCTCCTCGACGAACGACGGGTAGATGCCGACCGACGCCGTGTTGAGGACAGTGAGGGTGGTGCCGTCGCCGAACTCGAGGTCGGCGACGTCGACCTCGCGTCCGCTGCCGGCCGCGAGGGCGGCGAGCGTCGCGTCGACGGTCTCCAGCAGAGCCGCCTTGGCGAAGTGGTTGAAGGTCCCGCCCGGGAAGACGAGCAGGGGCAGCCCGGCGTCGCGCGCCTGCTGCGCCACGGCCGCGACCGTGCCATCGCCGCCGTATACCCCGAGCACCGTCGGGGGCGCCTCCGACGCGAGCTCGCGCGCGACGAGCTCCCCGATGTCGTCGCCGTCCGAGAGCTCGTGGATGCGCGCCTGCGGCAGCCTCTCCCGCAGCAGCGGCCCCGCCTCCGGCCGGCCGAGGCCGCGACCCGACCCCGGGTTGACGACGATGAAGACGCCCTCGCCGGTCCCGGTCGCCGGGAGGTCGACCATCCGGGCGGTGGGAGGGTCGCGCCGCACCAGCTTTCGCCGCGCCGGGGCCGCGGCCTTGAGCGCGAGCGCGGCGCCCGCGCCGATGGCGGCGCCGCCCGCGACATCCGACAGCCAGTGCGCTCCGGTGTGCAGGCGGGAGTACCCGACGCCGGCGGCGAGCGGCGCGAGCGCCGCACCGGCCGCCGGCCACTCCAGGGCCACGCCGGTCGCGAAGGCGACGGCGCTCGCCGTGTGTCCCGACGGGAACGACGGGGATGTGGGCGACCGCTCCAGGCGCCGGGCGATCGGGATGGAGGTGCGCGCCGGACGCTCACCCCCGACCAGGCGTTTGCCGACGAGGTTGGCGATCAGGCTGGCGAGGCCGAGCGAGGCGAGTCCGCGCGCCGCGGCCCGCGGCCGGCCGAGCGCCAGCAGGACGGCGGCGGCCGCGAACCACAGCTTGCCATGGTTGGCTGCGCGCGTCAGCCCGCGCCAGAAGCCGTCGGAGACAGCGCCGGTGGTCCGCGCGTTGATGCGGGCGGCCACGCGCGCATCCGCACGTTTGATGCGAGCGGGGAGCGGGAGTCGCGATCGTGCGCGGCGGCGGCGTGCTGTCATGCCGTCAATCTACGCCGGGCCACAGGCCGGGCCGCCGGTGGACCCGATCTGTGGAGAACCGTGACAGGGCGTCGCCTGTGGACGACTTCTGCGCCGCGCGACCACGCCTGTGGAGAGCGCCTGCAGACCACCGCGCCGGGCGGTAGGATCGACGACGTGAGCACGCACGTCATCTCCCAGCCCAACGAACACGAGCGCGAGGCCGTCTCCGGCGACGAGCACGGCGCGCTGGTCCGCAGCCTCTCGACGACGCTGCCGGCCGCTCTCGGCAACCTCCTCGCCACGATCGTGGTGCTGGTGTCGCTGGTGGTGGGCATCTGGAGCCTCGTGGCCACGTGGACCGGCAACGCCGACTCCTTCCTCCCGTTCTTCCAGGTCTCGGTCGCGGCGACGGTCGTGTCGCTCAACGCCCTCTACGCGCGCCGCACGTTCAGCTACGTCATCACCCTGATCGGCGCCATCCTGTGGCTCTGGGTCTCGGTGACGCCGTTCACGCCGGTCGTGCAGGTCGTGCTCCAGGCCGTCACCGTTGTGATCATGATCGCCGGCGTGGTCTTCTCGACCGCGGCGGTGCGGCTGAGCAAGCAGCCGCGCTTCTGAGCGGGGACGGGGCGCCGCGCCCCGCCGCCGGGCCGTCGGCGGGCGCCGGCGACGAGCAGGGCCTGTCCGACCCGACAGCGCAGTCCGACCCGACAGCGCCGGTCGACCCGGAGGCCCCGCCGGCCGAGCTCCTCGCCCGGCGCAGGCACTTCGTCGACCTCTCACCGCTGCGCGAATCTCCCGCGTTCGCGCGGCTGTGGCTGGGCGGCGCCGTCTCCGGCATCGGCTCGCAGATGACCATCGTCGCGGTCGGGCTGCACATCTTCGACCTGACGCATTCGACCCTGGCCGTCTCGCTCGTCGCGCTATTCGCCCTCGTGCCGATGATCGTCTTCGGACTCTACGGCGGCGTCCTCGCCGACGCCTTCGACCGCCGCAAGGTCGCGCTCGTGACGGCGATCGTCGCATGGCTGTCGACCGCCGTGCTCGCGCTGCTGGCGTGGTCGCACGTCCCGGTCGTCTGGCCGCTCTACGTTCTCACCACGGTCAACGCGGTCGCCGGCGTGATGATCGGCGCCACACGTCAGGCGATCACGCCGCGCCTGCTCCCGACCCGCCTGCTCCCCGCCGCGAGCGCCCTCGGCGGCATCAGCATGGGCGTCATGGTGACGGTCGGCCCCGCGCTCGCCGGCCTGCTGGTCGCGACGGTCGGCATCCCGTGGACCTACACGGTGGATGCGGTGCTCTTCACCGCCGCGTTCCTCGGCATCTTCACCCTCCCGGCGATCGTCCCCGAAGTGGAGAGGAAGAGCGCAGGCCTCGGCTCCGTGCTGGAGGGGCTGCGCTTCCTGCGTACCGCGCCCAACCTCAGCATGACGTTCGTGCTCGACGTCATCGCGATGACCTTCGGGCAGCCGCGCGCGCTGTTCCCGGCGGTCGGCGCCCTGCTCATCGGCGGCGGCCCGATCACGGTGGGCATCCTGACCGCCGCGGGGGCGGTCGGCACCCTGGCGTCGAGCGTGTTCTCCGGACGCCTGGGGAGCGTGCGCTGGCAGGGCCGCGCGGTCGAGCGCTCGATCGTGGTCTACGGCGCGGCGGTGCTCGGCTTCGGGATCGTGCTCGCGGTCGTCGGGGTGACCGGGACGACGGGCGGCGGCGCCTCGCTGGCCGAGGCCAACCTCCCCGCACTGCTCCTCGCCACGCTGCTGCTCGCGGTCTCCGGCGCGGCCGACAACGTCAGCTCGATCTTCCGCATGACCATCCTGCAGGCCTCGGCCCCGGATGCGATGCGCGGGAGGCTGCAGGGCGTCTTCACCGTCGTGGTCACCGGAGGCCCGCGACTGGGCGACCTGTGGGTCGGCATCCTGGCCCTGACCGGCGCGCTGTGGCTGCCGCCGCTGCTCGGCGGGCTGCTGATCGTGGTGCTCGTCGCGACGATCGTCCGCATCCAGCGCACCTTCCGCCGCTACGACGCGCTCGCTCCCACCCCCTGACCCGCACCGAGTTGCACGTCGTGGCGGCTATTCCGCCCCGATAACCGCCACGACGTGCACCTCAGGACTCGCGGACGACCTCGTCGGGGCGCTTGTCGGGCCGCAGGCCCCGCCACGAGGGCTGCCGCAGCCGACCCGGGCCGGTCCACTCGGCGAACTCCACCTCGCCGACGAGCTCCGGCCGCACCCAGTGCGCTCCGCGCGCATCCGCCGCGGGCACGCCCTCCATCGGGCTGGTCTTCCGCTCGTGCGCGCCGAGCTTCTTGGTGAGATCGTCGAGCGCCCGGTCACTGAACCCGGTGCCTACCTTGCCGACGTAGCGGAGGGTGTCGCCGTCCGGGATGCCCAGCAGCAGTGCGCCGATCGTGTTCGAGCGGCGGCCGTTGCCGGGCGTCCACCCGCCGATGACGACCTCCTGCGCCAGGTGGTGCTTGATCTTGATCCAGGCACGGGAGCGGCGGCCCGCGGAGTAGGTGCTGTCCCGCCGCTTCGCCATCACCCCCTCCAGGCCCAATTGCTTGCTGGAGGCGACCGCATGCTCCAGGTCGCCGTCGAACGCCGGCGGCACCTGGACGGCGTCGTTCCGGCCCGGCCGCAGCAGGTCGAACAGCAGCTCCCTGCGCTCGTCGTACGGGTCGCGAGTGTGCGAGGTGCCGTCGACCTCGAGGACGTCGAACACCATGTAGTGCGCGGGCGCGCGCTTCAGCGCGGACTGGACGTCGGCCGGCCGGGTGAGGCCCATGCGCGTCTGGAGCAGCCCGAAGTCGGGCCGGCCCTGCGGGTTGAGGGTGACGATCTCGCCGTCGAGCACGAGGTCGTGGTCGCCGGCGAGGTCGACGAGGCCCTCCAGGTCGGGGTAGGTGACGGTCACGTCGTTGCCGTTCCGCGTCGTCAGCCGCAGCCGGCCGCCGCGCACCTCGGCGATCGCGCGGATGCCGTCCCACTTCATCTCGAACGCCCACTCGTCCTCGTCGGTCACCTCGGCGGCCGAGCCGAGCGTGGCGAGCATGGGCGAGATCGGAGCATCGGTGAGAGGCGGCCCGGCTTTCCGCCGCCGTGCGGGCGCGGAGTCGCTCGCAGCGGAGGACGCGGGTGCCGCATCCGCGTCGGTCTTCATCAGGTGGATCAGCCAGTTCTTCTCATCCCCGCCCTGCGCCGTGCGGATGAGCGCGAACTTCCGCGGCTGCCCGCCCAGGCCGCCGTCCGGCTGCCCGTGCAGCGTCGCGATGACCTCGTCGTCGCGCCACTTCTCCAACTCGTAGTCGCCGTGGTCCCAGATGTCGACGTGCCCGGCCCCGTACTCGCCGTGCGGGATGTCGCCGGCGAAGCTCCCGTACTCCAGCGGATGGTCCTCCGTGTGCACCGCGAGGTGGTTCTGCTTCGTGTCGGTGGGCGGGCCCTTGGGCAGCGCCCAGCTGACCAGCACGCCGTCGTTCTCCAGCCGGAAGTCCCAGTGCAGGCGGCGGGCGTGGTGCTCCTGGATGACGAACGAGCGTCCCTCGCGTGCCTCCGGCCGCTCGGCGGGCACCGGCTCCGGCGTCTTCGCCGCGTCGCGCATCGACCGGTAGGTGGAGAGCCGGTCGGGCTGCGACGCGTGGCCGGCCGACAGGTCGGCGAGCGGGTCGCCGCGGCGCTTCAGGCGCTGCATCACCTCGCGGTAGTCCAGATGGTGCAGGTCTTTCGCCTCCAGCTCCCGCCAGGTGCGCGGCGCCGCCACCGTCGGCTCGAACCGGCCGCGCAGCGAGTAGGGCGCGATGGTCGTCTTCGACCCGTTGTTCTGGCTCCAGTCGACGAGGACCTTGCCCGCGCGCAGCGACTTCTTCATGTCGCTGACGACGAGGTCGGGATGGTCCGCCTCCAGCACCCGCGCCAGCTCGTGCGCGACCGCCGACACCTGGTCGCTGGTCTGCGACCCGTCGAGCGCGGCGTACAGGTGGATGCCTTTCGAGCCGGAGGTGACCGGCATCGGGTCGAGCCCCATGTCGGTGAGGATGGCGCGGGCCAGCCGGGCGACCTCGGCGCAGTCCCGGAGCGTCACCCCCTCTCCGGGGTCGAGGTCGAGCACCATCCGGTCCGGGTTCTCGCGCTCGCCGCGCGGGCCGACCCGCCACTGCGGGACGTGGATCTCAAGCGACGCGATCTGCGCCAGCCAGATCAGCGTGGCCCGGTCGTTGACGAGTGGATACGACTTGGGCCCGGACGAGTGCTCGATGGTCACCTGGCGCACCCAGTCGGGCGTCGACGCCTGGTCGAGGTCCTTCTGGAAGAACACCTGCCCGGGGTCGTCGGGCGTCCCCACGCCGTGGACCCAGCGCTTCCGCGTGGCGATCCTGTCGCGCACGTGCGGGATCATGGCGTCGGCGACCGCGGAGTAGTAGCCGAAGATGTCGGCCTTGGTCGTCCCGGTCTCGGGGTACATGACCTTGTCGAGGTTGGTCAGCTTGAGGCGGTGGCCGTCGATGTCGACGACCTCGGTGTCCGTGGCGGCCATAGGCACACCGTACGCCGGGCACGCACGCGCGCGGTGCATTCCCTGATCACTCCTTGAATTTGCGCGGTTCCACGGACACGATGGGCACATGAGGGCCATTTGGACGGGCGCCATCACCTTCGGACTCGTGAACGTTCCGGTGAAGGTGTACAGCGCGACCGAGGATCACGACGTTCCCCTGCACCAGGTGCACGACGCCGACGGCGGCCGCATCCGCTACCAGCGCCGGTGCGAGATCGACGGCAAGGTGATCCCGTACGAGCACATCGCGAAGGCCTACGACGACGGCGAGCGGACCGTCATCCTGACCCCGGAGGACCTCTCGTCGCTGCCGTCGGAGCGCAGCCGGGAGATCGACGTGGTGGAGTTCGTGCCCAACGACCAGCTCGACCCGCTGATGTTCGACCGCAGCTACTACCTGGAGCCGGACTCCAAGTCGCTGAAGGCGTACGCGCTGCTGCGGAAGACGCTGGAGGACGAGGAGCGCACGGCGATCGTGGAGTTCGCCCTGCGCCAGAAGACGCGCCTGGCCGCCCTCCGCGTCCGCGGCAACGTGCTGGTGTTGCAGACGCTGCTCTGGCATGACGAGATCCGGGAGGCCGACTTCCCGTCGCTGGACCAGAGCGTCCGCATCTCCGACCGTGAGCTGCAGCTCTCCAGCGCGCTGATGGAGAGCTTCGCCGGCGACTTCGAGCCGGAGAAGTTCACCGACGAGTACCAGGCCGAGCTGCGCAAGCTCATCGACGCCAAGCTGGAGCAGGGGGAGTCGGTCGACACGGCCGCCACCTTCGGCGAGGAGGAAGAGGGCAAGAAGGGCGGTGGCGAGGTCATCGACCTGATGGAGGCGCTGCAGCGCAGTGTGGAGCGCAGCCGGTCGTCGAAGTCGTCCGACGGGAAGTCCGCCGCGAAGTCTTCGTCCGCGACGTCGTCCGCCGCCAAGAAGCCCGCCGCGAAGAAGACCACGACCGCATCGAGCACCACCCGGAAGGCACCGGCCAAGAAGTCTGCGAAGAAGCCCGCGTGACGCGCCTGAAGCGCAGCAACCCGTCCGGCCCCGGCTACCACCGGCGTATCACCGATTCGGGACCGGTGTACGAGGACGAGGCGGGAAACCGGATCGTCGACGAGCGCGAGCTGGAGCGCATCCGCTCCCTCGTGCTCCCGCCCGCCTGGCAGGACGTGTGGATCTCGCCGGACGCACGCGGGCACATCCAGGCCGTCGGCACGGACCAGGCCGGGAGGCGGCAGTACCGGTACCACGACTCCTGGCGCCTGCATCAGGACCGCCTGAAGTTCGAGCGCGCCGCCCAGCTGGCCGACGTCCTGCCGTCGGCGCGACGCAAGGTGACGATGGACCTGCGCGAGGAGGGCTTCGGGCGCGACCGCATCCTCGCCGCGGCCTTCCGCATCATCGACCTGGGGAGCGTGCGGATCGGCAGCGAGGAGTACCTGCACGCCAACGGCAGCCGCGGCCTCACGACGCTGCTGTGCCGTCACGCGCGCATCGACGGAGACGACATCACGCTGACGTTCCCGGCCAAGTCGGCGCAGAAGTGGACGAGCACCCTCAGCGACGCCGACCTGGCGGAGCTGCTGCGGCAGATCCAGGCGCTCCGCGGTCAGCGCTCCCGGCTGCTGTCGTGGAAGGACGGCACCTGGCACACCATCCGCCCGGCGTCGCTCAACGAGTACATCCGGCGGCAGACGCGCGGCGAGTTCACGGCGAAGGACTTCCGGACGCTGAAGGGCACGATCGTCGCCGCCGAGGCGCTCGCCGCGCTGGGGGCCGCCGGCTCCGACGCGCAGCGCAAGAAGCGCATCAGCGCCGCGGTCAACGAGGCCGCCGCCGCGCTCGGCAACACGCCCGCCATCGCGCGGAACAGCTACATCGACCCGCGCATCTTCGACCGCTACCGCAACGGCGAGGTCATCGACACCGGCCGGGTCCCGGAGGCGGCCCTCCTCGACCTCCTCGACCCCGGCACCGAGCGCGCCGCCGCCTGACCGCTCCGCCCGTCCCCACGCCAAGAGCTCCTGAGTTCTTCGAGCGACACGCCGTCGCCGACTCGAAGAACTCAGGAGCTCTTGGCTCGCTACTGGGCCTTGGTGGAGGCGGAGAGCGGGGCGGCGATCTCTTCGAGGGACTTGCCTTCCGCGTCCACGCCGAGGAACAGCTCCACGAGCCCGGCCGCGATCATGAGGCCGGCGCCGATGTAGTACCCGATGACGACCGAGTGGATGCCGCCCTCGATCAGGGTGCCGAACAGGATCGGTCCGATGATGCCGCCGATGCCCGTTCCGACCGCGTAGAAGAACGCGATGGCCATGGCGCGGGTCTCCATCGGGAAGATCTCGCTCACGGTCAGGTAGGCCGCGCTCGCGCCCGCGGACGCGAAGAAGAACACGACCATCCAACACACCGTCAGCCAGAACGCGTCGAGCGCGCCGGCGTCGAACAGGAGGGCGGTGCCCACCAGCAGCACGCCGCTTCCGACGTACGACAGCGTGATCATGAACCGGCGCCCGACCGTGTCGAAGAGGTGCCCGAGCAGGAACGGCCCGAGGAAGTTGCCGATCGCGATCGGCACCAGCGCCCACGGCGCCACGTCGTCCGGTACGTGCAGCAGCTTGGTGAGCACGAGCGAGTACGTGAAGAAGACCGCGTTGTAGAGGAACGCCTGCCCGATGAACAGCGACAGCCCGAGCACGAACCGCTTCGGGTACTGCGTCACCGCCACCCGGACGATCTCGCCGAACCCGGTGGAGCGCCGCTGGTGGATCTCGATGCCCCGGTCGTCGGGGACCGCCTCCAGCTTCTCCCCGGTGTCCTCCTCGACGCCCTTCTCGATCTCGCCGACCAGCTTCTCGGCCTCCTCGTCGCGGCCGTGGATGAACATCCAGCGCGGCGACTCCGGCACGTTCCTGCGCACCAGCAGGATGACGAGGCCGAGCACCGCGCCGAGGCCGAACGCGATGCGCCAGCCGATGTTCGGCGGGAAGATCGCGGTGTTGAGCAGGAAGACGGTGAGGATGGCGCCGAACGCCGTCCCGAGCCAGTACGAGCCGTTGATGGCCAGGTCGACCAGGCCCCGGCGGCGGGCGGGGATGAGCTCGTCGATCGCGGAGTTGATCGCCGCGTACTCGCCGCCGATGCCGGCGCCGGTGAAGAAGCGGAAGAGGAAGAACATCCACGGCGTGAACGCGAACGCGGTCAGCACCGTCGCGACCAGGTAGAGGCCGAGGGTGAGGATGAACAGCTTCTTCCGCCCGAACCGGTCGGTGAGGTAGCCGAACACCAGCGAGCCGGTACAGGCGCCGGCGACGTAGATCGCCGCGGCGAGGCCGACCTGGGCGGTGGTCAGCCCCAGCCCGCTGTCCGGTTCGGTGAGCCGGCTGCCGATGGCGCCGACGATGGTGACTTCGAGTCCGTCGAGGATCCACACCGTGCCGAGCCCGACGACGACGAGCCAATGGAACTTCGACCAGGGGAGCCGGTCCATCCGCGCGGGGATGGAGGTGCGGATCGTCTTCAGCGACGCCGCGCTCTGCTTGGAGGTAATGTGCGCACTCACCCGACGGACTGTAGGAGTGCTGTGCGTCTCCCGGCAGAGCCTTGACACCCGTCCCTGAATGTGCAGCGGACGCAGTTAGCGTACGCAAAGCGCAACTGTCAACCCCTTGTTGGGAGGAGGGGGTGATTGCTTATCGTTGCTAACGACCGGAGGCCTCCACGAGGGGCCGAGGGACACCCGAACTGAGAGCACCAACACGATGGCCGCCCGTGGGTACACGGGCTGATGGGATGAGACGATGACGACGCTCGAAGTGACCAACGACCCGGTACGCGACTACCTCAACTCGATCGGTCGGACCCGGCTGCTGACCGCCGACGAAGAGGTCGCCCTGGCGAAGCGGATCGAGGTGGGCGTGCTGGCCGGAGAGCGGCTGGCGGTCCGTCCGGGACTCACCCCGCGCGAGAAGCGCGAACTCCAGTACCTGGCCGACGACGGCAAGCGCGCGTTCGAGCGCTTCATCGAGGCGAACCTCCGCCTGGTGGTGAGCATCGCCAAGCGCTACGCCGGCCGCGGCCTCCCCGTCATGGACCTGATCCAGGAGGGCAACCTCGGACTCGTCCGCGCGGTCGAGAAGTTCGACTACCGCACCGGCAACAAGTTCTCCACCTATGCGACGTGGTGGATCCGCCAGTCCATCCTGCGCGGCATCGCCGACACCGCCCGCCTGATCCGCATCCCGGTGCACACCGTGGAGAAGATCGACAAGCTGGACCGCATCCGCCGCGACCTCGGCGGCGAGCTGGGGCGCACCCCCACCCTGGAGGAGATGGCCGAGGCGTCGAACCTCGACCCCGCCGAGGTGCACAAGCTGCAGATGAGCGACTCCGAGACCGTGTCGCTGGCCGTCCCGGTCGGCGAGAACGAGGGCGCGGAGCTCGGCGACCTGATCGAGGACGGCGACTTCGCCGGCCCGTCGGAGACCGTGGAGGTGGAGTTCCGCCACCGCGACCTGGAGGAGCGGCTCCGCGAGCTGCCGCCGCGCGACGCCAAGGTGGTGCGGATGCGCTTCGGCCTGGACGGGCAGAAGCCGATGACCCTGGACGAGGTCGGCGAGGTCTACGGCATCACGCGCGAGCGCGTCCGCCAGCTCGAGACCCGCAGCCTGAAGCGCCTGCGCTGCCCCGAGCTCCTCGAGTACCTCCGCTGACTCCCCAGGCCCCGACCAACGCCATCAGCTCCTGAGTTCTTCGACCGACACGCCGCAGCGAGGTCGAAAAACTCAGGAGCTGATGGCGTTGGAGGCGCGGAAGAGCGGGGAAGAGGGGGGAGCGCGGGCTACTTGCCGGGAGGGGAGTCGGAGTCGACCTCGTCGGCGCCGAGAGCGCCGATCTCCTCGGTCAGCTGCAGACCCTGCGCGCTGTTGGACGAGAGCGTGAGCTGCTCCAGCCAGGCCTTGTTGATGCGCGGCTGACGTCCGCCGCTGTAGCGGAACAGCAGCGGGATGGCGGGGTCGACCCAGATCGCGCTGCGTCCGTCTCCGACGCTCTGCTCGTCACGCCAGGAGAAGAAGAACCCCTCCTTGCGACGCAGCTTCAGCCCGATCACGATCTGCAGGTGCGCCAGGACGCGGTCTTCGAAACCGATCTCGGTGGTTCCCCCGTAGATGAGCTTGCCCATGCGCTCGACGGTACAGGATGCGCGGCCGATCGCTGAATCCGCGTACGGCGGCAGCCCCGGCACGATGTTCGCTGGGCGGCTGCGGAAAGGCTGTGGACGCGTGCGGGATCGTCCAGGCCCGGGCGTAGTGTCGCAGGCATGAGTGCGTCCCGCGTCCTGGTCACCGGAGCGACCGGCTACATCGGAGGGCGTCTGGTGCCGCGCCTCCTCGCCCGGGGCAGCACTGTCCGCGTGCTCGCGCGCTCGCCGCAGAAGCTGACCGACGTGCCCTGGGCGGGCGAGGTGGAGGTCGCGGAGGGCGACCTGCACGACTCCGCCGCCGTCGAGCGCGCCATGCGCGACGTGGATGTCGTCTACTACCTGGTCCACTCGATGCGGGCGCGCGGCGACTTCGAGGAGGAGGAGTCGGCGGCCGCCCGCTCTGTCGCCTCCGCGGCGGCCGCGGCGGGCGTGCGCCGGATCGTCTACCTGGGCGCCCTGCACCCGGAGGGCGAGCTCTCGCGGCACCTGCGCTCCCGGGTGGCCGTCGGACGCATCCTGCTGGAGTCCGGCGTGCCCACGGTGGTGCTGCAGGCCGGCGTCGTGATCGGGTCGGGGTCGGCGTCGTTCGAGATGATCCGCCACCTGACCGAGGTGCTGCCGTACATGCCGGCGCCGCGGTGGGTGCGCAACCGCATCCAGCCGATCGCCATCCGCGATGTGCTGCACTACCTGCTGGAGGCGGCGGAGCTTTCCCCGGAGGTGTCGCGCGCGTTCGACATCGGCGGCCCGGACATCCTCCGGTACGGGCAGATGATGAACGCGTACGCCCTGGAGGCCGGGCTGCCGCAGCGCCCGATCGCGTCGCTCCCGGTGTTCACCCCGTGGCTCGCCTCGCAGTGGGTGAACCTCGTGACGCCCATCCCGCGCAGCCTCGCCGTCCCCATCATCGAGTCGCTGCAGTACGACTGCGTGATGCGCGAGCACGACATCGACGCGGTGATCCCGCCGCCGGCCGCCGGCTTGACGAGCTACCGCCGGGCCGTGCGGCTGGCGCTGGCGCGCGAGCGCGCCGGCGAGGTGGAGACCAGCTGGCAGGATGCGTCGGTCGCCGGTGCGCCGAGCGACCCGCTGCCGAGCGACCCGGAGTGGTCGGGCCACACCGTGTACACCGACATCCGGGAGCGCGACTCCTCCGCCGACCCGGAGCTGCTGTGGCGTGTCGTGGAGGGGATCGGCGGGGAGCGCGGCTGGTACTCGTTCCCTCTGGCGTGGGCGCTGCGCGGCTGGGCGGACAAGCTGGTCGGCGGCGTGGGCCTGCGGCGCGGCCGGCGCGACGCCGACCACCTGAACACCGGCGACGCGCTCGACTGGTGGCGGGTGGAGCGGATCGAGCGGGGGAGGAGCCTGCGGCTGCGCGCCGAGATGCGCGTGCCGGGCCGCGCGTGGCTGGAGCTCGGCGTGGAGCCAGGGGAGGGGGGCGGTTCGCGCTACCGGCAGCGGGCGGTGTTCTTCCCGCGCGGGCTCTCCGGCCGGCTGTACTGGTTCGCGATCCTGCCGTTCCACGGCGTGATCTTCAACGGCATGGCGAACCGCATCGTGTACGAGGCGGAGCACCCGGCGTCGGCTACGCGGGTGGCGCCCCCGCCGGGGGAGGCGGAGCGGTCGGATCGGCCGTCACGTCGTGCTCCGCTGCCAGCGTCGTCGCGCTGAGCTCGTCCAGGAAGCGCGTGATCGTCTCGCGGTCTTCCGGGCTGAGGGCGCGGACCACCTCGAAGCGGCGGGCGTGCTGGCGGCCCATGGTGCGGCGCACCTCGCGGTGGGTCTCGGGGGTGATCTCCACCGTCACCGCGCGGCGGTCGGTGGGATGCGGGCGCCGCACGACGTGTCCGGCCCGTTCCAGTCGGTCGAGCAGCTTGGTGGTGGAGGCGGTCGAGATGTGCAGGTGGTCCGACAGGGCGCCCGCGGTGACCGGGACGCCGGCGTTCATCGAGGCGATGATGTACCGGAGCGCGCGCATGTCGGTCTCGTTGAGCTTCATGTGGGTGCGCGACTCGAAGCTGAGCCGCTGGTCGGCCTCGCGCCAGGCCCGCATCGCGGTGAGGACGCGCGTGATCTGGGCCACTTCCTCGTCGCCGAGGTCGGCGTGCCGGACGAGCTCCTGGCGCGGGTCGATGACGCGGGGGTCGGTGAGGGACGCCGAGATGCGGCGTGCGTCGCGCTTCGCGTCGTCCCGGGCCGGTGCCATGCAGACATCCTATTCCTACTTGTAAGAATCGTGCTAGGTTATTTGCTAACCAGGCTAGATAAGGGAGCATCGGTCATGACGCAGCTGCACCCAGAAACGACCAGCCCGCCCGAGCGTTCCGCCTCGCTCGGCCACCGTCCCGGCCGCATCGACGCCGATGCGCTCGCCGGCGACCTGGCCGCCGTCGAGTCCCGCCTCGCCCGCCACCTCGGCGACCGCATCCGCGCCGCGACCGCCTTCGGCCCCGCCTACCGCCGGCTCTGGGAGAGCGCACGGGATGCGGCGGACGGCGGAAAGCGCATCCGGCCCCGCCTGCTCCTCATGGCCTACCGCGGGCTCGGCGGGGACGACACGGAGGCCGCGGTCACGGCGGCCGTCGCCTACGAGCTGCTGCACACCGCGTTCCTGCTGCACGACGACGTCATCGACGACGACACCGTGCGGCGCGGCCGCCCCAACGTCGCGGGCGCGTTCGCCGCCGACGCGGTCGCCCGCGGGGCGAGCCCGGCCCGCAGCCGCCGCTGGGGCGAGGCCGGCGCCATCCTCGCCGGCGACCTGCTGCTCCACGCCGCCACCTCGGTGCTCGCGCGCATCGAGACCGACGAGTGGACGCGCGAGCGGCTCCTCGACGTGCTCGACCACAGCGTGTTCGTCACCGCGGCCGGCGAGCTGGCCGATGTGGCGCTCGCCGAACGCCTCGGACCCGACGCCCCGACCCTGGAGGATGTGCTCGCGATGACCGAGCACAAGACGGCCGCCTACTCCGTCTCCGGTCCGCTGATGAGCGGCGCGCTGCTCGCCGGCGGCGGGGAGGACCTGCTCACGCCGCTCGCCGAGTTCGGCCGTCTGGTCGGCATCGCCTTCCAGCTCGGCGACGACCTCCTCGGCGTCTTCGGCTCGGAGGATGTGACCGGCAAGAGCATCGTCAGCGACCTGCGCCAGGGCAAGGAGACCTCGCTGATCGCCTACGCGCGCGGCACCGCCCGCTGGGAGGAGGTCGCACCCTCGCTCGGACGCGGCGACCTGGCCGTGCCCGACGCGGGCCGCCTGGCCGCCGTGCTGGAGGAGTGCGGGGCCCGCCGCTTCGTCGAGCGGCTGCTGGTGCGGCACGTCGACCGTGCGATCGCCGTGCTCGACACCCCGTCCGTCCCGCCGGGTCTCGCCGAGCCGCTGTCCGACGTGGCACGATCGTGCATCGGGAGGATCCAATGACCCGCGCGCCGGAGGCCCCCGCGAGCACCGCTCCGACGGACCTCGCCACCTACAGCGACGCCGCCCACGCCGGAGCGGCGACCATCATCCACGCGTACTCCACGTCATTCGGGATGGCGACCCGGCTGCTCGGGTCCGGCATCCGGCCCCGGGTGGAGGACGTCTACGCGCTGGTCCGCGTCGCCGACGAGATCGTCGACGGCGCCGCGGCGGAGGCAGGGCTCGGGGAGGACGAGCAGCGCGAGCTCCTCGACGCGCTGGAGGCGGACACCGAGCGGGCCATGCGCACCGGGTACAGCGCCAACGTCGTCGTGCACGCCTTCGCGATCACCGCGCGCGCCACGGGAATCGGCGTCGACCTGACCCGCCCGTTCTTCGCGTCGATGCGCCGCGACCTCAGCCCGGTCGACTTCACGGCGGAGGAGCTGCGCACCTACGTGTACGGCTCCGCGGAGGTCATCGGGCTGATGTGCCTGCGGGTCTTCCTGGCCGACCAGCCGGTGCCGGAGGAGACGCGGCGGCGGCTGGAGGCGGGCGCACGCAGGCTGGGCGCCGCGTTCCAGAAGATCAACTTCCTGCGCGACCTCGCGGTCGACTGGACCCAGCTCGGCCGCAGCTACTTCCCGGGCATCGACCCTGCCCGGCTCACCGAGCGGCAGAAGCTCGCCCTCGTCGTCGACATCGACTGCGACTTGGGGGCGGCCGCCGACGTCATCCCCGAGCTCCCAGACAACTGCCGGCGCGCGATCGTCGCCGCCCACGGCCTCTTCAGCGAGCTCAGCGACCGCATCCGCGAGACGCCCGCGCCGGAGCTGCTCACCCGGCGGATCAGCGTTCCCACGCGGGTGAAGCTCGGCATCCTGGCGAAGGCGACCGTGACGGCGGCGCGGGCGGGCTCGCAGGTGGGGACGCCGTCGTGAACCGCCGGATCGTGGTGATCGGCGGAGGCATCGCGGGCCTCGCCACCGCCGCGCTGCTCGCGCGCGAGGGGTACCGGGTCACCCTCCTGGAGCAGAACGCTGTGCTCGGCGGACGCGCGGGCTCGTGGGAGCACGACGGTTTCCGCTTCGACACCGGCCCCTCCTGGTACCTGATGCCGGAGGTCTTCGACCATTTCTTCCGGCTGATGGGCACCTCCACCGAGGAGCAGCTCGACCTGGTGACGCTCGACCCCGGCTACCGCGTCTTCTCGGAGGACGGCCGTCCTCCGCTCGACATCCGCGCCGACGGCGCTGCCAACCGCGCCCTGTTCGAGCGGGAGGAGCCGGGGGCCGGCGCCCGGCTCGACCGCTACCTGAAGGGCGCCGCCGAGACGTACCGGCTCGCGGTCGACCGGTTCCTCTACAGCACGTTCGCCGACCTCCGGCCGCTGTTCGCGCCTGACCTCCTCCGCCGCCTGCCGCGGCTCGCGCGCCTGCTGCTCCAGCCGCTCGACCGCTACGCCGCGCGGTTCGTGAAGGACGTGCGCCTTCGCCAGGTGCTTGGCTACCCGGCCGTCTTCCTCGGCACGTCGCCGGACCGCGCGCCGAGCATGTACCACCTGATGAGCCACCTCGACCTCGACGACGGGGTGCGCTACCCGCTCGGCGGCTTCTCCACGCTGATCGACCGGATCGCGACGCTCGCGGCGGAGGAGGGCGTGCGCCTCGTGACCGGTGCCCGGGTGACCGCCATCCGCACCTCGGATGCCCCGCACCCGCGCCCGACGGGGGTCGAGTACCGGGACGCCGCGGGCCAGGCGCACACCCTCGACGCCGACATCGTCGTCTCGGCCGCCGACCTGCACCACACCGAGACGGCCCTCCTGCCCGAGCGGCTCCGCACGCATCCCGAGAAGGTGTGGGAGCGGCGCGACCCGGGCCCGGGCGTCGTGCTCGCGATGCTGGGCGTGCGCGGCCGGCTCCCGCAGCTGACCCACCACAACCTGTTCTTCACCACCGACTGGGATGCCAACTTCCAGACGATCTACGGCCCCGACCCCGGCATCCCGGACCCGGCCTCGCTGTACGTCTGCATGCCGAGCGAGACCGACCCGGGCGTCGCACCGGAGGGATGCGAGAATCTGTTCGTGCTCATCCCGGTGCCCGCCGACGTGTCGCTCGGCGCGGGCGGCCTGGACGGCGCGGGGGACCGCGCGATCGAGCGCGCCGCGGATGCCGCGATCGCGCAGATCTCGGCCTGGGCCGGCATCCCCGACCTCGCCGAGCGCATCGTGGTGCGCCGCACGGTCGGCCCGGAGGACTTCGCCACCGACGTCAACGCCTGGCGCGGGGGCGCGCTGGGGCCGGCGCACACCCTTCGCCAGAGCGCGTTCTTCCGGCCGGGCGACGCCTCGGCGAAGGTGGACGGGCTGCTGTACGCGGGATGCTCGACCATCCCCGGCATCGGGCTGCCCATGTGCCTGATCAGCGCAGAGCTGGTGGTGAAGCGCCTGCGCGGCGACGGCGGCGCCGGTCCGCTGCCGGAGCCGCTGCCGGCTCCGCACGCGGAGCGGGTTCCGTGAGCGTCGTCTACCTGATCTGCCTCCTGGTCTCCCTCGGCGCGATGGTGCTGCTCGACGCGCGCTTCCGGCTCGTCTTCTGGCGGGACGCGCGTCGCGCCACGATCGTGCTCGCGCTCGGCCTGGTCTTCTTCCTGGCGTGGGATGCGGCCGGGATCGCGCTGGGCGTGTTCGCCCGTGGCGGCTCGCCGTTCATGACGGGGATCGAGCTCGCGCCGGAGCTGCCGCTGGAGGAGCTCTTCTTCCTGCTGTTCCTCTGCTACCTGACGCTGGTCCTGATCTTCGGCGCCCGCGCGGTGCTGGATGCGCGGGGGAGCCGACGGTGACGTACTCCCTTCTCAGCGTCGTGTTCGTCGCCGTCGCCGCGCTGGTGCTCGCCGTCGCCCTCGCGCTGGCGCCGGACCGGAGGGCGCTGGTGCGCCGTTGGTGGCTGCCGCTCGTCCTCGGCGCCCTTGTTGTCCTCATCCTGACCGCTGTGTTCGACAACGTGATGATCGGCGCGGGCTTGATGACCTACTCGGACGCCCACATCAGCGGTGCCAAGCTGGGTCTCGTGCCGCTCGAGGACTTCTCCTACCCGCTCGCCGCGCTCCTCCTGCTGCCGGCGCTCTGGCTGCTGACCCGCCGCCGGCGGCCCGGAGACGGGTCGTGACCGCCGTGGCGCCCGCGCCGCTGCGGCAGCTGCTGCTCGCCTCCCGGCCGCTCAGCTGGATCAACACGGCGTTCCCGTTCGCCGCCGCGTACCTGCTCACGACGGGCCGGGTGGACGCGACGTTCGTCATCGGGACCGTGTTCTTCCTCATCCCGTACAACCTGGCCATGTACGGCATCAACGACGTGTTCGACTACGAGTCCGACCTGCGCAACCCGCGCAAGGGCGGCGCCGAGGGGGCTCTGCTCGACCGCTCCGCCCACCGCAGGACGCTCGTCGCGGCGGCGGTGTCGACCGCGCCTTTCGTCGTCTACCTCGCCGTCGTCGGGTCGCCGCTGTCGTGGCTGGTGCTCGCGTTCTCCCTGTTCGCGGTCGTCGCCTACTCGGTGAATGGGCTGCGGTTCAAGGAGGTGCCGTTCCTCGACTCGGCGACCTCCAGCATCCACTTCGTCAGCCCGGCGCTGTACGGCCTCGTCCTGGCCGGTGCCGTCTTCACGCCGGCGCTGTGGCTGGTGCTGCTCGCCTTCTTCCTGTGGGGCGTCGGCAGTCACGCCTTCGGCGCGGTGCAGGATGTGGTGCCCGATCGCGAGGCCGGCATCTCGTCGGTCGCGACGGCGATCGGCGCGGCCGCCACCGTGCGGCTGGCGATCGCGGCGTGGGCGCTGGCCGGCGTCGCGATGCTGTTCACCCCGTGGCCCGGGCCGCTGGCCGCACTGCTCGCCCTGCCGTACATCGCGACGGCCGCCCCCTACTGGTCGGTGCCCGACGACGGGGCGGCCGCCGCGAACCGCGGCTGGCGGCGCTTCCTCTGGATCAACTACGCCTGCGGCTTCCTGGTGACGATGCTGCTGATCGGGTGGGCGGCGGTGCGCTGACCGGCCTCGCCGTCAGCCGCGCGCGGGAAGCTCCTGCAGCGTCCAGGCGTTGCCGTCCGGGTCGGCGAAGTCGACGAACCGGCCCCAGGCCAGGTCGGTCACCCCGCGCGCCTCGATCCCGCGCTCGGTGAGGTGCGCGAGGGCGGCGTCCGCATCCGGCACCACGATCTGCAGGCCCTTCATGGTGCCCGCCGCCATGTCGGTCAGCCCCTGGCCGAAGGCGATCGAGCAGGCGGAGCCGGGAGGCGTGACCTGCACGAACCGCAGATCGTCGGAGACGCGCTGATCGTGGTCGGCGGTCCACCCCAGCGCGTCGACGTAGAACGCCTTGGCGCGGTCGACGTCGGTGACGGGCAGGATGATGAGCTCGATGCGCCAGTCGCTGATGGTCATGGTCGGTTTCCTTCCGTTCGTTTCCTCCACGCTAGAGCCCCTTGCGGTCAATTCCCGGCCGCAATGCGAACCGGTGGCCGTCGAGGGAGGAATGCAGCGTCTTCGCGGGCGCACGCGCTATCGTCGTAATCCCCGGCCCGGCCAGAACCGAAAGCGACGAGACTTCCCGACGATGAGCGACTCCCCGGCTTCGCCCACACCGTACGAGGTGCTCGGTGTCCGGCCGGACGCCACCCACGAGGAACTGCGCCGCGCCTACCGCCGCCTGCTGCGCGAGACGCATCCCGACACCGGGGGGACCGCGGCGGCGTTCCAGGCGGTGCAGGAGGCGTGGGAGCGCATCGGCGACCCGGAGGACCGCGCCCGCTACGACCGCGGCGAGAGCATCACCGTCGACGCGGTGGCCGGCGACTCCGAGACCGGGGGGTTCAGCGCGACCGTCCACACGTCGTCGCGCTCCGGGTCGGGCGGCGCCACCGTCCGCGCCCGCAGCTACGGGCATCCCGGCGGCCGTGCCCGCGAGCGGTTCCTCGGCCTCATGCGCGAGTGGATGGGCCGCGGCACCGACGACCGCGACCCGTACGATCCCGCCCTGGTCCGGACGGCGCCCCGCGAGATCCGTCAGCTGCTGGCCGAGGCGCTCGCCGAGGAGGCGACCGCACGCGCCGTCGCCGGCCTCGGCATCGGCTTCACCATCTGGAACGATGTCGCCGTGCACCCGTCGACCGACGCGAAGATCGACCACATCGTCCTCGGCCCGGCCGGTCTGTTCGCCGTGCGCTCCGCCGACTGGGGAGCTTCCGTGAAGCTCGCCAAGGGGGAGCTGACGGGATCGGGCATCGCGCCGGGCGAGGAGCCCTTCCACGACCTGTACCGGGCGGCGAAGAGCTTCGGCCGCCAGGCGGGCGTGCGGTTCACCGGCCATATCGTGGTCGTGCCCGACGCCGACCTCGACGTGCCGTTCGACGTGGTCCGCCGCGGCCGGCTCGCCGGCTCGATGGTGGTGCGCCGCTCCCTCCTGCCGCGCGTCCTCCGCGACGGTGCGAACGCGGCGGGACGCGAGAGCGTCGACCGCGCGTTCGAGCTGCGAACGCGCCTTCAGGAGGCCGTGCGCTTCGTCTAGGTCTGGACACGCGGGCCGCCGGGCGAGCAGAGTGAGGCGCATGGTCACTCCACTCGACATCTTCAGCGGCTACAGCGTCGACGACCTCGCCGCGGCGAAGGCCTTCTACGGCGAGACCCTCGGCCTCTCCGTCAGCGACGGGCCGATGGGCAACCTCGACCTCGCGCTCCCGGCCGGCGGCCACGTCTTCATCTACCCGAAGCCGGACCACGAACCGGCCAGCTTCACCATCCTGAACCTGGTGGTCGACGACATCGACGCCGCGGTCGCCGACCTGAATGCGCGGGGCGTCGCCACCCGCATCTACGACGACGCCACGCTGCCCACGGATGACAAGGGCATCATGCGCGGGCGTTCCGTGGGCCGCGGGCCGGACATCGCCTGGTTCCGCGACCCCGCGGGCAACGTGCTCTCGGTCCTGCAGGACTGACGGGCCGCCAGGGCGCCCCAGGCACGCGGCTCAGTGCAGCGAGTCCTCGCCGCGGTCGAACCGCGTGGGGAGGTCGCGGTCCCTCTCGTGCTCCGGGAGGTCGTCGATGCCGCG
>Ga0209563_100277_pt1 | contig 21618 bp, 21 predicted proteins | sample AraplaCvi_mMF_r2_FD_184271 | JGI IMG/M metagenome (GOLD analysis project Ga0209563, IMG submission 184271) | Arabidopsis root microbial communities from North Carolina, USA - plate scrape CL_Cvi_mMF_r2 (SPAdes) (version 2) | ecosystem: Host-associated > Plants > Roots > Endosphere | place: USA... | reverse complement strand
AAACTCGGCCAGCCGGATCGGCTGTCGTACTTGTTCACGGACGCGAAGAGCGGCTCGCTCGACACGATGTCGACGTAGAGACCCTCCTCGTGGTTGTTCCAGAACGCGTTGCGGAACGCCGGCTCGGTGGCGGCCTCCTGCGTCACCGCGTACTGCTGCGGCGTCAGCCGGTCGACGACCTCCGGGTCCTTGCGGTAGTCCTGTGTCACGTCTCCTCCTCGTCCGGCGCTGGCTGCGACGCCGTCAGTGGGTAGAACACGCGAACGGCGTCGCGTGGTCCCTCCGTTCCTGTGAGTTCGCCGAGTGCGCGAGGACGTGGTCGATGGCGTCCAGCACCGCGGGCCAGTCCCCCGCCACCTGGGCGGCCGTCACCCGGAGGCGCGGCGATCCGCGCGCGGCGAGTCGGGCGTCGCGCAGCCGGTCGCGCTCGAACGCGTCCCTGTCCCGGTGGAACGCGAACCCGTCGAGCTCCAAGAACAGCTCTCCGTCGATCCGCATGTCCACCCGCCCCACTCCGGCGACGTGCACCTGCTGCTCGACAACATGCCCGCGCGCCTGCAACCGCTGCCGGACGATCGACTCGACCCCGGAGTCCGACCCCGGCCGCGCCAGCAGCCCGCGACGGCGCACGTTGACCGGTTGCCGGGCGAGCACCTCGTGCAGCCTCCGCAGGGTCACCAGTCCTGCGGACAGCGCGGTGTCGAAGACGGCGACCGCGGTCTCCTCATCGGCGCACCGCGCGACCGAGCGCAGGCAGTCGGCGACCGTCACCCTCCAGACCTCCGGCCCGTTCTCGGTGGGCAGCCAGTGGCGGACGTGCGGACCCGCCACCGGACCGGCTCGCGCATGCCCCGCGTACTGCAGATGCAGCCTCCGGTCGGAGCCCGCCCAGAGCCCGTAGCTCTGCGCCGCGGACAGGCAGGAGAGGCGTCCGCGGGCGAGCACGGCGGCGACCGCCGACGCCGGCGCCTGCGGCAGCGCGTAGACCCCGCGCCGAAGGCGGCGCAGCCGGCCGGCGCGCACGGCGGCGGTCAGTTCTTCCGAGGTCGCGCCCGCGGCGCGCAGCTGGAGGGCGGAGGCGATGCCGCCGAGGCGGGTGAGGGTTCGTTCGTCGATCATGCGTTCAGCATCCCGGCCAGAAGGAATGAGTCGGGGCGGCCTCCGGAATCTGTGGACAACTCGCGGAGCGGCGCGCCTGTGTATACGAGCGCTCGAACGTTCGATTGTCCGTCTGGGCTGCCTGAAGTCGGAGATTCGAACGGACGGAGGCCGAATCTCCGACGCAAGGGGCGGGTAGACGGACGGAGCCGGGGTGGCCTAGCCTGGCGCGCGGGAGCCTGCAGCCGTTCACAGCACCGAGCGAAAAGAGCACGAACACTATGGCACTTCCCACCATCGTCCTCGTCCACGGCGCCTGGGCCGACGCGTCCAGCTGGAACCCCGTCATCACCGACCTGCGCGACCGCGGGTTCACGGTGCTCGCCCCGCCCAACCTGCTGCGCGTCGCCGCGGGCGACGGCGCCTACCTCGCCTCCTTCCTCGCCCAGCGGACCGAGGGACCGGTCGTGTTGGTCGGCCACTCGTACGGCGGCGCGGTGATCAGCGTCGCCGGGACGAACGGCGGGGACGTGCGCGCCCTGGTGTACGTCGATGCCTTCCTGCCCGACGAGGGCGAGACGGTGTTCAGCCTGCTCGGCGGGTCGGGGTCCGCCTTCGACGTTCCCGATCCGTCGACCGTGTTCGACGTCGCCGGGTTCCCGGGCGCCGAGGAGGGGAACGCGGATGCCTACCTGAAGCCGGAAACCGTGCACCGGTCGTTCGCGCAGGATCTCACCGAGGAGGCGCGCGACCAGATCGTCGCGGGTCAGCGCCCGATCGCCCTGGCGGCGAATGTGACCCCCGCGCCCGCCGCGCCGGCCTGGCGGAGCCTGCCGGTCTGGGCTGTCGTCGGCACCGAGGACCGCGTGATCCCTCCCGCCCTGCAGCGCAGGATGGCCGAGCGCGCGGATGCGACGATCGTCGAGACGCCGTCCAGCCACGTCTCGATGCTGTCCGCGCCGGATGTCGCGGTCGGCACCATCGTCGCGGCGGCCGAGTCGCTCGGGTGACCTAGGAGCCCGGCCGCGCCTCGTGGCCGGGCTCGCCGTGCGTCCGCCGCTCCTCTTTGAGCTCCGCCTCGTAGAGGTGGCGGCGGCCGCCGGCGAGCCGGTCGCGGGCCTCCCGCTCCAGCTCCCGGAACAGGGCGTAGTAGCCGTCGTCGTAGTCCTCGACGATCTGGAACGTCCACCGCCCCTCGATGACGTTGCGGCCGACGAGTTCGCGCTCGATGCGGTCGGCCAGATCGGCGTGGCCGGCGTCGCGCAGCTTCGACACCGCCTCCCCGAGGGTGAAGTCAGCTTTCCCGGTGAGGCGGTGGAACCCGTAGAGCAGCCCGCGGGCGTGCTCCACGACTTCGAGCGCCTCCGAGAGGCTGCCGAGCGCCTCCACCGTGGCGTCGTCGAGCCCCTCCGGGCGGGTGTGGGCGCCATCGGGGCCGTCGGTCATCGGTTCTCCTTCGCGGTCGGTGCGGTCGATGCGGTCGATGCGATCGGTGCCGTCGAGGCCGCCGGGGTGTCCGCCGCGCCCGGCACATCGTCCGGGTCGACCCCCAGCGGCTCCCCCTCCGCGTCGCGGATGACGGGGATCGCGTCCGTGAACTGCTGCGCCCGCTGCTCGCCCTCGGGCGTTCCGCTGAACAGGCGCCCTTCGTCCTCGCTGCGTGCACGCGGCGGACGCTCGGTCGGCTCCGGCTCCTCCGTCAGCTCGACGCGCTGGCGCGGGAGCGACGCGGGCGAGTAGCGCTGCATCCAGTCGATCAGCCGCTCGCGCACCAGGCAGCGCAGGTCGAACAGGGTGGGAGCATCCCGCGCCGTCACCAGCACCCGCACGCGCACCCAGCCGCCGACCGCGTCGGTCACCTGCAGCACGCCGGTGCGGTGGTCCCAGAGGTCGGTGGTGGCGAGGATGCGGTTGAGCTCCGCGCGCATCCCGCCGGTGGACACGCGCCAGTCGAGGTCGAACTCCACCGAGCCGAGCAGTTCGCTGTGCTGCCGGGTCCAGTTCTCGAACGGCTTCGTCGTGAAGTACGTGGAGGGCAGCACGAGCCGCCGGTCGTCCCAGACGTGCACGACGACGTAGGTGAGGGTGATCTCCTCGATGGTGCCCCACTGCTGCTCCACCACGACCACGTCGTCGATGCGGATGGCGTCGGAGAACGCCAGCTGGATGCCGGCGAACAGGTTCGCGAGGCTGGACTGCGCCGCGACACCGGCGATGATGCCGATGATGCCCGCGGAGGCCAGGAGGCTGGCGCCCGCCGCCTGCAACGCCGGGAAGGTGAGGAGGATCGCACCGAGGCCGACGACCACGGCCGCCACGACGGTGAGCCGCCGCAGGATGAGCACCTGCGTCCGCACGCGGCGCGCGTAGCGGTTGTCGGGCACGTCGAGCCGGTACCGGGCGAGCCCGAGGTCCTCCACGAACATGAGCAACGCGGCCGCGAACCACACGCCGGTGGCGATCGACAGGATGAGGAAGGTGTGCCGCAGCCCGTCGCGCCAGGCCGCGCTCACCTCCGGCGGCAGCGACAGCGTCACGGCGATCCACAGCACGATCACGAGCAGGAACAGCCGGAACGGGACGCGCACGTGCCGGATCAGCAGCTCCGGCCACTGCCGCCTGCGGCCGATCAGCCGCAGCACCAGGGCGACGACGGCGGTGACGACGACCGCGACGACGACGGCAAGGAGGCAGGCGAGCGCGAGGCCGGGCCAGCTGCGCAGGGGGAACACGGGTGGGGGATCTCCTCGGGTCTGGACTCGGCACGCAGTGTACGCCGCCCATCCGGCCGCCCCTGCTCGCGGCGACCGGTCGACCGGACTAGCCTGGCCCTTCGAGCGGTGTCCGCCAGGCCCGCCACCACGACGTGAAGGAGCGGGAATGGCAGCGACACGGACACTCTTCATCGGCGGGACCGGCGTGATCAGCTCCGCGTGCGTGGCCGAGGCGCTGGAGCAGGGCCACGAGGTGACGGTCGTGAACCGCGGCAACAGCTCGACGCGGCCGCTCCCCGACGGTGTCGAGGTGCTGCACGCCGACATCCGCGACCCGGGGAGCGTGCACGCGGTGCTCGGCGAGCGCAGCTTCGACGTGGCCGCGGAGTTCCTGTCGTTCACCCCCGAGCATGTCCGCACCGACTTCGCGCTGTTCGAGGGACGGGTCGGCCAGTTCGTATTCATCAGCTCGGCCTCCGCGTACCAGAAGCCGCCGTCGCGGATGCCGGTCACCGAGTCCACTCCCCTGCGCAACCCGTTCTGGCAGTACTCGCGCGACAAGATCGCGTGCGAGGACCTGCTGATGGAGGCGTACCGCGACCGCGGCTTCCCCGTGACGATCGTGCGCCCCTCGCACACCTACGACCGCACCATGATCCCGACCACCGGGCACTGGACCGACCTGGCCCGGATGCGGCGCGGCGCGCCCGTCGTGGTGCACGGAGACGGGACGAGCCGGTGGACGATCACCCACAACACGGACTTCGCGGTCGCCTTCACCGGCCTGCTGGGGAGGCCGGAGGCGGTCGGCGACAGCTTCCACATCACCGGCGACGAGGCCCCGACGTGGGACCGCATCTACTGCGATCTGGCCGAGGCGCTCGGCGTCGAGGCGGAGCTCGTGCACGTGGCGAGCGAGTCGATCGCGGCGGTGATCCCGGAGGCCGGCCCCGGTCTCCTGGGCGACAAGGCGCACTCGATGCACTTCGACAACAGCAAGGTGAAGGCGCTGGTGCCCGGGTTCCAGGCGAAGGTGCCCTTCGCGCGCGGCGCCGGCGAGATCGTCGAATGGTTCCTCGCCGACACCGCCCGGCAGAAGGTGGACCCGGATCTGGACGCCGCGTTCGACCGGCTGGTCGACCACGCGCGGGCGTTCGCCCCGGTGTCCGTGTGATGCGGTCCTACTTGGTGTAGCCTCCCGAGCCGGTCGAGGTGGGGGCCGACCCGATCTTCGTGCCGTCGGGCGCGACGACCCACCAGATGCCGCCGAGGCCCTGGCCGGTGACGTCCCCGGCGGAGGAGTCGCCGGCGAAGGTGTAGAGCGGCCGGCCGTCCAGCGTCACCTGCTTCTTGCCGTTCACGCCGGTGATGGTGCCGACCGTGCCGGTCACGCCGGTGACGGCGGGCTTCGCACTGTCTGTCTCGATCGCCGGCCACTGCGCGGCGCAGGTGCCCGAGCAGGCGCTCGTGCCGGAGTTCGGGGTGTCCTTGTCGAACACGTAGGCGGTGAGCCCCTTGCCGTCGACGACGACGGTGCCAAGGCTCGTGGATGCGGTCTTCAGAGCCGCCGCGGAGGACGCGGGAGCGGACGACGACGCGGACGTTCCGCCCGCGGACGACGGCGTCGAGTACAGCGACCCGCCTCCCGTCGCCGAGCATCCGGCGAGGGCCAGCAGGGCGGCCGCTGCGGCGGCGGCGAGCGCGGCTGTGCGGCGATGTGCGATGGGGTTTCTCATGGTTCTTCCCTTCCGTCTGGTGCACGCAGCAGCGCACTCGAAGGGTTCAATTCCGCGGCGGGAAGAAACAGGCTCTTTACTATAAAGAAACTTTCCTGATACATTCACGGGCAAGGATCGTTCCAACGAAGGGATGAGGATGGCCGGACCGGTTCGCGGCACCCCCGGGTGGCTGCGCGAGACCAACGACCGCACGGCGTTGTCGTTGCTGCTGGAGCACGGCGTCCTCACCCGCAACCGGATCGGCGAGCTCTCCGGGCTCTCCAAGCCGACCGCCGCCCAGATGGTGGCGCGGCTGGAGACCGCCGGCCTCATCCACGCCGTCGGCGAGGTCTCCGCCGGCCGCGGCCCCAACGCGGCCAGCTACGCCGTGCGCACCGACCGGATGCTCGGCGTCGCGATCGACATCGACGCCGAGGTGCTCCGTTCCACGGTGGTCGACGCCTCCGGCGAGGAACGGCCGATCGCCGTGACGCCGCTCGCCGCCCGCTCCCCCGAGGACGACGTGCGGGCCGCGGTCGATGCGGCCTGCGCGGCCGCGGGAGCGGACGCCGACCGCGTCGGGGCCGTGTGCATCGGCGTGCAGGGCGCGCTCGATCCCCGCACCGACGAGTTGACCTACATCGAGACGCTGCCGGGATGGCCGAAACAGGGCATCCGCCGACGGCTCGAAGAGGCGCTCGGGATGGCCGTGCGCATCGACAACGACGTGAACCTCGCGGCCCTCGCCGAGCGCACCGACGGCGCCGGGCGCGACACCGGAGGGTTCGCCCTGCTCTGGATGGGCGACGGCCTCGGCCTGTCGGTCGACCAGGGCGGAACGGTGCACAGGGGCGCGTCGGGCGGCGCGGGCGAGATCGGCTACCTGCCCATCCCGCGCTCCGCGGCCGAGCTGGATGCGGACGCGCGCGACCTGCAGGACCTCATCGGCGGACCCGCGGTCGCCCGGCTCGCGGCCGCCCACGGCCTCGACGCCGACCTCGCCGGTGACGCCGAGGCGCGCGACACGTTCCTCCACGAGCTCGCCCGCCGCGTCGCGGTCGGCGTCGTCCCCGTCCTCGCGCTGCTCGACCCCGAGCTCGTCGTGCTCGGCGGGCCGACCGGCCGCGCCGGCGGCCCGCGCCTCGCCGAGCTCGTCACCTCCGAACTCCGCCCCGCCTGGGGCGACCGACGCGTCGTCGCCACCGGCGTCGCGGCCCACCCCGTGCTCCGCGGAGCCCGGGAGCACCTCGTCGGCGACGTGCGCGAGGCGCTCTTCGCCGAGGTGTCGCGGATCGCACCGTAGCGACCCGCGCACGAGCACCATCCACCGCATTCACATCCACAGGCACCACCGACAGTGAGGGAGCCACCCGTGAAACACCGTCATCTCATCGCCGCCGCCGCGGTCACCGCGGCCGCGGCGCTCACCCTCTCCGGCTGCTCCGGCGGCTCGGGAGGCGGCAGCTTCCGCGACACCGCACCCAGCGACCTCAGCGGCACCGTGTCGTTCTGGCACTTCTTCTCCGACCGGGAGGCGAAGGTCGTGCAGTCGGTCGTCGACGACTTCGAGAAGAAGTACCCGAAGATCAAGGTCGACGTGCACTCCGGCCAGGACGACGAGAAGCTGCAGAAGGCCATCGCGACCGGCAACAAGGTCGACGTGGGCCTCTCCTACTCCACCGACATCGTCGGCAACTTCTGCTCCAACGGCGCGTTCCGCAGCCTCAACAAGGTGATCGAGCGCGACAAGGTCGACATGAGCCAGTTCTCCGACACCGTGAAGTCGTACACCGAGTACAAGGGCACCCGCTGCGCGATGCCGATGCTCGCCGACGTGTACGGCCTCTACTACAACAAGGACCTGCTCCAGGCGGCCGGCTACACGGCGCCGCCGAAGACACTCGGCGAGCTGGAGTCGATGGCCGAGAAGCTGACGACGTTCAACGGCGACGGGTCGATCAAGACCCTCGGTTTCAACCCCACCATGGGCTGGTACGAGAACTCCGCAGCGCACTACGGTCCCGCGGCCGGGGCGCAGTGGCTGAAGAGCGACGGCACCAGCGCGATCGGGTCGAGCGAGGGCTGGAAGCAGCTGATGACCTGGCAGAAGGGCTTCGTCGACAAGATCGGCTGGGACAAGCTGAACGCCTTCACCTCCGGGCTCGGCCAGGAGTTCTCGGCGGACAACGCCTTCCAGACCGGCCAGGTGGCGATGAACCTCGACGGCGAGTACCGCACGGCGTTCATCGACGACCAGGCGAAGAAGCTCAACTACGGCACGGCGCCGTTCCCGACCACCGACGACCACACCGAGCTGTACGGCGGCGGCTACATCACCGGCAACATCATCGGCATCTCGAAGGGGTCGACGCATCCCGAGCTCGCCTGGGCGCTGCTGAAGTACCTGACCACCGACACCGACGCCGTCGTGAAGCTCGCCAACGGCCTGAAGAACGTGCCGACGACCAAGGATGCACTCGCCTCGCCGAAGCTGGAGGTGTCGGAGCAGTTCAAGACCTTCCTCGACATCTCCGCCGACAAGAACGTGCAGACGACGCCCGCCAGCCCGCTCGGCGCCGGCTACCAGCAGACCTTCGAGGACTACTGGAACAAGTACCAGAGCCAGGGCGGCGACCTCGACGCCGGACTGAAGGCGGTCGACAAGCAGATCGACGACGCGCTCGCGCTGAGCACGGGACCGTGAGCCGCCGACCATGACCGCCACCATCGACCGTGCGGGGCGGGTCTCCGCCCGCCCCGCACGCTCGGGCGCACGCCGCAGGCGCTCGCTCGTCACCCTTGCGCTGCTCGCGCCGGCGCTGCTCGGGCTGCTGATCTTCTTCGTGTACCCGCTGATCGCCTCCGTCTACTACTCGTTCACGCGGTTCGACCTCGTGTCGCCGCCGCAGTGGATCGGCCTGCGCAACTACGAGTACCTGTTCACGCAGGACCCGAACGTGTGGCTGGCGACCCTGAACACGCTGTGGTTCGTCGCGATCTGGGTGCCGGTGAAGACGGCGTTCGCGCTGCTGATCGCCGGGCTCCTCGCCCGCGCCCGCCGCGCCTCCGGGTTCTGGCGGACGGTGTTCTACCTGCCGGCGCTGGTGCCCCCGGTGGCGAGCGTGGTCGCCTTCGTGTTCCTCTTCAACCCGGGCACGGGGCCGGTGAACCAGGTGCTCGCCTGGTTCGGCATCAAGGGCCCGCTCTGGTTCAACGACCCGGCCTGGTCGAAGCCGTCGCTCGTGCTGCTCGGCATCTGGGTCATGGGCGACATCATGATCATCTTCCTCGCCGCACTGCTCGACGTGCCGCGGGAGCAGTACGAGGCGGCGTCGCTGGACGGCGCGAGCGGCCTCCAGAAGGTCCGCTACGTGACCATGCCCTCCATCGCGCCGGTGCTGCTGTTCGCCGTCGTCACCGGCGTGATCGCGGCCATCCAGTACTTCACGGAGGCGGCCGTCGCCTCCTCCGTGGCGTCCGGCAAGGCGGTCGTCGGCCAGGGCATCAGCACCAACCTCGGCTACCCCGACGGCTCGCTGCTCACCTACACGCAGTGGCTGTACGTGCGCGGCTTCGGCACCTACCAGCTGGGCTACGCCTCGGCGCTGGCGGTGCTGCTGTTCGTGGTCGCGGCCGTCATCCTCGTCCTGCTGCTGCGCCGCTTCAAGGCGTTCACCCCGGAAGGCGCCCAATGACCTCCGCCACCCTCTCCCCCGACACGGCGACGCCGAGCCGCCCGCTCGCGCCCCGCCGCATCCCGACGCCGCGGTCGACCCGCGTCCGCCGCATCCTGGCCTGGATCGCCGAGCACGTCGTGCTCGTCGTGCTGGCGGTGCTGTTCATCGCGCCGGTCGTCTTCGTGTTCCTCACCTCGCTCATGTCGAGCGAGCAGACGCTGACCGCGTCGCTGTGGCCGCAGCCGTTCCAGTGGGACAACTACGTGAAGGTGTTCACGACGGTCCCGCTGGCGCAGTGGTTCGCCAACTCGGCGCTGTACGCGGTGCTGGCGACGGCGTTCATGCTCATCTCCAGCGTCCCGGCGGCGTACGCGCTCGCGAAGATCCGCTTCCGCGGCTCCGGCGTGCTGTTCACGGTCATCATCATCGCGATGCTGCTGCCGCCGCAGGTGACCGCCATCCCGATCTACGTGATGTGGTCGCAGCTCGGACTGACCGGGACGCTGTGGCCGCTCATCCTGCCGAACCTGCTCGGCGACGCGTTCTCGATCTTCCTGCTGCGGCAGTTCTTCCTCACCATCCCCAGCGAGTACTCCGACGCGGCGCGGATCGACGGCAACGGCGAGTTCGGCGTGCTGTGGCGGGTGGTCATCCCGATGGCGAAGCCCGGCATCGCGGCGACCGCGATCTTCCTGTTCTTCGCCTCCTGGAACGACTACTACGGTCCGCTGCTCTACACGTCCGAGAACCCGGCGGCCTGGCCGGTCGCGTACGGGCTGGCGTCGTTCCGCGGCGTGCACGGCACCGACTGGGGCCTGACCATGGCCATGACGATGCTCGTGACCGTGCCCGTCGTCCTCATCTTCTTCTTCGCCCAACGCGTCTTCGTGGAGGGCATCACACTCACCGGCGTGAAGGGATAACGCGTGAAACTGACGGTCGTCGGAGGCGGCTCCACCTACACCCCCGAGCTCATCGACGGGTTCGCCCGGCTGCGTGCCGTGCTGCCGATCGAGGAGCTGTGGCTGGTCGACCCCGATCCTGAGCGGCTGCGGCTGGTCGGCGGGATGAGCGAGCGGATGTTCCGCGCCGCCGGGCATCCCGGGCGCATCGTCCCGACCTCCGACCTCGTCGCGGGCGTCGCGGACGCGGACGTGGTGCTGCTGCAGCTCCGCATCGGCGGCCAGGCGGCGCGGCACGGCGACGAGAGCTGGCCGCACGAGTGCGGCTGCATCGGCCAGGAGACTACAGGACCCGGCGGTTTCGCGAAGGCGCTGCGCACGGTCCCGGTCGTGCTCCGCGTCGCCGAGGAGGTGCGTAGACACGCCAAGCCGGACGCGTGGATCGTCGACTTCACCAACCCGGTCGGCATCGTCACCCGGGCGCTCCTCCAGGAGGGACACCGCGCGGTGGGCCTCTGCAACGTCGCGATCGGCTTCCAGCGCCGGTTCGCCGGGATGCTCGGGGTCGAACCGGCGCAGGTGCAGCTCGGCCACGTCGGCCTGAACCACCTCACCTGGGAGCGGGCGGCGTTCGTGACCGACGCGTCCGGCACGCGGGATGCGCTCCCGGAGCTGCTGGAGACCCGGCTGGAGCAGCTCGCGGAGGAGATCGAGCTCCCGGCGTCGCTGATCCGGCTGCTGGGCGACGTGCCGAGCTACTACCTGCGCTACTACTACGCGCACGACGAGGTGCTGCGCGAGCAGCTGGACTCCCCCACGCGTGCCGAGGCGGTGCAGCGGGTGGAGCGGGAGCTGCTGGAGCTGTACGGCGACCCGACGGTCGACACCAAGCCGGAGCAGCTGGCGCAGCGCGGCGGCGCCTTCTACTCGGAGGCCGCTGTCGACCTGATCGCGTCGCTCACCGCCGACCGCGGCGACGTGCAGGTGGTCAACCTCCGCAACGACGGCGCTCTCCCGTTCCTGCCGGACGACCACGTCATCGAGGTGCCGGCCACCGTCGGCGTGGGCGGGGTGGCGGCGCTGCCGATCGCGCCGCTCCCGGACGACCATGCCGGCCTCATCTCGCACGTCGCCGGCTACGAGCGGCTCGCACTGGAGGCGGCCGTGCACGGCGGACGCGACCGGGTGCTGCGGGCGATGCTCGCGCATCCCTTGGTCGGGCAGTACGACAAGGCCGAGAAGCTGACCGACCTGCTGATCGCGCACAACCGGGACCACCTGGAGTGGGCGAAGTGAGCACCGACACAGTGAGCACCGAGGCAGTGAGCACCGAGGCGGACGGCCCGCTGGCGATCGCGGTCGACGGCGGCGGTTCCAAGACGGACGCGGTCGCGCTGACCCTCGACGGGACGGTGGTCGCGGAGGCCCGCGGCACCACCTCCAGCCCGCACGTCATCGGGATGCGCGAGTCTGCCGAGCTGGTGTCCGCGCTGATCGGCCGGCTGCGCGAGCAGACCGGCCCGCGGGACATCGCGGCCGCCAACCTGTACCTCTCCGGGCTCGACCTGCCGTCCGAGATCGAGGCGTTCCGCGCCGCGGTCGCGGGCACGGCGTGGGCGGACGCGACGATCGACAACGACCTGTTCGCCCTGCTGCGCGCCGGAACCGACGAGCCCGACGCCGTCGCCGTCGTCTGCGGCACCGGCATCAACTGCGTCGGCGTCCGCGCCGACGGCCGCACGGTGCGCTACCCGTCGCTCGGCACCATCTCGGGAGACTGGGGCGGAGGCTGGCACCTCGGCGAGCGCGCCCTGTGGTTCGCGGCGCGCGCCGCCGACGGGCGGGGCGGGCCGACCGCGCTGGAGCGGGCGGTCCCCGCGGCCTTCGGCCTGACGAGCGTGCAGGAGCTGATCGAGGCGCTGCACTTCGGCCGGCTGCCCAACCGCGACCTGGCGCTGCTGGCGCCGACCGTGTTCGCCTGCGCCCGGGAGGGCGACGCGGTCGCGATCTCGCTGGTCGAGGAACAGGCGGAGGAGATCGCGACCCTCGCCGTGACGACCCTGCGGCGGCTCGAGCTGCTGGGGCGGCCCGTCCCGGTCGTGCTCGGCGGCGGGGTCATCGGCGGACGCGACGAGCGGCTGCTCGGGACCGTCGAGCGCCTCCTCGCCGAGCGCGCCCCGGCGGCGAGGATGGAGCTGGTGACGGCCGCGCCCATCCTCGGCGCCGCGCTGCTCGCGCTGGAGTCGGCGGGCGCCGATCCCGTCGCCCTCGACACCGCGAGGAACACTCTGGAGCAGCGACCCGCCGCGGTGGTTCAATAGGCGCACGAACCACGACCACAGCTCCGAACGCGCGCGGATGGTCGAGGAGCAGCTCGCTCTCCGCGGGATCGACGACCACCGGGTCCTCGACGCGATGCGTCGCGTGCCCCGGCACCTGTTCGTGGACGAGGCGGCCGCCGCGTACGCGTACGAGGACCATCCGATGCCCATCGGCGACGGCCAGACGATCTCGCAGCCGTACATCGTGGCGCTCATGCTGCAGGCGGCCCGCATCGGCCCGGAGGACGCGGTGCTCGACGTCGGCACCGGGTCGGGATACGCGGCGGCGGTCGCGGCGGAGCTAGCGCACCGCGTGGTGAGCGTGGAGCGGCATCCCGACCTCGCCGTGGCGGCGGCGGCCACGCTGGAGGCGCTCGGTTACCGGGTGGAGGTGGTGACCGGCGACGGGACGCTCGGCTGGCCGGCCGCGGCGCCCTACGACGCGATCGTGGCGGCGGCGGCTGGGCCGGCGGTGCCGCCTGCGTGGGTGGAGCAGCTGGCGCCGGGCGGGCGCATCGTCATGCCGATCGGCCGTCCGGGGCGGGCCCAGCACCTCGCGCTGTTCGAGAGGTCCCTCGACGGCGCCCTCCACGGAACGGACCTCGGCTCCGTCGCCTTCGTCCCCCTCCTCGGCGCCGAGGGCTGGCCCCTCCCAGGCCGCGATTCGTGACGAATCGCGCCCGTTCGTCACGAACGAGGGCGATTCGTCACGAGTCGCGAAGGGGTCAGGCTGCGAGGGGGACGCGCACGGTGAGCGCGGTGAGGAGGGCGTGGAGCTGGCCGGCGGGCGCGGCCACGTCCTCCGGGTGCCACTGGACGGCCAGGACCGGCGCATCCGCGTGCTCGATCGCCTCCACGTGGCCGTCGTGCGAGCGCGCGGTGACGACGAGGCCGTCGCCGAGCGCGTCGACCGCCTGGTGGTGGGCGCTGCGGACCTCGACCGGTCCGTCGCCCAGCAGGCCGGCGACGCGGCTGCCCGGCTCAGGATGCACGGTGTGCGTGGTGAGCACCTGCGGGATGGGGACCCCGCGGTTGACGTGGCCGCACTCGTCTCCGAGGTCCTGCACGAGCGTTCCGCCGAGGGCGACGTTGACGATCTGGAGGCCGCGGCAGATCCCGAGCAGCGGGACCCCGCGCCGCAGCACGTCGTGCACGAGGGCGATCTGCGCGGCGTCGGCGACCGGAAGGTGCCGCGACTCGTTCGCGTACCCGGTGGCGGCGCCGTAGAACCGCGGGTGGATGTCCTCCCCGCCGACGATGACGACCGCGTCGGCGTTCTCCGCGCCGGCGAGCAGCTGCTCCGTCCCGGCGTCGGCGGCGAGCCGGGAGACGCTCCAGCCGGCGTCGCCTGCTTCGGCGATGACGTTGCCGACGAGCAGCTGCACGTAGTCGTGGTACGCGGGGTCGTGGCCGCGGAAGCGGGTGGCCTCGACGACGGCCAGGGTGGGCTGCGGGGACATGCGCTCCTCCTCTCGACCGGACTCCCCCATCCCACCAGGCGCCGCCGCCTGCCGCATCCCGCGGTGTAACAGGCCGAAACAGTGACAGTGCCGGAGGGCGCCAATAGACTCGGCTGAGTATCAGCCTGACCCGGGAGAGTGGGGGGATGCGCGTGCGACGTCTGCTGACCCGTGGCCTTCTGGCAGTGGGCCTGGTGATCGGCGCGCTCCTCGGTGTCGCGGCGCCCGCGGCGGCGACCGACCCCGTCGACCTCGGCCCCGACCACGTCGTCGACCAGGCCGGCGTGCTGAGCGGGGCCGACAAGGCGCGGATCACGGCGGCCGCCAAGAAGCTGTACGACGAGCACCGCATCGACCTGTACGTGGTCTACGTCGACCGCTTCACCGATCCCGTCGACGCCGTCGACTGGGCCAACGACACCGCGGCGCGTAACGGCCTCGGCCAGCGCGACTACCTCCTCGCCGTCGCGACGGACGGGCGCACCTACTACCTCTCCGGCGACGACGACGGCCCGGTGACCGCCGATCAGCTCGACCGGATCGAGCAGAACGACATCGAGCCGAAGCTCCACGCCGGCGACTGGGCAGGGGCCGGCGTCGCCGCGGCGACCGGCCTGAGCGACGCCGTCGGCGGGGGCGGCGCCGGCGCCGCGTTCTTCTGGGTGTTCCTCGTCGGCGTGATCGTGGTCGGTGTGGTCGTCTTCGTGCTGGTCCGCTCGCGGCGCAGCCGCAAGAAGCAGGCCGCGGCGGGGCCGGCGACGCCGCAGAGCGAGCTGCAGAGCATCCCGCTGAAGGAGCTGGAGCGGCGGGCGGGCTCCGCTCTCGTGCAGACCGACGACGCCGTGCGCACCAGCGAGGAGGAGCTGGGCTTCGCGACGGCGCAGTACGGCGCGGAGGCCGTCGTGCCCTTCCAGGCGGCGCTGGATGCGGCGAAGGGCCAGCTGCGGGAGGCGTTCACGTACAAGCAGCGGCTCGACGACGCGGAGCCGGACACCGACGAGCAGCGGCGCGAGTGGAACATCCACATCGTCCAGCTGTGCACCGCCGCGAACCAGACGCTCGACGCCCAGGCGGACGCGTTCGACGAGTTGCGTGCGCTGGAGAAGCGCATCCCGGAGGCGAGCGCCGGGATCGCGGACCAGGCCGCCGGCCTCCGCCGCCGCATCGCGACCGCGCAGGAGACGCTGGCCGCGCTCGCGCAGCGGTACACCGACGCGTCGCTGGCGACCGTGCACGACAACATCGACCAGGCGACGCAGCGTCTCGATTTCACCGACACGGCGCTGGCCGCCGCGGCGCAGAAGGCCGCCGCGGGCGACACGAGCGCGGCGGCGGTCGGCGTGCGTGCGGCCGAGGAGTCGGCCGACCAGGCCGGGCTGCTGCTCGACGCGATCGACCGGCTCGGCGCCGACCTCGCGGCCGCGCAGCAGTCCATCGACGCCACCCTCGCCGAGCTGCGCAGCGACCTCGCCGAGGCGCAGGCCCTCGCCGCCTCGGACGACCCGGGCGGCACCATCGCGGCCGCCGTCGCCGGGACCACGCAGACGGTCTCCGACGTCCAGGCGGCGCTCTCCGCTGGGCGGGTCAACCCGCTGGAGCTCGCCCAGCGCCTCGACGCGGCGAACCACTCGATCGACGCGGTGCTCCAAGGCGTGCGCGACGCCCGCGCGCAGGCCCAGCGCGCGCAGTCGATGCTCCAGCAGACCCTGCTCGCCGCCCGGGCGCGCATCTCCGCCTGCGAGGACTTCATCGCCGCACGGCGCGGAGCGGTCGGTCCGGACGCCCGCACCCGGTTGGCGGAGGCCGGCCGGCTCGCCGCGCAGGCGGAGCAGACCGCCGCGACCGACCCCGTGTCTGCCCTCGCCCAGGCGCAGCGCGCGGCGCAGCTGGCGGACGAGGCCACGCAGCGGGCGCAGGCGGACGTCGGAGGGTTCCAGCCGCAGGCGGGCGGGATGGGCGACATCTTCGGCGGCGGCACCTCGGGGCGCGGCGGGAGCGGGGCGATGGGCGCCATCCTCGGCGGCATCCTGATCGACTCCGTGCTGCGCGGCGGGATGGGCGGCGGCGGCAGCTGGGGCGGCGGCAACTGGGGCGGCGGCGGGGGCGGCTTCAGCGCGGGCAGCTTCGGCGGCGGCGGGACACGCACCCGCCGCGGCGGCGGACGGTTCTGACGGAACGACACACCTCACCAGCGCCCCTCGGGGCGGAGCGAAAGGAAGAGCACATGGCGAAGCAGTCCATCTTCGGGCGGATCTCGCAACTGTTGCGGGCCAACATCAACGCCCTCCTCGACCAGGCGGAAGACCCGGAGAAGATGCTGGACCAGATGGTCCGCGACTTCACGAACAGCATCGCCGACGCCGAGAGCGCCATCGCCGAGACCATCGGCAACCTCCGCCTGCTGGAGGACGACCACCGCGAGGATGTGGAGGCCGCGTCCGAGTGGGGCGCGAAGGCGCTCGCCGCGAGCCGTCAGGCCGATACCTACCGCGCGGCCGGCAACACCGCCGACGCCGACAAGTTCGATCAACTCGCCAAGGTCGCCCTGCAGCGGCAGATCTCGTCCGAGAACGAGGCGAAGGCAGCGGAGCCGCAGATCGCCGCGCAGACCGAGGTGGTCGAGAAGCTGAAGGCCGGCCTCAACGGCATGAAGGAGAAGCTGGAGCAGCTGAAGAGCAAGCGCGCCGAACTGATCGCCCGCGCGAAGGCCGCCCAGGCGCAGGCCCAGGTGATCGACGCGGTCAAGAGCGTCGACATCATGGACCCGACCAGCGAGGTCTCCCGCTTCGAGGAGAAGATCCGCCGCGAGGAGGCGAAGGTGCGCGGCCAGCAGGAGCTCGCCGCCTCCAGCCTCGACGCGCAGTTCGAGCAGCTCGACGACCTCGGCGAGATGACCGAGGTGGAGGCGCGGCTGGCGGCCCTGAAGTCGGGCGGCGGCCAGGCGGCGGTGACGTCGGGCGCCGAGGGGTGAGCGGCGCGTCCTTCCTCGTCGTCCCGCAGTGGCAGGGGTCCGGTTCGTCCCGGGCGATGCGCCTCATCGACGGCGCGGACGCCATCCGCGGCGACCTTCCTGCCGCGCGCACCCACCAGGTCCCCGTGCCGGCCGCGGCCGGCGAGTCGCTCGGGACGGGCGTGAACCGCTTCTCGTCGCTCGCGGCGGTCCGCGAGGCGACGGAGGCCGAGCTCGCGCTGCTCGACGGCCCGGTCGTCACGATCGGCGGCGACTGCGGAGTGGAGCTCGCGAGCGTGCAGCACGCGCTCGCCGCGCATCCCGACGACGAGGTCGCTGTGGTCTGGTTCGACGCGCACGCCGACCTGAACACGGTCGAGTCGTCGCCGTCCGGCGCGTTCACCGGCATGGTCGCCCGCGCACTCCTGGGCGACGCTCCGGACGGCCTCGCCGCGACCGGCGCCGCGCGGCTCTCCCCCGGGCGGCTGGTGCTCGCCGGCACGCGGGAGCTCGACGACGGCGAGTCGACGTTCATCGAGGAGGCCGGCATCCGCGTCGTCGGCGTGGCCGACCTCGACGACCCGCAGCGGATCGTGGAGGCGGTGGCGGCGACCGGCGCCACCGCGGTCTACGTGCACATCGACCTCGACGTGCTCGACCCGTCGGCGATCGACGGGGTCGGCTCGCCCGTGCCGTTCGGCGTGCTTCCCGAGCGGCTCACGGACGCCATCCGCGCCCTCCGCGCCCGCTTCGCGTTCGCGGGCGCCGGCGTGACCGAGTTCGCGCCGGAGTCGCCGGACGCCGCCGGGCGCGACCTCGCCGTCATCCTGCGCATCCTCGGCGCCCTCACCGGACCCGTCGCCGGCGCTCCGGCGACGACCGGAGAAGGGCAGTAGCGTGGGGAGCATGAGCGAGCCCAAGATCGTCACAGAGCGGCGCGGGCACGTGCTGCTGATCGGCCTCAACCGTCCGGAGAAGCGCAACGCCGCCGACTTCGAGCTGCTCACCGCGCTCGCGGCCGCCTACGGCGAGCTGGAGCGCGACCCGGAGCTGCGGGTCGGCCTCGTCCACGCGGCCGGCGACCACTTCACCGCCGGGCTCGACCTGGCCGACCTCGGCCCGCGCATCGGGCGCGACGGGCTCTCGTTCGTCGGCGAGGACGGCATCGACCCGTGGCAGGTCTCCGGAGCGCCGCTGACCAAGCCGGTCGTCATCGCCGTGCAGGGCACCTGCCTGACGCTCGGGATCGAGCTGATCCTCGCCTCCGACGTCGCGGTCGCCGCGCGCGGCACCCGCTTCGGCCAGATCGAGGTGACGCGCGGCATCCTGCCCTTCGGCGGCGCGACGCTGCGCTTCCCGCGGGCGGTGGGATGGGGCAACGCGATGCGCTACATCCTCACCGGCGACCTGTTCGACGCCGCCGAGGCGCACAGGATCGGGCTGGTGCAGGAGGTCGTCGACGACGGCGAGCAGTTCGACCGCGCCCTGCAGATCGCGGAGCGGATCGCCGCGCAGGCGCCGCTCGCGGTGCAGGCGGCGCTCGCGAACGCCAAGCGGGCCGTCCGCGACGGCGACGCGGCCGCCGAGGCGGAGCTGCAGCCGGCGCTCGTGCGCCTGGTGGGCAGCGAGGACGCACGCATCGGCATGGAGGCGTTCCTCACCCGCACCGAGGCGCGGTTCGTCGGCCGCTGAGCCATCCGATCCGCGACCGACCACGAACCGTCAGTGAAGCAGAGCACGAGGGAGAAGGCATGAGCGAGACCCGGGAGTACGACGTCATCGTGATCGGCGCGGGGGCGGTCGGCGAGAACGTCGCCGACCGTGCCGTGCAGGGCGGCCTGTCGACCGTCATCGTCGAGTCCGAGCTGGTCGGCGGCGAGTGCTCCTACTGGGCCTGCATGCCGTCCAAGACGCTGCTGCGCAGCGGCGCCCTGCTGCGGGCGACGCAGCGGGTGGGCGGCGCACGGGAGGCCGTCACCGGTCCGCTCGACGTCGCCGCGGTGCTGAAGCGGCGCGACGACCAGACCAGCAACTGGAAGGACGACGGCCAGGTCGAGTGGCTGGACAGCGCCGGCATCGACCTGGTGCGCGGCTGGGGCGTCATCACCGCGCCGCGCGAGGTCACCGTGACGGCGGAGGACGGCACCGTGACGGTGCTCCGCGCGAAGCACGCCGTCGCGGTCGCCACCGGCTCCGCTGCGCTGCTTCCCGACATCCCTGGCCTGCGGGAGAGCGAGCCGTGGTCGAGCCGCGAGGCCACCAGCGCGCAGCGCGTCCCCGTCTCACTCGCCGTGCTGGGCGGCGGGGTCGTCGCCACCGAGATGGCCACCGCCTACGCCGGGTTCGGCACCGAGGTGCACGTCATCGCGCGCAGCGGGCTGCTGGGCGGCCAGGAGCCGTTCGCGGGCGAGCTCGTGGCGGAGTCGCTGAAGAAGCTCGGCGCGACACTGCACCTCGACGTGCAGCCCGAGCGCGTGGAGCGGACGGACGACGGCGGGTACCGCATCCACCTCGACGACGGCACCGTGGTCGCGACCGACGAGTTCCTCGTCGCGACGGGCCGGCTGCCGCGCACCTTCGACATCGGGCTGGGCGCGCTCGGGCTGGAGGACGGCGGCTGGCTGACGGTGGACGACAGCATGCGCGTGCTGGGCGCCGATGGCGATCCGGTCGACGGCGGCTGGCTGTACGGCGTCGGCGATGTGAACCACCGCGCGCTGCTGACCCACCAGGGCAAGTACCAGGCGCGCGCGGCCGGCGACGCGATCGCGGCCCGCGCTCACGGACGAGACGTGTCGCTCGCGCCGTGGAGCGCCTTCGTCGCGACCGCCGACCACGAGGCGGTGCCGCAGGTGACGTTCACCGACCCGGAGGTGGCCTCGGTGGGGCTGACCGCCGAGCGCGCCGAGAAGGCCGGGTACCGCATCCGCGTCGTCGACTACGACATCGGCAGCGTCGCCGGGGCGCATGTGGTGGCGGACGGCTACGAGGGCAAGGCGCGCATGGTCGTCGACGAGGACCGCCAGGTGGTGCTCGGCGTGACCTTCGTCGGCCAGGATGTGGGCGAGCTGCTGCACTCCGCCACCGTCGCCATCGTCGGCGAGGTCCCGCTGGCGCGACTGTGGCACGCCGTCCCGTCGTACCCGACCGTCAGCGAGATCTGGCTGCGCCTGCTCGAGACGTACGGGCGGCCGAAGGAGTGAGCGGGTTCGACACGACGCCGTTGGGCCGCCTCCTCCTGGATTCGTCGCTGAGCCGCCTCGGCTACCTCTACGCGACCGCCGTCGGGCTTGCGTGGGGCCTCGTCTGGAGCACCGGGCGCGTCGAGCGCCGCGGCGGGCTGACCGTGTTCCGCGGCATGCCCAAGGCGACCTTCGGCCGCGGCGGCTCGTGCGTCGGCGGCGTCTACCTCACCGACCACAACGTCACCGACGACGTGCTCGAACACGAGGCCGTGCACAAGCGGCAGTGGCAGCGGTACGGGATGCTCTTCCCGCTCCTCTACTTCGTGGCGGGACGCGACCCGCTGCGCAACAGGTTCGAGATCGAGGCGGGCCTCGAGAAGGGCGGATACCGATGACCCGCACCGTCATCCTCACCGGGGCCAGCTCCGGGATCGGCGCCGTCGCGGCCGAGCGGCTGGCCGCCGGCGGCGACGAGGTCGCCGTCGTCGGGCGCAACCCCGAGCGCACCCGGGCGGTCGCCGAGCGGATCGGCGCGACGCCGTTCCTCGCCGACTTCGAGCGCCTGGACGACGTGCGCGCCCTCGCGGCGGCGCTCCTCGACCGCTACGACACCATCGACGTGCTCGCGAACAACGCCGGCGGCCTGTACCACGAGCGCCGGCTGACGGTCGACGGGCACGAGCGCACCATCCAGGCGAACCACTTCGCGCCGTTCCTGCTGACCGCGCTGCTGCGCCCGCGGCTGGTCGAGACGGCGGCATCCGGCCGGGAGGTGCGCGTCGTCTCCACGGCGAGCCTCGCCAACCGCTTCGGTCAGCTGCGCATCGACGACCTCGACTGGGACAAGCGGCCGTGGCGGGCCGGCTGGCGCGCATACGGCACGGCGAAGCTGGCGACCATCCTGTTCGCCGCCGAGCTGGCGGAGCGGCTGACGGGGACGGGCGTGACCGCGTACTCGTTCCATCCCGGCACGATCGCCACGAACTTCGGCAACCAGTCGCCGCTCGTCCGGTTCGGCCACCTGGTGACCCGCAGCTCGTTCGGCGTGCCGGTCGCCCAGGGCGCCGCGCCGCTGCTGCTCCTGGCCGGGCCCGCGCCGGTCGGCGCGCCCAGCGGCACCTACTTCGACCGCCTGACGGCGAACGGCCGCACCCACCCACAGGCGCGGAACGCCCAGCTCGGCCGCGACCTCTGGGCCGCGAGCGAGCGCGTGGTCGGCCTCGACGTCCCCGCCTGACGGTCCATGGGACGCAACACGCCGCGTGCGCGCGCGCGAAACGGCGTGTTGCGTCCCATGGATCGATCCGCTGGTCCCGACATGCCGTCACGCGCGAGCGCGACGCGGCGTGTTGGGACCACTAGATCCGGGCGACGGTGACGGCGTCGGGGTGCATGCCGACGACGCGGGTCAGGTGCCCGGAGAGGTCGGCGACGAGCGCCGGACCGCCGGTGAGGATCGCGCGGGTGGCTCCCGGGCCGTCGCACAGCATCTCGTCGCACCAGGCGCGGACGGCGCGGGAGGCGGCCTCGCCCCGAGCGCAGCGCTCCCCGGTCCCGGGGCGGCCGGAACGGCGGGAGCGGGCCAGCCAGGTG
>Ga0209563_100276_pt1 | contig 21685 bp, 28 predicted proteins | sample AraplaCvi_mMF_r2_FD_184271 | JGI IMG/M metagenome (GOLD analysis project Ga0209563, IMG submission 184271) | Arabidopsis root microbial communities from North Carolina, USA - plate scrape CL_Cvi_mMF_r2 (SPAdes) (version 2) | ecosystem: Host-associated > Plants > Roots > Endosphere | place: USA... | reverse complement strand
GTCGAGGGATTCGCGCCACTCGGCGGTCTCCTCCGGGTCCGAATCGATGTTGTTCACCGAGTACGGGTCCTGGTCGTTTACAGTCACCCTCGACCTCTTTCTTGTGTCGGACGGATCGTGGACGGGTCCAAGTGCTGTCGGTTCTCGACAAGCGCGGACACCATCCTTCAGCCTAGCCGCACTCCGTGCCCCGTGTTGACCGTCGCTTGGCGGTGGGAGCATGCCGGTCTATGCTGGCTGCTCGTGGCACTCGAGAACGACACCCAGGCTCCTGACTTCGAGCTCCTCAACCAGTACGGCGAGAGCGTGCGGCTGAGCGACTTCCGCGGACGCAAGGCGGTCGCGCTGGTGTTCTTCCCGCTGGCGTTCTCCGGCACCTGCACCGGCGAGCTGTGCGCGCTGCGCGACAACCTGGCCCTGTTCGAGGACCACCGGGTGGAGCTGCTGGGCATCTCCGTCGACTCCAAGTTCACGCTGCGCGCGTGGGCGGAGCAGGAGGGGTACTCCTTCTCGCTGCTCGCCGACTTCTGGCCGCACGGCGAGATCGCCAAGGAGTACGGCGTCTTCCTGGCCGAGAAGGGCTTCGCGAACCGCGCGACGTTCCTCATCGACGAGCGCGGCATCATCCGCCAGTCGTTCATCACCGCGCCGGGCGAGGCCCGCTCCATCGAGGCGTACCGCGCGGCGCTCGACCGGCTGCCCGCCCACGTCTGACCGCGTCCACTCCGCCCGCAATTGTCGCAATCGGAGGAGAACTCGCGCCCTCGAGGGCCGATTCTCCGCCGTCTTAATACCCCGCTCGGCGCGCCGCGGGCAAACGCCTCCGCTGCTCACCGATTAGTCTGGTGTGACCCGGGCCTTTAGCTCAGCTGGTAGAGCGCCACGTTTACACCGTGGATGTCGTCGGTTCGATCCCGGCAGGGCCCACCTGACGAAAATGCGCAGGACGATGTGCGATAGGCGAAGGAGTTACCCCGCACTCCGGGGCCGGACCCAGGCTAGGCGCTGGGTGAAGCGGTTTGAGTTCTCGCAGTTCGGGTTGGAGCAATGGTGCGGCTGAGAGGTGATGCGAACGAACGGCTCTGTCAGTCGATCATCTCGAACTTCGGCAAAGATCACATCTGAGGAACAGAGGCTGCACTCGTATTCTGCGGGCATCGGGTTTCCCTTCGCTAGTTACTTCAAGGCTAGGGAGGGCCACTGACTTTCTCGCCCGGTTTCCCGGTGCCTTTCCACAAGAGGCGACGTGGAACAGGGACCGCTTCCCACGGGTGGCTGCGCTCCCCGCGACCGCCGGATAGCGGCCACATCGGCGCGACGGCGGTGCGCGTCGGTGAGAATCGGACGATGACCACCGCACAGACCGAACGGGCGGCCGCGGCCGGCCTCGATCTCAGCCGCCGCGACCTCGTGGTCGACGGCGCACGCGTCGCCTGCGTCATCGTCGTGGTGCTGGCCCACCTGCTGCTGATCGGCGTCGGCGTCGACTCCTCCGGCGCCTTCGCGATCACCAAGCCGCTGACCGAGCAGCCGTGGTTCCCGGCCGTGTCGGTGGTCGGCCAGGTGATGCCCCTGTTCTTCGCCCTCGGCGGTTTCGCGGCGTCCGTCGGCTGGACGTCGCTGCAGCGCAGGGGCGGCACCTACTCCGACTTCCTCCGCGGCCGGCTGCTCCGGCTGGCGCCGCCCGCCGCCGTCGTGTTCGCCTTCTTCACGGTGGCGATCGGGGCGGCGCGTCTCCTCGGCGCCCCATCAGGGCTCGTGGATGCCGTGGCCGCGGGCGTTGGAACCCCGCTCTGGTTCCTCGCCGCCTTCGTGCTGTGCCAGGCCGCGGCGCCCGCGATGATCGCCCTGCACCGGCGGATGCCGCTGCGCACCCTGTCCGCACTCGCGGCGGCGGCCGTGGCGGTCGACGCGGTGCGGCTGGCGACGGACATCGCCGCCGTCGGCCTGCTCAACTCCGCCTTCGTGTGGCTGTTCGCCCAGCAGCTCGGGTTCTTCTACGCCGACGGGACGCTGCTGCGGGTGGGCCGCCGCGCGCTGGTCGCCTACGGCGTCGGTGCCCTCGCGCTGCTCGCCGCGGGCGTCGCCACGAAGGTCTACGCGCCCGACATGCTGCAGAACCAGTACCCGCCGCTCTTCGCCCTCGGGCTCATCGGCGTCGCCCAGCTGTGCGTGCTCGGCCTGGCGCATCCACTGCTCACCGCCGTCATGCGCACGCGGGTCGCCCGCGGGGTCACCTTCGCCGTCGGCAGCAGGCTCATGACGATCTACCTGTGGCACCTGCCGTGCATAGTGGCGGTGATCGGATGCTGCCTGCTGGTGCCCGGGTGGACCCCGGCCCCCGGTTCGGCGGCGTGGTGGGGGAGTCGTCCCCTCGTCCTCGTCGCGGCGGCGGCGCTGCTGTTCGCGCTGTCGCTCGTCGTGGTGCGGTTCGAGCGGACGCCGACGGCGATCCCCGCCGGCCGGCGGCGACCGCCCGCGTGGCGGGTGCTGGCGGCGGCCGCGCTGATGTACCTGGCGCCGTTCCTCGTGATGGTGCACGGACTCGACCTCGTGCTCGCCGCGACCGCCCTCGCCACCTACGCGCTGGCCGTCGTGCTGCTGCGGCCGGTGCGCGCCTGACCCATCCGCCATCCGCTGGTCCCGACACGCCGTCACCCGCCGCCCGCACACGGCGTGTCGGGACCAGTGGATAGCCTGGCGGCATGCCCGAGGGACCGTACCGCTGGTTCGTGTACGCAGAGCTCCTGCTCGCCGCCGTGACGTTCGTGGCGCTCCTGTTCGTGGTGGCGCCGTACGGCGGACGCCACGCGCGGAGCGGCTGGGGGCCGACCGTGCCCTCCCGCGTCGGCTGGGTGGTGATGGAGGCGCCCGCGGCGGTGCTGTTCGTCGTCTTCTTCCTGCTCGGGTCGCACCGCTCGGAGCCGGTCCCGCTGCTCTTCCTCGCCCTGTGGCTCGTGCACTACGTTTATCGCGCGTTCGTGTACCCGTTCCTGATGCGCTCCGGGTCGCGGATGCCCGTGCTCGTGATGCTGCTCGCGATCGGCTTCAACACCCTCAATGCGTGGGTGAACGCACGCTGGGTGTCGGAGTACGGGGCGTATCCGGTCGCCTGGCTCGCCGACCCGCGGTTCTGGCTCGGGCTGTTGCTGTTCGCCGGGGGGCTGGCGCTCAACGCGAACTCGGACCGGAGGCTGCGGCGCCTCCGCACGGACGGCGGCGGCTACCGCATCCCGCACGGCGGCGGCTTCCTCTACGTCTCCAGCCCGAACTACCTGGGCGAGATGGTGGAGTGGACGGGCTGGGCGGTCGCGACGTGGTCGCTCGCCGGCGCCTCCTTCTCGCTGTACACGATCGCCAACCTCGCCCCGCGCGCGATGGCCAACCACCGCTGGTACCGCGACACCTTCCCGGACTACCCGCGCGACCGCCGCGCCCTCCTCCCGTTCGTGCTCTGAGCATCCCTGGGTCGCAACACGCCGCGTGCGCCGCCGCGGTACGGCGTGTTGCGTCCCTGGGATGCCGGACGCGTGTCGGCGGTGCGGGTTACGCTGCCGCCGAGAGGAGGGACGGACCGTGCCGGAGAGCGTGGAGCAGTGGTGGGCCCGCCGCCAGTGGTCGAAGGGTGCCGCCGTTCCGTACCCGATCGGCCGCTACCGCAGCGACTGGGAGCGCTACCCCGTGCTGGTGCGGCAGTACCATCCCGACCTCAACCACGGCGTCACCCTGACGCAGGTGCCGCCCGCGGCCGACGTCTTCCTGGTGTGGGAGTGCGACTCCGGGCACCGGTTCGTCGCCACCCCCGAGGAACAGCGCTCCCGGCCGGGCGTGACGCGGCGCCGTTCGGCCTGGTGCCCGCAGTGCGCGGAGGAGGCGGCGCCGCGGCGCATCCGGCGCCCGGAGCCGGAGGCGGGCGTCCACAGCTGCGGCCACGCCCGCGATCCGCGGAGGATCGAGGCCGACCCGTCCGACGACCGCTGCTACCTGTGCCGCCGGCTGGACCGGGAGCCGCTCACGCGGGAGCAGCTGGTGAGCATGGCGGCGCCGGGCTCGCGCGTCGCCGTGTCGGCCGACAACGGCACGGGGACGACCCACTCCTGGCAGTGCGAGCAGGGGCACCCCGCCTACCGGGCGACCATCGAGCGCATCCTGGGCGGCCGGAGGTGCCCGATCTGCCGTCACGCCCGTGCCGGGGCGGATGCGGTGGCCGTCGGGGAGGCGTTCGTGAGCCGCTGGGCGCCGGCTCCGGCCTCCGCGGCCGAGCCTGCGCTCAAGCAGCGGCTGGCGGACCGCCTCGACCTCGACCTCGGCAACAACGCGGTGCGGGTGGCGAAGCCGTTCCACGCGCACCTGGAGGTCTGGCCGGACATCATCCTCCCCGAGCTGAAGGTCGCGATCGAGTACGACACCACCGGGCGGCACGGGCTGGAGCACGTGGGGCCGCGGGAGGAGTCCGACCGGCGCAAGGACCGCCTGCTGCGCGCGGTCGGCTGGGAGGTGGTCCGGGTGCGCTGCGGGAAGCTGCAGCCGATCGGGCCGTACGACGTCGCGGGCGGATCGATCGGCGATGCGCTGGTGGAGCGCATCCTGGGCCGGCTGGGCGAGATCCGCGGCGACCTGTTCGTCGCCGCGTACCTGCGCTGAGCAGCGGGCGGCGCGCCGCCCGCCGAGGCGTGCATTTCCGGGCGGGAAGACTCTGGTCCCGGCGCCCCGCCGGTCGCTACGCTGGGCGGCGAACGAGGAGGACTCCATGCCATCGACCCTGAACCCGTACCTCAACTTCCGCGCGTCCGCCCGGGAGGCGATGGACTTCTACCAGTCGGTGTTCGGCGGGGAGGTGCAGCGCAGCACCTTCGCCGAGTTCCAGATGGCGCAAGACCCCGCCGACAACGACCTCATCATGCACTCGCAGCTGACCACGCCGGGCGGGTTCACCCTGATGGCGGCCGACGTGCCCGCGCACATGGAGCTCAACCAGGGCTCCGCCATCTCCATCTCGCTGAGCGGGGACGACGAGGGCGAGCTCACCGGCTACTGGGAGAAGCTGGTCGAGGGCGGCACCGTCCTGGAGCCGCTCGCGAAGGCGCCCTGGGGCGACAGCTTCGGAATGGCGATCGACCGGTTCGGCGTGCAGTGGCTGGTCAACATCGCCGGGTCGGCGCAGGCGCAGGCCGAGTAGGGCGGGCGGAGCAGTGCCCGCACCCGCCGGGGAAGGCTCCGGGCCGGTCGTCGTCGGGGTGCACCGGGGGCAGTCGCGCCGGGTGCTCGAGGAGGCGGCGCGCCTCGCCGTCGAGCTCGGCCGGCCGCTGCTCTGCGGCTACGTGTCCGAGGACAGCTACCTGACCGAGTGGGACAAGCCCGACGAGGTGGCCGAGGAGTCGCTCCACCCGACGGAGGTCGGTGCGGGGGAGGGGGAGGCGGCCCTCGCGCTCACCGACGCGATCGCCGCCGTGCTCGAGGAGACCGGCCAGGCGCCGCCGGAATGGAGCGTGCGCCTGCTCGCCGGTGACGCCGCCAAAGCGCTCGGCCGCGTGGCGGCGGAGCTGGATGCGCGACTGATCGTGGTCGGGACGCACCGCCGCGGCTTCTCGAACGCCCTGGAGAACTGGCTGGCCGGGTCGGTCGGCGCCCGCCTCACGCACGACCAGGAGTGCCCGGTCGTCGTCGTGCCCGTGACCACGAAGGACAGGGCGACGCCGACCCTGGCGTGACCGCGGTGCGGACGCCTCAGCCGTGCAGTTCGCGGAGGGCCGCGTCGAACGAACGGAAGTAGGTGCGGCGGCCGGGACGGCCGATCTGCGTCACCTCGAACATCCCGTCCAGCTGGAGGATGAAACCGACGACCGCAGGCGCCCCCGCGGCGGCCGCGTCGGCGTCGCTCACGCGCCATTCGTGGTCCGATATCTCCGACACCTCCAGCCCCTGGCGGAGGAACACCGCGTGCGTCTTCATGCGTCAAGTCAAGTGGACCGGACGGCGCGCGCCCAGGCCTTGACAGGTGCGCCCCCGGGGTATGACCGTCCGCGTTCGATGTATTCCCGCACGCGGGGTGCCGGGGCTATGGTCGAGCCGTCCGCATCCAGGCTCGAGGAGGTCGTCATGTGCCGTTGGCTCGCATACTCGGGGGAGCCGCTGAAGCCCGCCGAACTGATCCTGGACACGCAGCATTCGCTCGTCGCCCAGTCCCTGAACTCGCCGCTCGGCGCGGAGACGGTGAACGGTGACGGCTTCGGGTTCGGCTGGTACCCGACGGACCCGTCGCCGGACGCCCGGCCCGGCGTGTTCCACAGCATCGAGCCCGCCTGGCACAACGAGAACCTCCGCGAGCTGACCAACACGATCACCAGCCCGCTGTTCATGGCGCACGTGCGCGCGGCGGCCGGCCCGCCCATCCAGCAGACGAACTGCCACCCGTTCCGCTACGAGAACTGGCTGTTCATGCACAACGGGTTCCTGGAGGGCTTCCACCTCATGCAGCGCGACCTGCGGTTCGCGGTCGACCCCTCCCTGTACCCGCTCATCCACGGGACGACGGACTCGGAGACGCTGTTCTACCTCGCGCTGACGTTCGGGCTGCGGGACGACCCGATCGCCGGCCTCGGGCGCGCGCTGCGGTTCGTCGAGAAGACCGGGGAGAAGTACGGCGTGCAGGCGCCGGTTCAGGGCACGTACGCGGTCGCCGACGGGACGACGCTGTGGGCGTTCCGGTACTCCACCTCGCAGCACAGCCGCACGCTGTTCCACTCGGCGGCGATCCCGGAGCTGCGGGAGATGTTCCCGGATGTGGAGCGACTGGAGGTCTTCGGCGAGCACGCGAAGGTGGTCGTCTCCGAGCCGCTCAACGACACCCCGGGTGCGTTCATCACCGTGCCGGAGTCCACCGTCGCTGTGCTCGACCCGAGCGGCTACCACCACGAGCCGTTCCTGGCGGAGGCCGAGGCGGTCCTGACGCCGGCGTGAGCCGCGCATCCGTGGGACGCAACACGCCGTTCGTCAGCGACGGAAGCGGCGTGTTGCGTCCCATGGATGACCCGCGACGTCAGTCGCTCTCGGCGACGCGGCGGACGAACGCGGTGACGTGCTCGCGGAGCGCCTCGATCCGCTGGAGGCGCGCCGCCTCCACGTCGAACCCGACGTAGGCCGTCGGCGGACGCTTGCGCACGTTCGCCGAGCACTGGAACTCGGCGCAGACCAGCGTGCCGAGGGTGTTGCCGTTGCGGCCGGCCGCTCCGCCGCGCTTGGCGACGAAGAACAGCACCTCGTTGGGCAGGTGCACGTCTTCGCACCACGAGCACTGCGGGCGGGAGCGGACGCGTCCCTCCGCCTGCCGCAGGAGCACGCCGACGGGTGCGCCGTCGATCTCGGCGACCACGTAGCCGACGGTAGGCAGCTTGCGGTCGCGCCAGCCGAGGAAGTCGATGTCGTCCCAGCGCGTCTGCGCCAGGTCGGGGAGGGAGAGCTCCTTGCGCTCGCGCTGGGACGCGTTGACGAAGGAGGAACGGAGCTGCTGCTCGGTCAGGGGAAGCATGAGTGAACGCCTGTCTGTCGAAGAATCGGTCGTGAACGGACCACGAGGCCCGGAAAGGGCCGCCGCCGGGCATGCCGGAACGGCGGCGATCGCGCAGTGCGCGGGAATCACCGAAGAGGGGACAGCGCTATCTCGCGCCGGCGCTCTGCGCGCCGACGACCTCCTGACGCCCGGGAGCCGCGACGGCGGCGAGGGGCTGCGAGATGAGCGGGTTCACAGGCGTGAGTCTATCGCGCCCGGCTGAGAACACCACCGGGCGATGTCGGTGGCCCGCGGGAGACTCGGGGCAACCGGAAAGGACCCGCCATGTCTCTTCTCACCGCCGTCGACCCGCCGGAGCTCTACCGCAGCCCGGCCTTCGCCCAGGGCATGATCGTGCCGGAGGGCCCGCTCCTGTTCGTCGGAGGCCAGAACGGCGTCGACGCGCAGGGGCAGCTGCTCGACGGCTTGCAGGCGCAGACCGAGCAGGCGCTGCGGAACCTGCTCGCCGTGCTCGCGGAGGCGGGAACCGGACCCGACCAGGTGGCGAAGCTGACCATCCACCTGGCGCCCGGCATCGACCCGACCGACGCGTACGGGGCGACGCGCGCGGTGTGGGGCGACCGGCGCACCGCCGTCACGGTGCTCGCCGTTGCCCCCGCACGTCCGGGAGCGCTGGTCGAGATCGACGCGGTCGCCGCGGTGCCGCGCTGAGCCGGGACACCCGGTCAGTCGTCGCCGGACCCCGGCGAAGAGCCGGTCTGGCGGTCGACCGCGGCCTCGCCCCCGGCTCCCGTGTCGTCGCGGCCGCCGTCGTCCGCGGCCTCGTCACCCGTCGGACCCGCCGCGCCCGAGAACGCGCCCGTGCCCTCGTCCAGGGTCCCCTTGCCGTCGGGATAACCGGCGTCGTCGGGGTACTCGTCGTCCGTGCTGTTCCCGCGTGTGTCTTCCGCATCCATCGTCCCGGTCTCCTCGTCTCGGCGTCTGCTCCTTCCCGCATCATCCCCCCGACCGTGCACTAGGGTCGAGTGGTGGATGGTGGAACCGTATTCGACGAGTCGGAGCAGCGGAGACTCGAAGAGTGCGTGAAGGAGCCGATCCGTACCCCGGGACGCATCCAGTCGTTCGGCACACTCCTGGTGGTCGACGCCGCGACGTATGAGATCGTCACCGCGAGCGATGACGCGGTGCGCTGGCTGGGGCGCTCGGTCTCCGAGCTGGGCAGCCCGACGCTGGAGTGGAGTGTCACCGCCGAGACGCACGGCGACCCGATCCGGGTCGAGCTGCACGGCGAGCCGTTCGACGCCGTCACCCACCGCCTCGGCGAGCGGGTCGTCATCGAGCTGGAGCCGACCGACGGCACCCCGGATCTTCCGACCGCGTCCGTGGTCGGCGCCATCCGCACCCTCGGCCTCGTCGCGAGTGCCGACGAGCTGCGGCAGGCGGCGGCGGAGGAGGTCAAGCGCATCAGCGGTTTCGACCGTGTGATGGTCTACCGCTTCTTCGAGGACGGGCACGGCGAGGTCGCCGGCGAAGCCTCGGAGCCCGACATGGAGTCGTACCGGGGCCTGCACTTCCCGGCGTCCGACATCCCGCAGCAGGCGCGATCCCTCTACCTGACGAAGCTGTCGCGCCAGATCGTCAGCACCGAGGATGAGGGCCTGCCGCTTTCGTCCGTCTACCCGGATGCGCCGCCGCTCGACCTGAGCAGTGCCGAGCTGCGCGCCGTGTCGCCCCACCACCTCCAGTTCATGCGGAACATGGGGCAGGCGTCGACGGTGTCGTTCTCGCTGATCCACGACGACCGGCTCGTCGGCATGATCACCTGCGCGCACCGCACGCAGCGGCGCATGCCGATCCTGCTGCGCCGAGCGCTCGAGGTCCTGGCCACGCAGCTCACCCTGCAGCTGGCGGCGCTGGAGTCGATCGCCCGGCTGCGGCGCGACCTGGCCATCCGAGAGCAGCAGGCCGGCGTTCTCGCGGGCGTGCCGTCGTCGGACGATCCGCTCCTGACCCTGGTCGACAACGGCGCGGAGCTGTGCCGGCTGGTCGGTGCCGACGGGGCGGTGCTGGCTCTGGACGGCGTCAGCCGCAGCGTGGGCGATGCCCCGACGGTCGACCGCGCGCTCCTGCTCTCCGCCGTGGGAACGGAGCCGTTGCAGAGCTCCGAGCTACAGCGCACCCACACGGCGTTGGCCACACTGATGCCCGGGTTCGCCGGTCTCCTGGTGGTGCCGGTGGCCGCCCACGGCGTGCTGCTGTTCTTCCGCCGCGAGGTCACCCAGGTGATCCGCTGGCTCGGCGACCAGAGTGCGGACAACCGGGCGACCCCGCTGTCGCCGCGGCAGTCGTTCTCCGAGTGGCGGCAGAGCGTGCAGGGGTCGTCGCTGCCGTGGGAGGAGACCGCGGCGGAGGCCCGCGAGCTCGGGCGCGAACTCGCCCGAGCGCTGGACCGCCGGCAGGAGGCGAAGCTGGCGCAGCTCGCGCTGGTCGACCACCTCACGGGGCTGCACAACCGCCGCTCGCTGGAGCAGCGGCTCGACGCCGTCGTGCAGTCGGGGGAGGGCGGCGTGCTGCTGTTCCTCGACCTTGACGGCTTCAAGGCGATCAACGACCGGCACGGCCACGAGACCGGCGACGCCGTGCTGCGCGCCGTCGGGGACCGGCTCGCGGCGGGAAGCCGCGCGAGCGACGTGGCCTCGCGCCTCGCCGGCGACGAGTTCGTCGTGCTCAGCGCGGGCAGCGCCCCGGAGGACGGCGAGCGCTTCGCCGCGCGCCTCGTGCGCGAGATCGCTGCGCCCGTCCAGACCGCCCGCGGCCCGATGACCGTCACGGCGTCGTGCGGCGTCATCGTCATCCGCGAGGGACTCACCGCCAAGCAGCTGCTCTCCGCCGCCGACGAGGCGATGTACCGCGCGAAGAACACGGGCCGCAACCGCGTCTCGTTCTGAGCGCGCCCCGCGAACGGCTGGTCCCGACACGCCGTTACCTCGGGCGGGGATGCGGCGTGTCGGGACCAGCCGATTCCGTGGGGCGTCAGCGGCAGGTCCACAGGACGATGGCGCCGCCGAGGCCCGCGACCGTGGTGATCGTGCGGGTCTGGGCGGAGTCGGGCGAGGTCCAGCCCGCGTAGTTCGCGGTGACCGTCACCGTCGACGTGCCGAGGAGCGTGAGGGTCGCGCCGGTGACGGAGCCGCTGGTCGCGGCGACCGTCGTGCTGCCCGACCCGGCGGTCCCGGACCAGCGCAGCGTGTAGCTCTGCGGTGCGAGGACGCTGCCCCCGGAGGGGGAAGCGGTCCACGTGATCGGGATGTCGCCCGAGATCAGGCCGAAGCCCGCACCGCACGCGACCTGCGGGACCGCCGCGAGGGTGCCGGTCGAGACCGCGACCGTCGCGTACGACGAGGTCGCCCATCCGGCGCGTGCGGGTTCGGGCGCGGCGACCGTCGCGGCGCCGCCCGCGAGGAGGGCGAGCAGGAGCGCGGCGGAGGCGTTGCGACGGGCGCGGGCGGCGGATCGGGCGCGCATCAGGTCCGCCTCCGCCGCCGCGCCAGGGCCGCGAGCCCTGTGCCGCCGGCGACGGCCGCTCCGGCCAGCACGAGCGGAGTGAACGACGCCGACGAGCCCGTGCGTGCGAGCGGTTCGCTGCTGGTGCGCACCTCGTCGCCCGCGCCCCACGCCCACACCGTGAGCCGCGCGGTCGCACCGGGGGTCACGGACGCCGCGAGGGTGACGTCGACGGCCAGCCAGCGCTGCTCGGTGGAGGCCAGCGCGTCCAGGACGTCGGGCCTCGCGCCGGGCGCGCCCGTGCGGAACGCGGAGGCCGGACGTGCGCCGCTCACGGTCCGGGAGGCGCCGGGGCACGCCGTCCTGATCCACCGCGTTTCGCACGCGGTGACGGCCACCGAGACCGCATCGATTCCGTCACCCTCAGCCGCCAGCCCCAGACGGATCGTGGCCGGCGTCGGGGGCGCGGCCGTCACGCCGACGATCCAGCGAACCGTGTCTCCCGGCGCCATGGCGGTGAACGCCGCCGGGTCGCCCACCGACGTGAGCGTGATGTAGCGGCCGGACGTCGTCGTCTCCTCGGCGCGCGCCGCATCCCCGGGCGCTCCGACCGCGCCGACCGCCACCCCGGCGGCGACGCCGATGAGGGCGAGGGCCGGCAGCCGGCGTGCGCGCGGCTCCTCCGCCGCTCGGAGAGGGGAGGCGGCGCGCTCCGCGGTCGGGGCATGCGGTGCGCACTCCCTGCGCTCGGCCGTCTCCGTGTCGCCGGTTCGCTCCGAGCGGCCGTCACACTCCATGCCGCTGGTTTGCTCCGCATTGTCGGCACGCTTCCCGCCGGCCGCGTCCGCGCCACCCGCTCCCTCCGCGCCACCCGCCCCCTCCGCGCCGCCGCCCCGGCGCGGCCCGTCCGGGCGCGCGGAGCGGCCGGCGCGCGGCCAGAACGCCCACGCGACGAGCGTCGTCGCACCGAGGGTCGCCGTCCCGAGGAACAGCGGGCCGGAGAGGAACCCGATCACCTGCGCGCCGCCCGGGATGCTGCCCAGCACGATCCGCACCGTCTTGACCCGGTAGGGCGCCGGGTCGTTCTCGCGGTTGGCGTCGCCGCGGAGCACGAGCTCGGCCCACCCGTCGCCGAGCGGCCGGCTCGACACGACGCGGTGCGTGACCGGGAGGGCTCCGGGCCGGTCGACGGTGACCACGTCGCCGACGTGCGCATCCGCGGCCCGGATCTGGCGCACGAGCGCGACGGAGCCGGCGGGGATGGCGGGCGTCATCGACCCCGTGCGGAACAGGATGAGCCCCAGCTGGAGCACGACGGCGACGATGGCCGCGAGGGCGCAGATGCTCCCCGCGACGGCGGCGAGCGTGAGCGCCGCGTCGCCGACGCGCGATCCCGCGCGCGACACGCCCCGCAGGGCCGCCGGCCGCCCCGCCGCCTCCCCGGCCCCGGCCGACGCGTCGCCCTCAGCGCGCGCCGTCATCCGGACACCGCCGTGAACGGCCAGGTCGCGCTCGCACTCCGGCCCTGGAGGCTGTTCGCCGCGCCCGTCGGAAGCGTCACCTCGAAGCAGAAGCCCGTGGGCGTTCCGGCGACCGTCGGGGTCGCGGCGGCCAGCGTCGAGACGACCCCCGTCTCCTGCCCCGCGGTCAGCGCTCGCGTCGTCCCCGCCGCGCCGACGACGAAGGTCGGCGACCCGGCGAAGGCGGAGGCTGCGCAGGTTCCGGTCGTCCGCACCACGCGGTACACGAGTGCGGCGCCCAGAGTGGAGGCGTCCGTGCCTCCCAGCGTCGCGCCGCCGAGCGAGACGGTCCCCGCCACCGATCCCGGCTTGGTCCGGATGAGCACCGGGATGTAGGCGGAGACCCCGGGGGCGAACGGCCCGGCGACGGTGACCGTGCCGCCCGGCGCGGCGCTGTTGTCCGCGTAGGCGCCGCCGTTCACGCTCGACTCGGTCGCGAAGCGGGCGCTGGTGAAGCTGCCGGTGCCGTATTCGACGTCCGTCCAGCTCGCCAGGGTCGTCGCCGCCCCGGCGCCGAGGACCAGCCGGAGGCGAGCACGGCTCGCAGTCGCAGGGCTCGGGTACTCCTGCCCGCGCCGTGCCCGCCTCCGGACAGCGCGCTCGCGACGCGCGTCCCCCATCCTGCCGATCGCATGGGCTACTGGCTCGCCGCCTGGAACTGCCAGGTCGCGGTGCCGGTCTGCCCCTGCACGAGGCCGGCCCCTGCCGTCACCTTGAAGCAGAGGTTGACGGGGGCACCCGCCGCTCCCGCGGCGCCCTTGGCGAGGGTGAAGGTGACCCCGCCGGGGGCGCTGCCCACCGCTTGCCCGGCCGGCACGAGCGCCGTCCCGGTCGTCGTGGCGGTGCAGCCGAAGCTGGTGGTCTGGAGCAGCTGGTACGAGAGCTGGGAGACGGTGCCGGTGGTGCCGGCGGCGCTCACGGTGACGGTCGCGTCGCTGGTCGTGCCGGAGGCGAGCTGCACGGCGAACGGGGCCGCGGCGACGTCGCCCGGCGTCAGGTTGGCCGCGTTGACGGTGAAGGCCGCCACGGCGGGGGAGCCCGCGGTGGGGTGGTCGGCGTACGTCGTGCCGTCCGTGCTGCCGACGAGGTTGAACCGGCCGGCGCTGAACGTGCCTGTCACGAATTCGGAGTCGTTCCACGCCGCCAGGGTGACGGCCCCGCCCGCGCCGAGCACGAGGCCGGCGGCGAGCAGCGCCTTGAGACGCCGCCCGCGGCGCCGGGGTTCGGTGGGTGCGATGGTCTCGGTCATGATTCTCCTGGGCTTCTCGTCTACGGCCCGGGATAACGGACCGTATGTAGCGGGACGATAGCGTCCAGGGTGTCATTCGCGGAAGACATTGATCCGAATCAATACATATATGCGAGGAAATAGGGCATATACGCAATGCCGATCACCTAACGCGCCCCGCCGTCGCGACCGTGTCGATTCCGGCACCTTCCGTTCGACGTGTCATCAGGAGATGATCCACGACAGGGAGGAAGAACCGATGAGCGCATACGTGATCCTGATCCAGGGCGACGAGCAGCGGTGGAACCGGCTCACCCCGGCGGAGCGCGCGGAGATCGACGCGGCGCACGGTGAGTTCCACCGGAGGGCGGGCTACGCCATCCTCGCCTCGGGGGAGCTGCAGGGGACGGAGACCGCGGTCACGGTCCGCCGGGGTCCCGACGGCGAGCCTCGCGCCGTCGACGGCCCGTTCACCGAGGCGAAGGAGGTCGTCGGCGGCTTCTACGTCATCGATGTGCCGACAACGGAGGACGCCGTCGCGCTGGCGTCCCTGCTCGCGGAGGCCCGGCACGACCACAGCGGCGTGCAGGTGCAGCCGCTGGTCGACCACAGCGCGGGGTGAGGCGTCGGTGCCCGTCGGTAGGATCGCCGCATGGCGGCCATCGACGAGGAGGACCTGGCGCGGATCCGCCGCGGCCTGGTCGTGTACTGCTACCAGCTGCTCGGGTCGCCGTTCGACGCGGAGGACGCGGCGCAGGATGCGCTGGAGCGCATCTGGCGCGCCCGCGACACGTTCGACCCGGTGCGCGGAGGCGTGTCCGCCTGGGCGTACGGCATCGCCCACAATGTCTGCGTCGACCGACTGCGCCGGACGCCGCGCCGGCCGCTCCCGCGCGACCTGCGCGAACCGGGCCTGGAGGCCGGCGCGCCCCTGGTGCCCGCTCTCGACGTGCCGTGGCTGCAGCCGGCGCCGTCCGGCTGGCTGGGCGGATCGGAGCAGGAGGGCGCGGCCGAGCGCGCCGAGGAGGTGCGCTTCGCCGTGACGGCCATGCTGCAGTCGCTCTCGCCGGTGCAACGCGGGGCGTTCGTGCTGCGGGATGTGCTCGACCTGTCCGCCGCGGAGACGGCCGCGGCGCTCGGGGTCTCGGTCGCCTCGGCGAACTCGGCGTTGCAGCGGGCGCGCGCGGCCATCCGCGAGGGGACCCGGCGCTCGCATCCGCTCGCCGCCGACGCCGTCGAACGGTACGCGCGCGCGATCGAGGGTGCGGATGTGGCGGCGCTGGCGTCCCTGGTGTCCGACGACGTCGTGTTCGAGATGCCGCCCGTGCCGCAGTGGTCGTGCGGCCGGGAGCCGTACGCGGCGTTCATGGCCCACCTGTTCGACTGGCGCGGGCGGGACTGGGCAACGAGGAGCATCCACGCGAGCGGACAGCCCGGTCTGCTGCTCTACCGTGTCACCGCGAGCGGCCCCGAGCCGCACACCGTGCAGCTGTTCGACGGGGATGCAGCGGGCGGGATCGGCCACGTCCTGGTGTACCAGGACCCCCGGCTGTTCCGGCTGTTCGAGGAGGTCGCGGCGGGGGTGCGATGAGTTTCGCACGGCTCGTTCGTATCCACTTCTGAGGGCTCCAGCGGGGAGTTCGGAGACGGAGCAGCGACATGGGACGACTGATCGTGGTGCAGTTCATCACTCTGGACGGCGTGGTCGCCGACCCGGACGGCAGCGACGGGACGCCGTTCGGCGGCTGGGCGATGCGGTTCGGGCCGGAGGGCGTGGCGGGCGACAAGTTCCGCCTCGGCGACATCCTCGCCTCCGGGACGCTGCTGTTCGGGCGGCGGACCTGGGAGCACTTCGCGCGGCTGTGGCCGGCGCGCGACGACGACTTCTCGCGCGCCATGAACCGGGCGAGCAAGGCGGTGGCGACCGGCCGCGCGCTGCCCGACGGGACGTGGTCGAACTCCGAGCGTGTGGACGGCGACCCGGTCGACTGGGTGCGGCGCACCATCCCGTCCCGCGACGTGGTCGTCATCGGCAGCGGCTCGGTCGCGGATACGTTGGCGGCCGCGGGGGTCGTGGACGAGTACCGGCTGCTCACCTTCCCGGTCGCGGTCGGCGAGGGCAGGAGGCTGTTCCGGGGCGGAGAGACGCTCGCGCTGCGTTCGGCCGAGCGGGTGGGACCTGCGGTCCTGGCGGTGTACGACGTGCGCGCCTGACGGTCCGCTGCTTGACGATGCGCCGCCCGTCAGCCGTTGCGCGGGTCGCTCGGGCCGCCGCGCGTGCCCTTGTGCGCCTCCTCGATGACGCGCACGTCGTGCACCGTGACGCTGTCGGCGAGGAGCAGGTCGAGCGAGGTGAGGAAGAGCCGGCTGAGCTCCTCGGCGGTCACTTCAGGTCCGGGCAGGTCGACCCGGAAGCCCTGGGCTTGCAGCCCGCCGCCGTTGGAGAAGGTGACTTCGGCGTCGAAGACGGCGCGGTACTGGGTCATGCGGCCGAGCATACCGATGCCCGGGACGGCTGCCCGGGCGTCGGTGTGGTGCGTTTTCAGTTGAACTTGCGGCGGTACTTCGCGATCGCGAACCCGTAGGCGACCAGCAGGATGCCGACCAGCCATGCCAGTGCGACCCAGATGTCCGTCCCGACCGGCTGCCCGGCGAACAGGGCACGCAGGGTGTCGACGATGGAGGTGACGGGCTGGTTCTCGGCGAACCAGGCGACCGGCGCCGGCATCGAGTCCGTCGGCACGAACGCCGAGCTGATGAACGGCAGGAAGATCAGCGGGTAGCTGAACGCGCTCGCGCCGTCCACGGTCTTCGCCGAGAGCCCGGCGAGCACGGCGATCCAGGTCAGCGCCAGGGTGAACAGGATGAGGATGCCCGCGACCGCGAGCCATGCCCCGACCGACGCCCCCGTGCGGAAGCCCAGGATCAGCGCGACGCCGATCACGATGGCGACCGACACCACGTTGGCGACGAGCGAGGTGAGCACGTGCGCCCACAGCACCGACGACCGTGCGATCGGCATCGACTGGAACCGCTCGAAGATGCCGCCCTGCAGGTCGAGGAACAGCCGGTAGGCCGTGTACGCGATGCCGGAGGCGATGGTGATGAGCAGGATGCCGGGCAGCATGTAGTCGATGTACGACTGCCCGCTGCCGGTGCGGATGGCGCCCCCGAGCACGTAGACGAAGAGCAGCATGAGGGCGATCGGGGTGATCGCGGTCGTGATGATCGTGTCCGGGCTGCGGAGGATGTGGCGGAGCGACCGGCCGGTGAGGACCCGGGTGTCGCTGAGGGCGTACGTGGTCATCGTCCGCTCCTTTCGGTGTCGGCGCCGGCCGCGGGCGCGGCGTCGTCGGTCCCGTCGTCTCCGACGAGGGCGAGGAAGACCTCCTCGAGGCTGGGCTGCTTCTCGACGTACTCGACGGTGGCCGCGGGCAGCAGCTGCTTGAGTTCGGCGAGGGTGCCGTTCTGGATGATCGTGCCCTTGTGCAGGATCGCGATGCGGTCGGCGAGGTGCTCGGCCTCATCCAGGTACTGCGTGGTGAGGAGCACGGTGGTGCCGCCGCGGGCGAGGCCCTTCACCGTGTCCCACACCTCGATGCGGGCCTGCGGGTCGAGGCCCGTGGTCGGCTCGTCGAGGAAGATGACCGGCGGGTCGCCGACCAGGCTCATCGCGATGTCGAGCCGGCGCCGCATGCCGCCCGAGTAGGTGCCGGCCTTGCGGTCGGCGGCGTCGTTGAGCGAGAAGCGCGCCAGCAGGTCGTCGGCGACGGCCGCGGGGTTCTTCAGGTGCCGCAGCTTCGCCACGAGCGCCAGGTTCTCCTTGCCGGTGAGCACCTCGTCCACCGCGGCGAACTGCCCGGTGAGGCTGAGCGAGCCGCGCACGTCCGCCGCCGCGGTGGCCACGTCGTGGCCGAGCACGCGGGCCGTGCCGCCGTCCGCCTTGATCAGGGTCGCCAGGATGCGCACCAGGGTGGTCTTGCCGGCTCCGTTGGAGCCGAGCAGGGCGAAGATCGTTCCGGGTGCGACGTCGAAGTCGACGCCGCGCAGGACCGAGAGGTCCTTGAACGACTTGGTGACGCCCTGCACCCGGATGGCGGGCTCCAGGGTCGCTGTCGGGCTCATGACTTCTTCTCCTCTTCCTCTGCCTTGGCGATGGATGCGTTGAGCCGCTTCCGCTCCTTGTCGATCCAGCGCTTGCCGGTGTACGCCGCCGCGAACTCGTCCGCGAAGCCGGCCGGGTCGTCGCCGACGATGTCGCGGATGGGGGTGCCATCCGCCGCCGCGCGCTCCCACAGGTCGACGAAGTCGTTGAACATCGCGGTGAGCGTGTCGCCGTCGACGATGCCGCCCTGAACCAGGAAGTACCGGTGCAGTGCCTGCGCCGAGTCCCGGTACGGCTGGGGGAGCGCCTCGATGCGGGCGACCGCCTGCTTGTACTGCTTCTTCTGTTCGAGCGAGCCCGTGATGGTCTCGATCCACTTCGCTGCCATGATCACTCGTCTCCTTGTGTCGGTGTTGCCGTTTCGTCTGTTTCTGTGCGGAGGCGGTCGATGCGCTCCGAGAGGAAGCCCCAGGTGCTCCAGAACTCCTCCAGCTGTTCTCGTCCTGCCGCGTTGAGCGTGAACACCTTGCGCGGCGGCCCCTTCTCGGAAGGCACTTTCTCGACGTCCACGAAGCCCCGCTGCTCGATGCGCACCAGGAGCGCGTACACCGTCCCCTCGACGAGGTCGGTGAAGCCCTGGTCGCGCAGCCGCGCGGTGATCTCGTACCCGTAGGCGGGCCGGTCGGCGAGGATCGCCAGCACCATGCCCTCGAGAGTGCCCTTGAGCATCTCGGTCATCTGGTTGCCCATCGGATCACTCCATCTACTCTGTCTTGCTGACTACCAGTACAAAGTAACACTGAGTACCGGTACTTAGCAAGACCGAATACTGACGAATTCCGTGGCCCACTCGGGATGGGGGAGCGGGCGCGAAGCGGTGCATAGCCAGAGCGGCCCCGCACGGGCAGGATCGGCGGCATGGAGAGCAGTGGAACGCGCCGCCGCACCCCCAAGCGGCCGGCGTCGAGCTTGGCGGAACGGTGGACGACCGTGGACGGGGTCGACGTGTTCTACCGAGAGTCGGTCGCGCCTCCCGACGCACCGGTCATGATGCACGTGCACGGCTTCGGCCTCTCCGGCCGCTACCTGCTGCCCACGGCCGAAAGGCTGCAGGACGACTTCCACACCCTCGTGCCCGACCTGCCCGGGTTCGGCCGCAGCGGGAAGTCGCCCACCGGCCTCGACATCCCGGACCTCGCCCACGCCGCCGTGCGCTTCCTCGACGACCGCGGCATCGAACGCGCCACCCTCGTCGGCAACTCGATGGGCTGCCCGGTGATCCTGGAGTTCGCCCACCACTACCCGGACCGTATCGACCGCACCGTGCTGGTCTCGCCCGCGGGCGGCGCGTACAACCGGCCGCTGCGCCGCGCGGTCGGCCAGCTGAGCCGCGACGGCGGCCGCGAGCCGACCAGCATGGTCGGCGTCGCGGTGCCCGACTACCTGCGTTTCGGCGTCCCCAGCACCGTGCGGATGTTCCGAGCACTCACGCAGTACCCGTCACTGCAGCGGCTGCTGGAGCTGAGCATCCCCACCCTCGTCGTCATCGGCGACCGCGACCCGCTGATGCCGCACGCGTCACGCGTGCAGGAGGTCGCGAACGCGACGGACAACCACGTGCTGGTCGTGCAGATCGAGGGGGCGGCGCACGCCATCAACTTCAGTCACTCGGGAGAGCTCGCGCACCTGATCCGGCTGTTCATGGCCGACCGGCCGATCGTCGACGACCCGCGCTCGCCCGGCCACGCCAAGCTGTACGAGATCCACCGCAGCCCGCACCTGCCGTCGCAGGAGCCGTGAGGGCGGGAGCCGTGAGTCACCCGGCCTCGTCGAAGGCGGCCAGCGGCTCGAGCGGATCGCCGTTGTCGTCCATCCGGTCGATCAGGCGGTAGACGACCCGCGTCGGCCACTCGCTGCTGTCCTCGATCACGAAGATCTCCCACACCTCCCGATCGCCGTAGCGCGCGCGGCCGCGCAACGCCGCCGGGGGCTCGTCGGCGGTCGCCGTCACTCGGATGGCCGCATCCGCCATCCCGGGTCGCCGCATGAGCGCCTCGAACGTGTCCTCTCCGGTCATGCTTGGCACCCTAGGGCCGGGCTACGCCGGCCCGAAAGTCAGCCTCCCATGGCAGGAGGACGCCGCCGGAAATGAGTGTTGCGCGCCCCCTCCGATGGTCCACAATGCCGGTGTCGGATGCGCCACGACGCGGACCGCTGCCGCGCCGGGCCGACACGAGGAGGAGGAGCGCGATGCTCGCGGATGTGCCGCGGCGACGCACCGGGGAGCGCCCGGAGACGACGGCCGGCGAGCCGCGGCGTCAGCTCACCCAGCGCGCCACCCCGGAACTCTGGGGGCGCCTCGTCTACGAGGCCACCCGGCTGCCGCACGTGCGCGAGGCGCGGGGGACGGCGTGCGGCGACGATGCCCGGGCGCTCGTCGTCGCCGACCGGACAGCACCGGCCGTCCCCGAGGCGACGCTCGCGCCGGGAGCCGCGGTGGAGCCGGTGCACCTGCATGGCGTGAACGACACCAGCATCCGGCTGGTCCTGCCCGGGTGGAGAGCAAGCCAGGTCTGCGCCGACGGCTGGGGCATCCCGGAGCCGTGCGCCGCGGACGGGTCGCGGGTGCTCGTGTACGGTCCGCGCGACCTCGCCGAACTGGCCGTCGTGGTCGGCCTCATCGCGGAGAGCATCGCGTTCGCACGCGGGGAGGGCGGAGCCTCCGGGGCGACGTCGTGACCTGCCGGCCGGGCGGGGGAGCGGAGACGCTCAGGCGCGGGTGCGCTCGCGCGCCTCGAAGTCGAGCAGTCGCTTCTGAGCCTGTTCGTAGGAGGTCGCCACGGGCAGGTCGCCGCCGTCCCTGACCGCCTCGGCGACGGCCACCGCCGCGTCGATCGCGACCCGGTACGGCAGCGAGCCCGTGCTGACCCGGCGCACGCCGAGGGCCGCGAGGTCGTCGAGGCCGACGCCCGGACTCGCCAGGACGTTGACCGGGACGGGCAGCGATGCGGTGAGCTGCTCCAGTGCCGCGGCTTCGATGTCGCCGGGGAAGAACAGCCCGTCGGCGCCGGCGTCGATGTACCGCTTCGCCCGCTCGACGACGGCATCCAGCGCAGTGTCCTCCTGGTACCAGTAGGAGTCCACGCGCGCGTTGACGAACACGTCCGGCGCCGCCTTCTTGACGGCGGTGATCTTGGCGGCCGGGATCGCCGGATCTACCAGGTGCCCGCCGGACGAGTCCTCCAGGTTGATGCCGGCGGCGCCGAGGCCGGCCACGAATGCGGCCACCTCCTGCGGGTCGTCGCTGTACCCGTCCTCGATATCGGCGCTGACATGGACGTCCAGCACCGCGAGCCGCCGGACCAGCTCGGCGGTCGCGTCGCGGCTCGCGCTGCCCGCATCCGGCCGGCCCGCGGAGGCGTTCACCCCGAAGCTGGTCGTCCCGATCGCGGGGAAGCCCGCCGCGGCGAACGCGAGCGCCGAGCCGACGTCCCACGCGTTCGGCAGCACGAACGGCCGCTCCTGGAAGTGCAGTGCTCGAAAGCTCATCGTCTCGTCCACGCGAGGAGGGTATCGCCACGACGGGCGCTGTGAACAGGCTGTTCCTGCCGCGCCCGCGCTCGCGCTCACCGGTGGAGGAGTACCAGCTCGCCCGTGGTGCGGGTCATCGCCACGTAGCGGTCGACCGCCGCCTCGACCACGGCGGCGCGGTCGGAAGCGTCGACAGCCTCCTCGTGCGGGGCGAGGAGCACCAGGTCGAACTCCAGTCCTTTGGCGTCGACCGCGCTGAGCGACCGCACGCGCTCCGTGCCCGCGAA
>Ga0209563_100275_pt1 | contig 21699 bp, 25 predicted proteins | sample AraplaCvi_mMF_r2_FD_184271 | JGI IMG/M metagenome (GOLD analysis project Ga0209563, IMG submission 184271) | Arabidopsis root microbial communities from North Carolina, USA - plate scrape CL_Cvi_mMF_r2 (SPAdes) (version 2) | ecosystem: Host-associated > Plants > Roots > Endosphere | place: USA... | reverse complement strand
AGGATGAACAGCGCTTCTTCAGCGCCCATCTCTTTCGGCGCGCAGACGGTGCCCGCCACTTTCATCAGGTCTTCGTACCAGATGTCGCGATGCTGGTTCCACTTGATGTCGCCACCGGTGCGCTTGCACACGATGACTTTCTGGATGCTGCTGGTTTCCGGGTTGGTCAGCGCGTCGTCGACGTTGGCCTTCAGTGAGATCTTCTTGCCGGCACGAACGCCTTCGTCAGCGGTGATCACCACTTTCGATTTGCAGTCGATGATCCGCCCCGCCAGGGCTTCCGGCGAGAAGCCGCCGAACACCACCGAGTGAATCGCACCGATCCGGGTACAGGCCAGCATGGCGACCACGGCTTCGGGGATCATCGGCATATAGATAGTCACCACGTCGCCACGGTGCACGTCCTGACCACGCAGGGCGTTGGCCAGTTTGCACACTTGTTCGTGCAGTTCGCGGTAGGTGATGTTGCGGCTCTCGGAAGGATCGTCGCCTTCCCAGATGATTGCGACTTGATCGCCGCGCTCGGCCAGATGACGGTCGAGGCAGTTGTAGGAAACGTTCAGGGTGCCGTCGGCGAACCATTTGATGTCGACATGGTGATCGTCGAAGGAAGTCTGCTTCACCGTGGTGAAAGGCTTGATCCAGTCGAGGCGCTTGGCTTGCTCGCGCCAGAAACCGTCAGGGTTGACGACCGACTGCTGGTACATGGCTTTGTAGGTCGCCTCGTCAGTCAGCGTATTGGCCAGAACCTCGGGACGAACGGGATACAGAGAAGCCGCACTCATCTTTCTTACCTCGGTGAAATAGTTGTTTTTGTATGACCCCGTTGTAGCCGGGCCGGCCCCATAGAACCATTCGACGATGGTTGTAGGAGCTGCCGCAGGCTGCGATCTTTTGATCTTGCTTTGCAAAAATCAAAGGCGAAAGATCGCAGCCTTCGGCAGCTCCTACAAGGGTTGGGCGGTGTTTTGTGGGGATTGTTACCAAAACCACCAAAAGTGTTTATCAAAACCCCACCTGTTTACCCCCACCCCACCTGCCTAAAATCCACCTCGCCGACAAGGCAAACGCGATTAACAACGTTACAGCCCCCACGAAGGCCGTTAATCCAGCTCTCAAGTAATAACTGCAAATGATGAAGTTCCACACGCAACCCTAAAAAGGTTGCGTGACCCCACTCGACCTCAAAAAGGTAAATCTGAAATGAAAGCTTTATTGGTTCTGGCCCTCAGCAGTCTGTGCGCAACCGCCATGGCAGACGAGGTCCCGACTGATGTCGCACAGCAACAACCGGCTATCGAGGAATACACTTACTCGACCCACCTGGACATCGCCAACGTAGTGTCCATGAGCGAAGTTCCAAACGTCTGCGAAGTTGTTCCGATGAAAATGGAGTACGACGACTCCAAGGGTCAGCGTCACATCCTGCGTTACAGCGTGATGGGTAACGGTTGCACCAATTGATGATCGAGACTGCACCGAATCGGATCGCTCAACGCCTCATTTGAGGGTCGATTCCAGCCCGGCTTCGGTCGGGCTCAGTTGTGTCTGGAGTCGTCAAAAATGCTTGCAAAACACTAGATGTAGTGAAAACACGGTTTTTTTGTTCGTTTTTTGAGCAATTCCACAATCGCGAGATTTTTACGAAAAAAAATCTATCCCCGGCAAAGCCCTGTAAACCCGCACTCTCATCGAAAAACCAGCCTCCTCGACCGCGCCATGCGCGGATTCGCCTCAGCACAGCCGTGTTTTTTTCCCTATAATGCCGCCCTAATCGGGTCAGCAATATTCCCTTACAGGGAGCAAAAGCCATTCTGAAGCCCCGCAGCAGCGTCAACGCTGATCTGCGCCCGTCAGAGGCTCTCGGAAACCCGTACAAAATTCGGTTTTATTGCCTGCCTTGGCTGCCGCAAAAAACGATTCCTTAAGATCCAACGCGGTCTGTACGACCGTGTGAAAAAACCACCAATCAGGTTTCACACGGGGCGACAGGCCCTCACGCAGGAGACGACACGTCATGCTGAGCTGGGACGAATTCGACAAAGAAGACAGTGAAGTAGCAACCGTGAAAGGCGCCAACGCCGGCCACGCTACTGAAGCCAACATGGACCGCCTCGACAGCGCCGGCGGTGCCGCAGCGCTGGAAGCCCGCGCCGTGACCGCCGACGACTCGGCCGCCGTGGCCCGCGCCAAGGCCGCACTGGATTCCCTCGACGTCGCCGAAGGCCTCGCCGAACTCGAAGGCGCCTCCGCCCGTGTCGCCGTTGACGAAAAGCGCATGATCAACTGCCGCGCCGACCTCAACCAACTCGTACCTTTCAAGTACGACTGGGCCTGGCAGAAGTACCTGGACGGCTGCGCAAACCACTGGATGCCGCAAGAAGTCAACATGACCGCCGACATCGCCCTCTGGAAAAACCCGGAAGGCCTGACCGACGACGAGCGCCGCATCGTGATGCGCAACCTCGGCTTCTTCTCCACCGCCGACTCCCTGGTTGCCAACAACCTGGTCCTGGCCGTGTACCGCCTGATCACCAACCCGGAATGCCGCCAGTACATCCTGCGCCAGGCGTTCGAAGAGGCGATCCACACCCACGCCTACCAGTACTGCATCGAATCGCTGGCCATGGATGAAGGCGAGATCTTCAACATGTACCACGAGATCCCATCGGTCGCCAAAAAGGCAGCCTGGGGCCTGAAGTACACCCGCTCGATCTCCGATCCGAAGTTCGAAACCGGCACCCCGGACACCGACAAAGAACTGCTGCGCAACCTGATCGCCTACTACTGCGTATTGGAAGGCATCTTCTTCTACTGCGGCTTCACCCAGATCCTCTCCATGGGCCGCCGCAACAAAATGACCGGCGTCGCCGAGCAGTTCCAGTACATCCTGCGCGACGAATCCATGCACCTGAACTTCGGCATCGACGTGATCAACCAGATCAAAATCGAAAACCCACACCTGTGGGATGCCGAGATGAAAGAAGAAGCGACCCAGATGATCCTGCAGGGTACGCAGCTGGAAATCGAATACGCGCGCGACACCATGCCTCGCGGCGTACTGGGCATGAACGCGGCGATGATGGAGGACTACCTGAAGTTCATCGCCAACCGTCGTTTGTCGCAGATTGGTTTGAAAGAGGAATACCCAGGGACTACGAACCCGTTCCCTTGGATGAGCGAGATTATGGACTTGAAGAAAGAGAAGAATTTCTTTGAGACGAGAGTGATTGAGTATCAGACTGGTGGTGCACTTAGCTGGGATTGATCAGAAAAACAGCTCACTACTAAAATCTAAAAAACCTCGCAGCGCGCGAGGTTTTTTTTAACAAAAAGAATAGACAATGAGCCTAAAACAATTCTCTGAAAATACAGACCTACTAAAACAAACAGAACTTAATAGAGTTAAGCTTCTAGCATTTTATCTACTCACAAAAAAGCAAGAAACGGCATTCTCACTGGAATCGATAATACTCCTATTCGAAGAGCTTCACCTCCCAAAGCCAAACGTGTCCCGCCTAACCAAGAATATCAAAAGCACTTCCGCCTTCATCAAGACAAACCTGAAGGGTCAATTCAAACTTCATGCTAACGAAATAAAAAAAATAGAGGCCGCACACCCATCCTCTGTTGCAAAAAGCGAAAGCATAATAGCTGACGAGACCATTTTGCCAAACTCGTTATTCACTGAAACACGAGGTTACATAGAGTTACTTGCACGACAAATAAACGCCAGCTACGAACATAACATTTTTGATGGCTGCGCCGTAATAATGAGACGCCTACTCGAAATCTTGCTAATTTTGGCACATGAGCATTGTGGTGAGCCGGATAAGATAAAGAACACTGACGGCCACTACATCAGCCTGGAAAGTATAATCCAAGAAACAAAGACCTCTAAAGCAATTGCACTTTCCAGGGATTCCAAGTCAACTTTAGACACATTTAGAGAGCTGGGCAATTTCTCCGCACATAAAATTCACTACAATGCGAGAAGAAGCGACATAGATCAGGTTAAAGCAAAATTTCGCGCGACGATAGAAGAGCTGATTTACAAAGCGAACTTAAAAAAATAATAGATCAACAATGAATTATGCAGAGGTTGAAGACTTAAAACATTAAATGATATAAAAGCTGCAAAGGTCTTCCTTGAGCGTTACACCGAAATAGCTTTAATCTATTAGGCCGTCAGGAGCGATAAGAATGACAACAAAACTGATAATTGATCTGAGTAGGGGATTGATAGAAGTGGAAGGCAGTGAAGCATTTGTCGAAAAAATATATCAAGATTTCCGAGCTCAAATATCTGCAAATAATGCTCCTATCGCCAAACAGCTACCTGACCAACACAAACCGATAATCGCCCCTAGCAAACCTTCACCCTCACCTACGAAATCTAAATCCCCTCCAACCAAACCCAAAAAAACAGCATCCTCTGCTTCCGGTAGCTTCTTGAAAGATTTAGACCTCTCAGGATCCGGAGGAAAAACAAGCTTGAGAGAGTATTCCTCGCGCTTCGCTTTCAAGTCAAATATGGAGCGAAATTTAATATTCACTTATTACCTACAAAACGAACTAGAGTTAGACGACATTGGCATCAATCACATCTTCAGCTGCTACAGAAATATGCCCGGAACTAAAATCCCCGGAAATCTCAAGCAAAGCTTATATGACACCAGTTCAAAGGGTTGGATAGCCATTACGTCAATTGATAGTGGAATTACAGTATCTACCGCCGGCATTAACTATTTAGAACACGACATTCCGAAATCTAACGATAAAGAATAAATATGCTAGCGAAACAGTAAGTTGTATATTTACTGTTTCGCTTTCCACATCATCACTCCCCAACATTTTCTCTTTACCATTGCCGAATGAAATTATAGCCTCTAGAGTCCGGCGCCTAAGAAACGCCTCAAGTAGCGGCCCGACCGCTCCCGAAAGATGCGGCTTTTTTGTGCCTATGGATTCCTTGTGAACGCAAAACACCTCTGCTATGTCGGGAGTAGGCTAATATAAGCCCCGTAAGTCCGGCCTTCTACTTGGGTTTCTTAACTCCCGGCGCCTTAGCCCTAAGAAAGCTATCAAGTAGAGATAATGGGATATGCCCACGTATTCTCCCCTTCTGTATGAAGAAAATCACCTGTTCGGGAGGCTGATCATGTCTGACACACACTCCCACAGTATTTACCCGCCATAGCCTTCATCTGCACGGCCTCCTTCTCGAAAACGAACCATGGTTCAGCGCACGCGACATTGGTCGTTTGATGGGCGTCCATCTCAGTGATCGCATGGTCGCCAAGCTGGACAAGGATGACACCGTTTTTTGTGGATTGATTATTACCGGCAGCCTGAAAAGATGTTTATGCTCAGCGAGTCCGGCGTATATGCGCAGCTTGTGTACCACTACGTCCCGGAAAATCAGTTGTTGCGTGGGTGGCTTACTCATCTGGTGGTGCCGACGTTGCGCGACTCGGCACATTCGCTGACTTCAGACCGGCCTATGTTGAGTTTGCTGAATTGGCGGGAGATGTCGTTGAGCTTGCTGCATTAGCCGACGAGAGCTGGATCCGACTACGAGATATGCCTTACCTGCTGACCATCAGTCCCAACCACAGGTTACGGTGGCAAAGCCTTGGTGGCGTAGGGTTACGCAGGTGTTTAAACCGTCGAAGCATTTGATGGTCTAGAGAGGTGTTTGTAGGATCTCGCGAGATCCGTCGCTATTTCTTGTAGGAATTTTCGTAGACAGCCATGATGGCCACTCAGTATCGTCCGAGGGTTTTCAACCCCCGGCGATTGTATGGATACTGGAAAGAGCAATAGCGATTGGAGTGACGCGGAGATTCAGGCTGCGGTCGATGCCTATCTCAGCATGTTGTCACGCGAGCAAAGCGGTCAGAAGGTCAATAAGGCTCATGAGAATCGCGTGCTGCGCGAGGGTGCCTTAGCGGGCCGCACCAAAGGTTCGGTTGAGTTTCGGATGCAAAACATCTCTACCGTGTTAATCGAACTCGGAAGAGATCGCATTGAGGGGTACAAACCCGCCAAGAATGTCGGTGCAAATGTTGAACGCAGTATTCGTGAAGCACTTAACGCTCAAAGCACTTTGACGCCTGAAGATTTTGCTCCAACGGCTGATGAGGCAACACTGGAGCGCCGCGCCGTCAAACTTGAGAAACAGCAGTTCAAGGGTGAGCCGAAAGGGATTGTGAAACCAGGGCTAATTCAAACAAGCGGAAAATCCTATGTTCGCGATCCGGAGGTGAGAGCGTGGGTCCGTCAAGAGGCCAAAGGTATCTGTGAGGGCTGCGGCCAGCCAGCTCCGTTTGAAAAACACGGCAGACCGTTTCTTGAGGTCCATCACGTTAGACATTTGGCGCAGGAAGGTTCGGATCGTCCGAGCAATGCCGTGGCCCTATGTCCGAATTGTCATCGACGCTGTCACCATGCAAGTGATCGGGATGAATTCACAGCTTCGCTTTATATGAAGGTTGAGCGGTTGAAGCCTGAGTAATTGGGCTGAATAAAATTTGTGGCGAGGGATCTTGTTCCCGTTCGACTGCTAAGAATTCGCCAAGCAACAACTTGATCTGTGTGATGTACCACGCGTGTCGAGTTTTGGGCTGCTGAGCAGCCCAGCGAAAGCAAATTCCCTACCCACAAATGTATGCGTATGTAAAAGACGTCAGTTACTTATTATTTTTGAGAACCCCGAGCTTTTAGATTAGAGCGAACTATTAGTTAGATTTAAGTTTTTCTAGCTCTTCCATAACACTATTAACAAAGTGCCCGCCTGCCTCCCAATTTCCTGAAGCAGGAGCTAAGTGACCTAAAGGGCCATCAACCTTCAAGTAATTAACTATATCTTTATAGGGCAACTTAACTACAAAGCTCCCGCACACCCCGGGCGTAACCTCATATTCACTAAACACAAACTCAACATCATTTTCTTTAATAAAAAACCTAGGTACATAACTTGCTTTTTCAAAATTATCGTCAAACACACCATACTCACATATGGTACTCACCTCCCTAGATATCTTCTTCTTAAGCTCATTTAAAGCATCTCGCCTTGCATCAAAAACATCGAAAAAATCAAAAAATCTCTCTGCAATAGGATCAAAATTAAGAGAAAACTCAGACTCATTCCCGTTCATCGCACCATCGTAATAGTAGTATTGATAAACCTTCAAGCTAATTAGATTTTTCGTCAAAATGCCAACTTCATAACGCACCCGATACTCCAACAAATTACTTTGAATCGCATCCAAAACATTACTTTCAATCTCTCGATTAATCTTATCAATAAAACCACTTGAAAGTATTGTACTAACGTATGGATAAGAGACATCTATATTGCGATCCGAATGAAAGCTAGAAAAAACGCCCTTAAAATCATCTCCCACCATCACGACATCAACAATACCGATCTGACTTGACAAATACCTCTCCACCTTTACAGCAACATAAGACATCCCACCCATAACCATAGGCAACAGTGTCAAATAAAAACCCACCGCAGTTAACTTACTAGGCAGACTCCACCCATTCCATTGCTTTTTGCTTGGAAAAAAACGCACTTACATCTCCTTTCTTAATTAAGCATCCAACATCACCAAACTTAGCAACCCAGTAATCAGAAGATTAAACCACAACAATAAATCGTGAAAAAGTACTTCCGCCCTACCTATCCTATAAAAAGGAAAACGTGCACTCTAGCCTCTACCCCAGCACCTAGGAACCGAGCCTGCCATGAAATTCGATCTCGCCTACTGCCTCAGCCTCGAGGACAAGTTGTCGATCTATGACGTTCGCGATCTCAATTTCGATGAGACGGTGGCGTTTGACTCCGCGAAGGAACACTTCCAGTGCCCCAACGATGCCTGTCGTTTGGCGTTTGATGCGTTGAACGAGCTGGGCACGTTCAACGCCAAGAATGTGAATTACGTGCGCACGCCGCACTTCAAGAATCTACCCACGACGCAGCATGTAGCGGGTTGTCCGTATGTGAGTTTGAAGGCGTCGGCGTCAGGTGTTGAGGCGGCGGACGGCGAGTTGGATGACGGGCGGGAGGAGCATTTTCCGTCGGAGTTGTTGCTGACGCGGCGTGAGTATGTGCGCAAGCCTGCCGCGCCCGCGGGGGTGGCGGATGTGTTGCGGGATGATCCGGTGCGGGTGGCGCAGGTGAGTTCCAGGGAGTCGCCGGGGCGTGAGACGGCGCCGGACAAGACCAGTGTGTTTGCGCATCCGGTGGAGTGTTTTGTGTCGAACTTCGCCGACAAGGAGTTGCTCAAGCGCATGCCGTTGAAGATCGGCGAGCACACGGCGCCTTATGGCTCGTTCTTCAAGAAGATCGAGTATCTGACGGACAACAAGGGGCTGATTTACTGGGGCAAGATCAAGGAGATCAAGGATTACACCCAGAGTTTTCGCATCGATTTCGAGCAGAAGGTCTGGTTCAAGCAGGCGGATGAGGCGAAGAAGAAGCCGTATTCGGTGAACGTGTATTTGAGCAAAAAGTTGATCGACAACTACCGCAAGCGCAAGGCGTTTCTGGAAGAGATCAAGCACGCGATCGACAGCGACAAGGCGTTGTTCTGTTTCTTCTATGGCGTGACGCCGGAGTTGAAGCAAGTGCCGAGCAAGAAGAACCCCGAACAGACGTTCGGGGTGTTCAGTGCCAACATCGAGAACCTGGATCACTTTATTGTGCGGGAGGCGCCGGGGTTGGCGTGATGGCTATCAACTCACACACATGCTGATCATCACCATCATGAGCAAACCGATATAGACCCACGCATGCACCCGATCCGGTATCCGCCCGATCCACGGCGCAGCCAACCGAATCCCGACCAACGACCCCAGCGTCAGTACCGCAAACGCCAGCAAATCTACATACCCGACAAACCACGCGCCCAGATCCGTCGCACTGAATCTGGCCAGTGCCATGTAGGTCAGCGTTCCGGCCACTGCCACCGGCACGCTCAACGGGTTCGCCATGGACGTGGCCTGGGACATGCTCAGCCCGCAGCGGCGCAATAGCGGCACGGTCATGACGCTTCCTCCTACACCGAGGAACGTGGCGATGGCGCCGATGCCTACACCGCCGCCGGATGTTTCTGTACTGCGGAGTCGGCGTGGGATGACGCCTTCGCTGCGGGTGAGGAAGCCGCGCCTGAGCAGGCAGTCGATGATGGTCACGCCGAGGTAGGCGATGAAGGCGTAGCGGATGACCTCGCCGCTGACCCACACCGCAGCGATCGCGCCGATGATCGCGCCCAGGGCGATGAAGCCGCCGAGCGGCCACAGGTAATGACGGATCAGGTTGCCGGCGCGGCGGTGTTTGTCGGTGGCGATCAGGGCGTTGACGATCATCACGCAGGTCGAGGTGGCGACGGCGATGTGCATCGCCGATTGGCCGATGGGGTCGTCGGCACCGTGGCTGGCGGAGAGCATGCGGTACAGCAACGGGACGACGACGAAGCCGCCGCCGAAACCGAAGAGCACGGCGGTGATGCCGGTCAGGCAGCCGAAGAGAGTCAGCAGGAGGTAGAACATGGCGCGTCTTCCGGTGGTGGCGAGCGGTCGACGATAAAGCGACGCGACTTGGCCTGCTTCAGCAACTGAGCCAATAATGTTTGCGTTTACGCCAACTACCGGGAAACGCTCGATGCGCAATGTTTCGATCAATCTGCTGGATCACACACTGCGCCCGGTGGTGGCGATCGGAACGGATTATTCCCACGGCCATCTGTTGCCGTTTCATACGCATCGACGGGCGCAATTGTTGTACGGCGCGACCGGGGTGATGCAGGTTCGTACTCATGACGGCAATTGGGTGGTGCCGCCACAACGGGCAGTGTGGATTCCGCCGGAAGTGGCACATGAGGTGCTGATGCTGGGCGTGAGCACGCGCAGTCTGTACATCGAGCCAGGGGCGGTGGATTTGGGGCAGCGCTGCCAGGTGATCAGCGTTTCGCCGTTGATGCGGCACTTGTTGATGGAGGCGGTGGAAGTGCCGCTGGCCTATGACCTCGAAGGACGCGATGGCGTACTGATCGACTTGCTGCTGCATGAACTGGCGCGCAGTGCGCCCCTGCCCTTGCACATTCCGCTGCCGACTGACGGAAAGCTCCTGGCTTTGTGTCAGAACTTTCTGCATCAGCCGAACGCCCATCAGTCACCGCAACACTGGGCCGGGCAGTTGCACATAAGCTTGCGCACCTTCAACAGACTGTTTCGGCAGCAGACCGGGTTGAGCTTCAGCCAATGGCGGCAACAGGCCTGCGTGGTGCTGGCGCTGGCGCGGCTGGCGGCCGGTGAAGCGGTGACGCGGATCGCCCTGGATTTCGGTTATGAGAGCCCGGCGGCGTTCTCGACGATGTTCCGGCGCATCCTCGGCCAGGCACCGTCCGTCTGGTTGGAGGCGGCGAACTAGGGCAAATCAAAAAATGCGTTTGATCCCGGCCGAAAACAACTGTACAAAAACACAGTACATTTCAATCAGCACTCTTGAGCCCGGAGCACACCATGGCCTCTCTTGCGATGAACCACATCCTCGAACGCATTGCCCTTTTCCAGTTCACCCCGACGCACTGCGTCCAGGCCCGAGCGATGCTGGGCTGGAGCGTGGAACAACTGTCGCGCGAGGCGGAGGTTGCGGTGGACGACATTCAGCGGTTTGAAGCGCAGCAGGACGTGGCGGACGCGGCGCGGCTGGCGTTGGCTTACCGGTTTGAAGCGCAGGGGTTGGTGTTTTTTCCGGGGTTTGCGCCGGGGCGCAGTGCGAGTATGGGTGCGCCATCGGATGCAGTGGGGCGTGGGGATTATGCGATGGCTGAATGAACAGGCAAGTTGATATTTATCCCTAAATAGGTATATTTTCGCATGAGTGCAAGGAAGCCGCTCTTGTGGGTCTGCAGTAGTAAGAAAGATCTCAAGCAGATGCCCACAGACGTACAGGATGTATTTGGTTACGCATTGGATTTGGCCCAGAGTGGCTTGAAGCATCCGGATGCAAAACCCCTGAAAGGGTTCGGAGGCGCGGGAGTGCTGGAGCTGATCGAAGACTTCGACACCAACACCTACCGGGCCATTTATACGGTTCGTTTCGGCAGTGCCATTTATGTATTGCACTGCTTTCAGAAGAAGTCGAATACCGGAATCAAAACCGCCCAGTCCGACATTGATCTGATCCGAAACCGACTTCGAGCCGCTCAGGATCACGCGAAAGGATCAGAAAATGATAGAAATTGAAGAAGGTAGCGGGAACGTCTACCGAGACCTCGAATTACCCAATGCCAGTGAAATGCAGGTTAAGTCGCAGCTCGCGGCGAAGATCGGCGAGATCATCAAGGCACGCCATCTCACTCAAATTCAGGCATCTGAAATTCTTGGATTATCTCAGCCCAAGCTATCCGACATGCTGCGGGGGAAATTTCGCGGCATCAGTGAAGCCAAGATGATGGAGTGCCTCTCGCATCTTGGACGAGACGTTCAGATCGTAGTGAAATCGGCCCCCCGGTCACGGAAAGAGGGCCGAATTGAAGTGGTATTTGCTTAACCTGAAACTGATCAGGCGTTCTGCACCACCCCTTCACTCTCCCCTTCAACCGCCAACCACCACGCACTCCCGCGCTGCGGATGCATCAGGTTGAACGCCTCGCCCATTTGCGGCGTGGTGATCGCCACACTGCGCTCCCAGGCCAGTGACAGGATCCGATCAAACGGTTCGTGCCAGGCGTGCATGGCCAGGTCGAAGGTGCCGTTGTGGATCGGGAATAGCCAGCGGCCCTTGAGATCGATGTGCGCCTGCAGGGTTTCTTCGGGTTGCATGTGCACGTGCGGCCATTCGACGTTGTAGGCGCCGGTTTCCATCAGGGTCAGGTCGAATGGGCCGTACTGTTCGCCGATGCGTTTGAAGCCGTCGAAGTAGCCGCTGTCTCCGCTGAAGAAGATCCGCGTGTCGCCATTGATCATCACCCACGAGGCCCACAGCGTGCTGTTGCTGTCGAACAGGCCGCGGCCGGAGAAGTGCTGCGAGGGCGTGGCGACAAAGCGGATGCCGGCGATTTCGGTGCCCTGCCACCAGTCGTACTGGCGGACTTTGCTGGCATCGATGCCCCATTTGACCAAAGTATCGCCGACGCCCAGCGGGGTCAGGAAGTAGTTGGTTTTGGCCGCCAGTTTCAGCACTGCCTGGTAATCGAGGTGGTCGTAGTGGTTGTGCGAGAGGATCACCGCTTCGATCGGCGGCAACTGGTCGATACTGATCGGCGGCTGGTGAAAGCGTTTCGGGCCGGCCCACTGCACGGGCGAAGCGCGCTCGGCGAAGACCGGGTCGGTGATCCAGAATTTGCCGCGCATTTTCAGCAGCAGGGTCGAGTGGCCGAGGCGATAGACGCTGTGGTCAGGCGCGGCCAGCAGGTCTTCAGTTGTCAGCGACTGCACCGGGATCGCAGCGGCGGGACGGGTATTGCGCGGCTTGTTGAAAATCATGTTCCACATGATCCGCAGCATCTTGCGCCCACCTTCACGTTGCACCGGCGCATGGTTACGGAATAGCCCTTGATCCTGGCGAGAGGCTTCAGGCGTGGAAATTTGATCCGCAGAAATATCTGAATTGGCCATGACTGAGAGACTCCAGAAAAACCGCGCAATTCACGGTTTTTCACGGTGGGACGATAAATGGCCAAGGCACGCACGCATCAGCCGAACTGTCTGGTTTTTAGGTTGCGCGGATTAACGCAACATTACACTGGGCGGTGTAGTTTCTAGGTTGCATCAAACCGGATGACAAGTAAACTGCCAAGTGTAATTCCCCCTCTTTCTCTGCCGAAGCGTACTTATGACAGCTGCACAGCGCCTTACCGACCGCAAACGCGAAGCCATCATTCAGGCGGCGATTGCCGAATTCCGGGCCACCGGGTTCGAGATCACCAGCATGGACAAGATCGCGGCTACCGCTGGGGTGTCGAAGCGCACGGTGTACAACCATTTCCCCAGCAAGGAAGAGCTGTTCGCCGAAATTCTCAACCAACTCTGGGCACGGATTACCGAAGAGCAGATGGTGAGCTACCGCGCCGATCAGCCGCTGCGCGAGCAACTGCTGCCCATGTTGCTGGCCAAACTGCAGATGATGGCGGATGACAATTTTCTCGGACTGGCGCGGGTGGCGATCGCTGCCACCATTCATTCACCGGAGCGCGCGCAAGACATGGTGGCGCGCATGGGCGAGCGCGAAGAAGGCCTGACAGTGTGGATTCGCGCTGCGCTGGCCGATGGTCGGTTGAAAACCGTGGATGCCGATTTCGCCGCGCAACAGGTGCAGGGACTGTTGAAGTCATTCGGTTTCTGGCCGCAGATTTCCATGGGTTTGCCGCCGCTGGATGCAGACACGCAAAAAGCCGTGGCCGAGTCGGCATTGGAGATGTTTCTGGCACGTTATCAGCTCTGAACCGGCCTCTTCGGCACCCGCCCGGAGTCACCGACTCGAACTTTGAAAAAACCGGAAACGTACCGACGCGCAATTTCTTGTACAACTTAATTCGGTTTGTATAAGATCGAGCCGTCAGCCTGGATGCTGGCACTTTGCAGTCAATGACAAATGCCGACCCGGCATTTGCTCTGCCAGCGCGGAAACAGGGACACAAACCTCGTCTTTCCCTACTTCCAGGTACTGCCCCTATGTTTTTCAAACGCCACCAGTCCGAACTCAACGACCTTCAACACACCATCACCGAACAGAACGGCCTGCTTGAAGCGATCAATCGCTCCATGGCGGTGATCGAGTTCGACCTTGAAGGCGTAGTGTTAAAGGCCAATGACAACTTCCTCAAAACCATGGGTTACCGCGCCGAACAGGTGATCGGCCAGCCGCATCGTTTATTCTGCACCGCAGAGTTTGGCCGCAGCACGCAATACACCGAACTGTGGTCGCGCCTGAAAAACGGCCAGTTCCAGTCCGGTACCTTCGAGCGGATCAACAGCCAGGGCCAGCCGGTCTGGCTGGAAGCCAATTACAACCCGATCAAGGATGCGTCGGGACGCGTGGTCAAAGTGGTCAAGTTCGCCATGGACGTGACGACCAAGGTCCAGCAGGAAAGCGAGGCCAATGCCAAGCTGCAGGCGATCGACCGGGCGATGGCGGTGATCGAATTCGACCTCGACGGCGGCATTCTCACCGCCAACCAGAATTTTCTGACACGCATGGGTTACACCCTCGCTGAACTCAAGGGTAAACATCACCGTTTGTTCTGCCGCGCGGAGCTGGTCAACAGCAGTGCCTACGAGGACTTCTGGCGACGCTTGAATCAGGGTGAACTGTTCCAGGGCCAGTTCGAACGCGTCGACAAGCGCGGCCAGAGTATTTGGCTGGAGGCCAACTACAATCCGGTGTACGACGCCGCCGGGCGTTTGTGCAAAGTGGTGAAATTCGCCACGGACGTCACCGCCCGCGTCGAGCAGCACGAGCACGATGCCCGTAGCGCCAGCGCCGCTTACCACATCTCCGTGGAAACCCGGAAAGTCGCCGAGCAAGGCACTCAGGTGATCCAGCAGGCGGCCAGTGAAATGCGCGAGATTGCTGACGACATCGCGCAGTCATCAACGCTGATCGCGCAACTTGGCGAGCGCTCGGAGCAGATCACCGCGATCGTCAATACGATCCGCGCGATTGCCGACCAGACCAACCTGCTGGCGCTCAACGCGGCAATTGAAGCGGCGCGCGCCGGGGATCAGGGCCGCGGTTTTGCCGTGGTGGCGGACGAAGTGCGGCAACTGGCGGCGCGCACCAGCGGCTCGACGGCGGAGATTTCCAGCATGATCGGCCTGATCCAGAGCGAGACACGGCAGGCGATCAAGAGCATGGAAGGCACCCGCGGGCGGGCGGCACAAGGCGTTGAACTGGCGGATCAGGCCGGCAGTGTGATTCTGCAGATCCGCGATGGCGCCAGTGAAGCGGTGCAGGCGGTGAGCATGTTTGCCAATGAGCGGGCGCCGGGCTGAGAGACCGCGTCGCGGCTTTCGCGAGCAGGCTCGCTCCCACAGGGGTCGAGTCGATCACTTGACTTGTGATCAAGCCGGAACCTGTGGGAGCGAGCCTGCTCGCGAAAGGGCCATCAGCCTCGATGCAGGGCTATAGTGACCTCCAGTCCCAAGTCCTGCCGAGCCCACCATGACCACAGAAAAACCCGATGTCCCCGCGCCCGCCCCGGTCGATCACCTGCGCTTCCACCGCCCCCACGCCCACCTCAACACCACCTTCGGCAACGACGCGTTCGCCCTGCGTGCCGAGGCCTTCGCGCGGTTCTTCGGCACGCCGCTGTTTCTCGGCGCGCAAACGCTGATCGTCGCAGTGTGGATCGGCCTCAACGTCTCGGGCGTGACGCAGTTCGACGTCTACCCGTTCATCCTGCTCAACCTCGCGTTCAGCCTGCAAGCCGCCTACGCCGCGCCGTTGATTCTGCTGGCACAGACCCGACAGGCCGCGCGGGACAAGGCGCAGTCGGACGCCGACGCGCAACACCGTGAAGCGCTGGCGGTGGCCAACAGCGAGCGCCAGGCGCAGGCCGCACAGACCACCGCGCAACTGCTCGAATTGCTGGAACAGAACACCCGACTCACCGAGATGACCAAGAGCCTGACTGAACGCATCGAAGGCCTGACCCGCGAACTGCATGCGCACATCTGCCAGGATCCGCAACGCTGATCATGGCAAACGCAGCGCCCGCCCCAATTCATCGAACAGCGTGACCACCGCGCGCAACGCGCGGCAGTCCGCGCGGGTCAGCAGCCACAGCGCGGTGTCATAGCCGTGCAGCGGTGCGCTGAGGGGCTGCAAACCTTCCGTGATCAGAAAGTCCGGCAACGCCGCCACGCCGAGACCGCCGCGCACGAGTTCCGTCACCGAGAGCATGCTGTTGCAGCGATAACTCGGGATCACGCCGGGCAACTGTTGGCGGCGCCAGGCGACGGTCGGGTGATCCGGCAGAAACTCGTCCGGGGCGATCCAGGTCAGCGCCGCCAGATCCGTCGCATCCACATTCTGCAGATACCGCGCACTGGCGCAGACCCGGTAGGAAACCTTCGCCAGTTGCCGTCCGACCAGATGCTCCGGCGGTGTACGCGTCAGGCGCAGGGCGATGTCGGCATCACGCCGGCTGAGGTTGGCGAAATCGTTGGAGGTGCTCAGCTCGAGAGTCAACGCCGGGTAGTTCGGCATGAACTGCGCCAGCGCCGGCAACAGCAGGCCTTGCAGCACCGAATCGGTACAGGTCAGGCGCACCGTACCGCTGATCACTTCCCCGCCCTGCTCGACACCGATTCGTGCCGCTTCCAGTGCCTGTTCGGCGCGCTCGGCCTGCTCGGCGAGGGTCTGCGCGAGGGTGGTGGGCAAATAACCGGCGCGGCTCTTTTCGAACAACTGCTGGCCCAGCGCCGACTCCAGACGACGCACTGCGCGAAACACCGTCGACACGTCGACCCTGAGCAACTGCGACGCCCGGGCCAGAGAGCCGCCGCGCACCAACGCAAGGATCAGCGCCAGATCCGGGTAGTCGAGTCGATAGTGCGTCGCTGCATTGATCACTTGGGAAAACGCCAATATTGAGTGCGTGAACGCCAATCTATAGTGAGCCCCGGTGATCGACAACTGCACACATTCACCACAGAGGTTTACTCACTCAAATCAAGGAAATCCCATGGACGCCATTTCCATCGCCCTGATCGGCGATTACGACCCGCAAGTCACCGCCCACCAGGCGATCCCCGTTGCCCTCGGCATGATCGCCGAGCAGTCCGGCCACAATGTGCAATTCGACTGGCTGGCCACGGATCAAATCCACGTCGATACACCATTGGCACACTACGACGGCTTCTGGTGCGTCCCGGCCAGCCCCTACAAAAGTGAGGCCGGTGCACTCAGGGCGATTCGTTTTGCCCGCGAACAACAGCGCCCGTTCCTTGGCACCTGCGGCGGTTTTCAGCATGCGCTGCTGGAATTTTCCCGCAATGTGCTGGGCTGGGCCGATGCCGAACATGGCGAAACGTCACCGGATTCGCCGCGAGCGGTACTGACGCCGCTGACCTGTTCGTTGGTGGAGGCGGTAGACAGCATTCATCTGGTCGCCGGTTCGTTGATCGCCAAGGCGTACGAAACGTCTGAAATTCATGAAGGTTATCGCTGCCGATTCGGTGTGAACCCACAGTTCGAAAAGAAATTACTGACCCCTCCGCTACGTGCCGTGGGGCACGATTCGGCGGGCGACTTGCGCGCGATCGAATTGACTGACCATGTGTTTTTTGTCGCCACGTTGTTTCAACCGGAACGTGAGGCGCTCAGGGGCCATGTCCCGCCACTGGTGCGGGCGTTCGTCGAAGCGTGCGTGGAGCAACGGCAATGAAACCGGCACCAACCTGCTTCGCGGTGATTTTCACCTCGACCCGCACCGAAGGTGACAACGGTTATGCCGCCGCCTCCGAGCGCATGATGGAGCTGGTCAGCCAGCAACCGGGGTTTCTCGGGATTGATTCGATTCGTGGGGAAGATGGCGTCGGGATCACCATTTCCTACTGGGAGAGCGAGGCGGCGATTCTGGCCTGGCGCGAGCATCCCGAGCACCGGGTGATTCAGGCGCGCGGGCGGGCGCAGTGGTATTCGACGTTTCAGACCCGGGTGTGTCGGGTGGAGCGCGAGTATCGGTTTGGGTAGGGAGTTGGGTGGTGTTCTCACTGGCCTCATCGCTGGCAAGCCAGCTCCCACAGGTACTGCGTGATCTTCAGAACAACGAATAACCTGTGGGAGCGTGGCTTGCCCGCGATGCGGCCAGTAGCGTCAATACAAAAACCTCAGCCCTGCACCAGACTGCGCACCGCCACAATCTCCGGCACCTCAACCTTGCTCATGTACACCCGCAACGGCTCGCTGATGTTAATCCGCTCGTCGATGTTCTGATCCAGCAGCAACTGAATCAGCTCGCGCTTCAAGGTCATGGTGGTATCCGAAACCGGCGCCCAGACAAATTCGCTGGTGGGAATAATGCCGTCATCGGCCACGTCCATGCCGAACGAATCCTCGCTGAAACGCACGATGTACTGACCGGTCTTGCGGTTGAGGCCGACAAAACCCTTGAGGTCATCGGCGGCCTGACAGATGAGTTGGGAAGTGATGCGCATGGTAAACCTCACGAAAAATCATCGATGGTTTACACGCAGGGCAACAGACTCGGCGCGCCCTCTGCCGGAGCGTCTGCCGAGGCCAAGCGTACTGCAAACCGCGCCACAAAAGTGCAGGAAAAATCGCTTTTAATACGTTTATGTCGGTCTGGCGATAGCACGCAACCGATTCAGTTGTTAAAAGGTACGTCTTTGAAAATGCCCTGCGAAAGGAACTCGAACATGCCCGCCACTTTCACCAAAAGCGCCCTCATGCTGAGCCTGATGCTCGGTCTCGGCCAGGCCCACGCCGCCGCGACTGACGTCAACGCGCTGGCCGCCGCCCATGGCATCCCGCATCCAGCCGTGATCGCACACCGTGGCGCGTCCTTCGATGCGCCGGAGTCCACCGCCGCCTCCTACAAACTGGCCCGCGACCTCGGCGCCGACTACCTGGAAATGGACTTGCAGCGCAGCAAGGACGGCGTGTTGTTCGCCCTGCACGACAACAACCTGCAACGCACCACCGACGTCGCCACCAAATTCCCGGAGCGCAAGGACAGCCCGGCCACCGCCTTCACCATGGCCGAACTGAAAACCCTCGACGCCGGCAGCTGGTACAACAAGGCTTACCCGGATCGCGCACGTCCGACCTATGTCGGGCTGAAAATCCTCACCCTCGATGAAATCATCGACATCGCCCAGGCCAACCCGAAACACAAGCCGGGCCTGTACATCGAAACCAAGGAACCGCAACTGTTTCCGGGAATCGAGCATGACCTCAAAGAGAAACTGCAAGATCGCGGCTGGCTGAGCCCGGCCGGTTCGAAACTGGCCAAGAGCGAGCTGGGCGTCGGCCAGGGCAAAGGCAAAGTGATCCTGCAGACTTTCGAGAAGAACAGCCTCGAACTGCTGCAAAAGGAAATGCCACAAGTACCGAAGATCCTGCTTCTGTGGGTCGGTGAAGGCAGCATCGAGCCAAAATCCAAGGTGACCTTTGCCGAGTCCGGCGAGAAGGACAAGAACGTGTTCTACGGCAAGCAGGAGCCGAAGTCCGAAGCCGAATTCAAGCAATGGGTGGATTTCGCCAAGGCTCACGGCGCCATCGGCACCGGCCCTTCGGCCAAACTGACCAAGAGTGGCGATCAGAGCTACTCGGATCTGGTGCAACCGTGGATGAACCAGTACACCCATGATCAGGGCATGCTGGTGCACGTGTACACCGTCGATGAGCCGGTGGACTTCGAGAAAGTCATGGCGGCCGGGGTTGATGGCGTTTTCACCAACCGCGCCAGCGAACTGTTGAAGTTCTACAAGCGTCCGGCCAGTGCCAGTGTTGATCAGGTATTGAAGAACAACGGGTTCTGATCTGCAAAACCGAGGTGCCCTTATCGCGGGCAAGCCACGCTCCCACAGGTTTTGTGTTGGGCATGGCTTGCCCGTTTTGTATTCGGGGTTTTAAGGGTGAATTAAGTTGTGGTGGTTAACCTGAGTCCACTTCAACGAACAACCCAAGGAATGAGCCGATGAAAACTTTGACTGCCCTGTTTACCGCCGCTGCCCTGACCCTGACTGCTGGCCTCGCCCAGGCCGATGTGCGCGTCGACCAGATCCCTGAGCTGGTCAAATCCGGCAAGATCAAGTCGCTGGAATCGATGAATGCCGAAGCGCTGAAACTGCATCCGGGTGCGACCATCACCGACACCGATCTGGATAACCACTTCAACGGTTACGAGTACGAAGTCGAGCTGAAAACCGCCGATGGCAAAGAGTTTGACGTCGACTTCGATGCCACCACCGGCAAGGTGCTGAGCAACAAGCAAGACACCTGATACACCGCCAACGCAAAGCCGCACGATCCCGGATCCTGCGGCTTTTTTGCGTCCGTTGCCCGGCGAATCACGCGGATGCCGCCTGAAGGGATGCCAAAACCGCCATCAGACGGCTAGTATGGCGACCATCAGATAAACGATTGCAGCCGAGAGCGATGGGCATGGGGCAGACAGCGGCAGCAGACATCGCAACGATCAAACGGATCAGCGCGGTTCCGGCGATACTTCAGGTGATTCGCGAACTGACCGGCCTGCGCTTCGCCGCCGTGGCGCGGGTTACCGAGGAGTCATGGACAGCCTGCGCCGTCCTCGATCAGCTGGATTTCGGCCTGCTGGTCGGTGGCGAGCTGGATGTGGTCACTACGCTGTGCCACGAAATCCGCGCTGCCCACACTTCGGTGGTGATCGACAAGGCCAGCGAAGACCCGCTCTACCGCGATCATCACACCCCGCGTCTGTACAAATTCGAAAGCTATATCTCGGTGCCGGTGTTCCGCACCGACGGGCGCTTTTTCGGCACAATCTGCGCCCTCGATCCGAACCCGGCACAGCTCAAGTCCAGCAGCATCCAGAGCACCATGGAGTCGTTCGCGCGAATGCTCGCGTTGCAGATCGAAGCCGAGGAAAACGCGCAGCTCACCGAAACCGCGTTGTTGCAGGAGCGCGAAACCGCCGAGTTGCGCGAACAGTTCATTGCCGTACTCGGCCACGACTTGCGTAACCCGTTGTTCGCGATCAGCGCTGGCGCCGAAATGCTCCTGCGCAAGCATCCGGATCCGGCCATCGAAGTTCGGGTACGCAATATCCTCGGCAGTGCGCAACGGGCAACCCGGCTGGTGGATGACGTACTCGACTTTGCTCGCGGACGCTTGGGCAAGGGCATTCCGGTGAATATCCAGCCCTGCGCCGATTTGACCGAAGCCGTGCAGCAAGTGGTGACGGAAATTCGTAACGTGCATCCGCAGCGCACCATTCACGCGTCCATCGGCGACTTGCAGGGCTTGCCCTGTGACCGCGCGCGGATCGCTCAATTGCTGTCGAACCTGCTGGCCAATGCGGTGGCCCATGGCGACCCGGCGGGTGACATTGAGGTCATCGCGCAAGTCGAGCACGACGTGTTGATGCTGGCGGTGAAGAATCAGGGGCATATTCCCGAGGCGGTTTTGCCGCATCTGTTCCAGCCTTACTCGCGCCCAAGCGCCAGCACGCCACAGGCCGGGCTCGGTCTGGGGCTGTATATCGCCAGTCAGATCGCCCAGTCCCATGGCGGGCATTTGCATGTGGCGTCCACCGCGCAGAGCGGCACGCTGTTCACCTTCAGCCTGCCCACTGCCTGAAAAGCACACCTTGGATCCCTGTGGGAGCGAGCTTGCTCGCGAAGCTGTTGTGTCTGCCACACATGAGGCGACTGGCACGCCGCTTTCGCGAGCAAGCTCGCTCCCACATTGGTTCTGCAGTGTTTCGCAGTTGTCAGGCCGAAGTGCTGACCAACGCCCCCGAGCTGCTCGATCCGGAATCCTGCAACGCCTGCAACAACGCCGCCGTCGCGGTCTGCAACGAAGCCGAGGTGCTGGAGATTTGCGACTCGGCGGAGGCCACGTCAGCCGCTTTGGCATCAGCGTCTTCCTGCTTGGCCTGAGCCGCTTGCAGCGCTTGCTGTTGCTCCTGCAATTGCTTTTGCAGCTCGGCGATCTGCTTGCGCAGTGCTTTT
>Ga0209563_100274_pt1 | contig 21935 bp, 19 predicted proteins | sample AraplaCvi_mMF_r2_FD_184271 | JGI IMG/M metagenome (GOLD analysis project Ga0209563, IMG submission 184271) | Arabidopsis root microbial communities from North Carolina, USA - plate scrape CL_Cvi_mMF_r2 (SPAdes) (version 2) | ecosystem: Host-associated > Plants > Roots > Endosphere | place: USA... | reverse complement strand
GTACGCCGCGTCGCGCGCCAGCAGGTCCTCGATGGTCTCCCCGCGGACGAGCACGCGGGCGTCGCCGTCGCGCACGGCGACCACCGGGGGCCGCCCCAGATAGTTGTAGTTGCTCGCGAGCGGCCAGCAGTAGGCACCGGTCGCGGGGACGGCGAGCAGGTCGCCGGGGGCGACATCGCCGGGCAGGTACTCGGCGTTCACGACGATGTCGCCGCTCTCGCAGTGCTTGCCCGCGACCCGCACCAGCGCGGGGGCGGCGGCCGAGACGCGGCTCGCGATGCGGGCAGAGTAGTCCGCCTCGTAGAGCGCGGGCCGGGCGTTGTCGCTCATCCCGCCGTCGACGCTGACGTAGCGGCGGATCGCGGTCTCGCCGTCGTCCTGGAAGACGACGGGCACGTCCTTCGTGGTGCCGACGGTGTAGAGGGTCAGTCCGGCCGTTCCGATGATCGAACGGCCGGGCTCGAAGGCGACGACGGGGATCGGGATGTCGAGCTCCTCGCATCCCGCCGCCACCGTCTCCGCGATGCGGCGCGCGAGCTCGTCGATCGGGGCCGGGTCGTCCGCCGTCGTGTAGGCGATGCCGAAGCCGCCGCCGAGGTTGAGCTCCGGCACCTCTCCCCCGGCGAGGAGCTGCTTGTGCAGGGCGAGCAGCCGGGATGCGGACTCGGCGAAGCCGTCCGCGCCGAAGATCTGCGAGCCGATGTGGCAGTGCAGCCCGCGGAAGGCGAGCGACGGGCGGGAGCGGATGCGGTCGACGGCCGCCGCCGCGTGCTCCAGCGCGATCCCGAACTTCTGGTCCTCGTGCGCGGTCGCGAGGAACGCGTGGGTGTGCGCGTGCACGCCGCTGTTGACGCGCAGCCGGACGCTCTGCCGCACGCCGTGGCGCTCTGCGGCATCCGCGACCCGGTCGATCTCCTGCAGGCTGTCGATGATGATCGCGCCGACCCCGGAGGCGACGGCCAGCTCGATCTCGCCGAGCGACTTGTTGTTGCCGTGGAAGCCGAGCCGGGCCGGGTCGACCCCGGCCGCCAGCGCGACGGCCAGCTCGCCGCCGCTGCAGACATCGATGTTGAGGCCGGCGGCATCCATCCAGCGGGCGACCTCGATTGTGAGGAACGCCTTGCCCGCGTAGTAGACCTTCGCGGCGGTCCCGACCTCGGCGAAGGCGGTGTCGAACGCCTCGCGCACCTCGACGGCGCGGGAGCGGGCGTCCTGCTCGTCGATGACGTACAGCGGCGTGCCGAAGCGCTCGGCGAGCTCAGAGGCGCGAACGCCTCCGACGACGAGCTCGCCGCCGGAGCGGGAGACGGTGCGCGACCACAGCCCGGGGACGAGCGCGTTCGCGTCCTCCGGAACGTGCAGCCACGGCGGGGCGAGCGGGTTGGAATCGGCCATAGGGAACCTCACGGGTGTGGTGACGAGTGGGGGTCTCCTAGGCGAGCGGACCCGGATTGGCCCCTGAAGCCGGTGGAGATGACACCAGAAGTCTAACGGGCCGCCGTATGCCGCTTGCCGGATGTTACGGGCGTCAGGCGGCGGTGCCGCGTCCGGTCCCTTCTGTTGAGGACACCGAAAGGACGACCATGAACACCTTCACGTACGATCTGCGCGTCGAGGACTGCAGCCGCGACCAGCTCGCGAGCTACGCGCGCACCCTGGCGGCCCCGGCCATCGTCGGCGTCCAGCCGCTGGAGCGGAAGGGCGAGGGCTTCGTGTCGTACCGGCTCGTCGTGCGGCCCGCGACCGACGGCGCGGATGGCGCGACCATCGTCTCCGCCCTCGCCTGGATGCTCAACGCGACCGGACGGTTCGTCTCGGTGCGCCATCCCTGACGATCCGGGTCGGGCCGGCTAGGAGCAGCTGCCCTTGCTCTTCAGGAACTTCTCGTTCAGGACGAAGTCGCTCGCGGTCAGCTGGACCGTGGCGTGGCCCGGCGTCACCCGGATGTCCTCCACCTGCACCCCGTCGGGCAGGTACTGCGCCGCGCACACCGGGAACGGCCCCTGCGCGGTGAGCGCCTGGAGCAGCCGGTCGAGGTTGACGTTGCCGGCGCCGGTCTTCAGGCTGGCCTTGTCGGGCTTCAGCAGCACCTGATCCCCCGCGGCCTCGGGCGTCGCCGTCACCGTGTACTGCACGGGCAGCCCGAGGAGGCTGATGCTGCCGTCGTAGCCGATGGTGCCGTCGCCGAGGGTGATGTCACCGGTCGCCCCGGGGATCTGCACGAGCTTGTCGAGCGAGTCCTGGCTGATGCTCAGCGTTCCCGTCGCGTGTGCGATCGGCTTCGTGAAGTCGGCGGGGACGCCGGTGGCGACGACCTTCGCGCTGAGCGGCGCGCCCTTCGCGACCACCTTCGGTGCGTCCAGCTCGACCCGCTCGAACGTGCCGGACAGGTACTGCTGGAGCACCGAGAACCCGCCGATGTGCGTCGTGACCTGCCCCTGCACGTCGGAGGGGAGGTTCTTCTCGATCTCGTCCGAGACGCGCTGCTCGGCGTACGCCCGCGCCGCGGAGTCCGCGATCACCAGCAGCACGACGATGACGACGACGGGGATGCCGATCCACAGCAGGAGGCGCAGCCCGAGCGGGCGCCGCCGCCGGACGGGCGCGGGTGCGCCGGGGAGAACCTGGGTCGTGTTGTCGCTCATCCCATCCTCGTCTCTCGTGGTCGTCCGCACCGTACCGGGCGCCGGAGCCGTCCGCTACATACGGTCGGGGGCCGAGACGCCCAGCAGCCCGAGGCCGTTGCGGATGACCTGGCCGGTCGCGTCGTTCAGCCACAGCCTCGTGCGGTGCACGTCGGTGATGGGCTCGTCGCCGTGCGGCAGCACGCGCGTCGAGCCGTCGCGGACCGCGTACCAGGCGTGGTACAGCCCGGCGAGCTCCTCGATGTAGCGCGCGACCCTGTGCGGCTCGCGCAGCTCGGCCGCCAGCGCCACGACGCGCGGGAACTCCTGCAGGCCGCCCAGCAGGGCGGACTCCGTCTCGTGGGTGAGGAGCTCCGGCGCGAACACGCTGCGGTCGACGCCGGCCTTCTCGGCGTTCGCGGCGACGGAGCGGGTGCGGGCGTGCGCGTACTGCACGTAGTAGACGGGGTTCTCGTTGCTCCGCTTGGAGAGCAGGTCGAGGTCGATGTCGAGCTGCGAGTCGGTCGAGGAGCGCACGAGCGAGTACCGCGCGGCGTCGACGCCCACGGCGTCCACCAGGTCGTCGAGGGTGACGATCGTGCCGGCGCGCTTCGACATGCGGACGGGCTCCCCGTCCTTCACCAGGTTGACCAGCTGGCCGATGAGGATCTGGAGGTTGACGTTCGGCACGTCGCCGAACGCCTCCACCATCGCCATCATGCGGCCGATGTAGCCGTGGTGGTCGGCGCCGAGCATGATGATGTTCTGCTCGAAGCCGCGCTCGCGCTTGTCCAGGTAGTAACCGAGGTCGCCCGAGATGTAGGCCGGCTCGCCGTTGGAGCGGATGACGACCCGGTCGCGGTCGTCGCCGAAGGTCGTCGTGCGCAGCCAGATAGCGCCATCGGCCTCGAAGATGTGGCCCTGGTCGCGCAGGCGCTCGATGGCGCGCTCGACCGCGCCCGACTCGTGCAGCGAGTCCTCGTGGAAGTACACGTCGAAGTCGACGCCGAAGGAGTGCAGGCGCTGCTTGATCTCCTCGAACATCAGCTGCGTTCCGATCGAACGGAAGACCTCCTGCTGCTCCTCGCGGGGTAGCGCGGAGAGGTCGCCGTCGTACTGCTGCACGACGCGCTCCGCGATCTCGCCGATGTACGCACCGCCGTAGCCGTCCTCCGGGGTCGGCTCGCCGCGGTATGCGGCGAGGAGGCTGCGAGCGAAGCGGTCGATCTGCGAGCCGTGGTCGTTGAAGTAGTACTCGCGGGTAACGTCCGCGCCCTCGGCCTGCAGGATGCGCGCGAGGCTGTCGCCGACCGCGGCCCAGCGGGCGCCGCCCATGTGGACGGGGCCGGTCGGGTTCGCCGAGACGAACTCCAGGTTGACGCGCAGGCCGTCGTAGGTGTGACCGCGGCCGTAGCCGTCGCCGGCCTCCACGATGGTCTTGGCGAGGGCACCGGCCGCCGCGGCGTCGAGCCGGAAGTTGATGAAGCCGGGACCGGCGACCGTTGCCTCCGCGACGCCGTCGATGCCGGCGGCGGCCGTGGCGATCTCCTCCGCGAGCTCGCGCGGGTTGGCGCCGACCTTCTTGGCGAGACGCATCGCGACGTTGGACGCCCAATCGCCGTGGTCGCGGTTCTTCGGCCGCTCCAGCGGCACGTCGGCCACGGTGAGGCCGAGCTCGGGGATGTCCGCTCCGGCCGCTCGTCGCCGCTCGACGACCGTCGTCACGATGTCGAGGAGGGCGGCGGAGAGGTCAGCGGGAGTCATGGGGATCGATTCTACCGGGCGGCGGACGCGCGTTCGGGCGGATGACCCCGGAGCGCTTGATAGGGTCATCGCGACGCGCGCTCCCGCACAGCGCGTGCCGAGCAGAGAGACGAATCCCGCCCATGCCGACCACCACCCGCCGCCTGACCCTCGTCGCCGTCGCCGTCGCCGCAGGGATCGCCGCCTCCGCCGCCCTCTCCGGCTGCACGCCCGCCGCCAAGCCGGCCGCGTCGCCGTCCGCCACCTCGACCACGGGAGGCGGACCGTCGGCGTCTCCGACGGCCGTCGCGACGCCGACCGACCCGACGACGCCGGTCGGACTGACCTGCGAGCAGGTCCTCACGCCGGAGAAGCTGTACGCGTACAACCCCAACTACGGCGTCGACCCCGGGTACGAGCCCAAGGCGGGGACGCTGCAGAAGAAGATCGCCGACTGGGACGGCGTGGCCTGCGCCTGGCTGAACCAGACGAGCGGCGACGTCATCGAGATCGCCGTCGCCCGCCCGCCGGCCGGACGGATGGAGGGCCTCAAGAACGCTGCGATCACCGCCTCCAACCCGGTGCCGACCTACGGCGTGCCGCCGGAGGTCGAGGGCTACTTCAAGCCGGGCACCGCGGGGCAGGTGCAGATCTTCCGCGGCAGCTACTGGATCGTGGCGTCGTCGCCCGCCTTCCAGGAGCCGGGCGACGCGGCGCCGCTGATGGAGAGCGTCCTGGCCACCGTCCCCAACTCCTGACGGCCGGTGTCACGGCGGCCGGTGTCACGGGCGCCGTTCGGGGGATGCTAGCCTGGAAACACCCTGGCCCCCATAGCTCAGGGGATAGAGCGTCTGCCTCCGGAGCAGAAGGCCGTAGGTTCAAATCCTACTGGGGGCACCCTTCATCCGACCGCGTCGAGGTCGGTCTCCAGCAGCGCGACGAGCTCGTCGAGCGCAGCGTCCGCGGCAGGCGCCTCTGAGCGCAGCGTCACCACGGTGCCCCTGATCGCGGCGAGGCCCATCAGCGACAGGATGCTCGCGGCGTTCAGCTGCGGGCCGTCGCCCACCGCGATGGTGATCGGGATGCCCTTCTCCTGCACCGCCTGCACGAACAGCTTCGCGGGGCGGGCGTGCAGGCCGGTGGCGCTGGCGACGGTGGCGTGACGTTCGGTCATGGTTCTCTCCTCGGATGGTGGGGGTTCGCGGGCCGGCGGTCAGACGACCGCGGTCTCCATGCGCTCGTCGACGGCGTCCTCTTCGGCGATCGCCGCTGCGCGGCGCGGTGCGGCGAACCGCTTGAGTGCCACCACCACGAAGGCGGTCACCGCCGTTCCGGCGACCAGCGCGAGCAGGAATCCCCAGATCGGGTCGATGGCGAAGAAGACGAAGATGCCGCCGTGCGGGGCGCGCGACTCGACGCCGAAGACCATTGCGAGGGCGCCGGCGACGGCGCCGCCGGCCAGGTTGCTCGGGATGACCCGCAGCGGGTCGGCCGCGGCGAACGGGATGGCGCCCTCCGAGATGAACGAGAGGCCCAGGAGCCACGCGGCGGCGCCGTTCTCACGTTCCACCTGGGTGAAGCCGCTGCGGTACAGCACGGTCGACGCGAGGGCCATGCCCAGCGGCGGCACCATCCCGGCGATCATGACCGTCGCCATGATCTGGAAGCTCGCGGGCGTCTGTGCCGCGAGGCCGGCGACGGCGAAGGCGTACGCCACCTTGTTGACCGGGCCGCCCAGGTCGAAGGTCATCATCAGGCCCAGGATGATGCCCAGCGCGATCGCACCGGCGCCGGTCAGGCCGTTGAGGAAGGACGTCAGCTGCGCCATGAGCCAGGCGATGGGCGCGCCCAGGATGAGCAGCATCAGCCCTGACGCGATGATCGAGGCGCCGAGCGGGATGATCACCACCGGCATCAGGCCGCGCAGCCACCGCGGGACGGCTGGACGCCCGATCAGCCAGGCGGCGAAGCCGGCGAGCAGACCGCCGATGAGGCCGCCGAGGAACCCGGCGTTCATGAAGACGGCGATCGCGCCGGCGACGAACCCGGGCGCGATGCCGGGTCGGTCCGCGATCGCGAAGGCGATGTACCCGGAGAGCGCTGGCACCAGGAACCCGAGGCTGACGCTTCCGATCTCGAACGCGATGGCGCCCAGGTAGTAGCCGAGGCCCTCCGGCGGCAGGTTCCAGATGGCGTAGTGCTGCAACGTGTAGACGGCGTTGTTGACGCCCGCACTGCCGTGGGCCAGCGCGATCCCGTACCCGCCGAGGAAGGGCAGGAAGCTGATCGCGATCAGGAGGCCGCCGCCGGCGACGAACGGGATCATGTAGCTGACGCCGGTGAGCAGGATGCGCTGGATGTTGCGGCCCCAGGAGAGCTGCTGCGTCCCCGCGGCCGCGGACCCCGCTCCCGTCGCCGTGACGCGCGCGCCGTTCGGGTCGCGGGCGACGGAGACGGCCTCCGCGATCAGCTGTCCGGGCTGCTCGATGCCGCGCTTGACGCCCGAGCGCACGACCGGCTTGCCGGCGAAGCGGCCCTCCTCGCGCACATCCACGTCGTTGGCGAAGATCACGGCGTCGGCAGCGTCGATGACGCTCTGCGGGAGCGCCTTGTAGCCGCTGGAGCCCTGCGGCTCGACGACGAGCTCGATGCCGGAGTCCGCTCCGGCCTTCGTGAGCGCATCCGCCGCCATGAAGGTGTGCGCGATGCCGGTGGCGCAGGAGGTGACCGCGACGATGCGCGCCGGGCGGCCGTCGATGAGGAGGGCCTCCTCCGGGGTGGAGCCGCTCGCGGCCGACCCGGCGGCGGGCTCGGCGGGTGCTGCGGGCTCGGCGGGCGCTGCGGGCTCGGCGGGCGCTGCGGGCTCGGCTGCGGCGGCTGCCGGGTCGCCCTCGCCGATCGCCTCGTCGACGAGCGCCACGACCTCCTCCGGAGTGGTCGCGGCCCGCAGCCCGGCGGTGAACTCGTCCAGCATGAGGCTGCGCGCGAGCTTCGACAGCACAGCGAGGTGCGCCTCCGCGGCGCCGTCCGGCGCGGCGATGAGGAACACGAGGTCGGCGGGTCCGTCCGGAGCGCCGAAGTCGACGCCGGGCTTCAGCCGCGCGAACGCGAGCGACGGGACGGTGACCGCGGGGCTCTTGGCGTGCGGGATGGCGATGCCGCCCGGCAGGCCTGTCTCGTCCTTCTGCTCGCGCGCCCACGCGTCGTCGAACAGGGCGTCGGCGTCGGTGGCGCGGCCCTCGGCGGCGACACGGGCGGCGAGGGCGCGGATGACGTCGCTCTTGTCGCCGGCCGAGCCGATGTCGAGGCCGACGAGGTCGGGGGTGATGGTCTTCGGTGACACGATTCCTCCAGGGTGTTTCGGTGGGAGATCAGAGGTGCAATGCGGCGACGGGGATGTCGTCGCCGGGGAGGTCCGCCGGACGCGGAGCCTGCGTCCCGGGGAGCGTCGCGGCGGCGGAGCCGTAGCGCACGGCGGCGACGAGGCACTCCGCGGCAGAGGCCGAGGCCGACTCCGCGAGCAGGAAGCCGGCGAGGGCGCTGTCGCCCGCGCCGACGGTGCTGCGGACCCGGATGCGCGGGGCTTCCGCCACGTACCCGCCCTCGGCGGTGACGAGGACGGAACCGAGCGCGCCGAGCGTCACGAGGGCGGCACCCACCTGTTCGGGTGCGAGCGTCCGTGCGACGTCGAGCACCGCGCGCGGCAGGTCGACGTCGTCGAACGCGACACCGGCGAGCTCCGCGAGCTCGTGCTCGTTGGGCTTGATGAGGTCGGGGTGCGCCTCGAACACGGCGGCGCGCAGCGCCTCCCCGGAGGTGTCCACGGCGATGCGGGGTGCGCCACTCGCCCAGCGCTCACGGACGGCGCGGATCACGCGCACGTAGAAGTCGTCTCCGGCCCCGGGCGGAAGGGAGCCGGCGAGCACCAGCCAGCGGGCGCCGGCGGAGGCGTCGACCACGGCATCCACCAGGGCGGAGGCCTCGGCGGGGTCGAGCACCGCGCCCGGCAGGTTGACCTTGGTCGTCACGCCGGAAGGGTCGGTGATGGTCAGGTTGGCCCGGGCGTGGCCCGCGATGCCGACCCGCCGCGTCGCGAGGCCGGCCGTGTTGAGGACGATCCCGAACGGGTCGTCGGCGGCGAGCGGCAGGACCGCGAGGGCGGGCACGCCCGCCGCGGTGACCACACGGGCGACGTTGATCCCCTTGCCGCCCGCGTCCTCGCGCGACGCCGCGGCCGACTGCACCTCGCCCGCCCGGAGCGGGCCGGTGAGGGTGACCGCGCGGTCCAGCGACGGGTTGGCGGTGAGCGTGACGATCATGCGGTCCACACCTCCACGCCGGCGGAGTCGAGCGCGTCGGCGAGCTCTCCGCCCGGTGGACGGTCGGTGACCAGCACGTCGAGCGCATCCAGTCCGGCGAAGGCGACGAGCGACTCCTGCCCGAACTTGCTGGCGTCGGCGACGAGGACGACCCGGCGCGCGGCCCGGACGATCGCCTCCTTGACGGCGGCCTCCTCCGGGTCGGGGGTGCTCAGGCCGAAGCCGGCGGAGACGCCGTTGGCTCCGATGAAGACGACATCGGGGCGCAGCGACTGGATGGACCGGACGGTGGACGCGCCGACCGCGGCGGCCGTGACGCCCCGGATGCGGCCTCCGACCACGGTCAGCCCGACTCGCTCGGCGCCGGCGAGCGACGGGGCGACCGTGATCGAGTGGGTGACGACCTCGGCCTCGCCGCCGGTCTCCTGCAGGCGGACGGGCAGCAGCCCGGCGACCGCGGCCGTCGTCGTGCCCGCGTCGAAGTAGAGGGAGCCGCGGAACGTGTCGCCCAGGGCGTCGAGCGCGCGGGCGCCGATGCGCTGCTTGGTGTCCGCGTTCAGCGCGGTGCGCTCGGAGAACGACGCCTCGGCGGTGCTGCCCCGGCCGAGGGCGACCGCGCCGCCGTGCACGCGGCGGAGCGCGCCGGCCTGCTCCAGCGCGGCGAGGTCGCGGCGCACGGTCTCGGTGGTGACGGCGAACCGCTCGGAGAGGTCGACGACCGCGACGCGGCCCTCGTCCTCGAGCAGTCGCTCGATCAGTGCCTGACGCTCCGTTGCATACACGCGGGACCTCCCTTGGTTTCGAACACAATACAACACGTTCCCACACAAAACAACATCCAAGAATGTTGTTTCCGTTGCGAGATTCGTGCCGAATGTGCGTTTTGGGCGCGGCGAAGCGCACATTCGGCACGAATCTGCCGAGGGAGGGAGGGGGTGCGGTCAGGCCTCGCGCTGGTAGGAGGCGATGGACGGGCCCGGGTGGAGGACGCCGTTCACGATGGCCTGGATGGCGAACTCGCTCGCGCGGGCGAGGTCGACGGCGGTCGGGTCGAGCAGCCACTGCAGCTGCAGGCCGTCCATGACCGCGAGGATGGCCGCCGACGCGTCCGCAATCGTGGCGGGATCGGTGACGCCCTCCTGCGCGCAGAGCTCGCGGAAGGCCGCATCCACCTCGCCGCGTAGCACGCGATAGCGGTCGTGGAAGTACGCCTTGGCGGGATGCTCGTCGGTCACCGACTCCGCCGAGAGCACGGTGTAGACCTGCACGATGCCGGGCCGCAGCGTGTTGCGCTGGGCGGTACCGACCAGGTGGGCGAAGAGCGCAGGGCCGCCCGGGATGTGCTGGCCGGCGAGGTGGGCGACGTCGTCCTGGTCGCGGAACTCGAGCACCTCGAGCAGCAGGTTCTGCTTCGACCCGAAGTGGTGCAGCACGCCGGCGTGCGTGATGCCCACCTGCTCGGCGATGTCCGCGAGCGTCCCGTTCGCGGATCCCTTGGTGCCGAAGGTCTCGATCGCGGCCCGCAGGATCTCTTTGCGCTTGCGCTCCGTCTCCGGTCGCGGGCTCGCGCTGCCGCCAGGATGGGCCATTCCGTCACGCTCCCTGCTGTGCCGCTTGCGTGCGAGCTTACCACCCAGTAACCTCGCCCCAACGTGCTTTCTGACCAGTAAGCAAGTTCCGTCGCCCGACGGCCACGCAGCACCAGGACACAACGGATGTGTCCGCCACGAAGGAGAAGCAATGAGGCTTAGGAAGTTCTTGATCGCGGCATCCGCGATCGCAGCGGTCAGCGCCATCGCGCTCACCGGATGCTCGTCCGACTCGAAGGCCAGCGGCGCGAGCGGCGGATCGCTCACCATCGCCAAGCCCGACGGCGCGGCGGTGCTCGCCACCCAGATCAACAACCCGTTCATCAGCACCGGCTCCGGCATGTCGCTCGGTTACGACCGGATGCTCTACGAGCCGCTCGCGATCGTCAACCCGGTCGGCAAGAACGAGACGACGCCGTGGCTCGCCTCGAAGGTCGAATGGAACTCCGACTACACGAAGCTCACGGTGACCCCGCGTGCCAAGGTGACCTGGAGCGACGGCAAGCCGTTCACCGCGGACGACATCGTCTACACGTACAACCTCATCAAGAGCACCCCGGCTCTCGACCTGGGCGGCCTCAAGCTGACCGATGTCGCCAAGGACGGGGGCGACGTGGTCCTGACCTTCGGCGAGTCGAAGTTCGTGAAGCAGGGCGACGTGCTCCAGGTGCCGATCGTGCCGGAGCACCAGTGGAAGGGCATCTCCGACCCGACGAAGGACCCGGTGAAGCAGGCGGTCGGCACCGGCCCGTACACCATCAAGACCTTCTCCTCGCAGGGCGTCGTCCTGCAGTCGCGCAGCGACTACTGGGGCGGCACCGTTCCGGTCGCACAGCTCAAGTACCTCGAGTACAACGACAACACGGGCCTCCTCCGTGCCCTGCAGAGCGGCGAGGCCGACTGGGCGCAGATCTTCATCACCGACTACCAGAAGAACTACGTCGACAAGGACCCGAAGCACAACGTGTTCTGGGGCGCCAACATCCTGAGCCCCGACATGATCGTGGTCAACACCACCAAGGCGCCGTTCGACAACGTGGCGTTCCGCACGGCGGTCAACATGGTCGTCGACCGCAAGGCGCACGCCGAGAAGGCGCGCAGCAACGCCGGCCCGGAGCTCACCAATGTGACCGGCATCCCGCAGCCCACCGGCGACCAGTACATCGCGCCGGAGTACAAGGACAAGACGCTCACGGTCGACGTGGACGGCGCCAAGAAGGTGCTCACGGATGCGGGCTACACCTGGAAGGACGGCGCGCTGATCGACCCGAAGGGTGCGCCCGTGTCGTTCACCCTGCAGGACCCGCAGGGCTGGAACGACTACGTCACCGGCATCCAGCTGGTCGCGACGCAGATCAAGAGCACCCTCGGCGCCGACGCGAAGGTGGCCACCCCGGACGCCGACACCTGGACCGCCAACATGGCCTCCGGCAACTTCGACGCCGCCCTGCACTGGACCGGCTCCGGCTCGAACCCGTGGCACATCTACGACGACGTCATGAACTCGAGCTACCTCGACCAGGCCGTCGACGGCAAGGTCTCCGACAACTTCGGCCGCTACAGCAACCCGGAGGCCACGGCCCTGCTGAAGGAGTACGCGCAGGCGTCGGACGACAGCGCTCGCACCGCGGCGCTGAACAAGCTGCAGAAGATCTTCGTCGAGGACGTCCCGGCCATCCCGATCGGCACGCATCCGCAGCTGGGCGAGTACAACACCCGGAAGTTCGTCGGCTGGCCGAGCGAGAAGGATCAGTACGCCACGGCCGACCCGACCCAGCCGTGGGCCGTCCAGGTGCTGATGAACCTGAAGCCCGCGGGCAAGTAGCCAGCAGCCACCACCCGTCCCGGGGCGGGCGCGAGCCGTCCCCCGCGCCCGCCCCGGACGATCCGCGTGCAGCACGAAAGCGATGCCCTCATGACAGACACCCTTCTCTCGGTGCGCGACTTCTCGGTCGTGTACGATGTGGACCCGCCCGTCGCGGCGGTCAGGAACGTCACCCTCGACATCAGGCGCGGCGAGATCGTCGGTCTCGCCGGCGAGAGCGGCTGCGGCAAGACGACGCTCGCTTACGGCGTGCAGCGCCTGCTCAAACCGCCCGCGGTCATCACCAGCGGCAGCGTGGTCTTCCACGACCGCAGCGGAGACGACATCGACATCAACGCGCTCGATGCGGAGCAGATGCGGCGGTTCCGCTGGGACAAGATCTCCATGGTCTTCCAGGGCGCGATGAACGCCCTCAACCCGGTGGCCACCATCGGGTCGCAGCTGGACGACGTGTTCCTGGTGCACCGTCCGGACCTCGGCCGCGCCGAGCGCCGGGCCGCGGTCATCGAGCTGCTGGAGATCGTGAAGGTCGGCGGCCAGCGCGTCCGCTCCTTCCCGCACGAGCTCTCCGGCGGGATGCGGCAGCGGGTCATGATCGCGATGGCCCTCGCCCTGCGCCCCCAGCTCATGGTGATGGACGAGCCGACGACCGCGCTCGACGTGCTCGTGCAGCGCGAGATCCTCAAGCAGATCTCGCAGCTGCGGCACGAGTTCGGCTTCTCCGTCGTCTTCATCACCCACGACCTCCCGCTGCTGCTGGAGATCAGCGACCGGATCGCGATCATGCGCGAGGGCGAGATCGTGGAGCTCGCCCCGGCGGAGCGGATCTGGAACGCCCCGCAGCACGAGTACACCCGCACCCTCCTGGAGTCGTTCCCCCGGCTCACAGGAGAGAGAGGAGTGGTCGTCCGATGACGACGCTCGAATTCCGGAACGTCACCAAAATCTACAACGTCCGCGGCGCCGGCCAGCTCACCGCCCTCGACGACGTCGGCTTCACCCTGCGCCCGCGGCAGACGATCGGGCTGGTCGGGCAGTCGGGCAGCGGCAAGTCCACGATCGCGAAGATCCTCACCCAGCTGGAGACCCCCACCCGCGGCGAGGTGCTGCTCGACGGCTCCCCCATCCCCCGGTCGGGGAAGGCGCTGCGCAGGTACCGCCAGCAGCTGCGGATGGTGTTCCAGGACCCGTTCGCCTCGCTCAACCCCTCGCACTCGATCCGCCACCACATCGAGCGACCGCTGCGGCTCGACCACGTCGTGCCGCGCGCGCAGGTCGACGCCGAGGTGCGGAGGCTGCTCCAGCGTGTCCGGCTCGACGCCGACGCGGTCATCGACCGGCGGCCGCACGAGCTCTCCGGCGGCCAGCGGCAGCGCGTCGCCATCGCCCGGGCGCTGGCCTCCCGGCCGGCCCTGCTGGTGGCCGACGAGCCGGTGTCGATGCTGGACGTCTCCATCCGGCTCGGCGTGCTCAACCTGCTCGCCGACCTGCAACGGGAGGAGGGCCTCGGGGTGCTCTACATCACGCACGACCTGGCCACCGCGCGGCACTTCAGCGACGAGATCATCGTGCTCAACCAGGGCAGGATCGTCGAGCACGGCACCGCCGACGACGTCATCCTGCGCCCGCAGGACCCGTACACGTGCGAGCTGCGCGCCGCGTCCCCCGACCCCGAGAAGCACTTCGGCGCGCGGGCGGCCCAGCCGGCCCGCGTCGAGCAGACCGCAGGAGGTGCGCTGTGAGCGCCCAGAGCACGACCGGCCAGACGACCACGGGCCGGACGACCGCCGGACAGCCCGGCGACCCCACCCTCGTCGGGACGACCGCCGCCCGCACCGAGCGCCGCGGCAGGCGGATCCCCTGGCGCTTCATCGGCGGCCGGGTGGCGTTCTACGCGTTCACGCTCTGGGCGGCCATCACCATCAACTTCTTCCTGCCCCGGCTGATGAAGGGCGACGCGGTCAGCTCCTACATGGCCCGCAGCCAGGGCCAGCTGACGCCCGACGCCGAGAAGGCGCTGCGGCTGATGTTCGGCCTCGACAGCTCGGTCCCGCTCTGGCAGCAGTACCTCGACTACTGGAACATGCTGCTGCACGGCAACCTCGGCGTCTCCATCTCGACGGGCATGGCGCCGGTCGGCGACGCGATCGCCTCCGCCCTGCCGTGGACGCTCGGCCTCGTCGGCTTCGCCACGGTCGTCTCGTTCCTCATCGGGACGGGCGTCGGAGCCGTGATCGGCTGGCGGCGCGGCGGCCGACTCGACGTGCTGGTGCCGGTGACGACCTTCCTCGGAACGGTCCCCTACTTCTGGCTCGGACTCATCTTCATCGCGGTCTTCTCGACCACGCTCGGCTGGTTCCCCGCCGGGCACGCGTACGAGCTGGGCGTCGAGCCCGGATGGAACGGGGAGTTCCTCGGCCAGGTCGTCTCGCACGCCGCACTGCCGGTCCTCACCATCGTGGTCGTCTCGCTCGGCGGCTGGGTGCTCGGCATGCGCAACATGATGCTCACCGTGCTCGACGAGGACTACATCACCGTCGCGCAGGCGAAGGGCATGCCCGACCGGCGGGTGCTGTGGCGGTACGCCGCGCGCAACGCGGTGCTGCCGCAGATCCAGAGCTTCGCGCTCGCGCTCGGCTTCATCGTCAGCGGCACGATCGTGATGGAGATGGTCTTCTCCTACCCCGGGATCGGCCTGCTGCTCCTCAACGCCACCAGTGCGAAGGACTACGCCCTCATGCAGGGCATCTTCCTCATCCTGGTGCTGGCCGTGCTCGTCGCGAACATCCTCGCCGACATCGCCTACGCCATCCTCGATCCCCGCACCCGCCAGACGGAGGCCTGAACCATGAGAACCCCCGCCGAAGAATCCCCGACCCTCACGCAGCCCGCGGGCGTCGGAAGCCCCGAGACCGCGTTCGTCCTCGCCGTCGGGCCGCAGCCGCCGGCGAAGGCGACCTTCTGGTCGCAGCTGAAGGCCTCCCTCGCCATGTTCGGCAACCGCAAGTCGGCCGCCGGGCTCGTCATCCTCGGCGTCTTCGTGCTCGTCGCGATCTTCGCACCGTGGATCGCGCCGTACGACCCGAACGCGCAGCACCTCGACCAGACGCTGCAGCCGCCGTCGTTCCAGCACCTGCTGGGGACGACCCACATCGGGCAGGACGTGTTCAGCCAGCTCGTCTACGGCACCCGCGGCGTGCTCGTCGTCGGCTTCCTCGCCACGATCATGGCCACCGTCGTGGCCATCGTCGTCGGGGTGACCGCCGGCTACCTGCGCGGCTGGAGGAGCGAGTCGCTGTCGGCGCTGTCGAACGTCTTCCTGGTCATCCCGGGCCTTCCGCTGATGATCATCGTCGCGTCGCAGTTCGACGACCCTCCGCTGCCGCTCATCGCCGCGGTGCTCGGGCTCACGGGATGGGCCTGGGGCGCGCGTGTGCTGCGCGCGCAGACCCTGTCGCTGCGCAACCGCGACTTCATCCAGGCGGCGCGGGCGAACGGCGAGCCGCTGCACCGCATCATCCTGGTGGAGATGCTGCCCAACCTGATGGCGATCATCGCGTCGAGCTTCGTCGGCACCATGACGGCCGCGGTCCTCGGCCTCACCACGCTCGCGTTCATCGGCGTCATCCCGGTGTCGAACCTGAACTGGGGCACCATCCTGTTCTGGGCGCAGCAGAACAACGCGTTCCCCGACTACTGGTGGTGGTACGTCCCCGCCGGCCTGTGCATCGCGCTGCTCGGTGTGGCGCTCGCGCTCATCAACTTCGGGATCGACGAGTACGTCAACCCGCGCCTGCGCTCGGCGGGCGAGCGCGCCCGCGCGATGAAGCGCAAAGGCATGGATGTGAACGCGGCCGTGACTCAGGTCCGCACAGGAACTGCATCGGCCGGTCCGGCCGAATCAGCATCGGAGAGCACCACAGCATGACAACGACCCTCCCGACCACGAGCGCCGCGCCCGAAGGCGGGACGCTCCCCTTCCGGAACCCGGCCCTGCCGACCGCCGACCGCGTCCGCGACCTCCTCGGCCGCATGACGCTGGAGGAGAAGGTGGGCCAGATGCTCCAGCTCGATGCGCGCGACGACCTGCACGACCACGTGCTGCGGCGTCACGTCGGCTCGATCCTGCACACCTCGCCCGAGCGCATCCTCGAAGCGAACCGGCTCACTGCGCAGACGCGCCTGCGCATCCCCCTGCTCGTCGGCGAGGACTGCATCCACGGCCACTCGTTCTGGCCCGGCGCCACGATCTTCCCCGTCCAGCTCGGGATGGCGGCGACGTGGGATGCGGACCTGATCGAGCGCGTCGCCCGGGCCGGCGCCCGGGAGGTCGCGGCGACGGGCATCCACTGGACCTTCTCCCCCGTGCTCTGCATCGCCCGCGACCTGCGCTGGGGCCGGGTGGGCGAGACCTTCGGCGAGGACCCGTTCCTCATCGGAGAGCTCGCGAGCGCCATGGTGCGCGGCTACCAGGGCGACGGCCTCGACGACCCGACCGCGATCCTCGCCACGGCGAAGCACTTCGCCGGCTACTCGGAGACGCAGGGCGGACGCGACGCGAGCGAGGCGGACCTCTCGCGGCGGAAGCTGCGCAGCTGGTTCCTCCCGCCGTTCGAGCGCGTCGCACGCGAGGGCTGCCGCACCTTCATGCTCGGCTACCAGAGCACCGACGGCGTCCCCATCACCGTGAACGACTGGCTGCTCAGCGACGTGCTCCGCGGCGAGTGGGGCTACACCGGGACGCTCATCACCGACTGGGACAATGTCGGCCGCATGGTCTGGGAGCAGCGGGTGCAGCCCGACTACGCCCACGCCGCGGCCGCGGCGGTGCGCGCGGGCAACGACATGGTGATGACCACGCCCGGGTTCTTCGAGGGGGCGCTGGAGGCGGTCGCGCTGGGCCTGCTCGACGAGGACGCCTTCGACGCCGCCGTCGCGCGCATCCTGACGCTCAAGTTCGACCTCGGGCTGTTCGAGGACCCGCGGCTGCCCGCGCCCGACCTGGACACCGTGGTCGGGAGCGCCGAGCACGCCGAGCTCAACCTCGAGGTCGCCCGGCGCTCGGTCGTGCTGCTGGAGAACGACGGGACGCTCCCGCTCACGGCACCGACGGTGCGCGTGGCACTCGTCGGCCCGCTGGCCGACGACGCGCAGACGCAGCTGGGCGACTGGGCGGGCGGCTCCGGGCAGGCCGGGTGGCTCGACGGCCAGCCGCGCGACCTGATCGAGACCGTGCTCGACGGGCTGCGCGCCTTGCCCGGGTGGGAGGTGCGGCACGCGCGCGGCGCCGACATCCTGACGCTGGAGGACGACCCGCGCGGCGCGACGTTCCCGGACGGCCAGCCGCGGCCGCCGGTCGTGGTGCCGTCGCCGCCCGACCGGCGGCTGCTCGACGAGGCCGTAGCCGCGGCGGAGGCGTCCGAGGTAGTGGTCGCGGTCGTGGGCGACCGGATCGAGCTCGTCGGCGAGGGCCGCTCGACGGCGACACTGGAGCTCATCGGCGGCCAGAACGCGCTGCTGGATGCGGTGATCGCGACGGGTAAGCCGGTCGTCGTCGTGCTCATGGCCTCCAAACCGCTCGTGCTGCCGCCCTCGGTCGCGCGAGCGGCCGCCGTGCTGTGGGTCGCGAGCCCCGGCATGCGCGGCGGACGGGCCGTCGCGGAGATCCTCGCCGGTCAGGTGGAGCCGTCGGGCCGCCTCCCGATCTCGTTCGCCCGCCACGCCGGGCAGCAGCCGACGTACTACAACCAGCTGCGCGGACAGCACGGCGACCGCTACGCCGACCTCACCCAGCAGCCGGCGTGGGCGTTCGGGGACGGCCTGTCGTACACGACCGTCGAGTACGCGGACCTCGCCCTCGAACGGACGGTCCTCGCCGTGGACGAGGAGATCGTGGCCGAGGTCACCGTGCGGAACACGGGAGCGCGTCCGGTCCGGGAGACCCTGCAGGTCTACGTGCGCGACACCGTCACGAGCGTCAGCTGGACCGACCGGGAGCTGAAGGCGTACCGCCCGGTGCAGCTGGCGCCCGGGGAGTCCGCGCGCGTGCGGATCGTGCTGCCGGTCGCGGACTGCACGATCGTCGACGCCGCCGGGACGCGCCTGGTCGAGCCTGGGGCGTTCGAGCTGCTCGTCGGGCCGTCGTCGCGGGAGTCGTCGCTGCTCGCGGCGGGGTTCGAGGTGGTGGAGGCGCGGGGCGCGCGCTGAGCGGTGGCGTGCGCGACCTGCGTCTCGTGTCCCCTCGCGGCTGGTCCGGTCGCGAGGGGACGTAGAATCGTCGCCGGGATGGACTGCTCGTACTTCGACGCCGGCGTGTGCCGTTCGTGCACCCTGATGGGGGTGCCGTACGCGGAGCAGCTGGCCGGCAAGGACCGCCTCTCGCGCGAGCTGCTCGCACCGTTCGGCGACGCGGTCTGGCTGCCGCCGGTGGCCAGCGCCGAGGCCGGCTACCGCAACAAGGCCAAGATGGTGGTCGGCGGGACCACCGCGGAGCCGACCATCGGCATCCTGGACGAGGCCGGCCGCGGCGTCGACCTGCGCGAGTGCGGCATCTGCGCGCCGGGCATCCGCGCGGCGCTCCCGGTGCTCGCAGAGTTCGTCACCCGGCAGCGCCTGGAGCCGTACCGGGTGCCGGAGCGCCGGGGAGAGCTGAAGTACGTCCTCGTGACGGAGTCGCCGGACGGCGAGCTGATGGTCCGGTTCGTCGCACGGACGGAGGACACGGTCGCCCGCGTGCGCGCCGGCCTCGACCGGCTGCTCGCGCAGCTCCCGGCCGCGCGCGTGGTGACGGTGAACCTGCAGCCCGAGCACAAGGCGGTCGTCGAGGGCGACACGGAGGTCGTGCTGACCCGCGAGTCGGCGCTCCCGATGCGCCTGGGCGATGTGTCGTTGCGCCTCCGCCCGCAGAGCTTCTTCCAGACCAACACGGCCGTCGCCACCCAGCTGTACGCGCAGGTGTCGGCCTGGGTGGACGAGGTCTCCCCCGCCTCCGTCTGGGACCTCTACTGCGGCGTCGGCGGCTTCGCCCTGCACGTCGCCGCACCCGGTCGCCGCGTGGTCGGGGTGGAGACGAGCCGCGAGGCGGTGCGCAGCGCCCGCGCGAGTGCGGCGGCGGCCGGCCTGCCGCAGGTCGCGTTCCGCGCCGGCGACGCGACCGCGTTCGCGCTCGCCGCGGCGAGCGCGCCGGAGCTGGTCATCGTGAACCCGCCCCGCCGCGGCATCGGCGCCGAGCTCTCCGGCTGGCTGGAGGACGCGGGCGGGCGCTGGGTCGTGTACTCCAGCTGCAACCCGAAGAGTCTCGCCCACGACCTGGCCCGGATGCCGTCGTACCGCATCCGGACCGGCCGCGTGCTCGACATGTTCCCGCAGACCGGGCACCAGGAGGTGGCAGTGCTGCTGGAGCGGGCGGCCGCCTGACGTCAGCCGTCTTTGCGGATCCAGCGGAACGTGACGCGGGAGGCGACCAGCCCGGCGACGAGCCAGATCGACAGGACCACGGCGATCCATCCCAGCTGCCAGCTCCCGCTCGGCTCCTGCGAGGCGAAGTCCGCGGGCAGGAAGACGCTGCGCATCCCTTCCGCGATCCACTTCAGCGGGAAGATGCTCGCGATCGTCTGCAGCCAGGAGGGCAGTACGTCGAACGGGATGTAGACCCCGGAGATGAACTGCAGGATGAGGACGATCGGGATGATGACGGCGGTGGCACTCCTGCCGCTGCGGGGCAGAGCCGACAGGGCGATCCCGAGCACGGCGGAGGTGGTGATGCTGAGCAGGTAGATCCAGGCGAAGCGGAGCCACAGGTCCGGCTGGTTCGGCAGCGCCACGCCGAAGGCGAACCGCGCGACGACGAGCAGAAGGCCGATCTGGAGGATGCTGGTCGCCAGCACCTGCCCCATCTTGCCGATGAAGTAGGACATCACGGGCAGCGGTGTCCCGCCGAGCCGTTTGAGCGTCCCGTCGCTCTTCTCGCCGGCGATGTCGACCGCGAGGTTCTGCACCCCGGAGAGCAGGATGCCCGCGGCGATCATCGCGGGGAGGTAGTACGCCGCCCGGCTGATGCCTCCCGTGCCGTCGGGCCGCACCCCGACGTTGCCCAGCCCTTGGAACGCGACGGAGAAGATCCCGAGCATCACCACGGGGAAGAGGAAGGTGAAGAAGATGGTGTCGCTCTGGCGGAAGTAGAGCATCGTCTCGTAGCGGGCGCGTTCGAGCCCCAGCGTTGCGGCGCTCACGATGCCGCCTCCTCACGGTGGACGAGATCCAGGTAGATGTCTTCCAGGCTGGGCCGGATGACCTCCAGGTCGGTGGGCTCGCCGCCGCCGTCTGCGGTGAGCTGCGCGACCACCGCCGCGGGTGTCTCGGTGCGCTCCGAGCGGAGGGACCCCGACGCGTCGCGCCAGCGGACGATCGGCACGCGCGCGTCGCGGCCGCCGAGCTGACCGATCGCCCCGATGTCGACCAGGCGGCCGCGCGCGATGACGGCCGCCCGATCGCTGAGCTGCGCCGCCTCGTCGAGGTAGTGCGTGGTGAGGAGGATGGTGGTCCCTTCCTTCTGAAGGGAGCGGATCAGGTCCCAGAACCGCCGCCGGGCCTCGGGATCGAAGCCCGTCGTCGGCTCGTCGAGGAAGAGCAGCTCCGGTCGGCCGATCACGCCGAGCGCGACGTCGAGCCGTCGCCGCTGGCCGCCCGACAGGCTGCGCACCCGCGCCTTCGCCTTCTCGGTGAGCCCGACGGCATCGATCACCTCGTCGACATCCCGCGGAGCCGGGTAGAACCGCGCGAAGTGGGCGAGCTGCTCCCTCACGGACGCATTGGCCGCCTCGGCGCTGGTCTGGAGCACGATGCCCAGGCGCGCCTTCCACCGGGTCCCCGCCTTGCCGGGATCGGCCCCGAGCACGCTCACCTCCCCGCTGGAGCGGTCGCGATACCCCTCGAGGATCTCGATGGTGGTGCTCTTCCCCGCGCCGTTCGGTCCGAGGAGGGCGAACGTCTCGCCCGCCGCGACGTCGAAGTCGATCCCGCGAACCGCCTCGAACGCCCCGTACGACTTGCGGAGCGCCCGGATGGAGATGGCGTTCTCGGAGGACACGGTCTCCATTATGCGGACGCGTCCGTCCCGCCGACCAGAGTGGCCGCAATCTGGCACAGGCGGCCCCGCCGCGTCCGGCGGGGCCGCCGCGTCCGGCGGGGCCGCCTGTCGCGCTAGCTCGCCGCCGACTCCCGCTTGGGGAGCTTCCAGCCCGGCCGCACGAAGTGGCAGGTGTAGCCCCACGGGATGCGCTCCAGGTAGTCCTGGTGCTCGGGCTCCGCCTCCCAAAACGGGCCGGCCGGACTCACCTCGGTGACGACCTTCCCGGGCCACAGCCCGGAAGCGTCCACGTCGGCGATGGTGTCCTCGGCGATGCGGCGCTGCTCGTCGTCCTCGTAGAAGATCGCGGAGCGGTAGCTGGTGCCGACGTCGTTGCCCTGACGGTTCTTCGTCGACGGGTCGTGGATCTGGAAGAAGAACTCGAGCAGGTCGCGGTAGCTGGTGCGCTCCGGGTCGTACTCGATCTCGATCGCCTCGGCGTGGGTGCCGTGGTTGCGGTAGGTCGCGTTGGGGACGTCACCGCCGGTGTAGCCGACGCGGGTGCCCGTCACGCCCGGCAGCTTGCGGATGAGGTCCTGCATGCCCCAGAAGCAGCCTCCGGCGAGGATGGCCTTGTCTGTCATTGTCGTTGCTCCTTACTTGTCGAAGATCGTGCGGTACCGGCCGTATCCGGCCTCGTCGAGCTCGGAGAGCGGCACGAAGCGCAGTGCGGCGGAATTGATGCAGTAGCGGAGTCCGCCGGCCTCG
>Ga0209563_100273_pt1 | contig 22094 bp, 23 predicted proteins | sample AraplaCvi_mMF_r2_FD_184271 | JGI IMG/M metagenome (GOLD analysis project Ga0209563, IMG submission 184271) | Arabidopsis root microbial communities from North Carolina, USA - plate scrape CL_Cvi_mMF_r2 (SPAdes) (version 2) | ecosystem: Host-associated > Plants > Roots > Endosphere | place: USA... | reverse complement strand
CCACCGCCAGCCCGACCCTCGTCATCGTCGGCGGCGGCATGGGGCGCAACGCGGACCTCCTGCCGCTCATCGACGAGATCGCGCAGCAGTGGCAGCTCGCGACGCCGATCCGCCACGGCGACCTGGGCGAGGCGGCCACCGTCGCCGGCGCGGCCGCCATCGCCTCGGAGCAGTTCCTCATGGGCCTGCTCGGCGCCCACGCGACCTCCGCGATCTCCGGCTACCGGTCGAGGTGGTCGATCTCGTCCACCTGACGCGCACCCGCGTGGCGTCGGGCTCAGTCGCCGGCGACCCAGTGCGCCGTCACGTGCTGGACGTGCGCGCCGTCGAGGTCGCTCAGCTTGATGCCGGCGAACGCGCGGGCGGCCTCCGACGTCTGCACCCGCGCCGCCGGCTCCGGGTCGAGGAGCGTCGCGACCACGACCTCCGCGACGCCGTCCGCCGTCTGCGCCGCCGACGGGTCGAAGGCCGCCGCCGTCCGCGCCAGGTAGGCGTCGAGCAGCGGAGCGTACGGCGTCCCGACCACGGGGAGGGCGCCCTGCGCCTGCACCGCCGCCACGAACTCCGTGCGGACGGCGCCCGGCTCGACGACGGTCACGCGCACGCCGAGGGAGGCGGCGACGGGCGCCAGCGACTCCATGAAGCCCTCGACCGCGAACTTGGCGGCGCAGTAGGCCTCGTTGAACGGCTGACCGACCACACCGCCCACGCTGGTGATGGTCAGCAGCCGGCCTCCCCGCTCGCGCAGGAGCGGCAGGGCCGCCTTCGTCATCGCTATGACGCCGAAGAAGTTGACCTCCATCACCGCCCGCACGGCGGCCAGCGACTCCACCTCGATGGTCCCGAGATGGCCGGCGCCCGCGTTGTTGACCAGCGCATCCAGGCCGCCGTAGGTCGAGCGGACGTACGCGAAGCAGGCGTCGATCGACTCCTGATCGGTGACATCCAGCGGCTGGACGTCCACCTCCACACCGGCGGACGCGGCGGCGTCGCGCAGAGCGCCCGCGCGGGCGGGGTCGCGCATCGTCGCGACGACGCGGAAGCCGCGGCGGGCGGCCTCGACCGCCGTCGCGAGGCCGATACCGGACGAGGTGCCGGTGACGAGCAGGATCGAATCGGACATGACGGCATTCTGCACCCGCGACGCATCCGGCATCATGCACCGTCCGAACGTCGGGCATCCATGCGGCCCGGGAGGCGGGTCAGGTCACAGCGGCGGCGCCGTGGACGCACGCACGTGCAGCACCGGCGGTGGGTCGGACACCAGGATCTCGGTACCCTCCGTGGAGTCGGCGAGCAGCTGCCGCACGGACTCGACCCCCATCTCGTACAGCGGCAGGCTCACGGTCGTGAGCGGCGGGACGAGGTGCTCCGAGATCCACGTGTCGTGCACCGCGGCGACGGAGAGGTCGTGCGGGATCGACAGGCCGTGCCCGTGGGCCGCGCCGAGGATGCCGATGCCGATCAGCGAGTTGCCGGCGATCAGGGCCGTCGGCCGGTCGCCTCCGCGCTCCCAGCGGGCGGCGAGCTCGGCCAGGCCTGCACGACCGCCGCTCGCCAGCCAGTCGGTGTGGACGACGTCCTCGGCGCGAAGCGCGAGCCCGGCGGCGGCGAGCGCCGACAGGATCCCCGCCTCGCGCAGTGTCCCGGTCGTGGAGTCGCGCGGGCCGGAGACCACGCCGATGCGGGTGTGGCCGAGCCCGAGCAGGTGCTCGGTGAGGAGGCGCGTTCCGGCCTCCTCGTCGGGGTACACGCTCGTCACGCGCTCGCGCTCGACCCGGCTCGGCGCGTTCACGATCACCGTCGGAAGCACGCGGGCGATGTCGGCGATGCGCTGGTCGAAGCCGCCGTGGCCGCCCTGGACGATGAGGCCGTCCACGCGGTTGCCGCTGATGAACGTGCGGAACGCCAGCTCGTCCTCGAGGAGCTCGTCGACGTCGCCGAGGACGAGGAAGTGGTTGTGCGCCGCGGCCTCCGCGCGCACGCCGCGCATCAGCTCCAGGTGGATGGGGCTGGACAGGTCGTGCACGACGAGGCCGATGAGCCCGTTCCGGCGGATGCGCAGGCTCTTCGCGGCGATGTTGGGGACGTAGCCCAGGGCGTCCGCGGCCTCCAGGATGCGCGCCTTCGTCTCGGCCGTCGCGCGCGCCGCCGGGTCCGCGTTGAGCACCCGGGACGCGAGCGGAACCGAGACGCCTGCGGCGTCCGCGACATCGGCGAGGCGGACCGCCCCGCGCCTGCGCCCCGCCTGCGGCGTCGGCGGCGTGGGCGGGGCATCCATGGTTCCACTATGCCCGTTCGGCCGCGGCGACGTCGAACGCCGCCGCGGCCGCGACCAGGCGTGCGTCAGGCCGTTGCCGCGGTCGCCGGCTCCTTCGCGCCGACGACCAGCTTCCGCGTCTCCGGCAGGAAGAACATCCCGATCGCCGCGAGCACCATCAGCACCATGCAGTAGAGCGCGACGAGCCAGAACTGGCCGCCGGCGGCGCCGGTCAGCGCGGCGGCGACGAACGGCAGCGTCCCGCCGACGAGGGCGCCGGTGATCTCCCGGCTGAATGTGACACCGGTGTAGCGGTAGCGCACGTCGAACAGCTCCGACATGAAGCCGGACTGGGCGGCGAGCATCGCGTCGTTGCACAGGGTGAAGATGAGCACGAGCGCGATCCAGATCAGGAGCGGTGTGCCCGTGTTGAGCAGGAAGAAGAACGGATACACCAGCACCGCTGCGCCGATCGCCCCGGCGAGGAACACCGGCCGACGTCCGACCCGGTCGCTGATCCAGCCCGCGGTCGGGATGGTGACGAACTTCAGCAGGTTGCCGATCAGGATGCCGGTGAGCCCGATCCAGGCCGGAGCGCCGACGATCGTCGTCAGGTAGGTGATGGCGTAGACGGACGGAAGATAGCTGGCCACGTTCGGGCCGATGCTGGCGAGCATCGCGAGCGGGATGCGGCGGCCGGCCGAGCGGAACAGCTCGCGGATGGCGACGCGGGAGACGGCGCCCTCCGCCTTGGTCTGAGCGAACTCCGGGCTCTCCGGCACCCGCAGCCGGATGACGACCCCGACGATGCACACGAGGATGCTGAGCAGGAAGGCGACCCGCCAGCCCCAGGCGAGGAACGCCTCCTGCGACAGCGTCGTGTTCAGCAGGGTGAGCACACCGGTCGCGAGCAGCGCACCGGCCGCGTTGCCCGCGCCCGGGATCGCGGCGTTGAGACCGCGCGACGAGTCCTGCGCGTGCTCGGCCGCCAGCAGTGTCGCCCCCGCGTACTCCCCTCCCGCTCCGAAGCCCTGCAGCACGCGGAGGATGACGAGGAGGATCGGTGCCGCGACGCCGATCGCGGTGGCGCTCGGGATGAGGCCGATGAGGGTCGACGAGATCCCCATCAGGATGAGCGTGAGGAACAGCATCTGCCGACGGCCGTAGCGGTCGCCCAGGTTGCCGATGATCACGCCGCCGATCGGACGGGCGAAGAAGCCGACGGCGAAGGTCGCGAACGACGACAGGGTCGCCGTGAGCGCGTCGTCGGTCGGGAAGAACACGGCGGGGAAGACCAGCGCGCTGGCCGTGGCGTAGAGGGAGAAGTCGTACCACTCGAGGGCGGTGCCGACCGTGGCGCCCACGGTGGCCTTGTTGATGCGAAACGTCATTGTTCTCTCATTCATCCTTTCAGGGCGAGCCGGACGGACACGGTGACCCGGGCGGGTCCCCCGTCGGCTGCGATCGCGTTTCCGGCGAGCCGGAGGAAACCGCCGAAGCGGGTGACGCGGGCGAAGGCGGAGGAGCCCGTCCGGATCTCCGTCCCTTCGTCGAGCCAGCGGATCCCGTCCGGGCTCAGTTGGACCCGCAGCGAGACGGTCTCGCCGGGTTCGGCGTCGTGGACCTCGACGAAGAAGAGCGCCTCGTCGGCCCACCCGCACTCGTACGGGTGCGTCTCGATCGCGTCGTCGAACTCCTGCCGCAGCTCGATGACGGACGTGTAGAAGGTCTTCATGCCGCCTCCCCCGCATCCGCCGAGATCACGACCGAGTCCAGGAACAGCGACACGCGCCGGTCGGTGTCGGCCTCGACGAAGAAGACCGGGTTGAGGAGCCCTTCGATGTCGTTGTAGGCGGGCGCCAGGGTGGGATGCGCGCCGTCGGGGAAGCGCAACGTGCGGCCGCCGACGCGGAACTCCTCGTAGCGGCGGGTTCGGAGGTCGAGCGTGAGGGACAGCGGGGTCCAGTTGAGCTTGTCGTCGGACTCGTTGTAGATGAGGTGCTGACCGCCGCCGTCGAACCAGGTCGTCGCGGATGTCGAGCCGTCGGCCTTCCGGCGGCCGAACCACTGCGGGTCGATCCCGGCCTTGTGCCAGCCGTCGGCGCCGTAGCTCCACTCGTCGTCCGTGTCGGCCGTCGGGCTGTAGAACTGCCACGCACGGACCGGCTCACCCGCGATCGCGTTGACGTAGCGGACGCCGGGCATGTATCGGTGCTCGGCGTCCTGGAGGTCGACGAACATCCCGAAGGCACGCACGTCGTCGACGCCGAGACCGGGACGGTCCTGCTCCGCCTTGTACGCGAACAGCGCCTCGATCCGCAGGCGGCGGAGGCCCGGCGGCACGGCGAGCCTTTTGATCGCGAGGCCCATGGAGCCGGGGGCGGGCGGAAGGTCGGCGGCGGCCGCGGCGGCCCGGCTGGAGATCTTGAGCGAGTAGGTGCCCTGCGCCGACCCGTGGGTACCGCCGAACGCGAAGGTCGCGGAGCTCAGCATGGTGGGTCCCCAGTGGATCAGGTCGATGTCGTCCGAGTGCTCGCGGAAGCCCGGCGCGACGAAGTTCGGCCGGAGGTCGAGCCAGCCGCTCATCCCCCGGTCGAAGTCGTCGGCGACCAGGACCCGCGGGAGCGGATCGAAGAACCCGGAGACGTGCATTCCCACCTCATCGTCGCTTGAACAATCGTTTTATCACTTATACGCTGGGGCGCGACCCGCTGTCAAACGCGTCCCCGCGCTCCCGCGGCCGGCCACGACACCGCACGTCAGGAGAGAAGATGAGCCCAACGACCGCCCCGGCCGCCCCGATCCCCGACCGGAGCGGCCTCACGCCCGGCATCGCGCACATCGGCGTCGGCAACTTCCACCGGTCGCACCAGGCGATGTACCTGGACCGCCTGCTCCGCCAGGGCTCCGCTCAGAACTGGGGCATCGTCGGCATCGGGCTGCTGCCGGGCGACGCGCGGATGGGCGAGGTGCTGCGCGCACAGGACTTCGCCTACACGCTGGTCGAGCTCGCCGGGGACGGCACGAGGAGCGCCTCCCGCATCGGCTCCGTCGTGGACTTCCTCTACGCCCCTGACGACCCGGAGGCGGTGCTGGAGCTGCTCGCCTCGCCGCAGATCAGCATCCTCTCGCTCGCCATCACCGAGGGCGGTTACAACACGTCCGACGTGACGGGCGAGTTCGACACGACAGACCCCGGCGTGCTCGCGGACGTCGGCGCCGAGCACCCGCGCACCGTGTTCGGTGTGATGGCCGCGGGCCTGCACCGCCGGCGGTCACGGGGAATCGCGCCGTTCACGGTCGCGTCGTGCGACAACATCCTCGGCAACGGCGACACCGCCCGACGCGCCCTCGTCGCGTTCGCGCGGCTGGCGTACGACGACGGGTTCGCCGACTGGATCGACGCAGAGGTCGCCTTCCCGAACAGCATGGTGGACCGGACCACGCCGGTGACCGGCGACGCAGAACGTGCACTCGTCCGCGATGCGTTCGGGATCGACGACGCGTGGCCGGTGGTCTGCGAGCCGTTCGCGCAGTGGGTGTTCGAGGACCGCTTCCCCCTCGGCCGGCCCGAGTGGGAGCGCGTCGGCGCGCAGCCGGTCGACGATGTCGCGCCGTACGAGCTGATGAAGCTGCGGCTCCTCAACGGCAGCCACCAGGCGATGGCGTACGCCGGCCTCCTCCGCGGGCACACCCACGTGCACGAGGCGATGACGGACCCCGCCGTGACCGGGCTGATCGAGCGCTGGATGGACGAGGCCGCGGCGACCCTGCTCCCCGTCTCGGGGGTCGACATCCCCGCCTACCGCGCACAGCTGCTCGAACGGTTCGCCAACCCGTACATCCGCGACACCATGGAACGCCTGGCGACCGACGCGAGCGACCGCATCCCGAAGTTCGTGCTCGCTGCGGCCCGCGAGCGCTCGGCCGCCGGCCTCCGCTCCCCCGCCGCCGCCGAGATCGCGGCCGGCTTCGCCGCGCGCTCGGCGCACGTCCTGGCGGCCGGAGGCACGCTCGCCGACCGCCAGGCCGACCGGATCGCGGAGGCCCTCGCCGACGCGGCGACGGCTCCCGAGCGGTTCCTCGACCGACGCGACTGGTTCGGGGCGCTCCGCGACGACCCGGCATTCGTCGCGGACTTCGTGGCGGCGTACGAGGCGGCGGCGGAGGACTGAACCCCGCCTCCCGCTGAGCGAAGATCTCGACGGCCCGCCCCTGCAGGCGCTCCTCGAACAAGGCAGATCGCAGGCGATATGATGTTCGCGTCTTCCACGAAACGTCGGGCAGGAAGCGCTTCGAGATGCGCTTCGCCCAAGATCGCCGGTACGGGTACATCTGGAACCAGTGGGCCGGCTCGGAGCGGACGCACGAGGCGGAGAATATGGACGGACTCAGCTGGGCGGCGATGACGGCCGCCGCGGGGCCCGTGGCAGATGTGGCCGAGCGAGTGGACGCCTGACATGACCTCCGGACACCGCCTCCCGCAAGCCGCGATCCCGTCCGGCTCGTTCGTCATGGGCGACCACACCGGCGACGGGTTCGTCGGGGACGGTGAGACGCCGCTGCACGACGTCAGGATCGACGCGTTCAGCATCGACACGCACACGGTGACCAACAGTGCCTTCGAGCGCTTCGTGCAGGAGACCGGCTACCGCACCGAGTCGGAGCTGTTCGGGTACTCGGCCGTGTTCCACCTCGCGTTCCAGGGAGAGGAGGAGGACATCCTCGGCCGCCCCCCGCAGACACCGTGGTGGCTCGGTGTGCGCGGCGCGGACTGGCGCCACCCGGCCGGCCCGGGCTCCTCGATCGACGGCCTCGGCGATGTCCCCGTGGTGCAGGTCAGCTGGAACGACGCACAGGCGTACTGCCGGTGGGCCGGCCGACGCCTGCCGAGCGAGGCCGAATGGGAGTACGCCTCTCGCGGCGGCCTGGAGGGCGCCCGGTTCCCGTGGGGTGACGAGCTGCTCGTGGACGGCGAATGGAACTGCAACATCTGGCAGGGCGACTTCCCCACCGCCAACACCCTGGAGGACGGCTACCTCACCGCCGCTCCCGCCGAGCACTACCGGCCCAACGGGTACGGCCTTTTCCAGACGGTCGGCAACGTGTGGGAGTGGTGCCAGGACTGGTACGACCCGGCCTACTACACGCACTCCCCCAGCGAGAACCCGGGAGGCCCGGATTCGGGCACGCAGCGCGTGCTGCGCGGCGGCTCCTTCCTCTGCCATGACTCCTACTGCAACCGTTACCGCAACTCCGCGCGATCCCAGAACACCCCCGATTCCGCGATGTCCAACGCCGGCTTCCGCACCGTCGGCACCCCGTGACCACAGACAGGAGCGCACCCATGTCGATCCCCACCGAACCCGCCGCCGACGCCGCCCCCGAGGTGCGCGACTGCTGCGCACCCGGACGAGCCGCCTTCCTCGCCGCCGGCCCGGCGCAGCCGACGGACGCGGGCGTGACGGTCACCGATGCCGACTGACAGACGCTTCCCCCGCTCCGTCTTCAGCACCGGCGCCGAGCCGGACGCACGCTTCAGCCTCGCGAACGAACGCACCTTCCTGGCCTGGATCCGCACCGGCCTCGCACTCCTGGCCGGCGGTGTCGCCCTGGAAGCGCTGAGCCTCGGCATCCATCCCGGGTTCCGCTTCGCCGCCTCCCTGCTGCTGCTCATCGCGGGACTCGTCACGCCGATCCAGGCCTGGTACGGGTGGAAGCGGACCGAATCCGCGCTGCGCCGCCAGACCCCGCTGCCCAGCGCTCCGCTGACGATCTTCCTGACCGTCGTCGTCTGCGCCGTGGGCGTCCTCGTGCTGCTCGGGGTCGTCCTGCGGTGAACACCCCGTTCGACCCGGGGTTGCAGCCCGAGCGCACAGCGCTCGCCTGGCGGCGCACCGGCCTCGCCCTGCTGACCGGCTCCCTGGTCGCCGCGCGCATCCTCCCCGAACTGTTCGGGCCGTCGTCGGCTCTCCTCGGTGTCGCGGGAGCGGCCGCAGCAGCAGCCCTGCTCGCCGCCGTCCACCGGCGCTACCGGTCCCACCACCGGACTCTGCACCAGCACGGCGACCGCGTGGCGCTCGCCGACGGACGCCTGATCGCCGCCGTCGCGCTCTTCGCCTTCTCCGCGGCCGTGATCTGCGTCGCCGCCGTGGTGATCCTCCGGCTCGCCCGCTGACCTCCCGTCATCGACCATCCGGGGACCGCCGACCCGTACGTGCCGTTCGACGATCAGGAGACGGACGTCGTCCGGAGCCGCCCTCGGCGTCCAGAAGGCCGGCGTTCAGAACCGCCGCGCCCTCCGCGGCCAACAGCCGGGAGCGCGACGCCCCATCCGGACGACGCTCAGGCGGGCGGGACGTTGGTCCCGGGCGAGGGGAGCAGCGGATGCGACTGTTGACCGTCGGGTGGAGCCGTCTGACGGAGATCAGACGGCTCCACCATGGAGGGCAGCCCCGCGGAGGGGCACGAGGGAAACGCGGGAGGCCAGGTGGAGCAACAGTGGGTGGAGCGTTCCGACGAGGACCTCGTGCCGCCCCGGCAGGAGCCCCTAACCGCCCCGAGCTGGTTCACCGGCCGGACCGATCGTGCGCGCGCTCGTCGCGAACAGCGAGCCCGGGAACGCGAACGACGACGCGCCGAGAAGCTGTTCGATGAGCAGATGCACGAGCTCGCCTGGCTGACGCGCTCGCTGGACTTCGATTCGGGGTTGGCGGCCCTCAGTCTCGAACTCATCGCCCGATCCGATGTTCCCGTGATCGAGGCCGACGTGCTCCGCGGGTACGACGAGTACGCCGACGCATTGGTACGCCTTCGGGAGCGGATTTCTTCCGCGGCGGACCTCCCAGAACCCTACGCAGCGGGCGTCCACGCCGACGTTTCCCGCTGGTACGGGATGGGCGAGGTCATCGGTGAGCACCTGCATGCGTGCGATGGCCGCATCCGCGACACGATCCGGGCACAGCTCGCGGCCGACCAGGCATGGCTCGACCAGCTGCGACCGCAGCACCGGTGACTCACCGTCTCTCTCCGACTCCCAAGGGCGGCAGGACCTTCGACCCGACGGATGCGGCTCCTCACGGAACAGGCTGTGCGTGAGGTGGTCCGCGATCGCTCGTGGTGATCCTCAGCGGGCCAGCGCCCCGGACGGACGCGAGCACCGGCCGCCGAGGCCTGGCTTTTCACACGACCTGCTTCACGAGGATGGGAGAACACGTATGCGCGCAGCGCGCTGGCACGGTCAGAAGGACATCAGGATCGAGGAGGTTCCCGAGCAGCAGCTCGAGCTGGGCACGGTCGGGATCGACGTGGCCTGGTGCGGGATCTGCGGAACGGACCTGCACGAGTACCTGGAGGGTCCGATCTTCATCCCGCCGGCCGGGCACCCGCATCCGATCTCCGGCGAGGCCGCGCCGATCACGCTGGGCCACGAGTTCTCCGGCGTCGTCACGGCACTGGGAGACGGCGTCACCGATCTCGCGATCGGCGATCACGTCGTCGTCGAGCCGTACATCATCCACGACGACGTGCCGGTCGACGGCGACGCGGAGTACCAGCTGACACCGGACATGAACTTCATCGGTCTCGCCGGCCGCGGGGGCGGCCTCTCGGAGCACATCGTGGTCGAGCGGCGCTGGGTGCATCCGATCGGACCGGACCTGCCGCTGGACCAGGCCGCGCTGATCGAGCCGCTCTCGGTCGGTCACCACGCCTTCGTCCGTTCCGGGGCCTCGCAGGGCCAGGTCGCCCTCGTCGGCGGCGCCGGACCGATCGGCCTCCTCACGGCGGCCATCTGCAAGGCGTACGGGCTCACCGTCATCATCACCGAGCTCTCCTCGGCGCGGAAGGCGAAAGCGACCGAGACCGGGGTGGCCGACCACGTGCTCGACCCCTCCGAGGGGAATGTCGCGGACCGCGTCCGCGAACTCACCGGCGGCACAGGTGTCGATGTCGCGTTCGAGTGCTCCAGCGTGAACGCGGTGCTGGACACGTTGCTGGACGCGGTCCGACCGACCGGCGTCGTGGTCAACGTGTCGATCTGGGGCCACCCGGCGACCGTGGACATGCAGAAGCTGGTGCTCAAGGAGATCGACCTCCGCGGCACCATCGCGTACGCGCACGACCACGAGCGGGTCATCCAGCTGGTCCGGGACGGGAAGATCGACCTCGCCCCGTTCATCACCGGCCGGATCGGGCTCGACGACCTCGTCGACGGCGGATTCGAGCAGCTCATCCACCACAACGAGAACCACGTCAAGATCCTGGTGTCGCCGCGACAGGACCCTGTGTCGTAGCTCCCTCCATTCCCTCGCACACCGGGGTTGCGGGCACGCTATGCGCTATTCGCTATATTGCCTGCATGTCTACCCATCTCGAAGTTCTCAGTGACATCTGGGCGCAGCTGGCGCCGATCGGCCGGCGCGGACCCGGCGGCGGCTACGACAGGTTCACCTTCTCCCCCGCCCACCGGGAGGCGGAGGCCGTGTTCACGGCCTCCGCAGTGCGCCTGGGCCTCGCGGTCGAGCGCGACAGGAACGGCAATCTCTGGGCGTGGTGGGAGGGGCCATGGGGCGACCGGACCTCCGCAGGCCAGTTGGTCACGGGATCCCACCTCGATTCCGTTCCCGACGGCGGTGCCTTCGACGGCCCCCTGGGCATCGCGTCCGCCTTCGCCGCCATCGCGTCGATGCAGCGCGCCGGGAAGGTGCCGGCGCGGACGATCGGGGTCGTCGCCTTCATCGAGGAGGAGGGCGCGCGCTTCGGCGTCGCCTGCGCGGGCTCCCGGCTGCTGACCGGCGAGCTCACGCCGGAGCGCGCGCGGGAGCTCCGGGATGCGGCCGGCACGAGCTGGGCCGAAGCGATGCGGGAGGCGGGCGGCGACCCGGACGGCCTCGGGCCGGATCCGGAACGCCTCGCGCGCATCGCCGCGTTCGTGGAGCTGCACATCGAGCAGGGACACGCGCCCGTCGCCGGACGGCCGGGGGTCGACGGACTGTCGGCGGCCGGCTCCGCGATCGGCCTCGGGACGCACATCTGGCCCCACGGGCGGTGGCGCCTCGTGATCGAGGGACGCGCCGATCACGCGGGCACCACGCCGCTCCGCCGCCGGGACGACGCGCTCCTGCTCGCCTCCGGCTTCGTGCGGGATGTCCGGGAGGCCGCCGAAGCGGCCGGTGCGCTCGCGACCGTCGGCCGCATGCTGGTCGAACCGAACGGGACCAACGCCGTCCCCGCCCGCGTGACGGCCTGGCTGGATGCCCGCGGCGATTCGGAGGAGCACGTTCAGCGCGTCCTGGACAGCCTCACCGCTCGCGGCTGGGACGGGCTGTCGCCGGAATCGTGGACCCCGGCCGTCCGCTTCGACGACGGACTGCTCGACGCCTGCGGCGACGCGCTCGCCGAGCCACCGCGTCTCGGCACGGGCGCAGGGCACGACGCAGGGATCCTCTCCCTTGCCGGCATCCCGACCGCGATGCTGTTCGTCCGCAACCCCACCGGGACCTCGCACTCTCCGGCCGAGCACGCAGAGACCGCCGATTGCGGAGCGGGAGTGGAGGCTCTGGCGACGATCCTCGCCACGGAGGCCCGTTTCGGGCAGGTTTCGCGCACCTAGCGGATGTTTCGCTCGCGTAAATCCCTCAAAAAGTACTAGCCACTATGCGCTATATCGCATAGCGTGTCGCCAATACCGGAATGGAGGACCTGTGAAGTCACATCGCACCACCCTCATCCAGGCGGCCGTGGTCGCCGGCGTCACCGCTCTCGCACTCACCTCGTGCGCCTCCGGCGGAACCGCATCCGCCCCGACGGCATCGGCGTCCGCGTCGATCGCCGTGGACAAGGAGGCCGCCTCCCTGCTGCCCGCGAGCATCGCGGACGCGGGCTCCATCACGATCGGCGCATCGCTCGACTACCCGCCGGACAACTTCCTCGAAGACGACGGCAAGACGCCGACGGGCTACATGGTCGACATGCTCGCCGCCGTCGGGAAGAAGCTCGGTGTGAAGATCGAGTACAGCCGGGTCGACTTCGCCAGCGTGCTCACCGGAATCGAGGGCGGCCGCTACGACGCCGGCATCAGCTACCTCGACACCAAGCAGCGCCAGGACGTCGTCGACATGGTCGACGTCTACGGAGTCGCCCAGTCGTTCCTGATCATGGCCGACTCGAAGTGGACGGGCTTCCCGTGCGGCAAGAAGGTCGGAGTCGGCGCAGGCTCGACCGAGGAGGCCATCCTCGAGAACCTGTCGAAGACCGAGTGCACGGACAAGGGCAAGCAGGCCGTCGACATCCTCACCTTCCCGAGCAACCCGCAGTCGCAGACCGCGATGTCCAGCGGCCGGGTGGATGCCGTGTTCTCCGCCACCGCGCCCGCTGCGTGGGCCGTGAAGGACTCGGACGGGAACTTCAAGATCGGCGGCAAGCCGTTCAAGGCGGCGAGCGGCCTCACCGGCATCGCCGTCGGACGGGCGCACGAGGGCCTGGCCGAAGCGCTGCAGAAGGCGGTCCAGTCGCTCATCGACGACGGCACGTACAAGAAGATCCTCGACAAGTGGGATGTCGCGGGTCTCGCCATCGACGCCTCCACGATCAACGCGGCGACCGAATGACCGGCCAGGCCCCGACCCGGTGGCGACCGCTCGTGGCGGTCGTCACCGGGCCCACGGCGACCATCGTCAACACTCCCCCGCTCGGGGTCGATCCGGACGCACTGCACCCGCAGCGGCTGACGGCGGACCTGAACGCGGACGCGGAGTCCGGCAGCGCGCACCCCCTTCTCCCCTCCACCGGCGGGACGGCAGGGTCGCGCGTGCCGGCGGGGCGTCTGCACCCGCTTCCCTACCGCGGGGAGGCGGACGCCGAGAGCCAGACCTTCCTTCCGAGCGCCGAGCGCCTGTTCGAGGAGATCGACACGCTGGAGCTGGACGAGGACGGGCGCACCCGGGTGCTCGGCCGGCTGGCCGACTTCGCCTTCCACCGCGCGGGCGCGCCCGGCGGCTACGAGGCCGAGGGCGAGCGTCCCGGTGTCGACTTCTTCCCGTACGGGGAGACCTCCCGGCGCGCCGAGCCCGGGTTCGATGCGCTGCTGCGGATCACCAACACCGTCCAGGAGATCGCGGACGGACCCGCCGACGCCGTCCAGTGGCTCGAAGGGACGCCGGTGATCGAGGAGACGCTCTACTGGCTGTCGCTGCTCGTCGACACGGACAAGCCGATCGTCGGGCAGGTCGCGCAGCGGCTGCACCGGGCGATCGGCTCGGACGGCCCGCGCAACCTCCTCGACGGGCTCGGCTACGTGGTGTCCCGAGCCTGGGCGGATGCGGCCGGCGCCGACGCGGTCGGGCCGGTCCTGGTCACCGACGGCGTCGTGCTCGCCGCCCGCGATGTGGTCAAGTCGGCGGGGCGTCCCGGCGGCTACACGGCCGGAGCGTACGGGCCGGTCGCGGTGATCGGCCCGATCGACCGGCAGCGCGTCGAGTACCGCCCGACCCGCCGCACCACCAGCGCCTCCGATCTCCGCCTCCCCGCCCTCCCGGCGAGCGTCCCCGGCCTGCACGGCCCTGTGCGGATCGCCGACGGCGACCGCCGGCTCGCCCCCGCCATCGCGGCGGCCGTCGAGATCGTCAAGTACGGGCGCTACGGCGACGCCGAACTGGAGGCGTCGCTGGTCGACTCCCGGCTGAGGGCGCTCGGCGACCGGTGCGACCTCGCCGGATTCGTGCTGGAAGGTCTCGCCCAGAACGGCTGGGCCACCCAGGCCCTCGAAGGCGGTCTCCGGCGGGCCGTCTACAGCGGCCTCCCGGTGGTGTGGACCGGTCGCGGCGTCCCGGCCGCACCGGCCGGCCTCCCGCCCGCCCCGTTCGTCTCGGCCGACGGCCTCCCCGCCCAGAAGGCGCGGATGCTGCTGCTCGCTGCCCTCCTGCGTGAGGGAGCGGCGCCGGTCGCCGCCGACCCGGACGCCCCCACCGCCCACGAGCAGGCAGCCACACGCGACTACACCGCCCGTCTGCAACAGCTGTTCGACACGCACTGAGAACCGACAACCAGAGAGAGGGGATCACCGTGATCCAGCCCACCCCGTTCGATCCCGCGACGGCCGAGCTCGCCGATGAGCCCGACCGCTTCGAGGGGTCCGTCTCCCGCCGCGATCTGTTCCGCTCCGGGTCCGGCGTCGGCAGCGACGTCACCGGCGTCGTCTTCGCACCGGGCGCCCGCACCGTTCCGCACACCCACTCCGTCGACCAGATCCTGTACGCGGTCAGCGGCTCCGGTCAGGTCTCGCTGGACGGCGTCGTCCACCGGCTCCGGCCCGGCGACTGGGTCGTCATCCCGGCCGGAACCCACCACTGGCACGGGGCGACCGACGACGACGAGTTCGTCCAGATGGCGCTGAAGGCGGGCGGCGACACACGCTGGCTGCCCCGCGACGCCGAGTGGAGCACCCCCGCGCCTTTCCAGGAGGAGCGATGACCGCCGTCGGCATCGCGCCGGACATCGACGAGGACGCGCCCGCCACGATCCGGCCGCGGCGCAACCGCTGGCGCTGGGTGATCGTGATCGTCGTCGCCTTCATCGCCGCGCAGGTGATCTACGGCCTCTTCACCAACAAGGCGTTCCGGTGGGCGACCTATGGCCAGTATCTGTTCAGCGAGCCGATCCTCGATGGCCTGGCCACGACCATCCTGCTGACGATCATCGCGATGGTCCTCGCGATCGTGCTCGGCACGCTGCTCGCCGTGTGGCGGATGTCGTCGAACCGGGCACTCAGCGGTTTCGCCTGGTTCTACGCCTGGATCTTCCGCGGAACCCCGACCCTCGTACAGCTGGTGTTCTTCTTCAACCTGGCCGCCCTGTTCCCGCGGCTCGGCATCGGCATCCCCTTCGGCCCCCTCCTGGTGTCGACGGACACGAACGCGCTGATCACGCCGATGACCGCCGCGATCCTCGGCCTCGGTCTCAACGAGGCCGCCTACATGAGCGAGATCATCCGCGGCGGTCTCATGTCGGTGGCGCGCGGGCAGACCGAGGCCGCCCGGGGGCTGGGGCTCACACCGTGGCAGTCGTTCCGGCGGATCGTGTTCCCGCAGGCAGTCCGCGTGATCACGCCGGCGACGTTCAACCAGATCATCGGGATGCTGAAGTACACCTCGCTCGTGAGCGTCCTGTCGCTCGGCGACCTGCTCTATGCGGCCGAGCAGATCTACTCGCGGAACTTCCAGCCGATCCCCATGCTCCTGGTCGCCTCCACCTGGTACCTGGTGTGCACCTCGGTCCTGATGATCGGACAGTACTTCCTGGAGAAGCGGATCAACCGCGGCGCGATGCCGACGGCCACCCGCTCCACCCGGCTGCGCAAGACGGAGGCGATGGCATGACCCTGGTCCACATCGACAAGGCCCACAAGCGCTTCGGCGACAACCACGTCCTGCGCGGAGTCTCCCTCGACGTCGCCAACGGCGAGGTCATCTCCCTGATCGGCCGCTCCGGTTCGGGCAAGACGACCCTCCTGCGCTGCATCAACCACCTGGAGTCGCTCGATGCCGGGCGCATCACCGTCGCCGGAGAGTCCATCGGTTATCGGGAGCAGGGCGGGACGCTGGCCGAGCTGCCCGAGCGGAAGGTGGCGATCAACCGCCGCCGCATCGGGATCGTGTTCCAGCACTTCAACCTGTTCCCGCACATGACGGCGCTCGAGAACATCGTCGAGGCGCCCATCCGGGTGCTCGGCACGAAGAAGGCGGAAGCAGAACGGTATGGCCGCGAGCTGCTGGATCGCGTCGGCCTGGCCGACAAGGCCGACGCCTATCCGTCGACGCTCTCCGGCGGGCAGCAGCAGCGCGTCGCGATCGCCCGGGCGCTGGCCATGCGCCCGATGCTGATGCTGTTCGACGAGCCGACATCGGCGCTCGACCCCGAGCTGGTCGGCGAGGTGCTCGATGTCATGCGCTCCCTCGCGGACGAGGGCATGACGATGATCGTCGTCACGCACGAGCTCCGCTTCGCCTCCGAGGTCAGCGACCGCATCGTCTTCATGAACGAGGGCCGCATCGTGGAGGTGGGGCCGCCCGCCGAGGTCCTGGCGGCGCCGGCCACGGACGCGCTGCGCTCCTTCCTCTCCCGCTCCTCCTTCGCCGTCCCGGGGAGGTCGTGAGCATGCGCCCGACACGCACCTCGTACGACGCCATCGTCGTCGGCGGCGGCCACAATGGCCTCGTCGCCTCGTTCTATCTCGCGCGCGCAGGCCTCGACGTCCTCGTCGTCGAGCGCCGCGAGATCGTCGGCGGCCTGCTCGCCCCGATGGAGTTCTTCCCCGGTTACCGCGGCGCGATGACGAACACGCCGAGCGCGCTCGAGCCCATCATCGCCGCCGACATGGAGCTGGCGGCGTTCGGCCTGGAGTACGCCCGCCCCGACCCGACCATGGTGTTCCCCCTCGCCGACGGGGACGCGTTCGTCAGCTGGCGCGACCGCGCGCGCGTCCGCGAGGAGATCGCCCGGATCGCCCCGCACGACGTGGAGGCGTACTACGACGTCCTCGCGTTCTTCGACCGCTTCGCGCAGACGATCGGCGTCTCCGTGCGAGAGGCGCCTCCCACGCTGGCGCAGATCGCCGCACGGCTGACCACCCCGGACGACGAAGCCGCCTTCAACGAGATCTTCTTCGGCTCGATCTCGGACTTCCTCGACCGGCGGATGTCCAGCCCGCACCTCAAGGCGCTCCTGGCGAGTCTCGCCATGTCGGCGGGGAATGTGGCGCCGTCCACCCCCGGGTCGCCGCTCGGGCTGCTGCGCCGCCCGCTCTCCGCTGTGGGGGCCGACTCGCCCGACGATCCACGCCGCTCCGCGACCCGCGGCTCCACCGGGCTCGCCCGGGGCGGGATGGGCTCGATCGCCGAGGCCATGGAGCGCTCGGCGCGCGCCCGCGGCGTGGAGTTCCTCACCGGCACCGGCGTCACCGGCATCCTCACCGCCGACGGCGCTGTCACGGGCATCGTGACCTCCGACGGCACCGAGATCGCCGCAGGCACCGTGCTCTCCAACCTCAACCCGAAGACGACCCTGCTCGACCTCGTGCCGGAGGACGATGTCCCCCCGGCGATGCGGGAACAGCTCGGGGCGGTCCCGATGTCCGGCGGCGCCTACAAGCTGGTGCTCGCCATGGACGGCATCCCCACGCACCGCTCCGCCACGGATGCGGAGGACGCCCGGCAGCGGGCCGCCTGCCAGTTCCGGTATTCGCCGACGGTCGACTACCTGGAGCGTGCGCACCGGGACTATGTGGAGGGACGCGTCTCGCGGCGACCCAAGATGCTCGGCCTGACGCCGACGATCTCCGACCCGACCCTGGCGCCCGACGGTCGCCACCTGATGACGATCAGCGTCTGGTTCGCGCCGCACGAGCTGGCGGACGGCCCCTGGTCGCAGGCGGTCAAGGACGACTTCGACCGGATCTGCCTCGACACCCTCGAGGAGTTCCTGCCGGACATCCGCGACGTCACCACCGACGTCGTCAGCTACAGCCCGGCGGACCTGGAGCGGGAGTACGGACTCGTCGGCGGTCACCAGCTGCACGGCGACATGACCCCGCTCGGCTTCTTCTCCCGGCCGACACCCGCACTGCGCGACTACCGGACGCCGGTGCGCGGGCTGTACCTGTGCGGATCGGGAGCGTGGCCGGGCGGGACGATCACCGGCCTCCCCGGGCACAACGGCGCCCACGCGGCGCTCCACGACCGGCAGCATCGTCCGGACTTCGACCTGGAAGCGTCGGTGCCGTCATGAGCGCCGCCGTGATCGACCTCGGTGTCGGCGCTCCGGACATCCCGACGCCGCCCGCTGCGGCGGAGGCGGCCGAGCGCGCCATCCGGGAGGGCCTGACGCGCTACGCGGGCGCCGCCGGCATCCCCGAACTGCGGGAGGCGGTGGCCGACGCATTCGCGCCGGCCACGGGCCGCACCGTCGACCCCGACCAGGTGGTCGTCTCCGCCGGCGCCAAGCTCACCCTGTTCTGCGTCCTCTCCGCGCTCGCCCGGCCGGGCGGCACGGTGGTCTACCCGACGCCCCACTATGGCGGTTACCCCCATCTGATCCGGCGCGCTGGACTGGAGGGGCGGTCCGTCGGCACGTCCGTCGCAGACGGCTACCGGATCGACCCCTCCGCTCTCGCCGCGGCCGTGGACGAGTCGACGGTCGCGGTGATGCTGAACACCCCGTCGAACCCGACCGGGACCGTCTACACCGCCGAGGAGCTGGCAGAGCTCGGCGAGATCGTCCGCGCGCGCAGCGACGCGATGATCGTGAGCGATGAGATCTACGCCCGGTTCAGCTACGACCGCCCGTACGTCTCCGTCGCGTCCCTCCCCGGCTTCGAGGACCGGACGGTCGCGGTGGACGGCGTCTCCAAAGCGTTCGGGATGACGGGGTGGCGCATCGGCTGGGCCGTCGGACCGCGCGACCTGATCGCGGACGCCCGCCGCGTCAACTCCCAGATGACCAACTGCGCCTCCACCATCAGCCAATGGGCAGCGGTCGGTGCGCTGCGCGGCGCACCCTCCGACCATCTCGGCCTCGCGAGCCACCGGCGCCGGCGCGACCTCGCGTACGCCGCGGCCGCGGTGCTCCCGGGCGCCGTCGCGGTCCGGCCGGGAGGCGGGATCTACCAGGCGGTCCAGCTCGACGACGCGACCACCGCACGGCTCGAGACCGGAGGGCGCTCGGTCGCCGCCGCTCTGCGAGAGGATCACCGCCTGCGGGTGCCGGAGGACGCCACCTTCGGTCGCCGGGGTCTCCTGCGCCTCACCTTCTCCGTCCCCGAACCCACGCTCGCGGAGGGACTACGCCGTCTCGCCGCCGCACTCGAACAGCACTAGAAACGACAGACAAGGACGAACACATGCACTTCTCGCAGAGCGAATACGCCGACCGGCTCGCCGCCATCCGCGCCAGGATGGCCGAGCACGACCTCGACCTGCTCCTCGTCACCGGCCCGGAGAACATCACCTACCTCTCCGGATACACCACTCCCGGCTATCACATCTTCCAGTGCCTGATCGTGCCGGCGGACGGTGAGCTGACCTTCGTCGTCCGCAACACGGAGCGGTCGAACGTCCCGGCCTGGCCGTGGGTCGGCGAGAGCGTACCGATCGGGGTCGCGAACCTCAGCGACCCCGCCCCTGTGCTGCTGGACGCGCTCGCCTCCCGCGCCCGCGGCGCCCGGCGCATCGGCTTCGACTCCGCCGCCCTGTTCCTCCCGCCCCGTGTCTACCTGGCGCTCGCCGCGGCGCTGGGCGACCGTCTGGTGGACGCCGCGGGACTCGTGGAGGCGTCCCGTGCCCTCAAGTCGCCCGCCGAGATCGCGCTCATCGAGCACTCCACCGGGATCGCCGAGGCCGGGATCCTCGCCGGTCTCGCCGCGTTCGCCGAGACCACGACGGACAGCGAGGTCGCCTCGGCGGTGCTCGCCCGCATCGCCGAGCTCGGCGGCGAGTACACCGGCTCGCCCGCCTACATCGTGCCGGGCGTCTCCTCGCTCATCTCGCACACCACGCACGCCCAGCGTCCGGTCGGCGATCAGGAACCGCTGCGGATGGAGGTGTGCGCTTCCACCCAGCGCTACCACGGCGTGCTCACCCGCACCGCGACCCGCCGCGAGCCCACCGCGGAGCTGACCCGCTACCTCGACCTGTCCGCCGCGGCCGGCGAGGCGATGCGGGCGGCCGCGCGTCCGGGCGCGACCCTGGGCGACGTCGATGCGGCCGGCCGCACGCTGGTCGAGGCCGAGGTGCCCGCCGAGTATTGGCCGAACCGTGGCGGCTACAGCATGGGCGTCTCGTACCCGCCCGGGCTCGGCGAGGGCGACGTCCTCGACATCCGGGCCGGCGATGAGCGCCCCGTGCAGGTCGGCATGGTGTTCCACGTGCTGCCGACCATCCGCATCCCGGGCCTCGGCGCCATCGGCTGCACCGACACGTTCGCCGTCGAGGAGGAGTCGACGCGTTTCCTGACCTCACTCCCCAGAACGGTGCTCACCCCGGCTAACGTTAGGGAGCTGGTGTGACTCGATCAGTCGACCAACGAGAAGGAAGGCACGGCTCGTGACCATTGACCAGCCCATCCAGCTGCAGACGGTCGAGCGCGCGGAACGGCTGTCGGTGCGCACGGCGGAGATCCTCCGCGATGCGATCGTCAACGGCACCCTCCCCGCGGGATCCGACATCCCCATCCCCCGCATCGCGAAGCTCTGCGGAGTGAGCGCCACCCCGGTGCGGGAGGCCCTCGTCCACCTCGCGGAAGCCGGCCTCGTGACGGTGCACAGCCAGGGCGTCCACATCACCGAGCCGAGCCTCGAGGGGCTGCGCGCCGCGTTCGAGGTGCGGGAGGCCGTCGAGGGCATGACCGCCCGGCTGGCCGCCGCCCGCCGGACCGACGAGGAGTCCGCGTCCCTTCTGGAGGTGGCCCGGCGCAGCGTCGAGGTCGCCGGCGGCACCGACGTGAAGGTGTTCCGCGAATGGGACTCGCGCTTCCACAACGGCGTCACCGGGCTCTCCCGCTCGCCGCACCTGGAGCGCTACGCGCACAACGCCCTCGACCTCTCGCAGACCCTCCGCAACCTGCGTCCTGTGCACCAGCGCTTCCGCGCGGCGTCCGCGCACCGCCACATCGAGATCGCCGAGTCGATCGCCGCGGGCGACGGGAACGCGGCCGAGGAGCTGATGCGGTTGCACGTGCGCGAGGTCCTCGCCCACATCGTCGAGACGATCGATGCGGGAGCCTGAGCCCCCGCTGCACCGCAACCTCGTCGCCGGCTCGTGGTCGGGCACTGCACGCTCGGTGCGCCTCGGGCCGGCCGGCGGAGGGCCCGTCGCGAGGATCGCCGACGCGGACGCGGAGACGGTGCGGGGCGCCGCGGAGGCGGCTGCGGCGGCGCTGAAGTCGTGGGCGGACACCCCGCCGCCGGCGCGCGGACGGATCCTGGGGTCGGCCGCGCGGGTGCTCGACGCGCGGGCCGAGGAGGTCGCGCGCACCATCCACCGCGAGGAGGGGAAGACGATCGCTGAAGCCCGCGGCGAGGTCCGCCGCGGAGTCGACTACCTGGACTTCTTCGCCGCGGAAGGCTGGCGGCTCGGCGGGGAGACGCTCGCCTCCGAGGACCCACGGCAGCAGATCCTGACGTTCCGCGAGCCGGTTGGGGTCGTGGCTGCCATCACGCCGTGGAACTTCCCGCTGGCGATTCCGGCCTGGAAGGTCGCGCCCGCCCTGGTCGCGGGCTGCACCGTGGTGCTGAAGCCTGCCGCGAGCGCCGCCGGCCCCGCCGTCGCGCTCGTCGAGGCCCTGGTCGAGGCGGGGATCCCCGACGGCGTGGTCGATCTGGTCCACGGCGACGACCCCGCGGTCGGGCAGGCCCTGGTCGACCACCCGGCGATCGACGCGCTGAGCTTCACCGGCTCCAACCGGGTCGGCCGCTCCATCGCCGAGCGCCTCGCCGGCCGGCCGGTGCGGCTGCAGCTGGAGCTCGGCGGGCTCAACCACCTGGTGGTCCTGGCCGACGCCGAGCTGGAGGTCGCCGTGGAACTCGCCCTCTCCGGGGCATTCGGCCAGACCGGCCAGGCGTGCACAGCCACCCGGCGCATCCTCTGCGAACGCGGCATCTACGACGCGTTCACGGCCGCACTCGCCGACGGCGCATCGCGCCTGAACGGCACCGTCGACGCCCTCGGCCCGCTGGTCTCGACGGGTGCCGCGGCATCCGTGGCCGCGGCGGCAGCGGATGCGGTCGACGCCGGGGCGCGCGCGATCGCGGGCGGGTACGCGCACGACGCACGGATGGCGGCCA
>Ga0209563_100271_pt1 | contig 22218 bp, 22 predicted proteins | sample AraplaCvi_mMF_r2_FD_184271 | JGI IMG/M metagenome (GOLD analysis project Ga0209563, IMG submission 184271) | Arabidopsis root microbial communities from North Carolina, USA - plate scrape CL_Cvi_mMF_r2 (SPAdes) (version 2) | ecosystem: Host-associated > Plants > Roots > Endosphere | place: USA... | reverse complement strand
TCCGGAGCATGGGGGCGATCGGTGGCTGAGGTGCTGGTGCGGTTCTTCGCGGCGGCGGAGGAGGCGGCCGGACGGCCGGAGGAGCGCATCGAGGTGGCCGACGCGACCGTCGGCGGGCTACAGACTGAACTCGTCGCCCGCTACGGCGACGCCATGGAGCGCGTGGTGCGTTCAGGATCCTTCCTCGTCGGCGGCGTCGTCTCGCGCGACCCCTCCCGCCCCCTCACGGCCACCGTCGACGTCCTCCCCCCGTTCGCCGGCGGCTGACCCTCCTGACCCCCTCCGCTGAGGTGCTCACAGATGTCGGATTTCCGGCTCTGCGGCGACAACGGCGAGCACCTCAGGGGTAGACGGTGACGGCGGTGGGCGGGACGGTGAGGGTGACGGGGGAAGACACGCGGAGGCGGAGGTCGGCCACGTCGGCGGGCGGAACGAGGGCGTCGAGGCGGTCGGTGCGCACGCGCACGAGGTCGGCCTGCGGTTCGAGCGCGGTCACCGTGGCGGCGATGGAGGAGGCGGTCGCCGTGGCGGCGTCCGGTGTGGCGGCGTCCGGGGTGGCGGCGTCCGGGGCGCCGGTCGCCGTGGCGGCCAGGCGCACGGCCGACGGGCGCACGGCCGCGAGCACCGGCGCGCCGGGGGCGACCGGCTCCGCCGCGTGGCCGGAGAGCAGCATCCCGTCGTCCGTCCGCATTCCGCCGGGCGTGCGGACGCCGCGGACCAGCGTCAGCCCGGACAGCTCCGCGGTGAACGGATGCCGCGGCCGTTCCAGCACGCGCCGGGTCGGCCCCTCCTCGACCACGCGGCCGTCGTGCATCACCGCGACGCGGTCGGCGAGCAGGTAGGCGTCGAGCGCGTCGTGCGTCACGAGCACGGTCGTGCGCCCGGCGAGCACCCCGGCGAGCATGCCGCGCACCTCCGCGGCGACCGCGACGTCGAGCGCGGAGAGCGGCTCGTCCAGCAGCAGGAGGCGCGGCTCGGCCGCGAGGGCGCGCGCGATCGCCACGCGCTGCGCCTGGCCGCCGGAGAGCTCGGCGGGGCGGCGGTGGGCGAAGTCCGCTGTCGCCGTGCGCCGCATCCACTCGTCCGCGCGCTCGGCGGCCTCCGCCCGGGGCGCACCCGAGGCGCGCGGGCCGAACGCCACGTTCGCGCGGACGCTGAGGTGCGGGAAGAGCAGGGCGTCCTGCGCCAGCAGCGCGACGCCGCGGAGGTGGGGAGGCTGCCAGCGGCCGGGCAGATCGAACAGCACGTCGCCGCCGAGGGTGGCGCGGCCGCGGTCGGGGCGGACGAGTCCGGCGAGCATCCCGAGCACCGTCGACTTGCCCGCGCCGTTCGGCCCGAGCACGGCGAGCGTCTCGCCGTGTTCGAGGGTGAGCGAGACGGCGACGTCCCTGGCGTCGGCCGCCGCCTCCAGCCGCAGGCTCATGCGGGCCGCCGGGCGCGCCACGGACGCAGGCCCTCCCCGGCCCCGTGCGCGACCGCGACCACCGCGATCGCGACCGCGACGAGGACGAGTGAGAGGGCGACCGCGGCATCCGGGTCGGTCTCGCGCTGCAGGTAGATCTCCAGCGGGAGCGTGCGGGTGACGCCCTGGAGGCTGCCCGCGAAGGTGAGGGTCGCGCCGAACTCGCCGAGCGCGCGTGCGAACGAGAGGATGGCGCCGGAGACCACCGCGGGGAGCACCAGCGGCAGGGTCACCCGGAACAGCACGGTGGAGGGCCGCGCGCCGAGCGTCGCCGCGACCGCCTCGTACCGTTCGCCCGCCGACCGCAGGGCGCCCTCCAGGCTGAGCACGAGGAACGGCAACGCGACGAAGGTCTGCGCGATGACGACAGCCGGCGTCGAGAACGCCACGTTCAGCGCGCCGTCGAGCAGCCCGCGCCGGCCGTAGAGGGCCAGGAGGGCGAGGCCGCCGACGACGGGCGGGAGCACGAGCGGCAGCAGCACGATCGCCCGCACCACGCGCTGCCCGGCGAACGGGACGCGGGCGAGCACCACGGCCATCGGGACGCCGAGCACCAGGCAGCCGAGCGTGGCCAGCAGCGAGGTGCGCAGGCTCAGCAGCAGCGCATCCACGGCGGACGGCGAGGCGATCAGCGGGAGGAAGTGTGCCCAGTCGACCCGCAGCGCCATCGCGACGAGCGGCAGCACCACGAACGCGGCGCCGAGCGCGGCGACGGCGATCACCCAGCGGGGGACGCCCAGACGGAGGCTCATCGGCGGCTCACGGGAGGCCGAAGCCCGCCGCTTTCAGGGCCGAGCGGCCCGCCGGACCGGTGACGAACGCCGCGAACGCCTTCGCCCCGGCCGGGTTCGGCGCGTGCGCGACCGTCGCCAGCGGGTAGACGTTGAGCGTCTTCGACGCCTCGGGGAACGGAACGGACCCGACCTTGGCGCCCGCTCCCTTCACATCCGTCGCGTACACGATGCCGGCGTCCGCCTCCCCGGAGACGACCTTGCCGAGCACGTCGGTGACCGACGACTCCTGGCTCACCGGCGTGAGCGTCACGCCGCTCGCCTTCTCGACCGTCGCGGTCGCCGCGCCGCACGGCACCTGCGGCGCGCACACCACCGTCGTGACCGAGGGGGAGGCGAGGTCGGCGAACCTCGTCACGTGCGCCGGGTTGCCGGGCGGCACCGCGATGGCGAGCACGTTCGTCGCGAAGTCCTTCGTGGTGCCGTCGATCACGCCGGCGCCCACCGCCTTCGTCATGTTCTTCTCGTCGGCGGAGGCGAAAACGTCGGCCGGGGCGCCGGCCGTCAGCTGCGAGACGAGGTCGGAGGAACCGGCGAACGAGAAGGAGACGGTCGTTCCGGGATGGGCGACCTCGAACTCCTTCCCGAGTCGCGTGAACACGGTAGTGAGGGAGGCGGCGGCGAACACCGTGACGGTGCCGTTGACCTCGTCGCCGGCGCGCGTCGGGGCGGCGGTCGCTGCGGGGTCGAAGACCGAGCCGCTGCAGCCGCTCAGCAGGAGGGTGCCGGCCGCCAGGGCGGCGACCAGAGCGGCAGCACGTCTCCGTGCGGGACGGACCCGTTGGCGCATCACCGCGAGACCGCCGCGCCGCCGTGCCCGGCGGGCGCCTCCACGATCACGTTGGTCGCCTTCACGACGGCCACCGCGACGGAGCCCAGCTCCAGGCCCAGCTCCCGCACGGCCTCGCTGCTGATGAGGGACACCACGCGGTGCGGGCCGCACTGCAACTCGACCTGCGCCATCACCGTGTCGGCGACGATGTCGGTCACCAGCCCGACGAACCGGTTGCGCGCCGAACCCGCGACGCCGGAGGGGTCGGCGGGCAGCACGGCGTTCTGCTTGGCCAGCTGCGCAAGCTCCAGCCCGTCGACGACGGTCCGTCCGCTGTCGTCGCGGGCGCTGCCGAGCACGCCGGCATCGACCCAGCGGCGGACGGTGTCATCGCTCACGCCCAGGTAGAGGGCGGCATCCTTAATCCGTATCTGCGGCACGAAACCCAGCCTAGAACCGCGGATGCGGTTCCGGAAGCCTAGAGGCCGACCCACTCCGACGCGCCGTCGGTGAAATGCTGCCGCTTCCAGATCGGCACGCGCGCCTTGATGATCTCCACCAGCTCCGCGCAGGCCGCGAACGCCTCCGCCCGGTGCGGGGCGGCGACGGCCGCGATGAGCGCCAGGTCGCCGATCGTCAGCGAGCCGACCCTGTGCTGCGCCGCGACCCGCAGGCCGGTGCTCCGCGCCACCTCCTCGCAGCAGGCGCGGAGGAACTCCTCGGCCTCGGGATGCGCGCGATAGTCGAGCGAGACGACGCCCTTGCCGCCGTCGTGGTCGCGGACCACGCCCTGGAAGGACACCACGGCGCCCGCCTCCGCGCGCCATACGAACTCGTCGACGGTCGACGGCTCCAGCGGTCTCTCCGTCACGGTCGCGAGCACGTCGTTCACGAGTGGTCGCCTCCGCGCAGCTGGTCGAGCAGGTGGGGGAGGAGATCGTCGAGCACGGCCAGGCCGTCCGCGACGCCGCCGCGCGAGCCGGGCAGGTTGACCACGAGGGTGGAGCCGGCGACACCGACCCTGCCGCGGCTCAGGGCCGCCAGCGGCGTCGCGCTCGCGCCGCGCGCCCGCAGCGCCTCGGCCACGCCGGGCAGCTCGCGGTCGATCACCGCGGCCGTCGCCTCCGGCGTGCGGTCGGTGGGCGAGACGCCCGTGCCTCCCGTGGTGATCAGCACGAGCGGACGCTCGGCGACGGCGCCCCGCAGCGCCGCATCCACCTCGGCGTCGGCCACCACGCGAACCTCCGCGGGGAGGCGGCGCTCCGCCAGCCAGTCGGCGATCACGGGACCGGTGGTGTCCTCGTAGACGCCGTTCGCGGCGCGGGTGGAGGCGACCAGCACGATCGCGGGGACCTGCGAGGCCGCAGCGTCCGCGTCGGCGGCAGGGGCGACCGCAGGCTCCGCCTCCCCGTCGCGCCGCCACTCGCCGCGCTTCCCCCCGCTCTTCGCGACGAGCCGGATGTCGGTGAGGCTCGCGGCCGGATCCACCGCCTTCACCATGTCGTGCAGCGTGAGGCCGGCGACCGCGACCGCGGTGAGCGCCTCCATCTCCACGCCCGTCCGGCCGTGCGTGCGGGCGACGACCTCGATCTCGATCGCGCCGCCCTCCTGGTCCAGCTCGAAGTCGACGCGCACGCTGGTCAGCGGCAGCGGGTGGCACAGCGGGATGAGCTCGCTCGTGCGCTTCGCACCGCCGATCCCGGCGATGCGGGCGGTCGCCAGCACGTCCGCCTTCGGCAGGTCGTCGGCCGCCATCAGCCGCACCACCTCGGGCGTCGTCACGAACCGGCCGCGCGCGACCGCCTCGCGGTCGGTCTCCGGCTTGCCGCCGACGTCGACCATGCGTGCACGGCCGTCGGCGTCGAGGTGGGTCAACTGCGTCATAGCATCCAGACTGTCACGGCGGAGCCCGCGGCGAGCGCCTCCGCCTCCGTGGGAACGTCGATGAGCGCATCCGCCCTGGCCATCGCCGCGACGAGGTGCGACGACGGGCCGGCGACGGGGGCCACAGCCCCGGAGGGGTCGAGGCGCCCGCGCAGGAACTGCCGGCGGCCCGGAACGGAGCGGACATCCGCCGCGAGCGTCGCCTGCCGCGGCGTCAGCTCCGGCAGCCCGGCCGCCGCGCGCAGCGGGCCGCGCAGGAAGACGGCGAACGAGACCTGTGTGCTGACCGGATTGCCGGGGAACGCCACGACGGGCACGCCCTCGATCACCGCGGTCGCCTGCGGTCCTCCCGGCTGCATGGCCACCGAGGCGACGTCGGCGCCGCGGGGGAGCAGCACCTCGCGGACCACCTCGTAGGCGCCCTTCGAGATGCCGCCGGAGGTGATCACGATGTCGCTGCGCTTGAGGGCGTCGTCGAGGATGCGCTCGAACGCGCGCGGGTCGTCGTCGCTGCTCGCACGCACCGAGACGACGGCTCCGGCCTCCTCCACGAGGGCCGCCAGCGCGATGCCGTTCGCGTCGTACACCTGGCCGTGCTCGGCGGTGCCGGAGTCGACGAGCTCCGACCCGGTGGTGAGCACCGCCACTCGCAGCCGGGCCCGCACCTCCACCGCCTCGACGCCGGCCGCCGCGAGGGCGGCCAGGTGGCGCGGAGCGAGGCGCGTGCCCTCCGGGACGAGCTCGTCGCCGCGGCGGACGTCGCTCCCGCGCTCGCGGACGTACTCCCCGGGCGTGCGGGAGCGGCGGATCTCGACCACCGCCCCGTCGAGGTCGTCGTCGCGGCCGAGGATCAGCTCCGTGTCCTCCACCGGGACGACGGCGTCGGCGCCCGCGGGGATCGGCGCCCCGGTCATGATGCGGAGGGCCGTCCCCGGGATCAGGGTCATCGGGCTGATGTGCCCTGCCGGGATGTCGCCGCTGACCTCCAGGGCGACGGGCACCGACGCGACGTCGGCCGCGCGCACGGCGTAGCCGTCCATCTGCGAGTTGCGGAACAGCGGGAGGTCGACCTCCGAGCGCAGCCGGACCGCGGTCACACGGCCGAGCGCCTCCCGCAGCGGCACGGTCTCGATGGCCGGTTCGTCGGTGAGGGGCTCGAGCATCCGCGCGATGATGCCGGCGTGGTCCTCGACGCTGCGCACAGTGCTCATGGCTTCAGTATCCCGCGAGCGGGCGCTGCGCGGTCAGTCCTCTGCACGGTCAGTACCGCGGGAGGGCCGGGTCGACATCGCGCGCCCACGCGTCGATCCCGCCCGCAAGGACGAGGCCCGGCGCGCCCGCGTCGGCGAGCAGCCGCCGCGCGGTCTCGGCGCGGATGCCGTGGTGGCACACGATCACGAGCGGCTCGTCCGGGAGGCGCGCGGCCACCCCGGCGGCGTCGCGCTCGACGACGCCGAGCGGCACCAGCAGCGAGCCGGGCAGCTCGACGATGTCGGCCTCCCACGGCTCGCGCACGTCCAGCAGCGTGTGCGGCTCGCCGGCGAGCAGGCGCGCGTGCAGCTCGGCCGGCGACATGGTGTCGGCGACCCCGCAGAACAGGTCGTAGTCGATGAGGCCGGTCACCGGCGCCGCCTCCGGGTCGCGCTGGTAGGCCAGCTCGCGGAACGTGCCGCGCATCCCGTCGTGCACGACCACGCGGCCGAGCAGCGGCTCGCCGGTGCCCGTGACGAGCTTCAGCGCCTCGCTCACCATCAGCCCGCCCACGACGCCGCACACCGACGGCAGCGCGCCGGCCTCCGCGCAGCTCGCGACGCTGCCCGGCGCCGGGGGCACCGGGAACAGGTCGCGGTAGGTCGGGCCGTGCGCCGCCCAGCTGAGGCCGGCCTGGCCGCCCGTCTGGTGCACCGCGCCCCACACCACGGGGATGCCGGTGAGCGTCGCCGCGTCGTCGACCAGGTAGCGGGTGGGGAAGTTGTCGCTGCCGTCGAGCACGAGGTCGTACCCGGCCAGGATCTCCCGCGCGTTCCCGGAGTCCAGCCGCCCGGCGATCGGCCGGACGTCGATCGTGTCGTCGAGCGCCCGCACGGTCTCCGCCGCCGACTCCGCCTTCGCGCGCCCGACATCCGCCGGGGTGTGGATGGTCTGCCGGGGCAGGTTGCTCGGCTCGACCCGGTCGTCGTCGACGATGCCGATGGTTCCGAATCCCGCCGACGCGAGCAGCGGCAGCACCGCGGAGCCGAGGCCGCCGGCGCCGACGACGAGCACCCGCGCCGCGCGCAGGCGGCGCTGGGCCACCGGGCCGAAGCCGGGCAGCTGCGTGGTGCGCGCGTAGCGTGCGGCGCGCTCCGGCGTGAGCTCGGGGCCGGGGGCGACCAGGGGCGGGAGGGCCATATCCTCAGCCAACCACACCCGTGCCCGCGCTCACACCACGGTGACGCGGACGCTGTGCAGGCCGGTCGCGCCGTCCGGCACCACATCGCGCACGGCCGAGGTCTGCACCAGGCCCTCGGCGTCGGTCGCGCGCACGGTCAGGGTGTGCGCACCGGGCGTCGCCTCCCACGCGAACCGCCACTGCCGCCAGGTGTCGGCCGAGATCGCGTCGGCGAGCGTCGCCTCCTGCCACGGCCCGTCGTCGACGCGCACGTGCACCGCGCTCACGCCGACGTGCTGCGACCAGGCGACGCCGGCGACCGCGACCGTGCCCGCCTTCACCTGCCGCCCTGAGGCCGGGACGTCGATCCGGGACGACAGCTTCACCGGGCCGCGCTCCGACCAGCCGCGGTCGGTCCAGTACGCCGTGTGCCGGTCGAACCGCGTGACCTCCAGCGAGACGACCCACTTGGTGGCCGAGACGTAGCCATACAGGCCGGGGACGACCATCCGCACCGGGTAGCCGTGCTCCAGCGGCAGCGGCTGGCCGTTCATGCCGACCGCGAGGATGGCGTTGCGGTCGTCGGTGAGCGCCGGAAGCGGTGTGGACGCGGTCCAGCCGTCCTGGCTGGTCGACAGCACCATGTCGGCGTCGGAAGAGGGCTTCGCCCGCGCGAGCAGGTGGCGGATGGGGTAGCCCAGCCAGGTGGCGTTGCCGATCAGGTCGCCGCCCACCTCGTTGGACACGCACGTGAGGGTCGTCGTCGACTCCTCCAGCGGCAGCGCGAGCAGCTCGGCGAAGGTCAGCTCCACCTCCTTATCGACCATCCCGTGGATGCGCAGGCGCCAGTCCTGCGGCTCGATGCCCGGGATCTGCAGCGCGGTGTCGATGCGGTAGAAGTCGGCGTTGGGCGTCAGCAGCGGCGAGAGCCCGGGGATGTCGAACGACGCCCCAGGCGGGATCGGCGGGGCCGTGCGCGCGGGGGAGGGGAGGCGGACCGCCTCGCGGGCGGCCGACGCGGTGCGGAAGCCCGCGGCCGCCGCCTGGCCGATGGCGAGCGCCACCACGCCGGCTCCGGCGGTCGCGGCCGTCGTGCCGACGAAACGCCGCCGGCTGACGCGCCCCCGGGGCGCGACGCGGGACGGCTGCGTGTCGCGCAGCATCCCGATCAGCCAGCCGAGCAGCAGGATGCCCGCCACGGCGGCGATCGCCGAGGGGAGCGCATCGACGACCCCGTTGCCGGCGCGCGTGACCGCGGCGACGACGCCCACGGCCCCGCCGAGGCCGATGAGGACGCGGCCGAGCGGCGGCCGCACCCGCTCCAGCCAGCCGGCGAGCGCCGCCCCCGCCACGACCACCACCGCGAGGGCGGAGATCAGGAACGCCTTGTCGCCGGTGCCGAACAGGCCGATCACGGCCTCCTTCAGCCACGCGGGCGCGAGGTCGATGAGCAGCGCGCCGACGGTCAGCACGGGGCTGCCGTTCTGCACGGCGAAGGCGCTCACGAGCTCCGCGAGCCCCACGCCCGCGACCACGCTCGCGACGCCGGCCGCCGCGGGCCGCCAGAAGTCAGCCATGCGCACAACCTATGGCCGCCGGCTGAGCGCACGCCCAATCCGGTCAGTCCTGCGGCCGCGGTGTGACAGGCTGGGACGATCATGTCCGACGCCGCCCCTCCCACCGTCCGCCGCCTCCGCGTCGAGGACATCCCCGGATGGGCAGGTCCCGGCTCCGTCAGCGAGGACGCGGTCTACGACACGTTCGTGGCGTGGGCGGAGGCGGGCGGCATCCGGCTCTACCCGGCCCAGGACGAGTCCGCGATCGAGGTGGTCGGCGGCGCGAACCTCATCCTGAGCACACCCACCGGCACCGGAAAGTCGCTCGTGGCGGTCGGCGCGCACTTCGCCGCGCTCGCCCGCGGGGAGCGCACCTACTACACCGCGCCGATCAAGGCCCTGGTGTCGGAGAAGTTCTTCGCCCTCGTCGACATCTTCGGGCCGGAGAACGTCGGCATGACCACCGGCGACTCCGCGGTCAACGCCGACGCCCCGATCGTGTGCGCGACCGCGGAGATCCTCGCCAACCTGGCGCTGCGGCACGGCGAGGAGACGCCGGTCGGGCAGGCCAATCTCGGACAAGTAGTGATGGACGAGTTCCACTTCTACTCCGACCCCGACCGCGGCTGGGCGTGGCAGGTTCCGCTGCTCACCCTCCCGCACACGCAGTTCGTGCTCATGTCGGCCACGCTGGGCGATGTCACCGCGCTCGCCGCGGACCTGGAGCGCCGCACCGGCCGTCCCACCGCGACGGTCACCGGGGTCGAGCGGCCCGTGCCGCTGCACTACTACTACGAGGTCACGCCGGTCCACGAGACCATCGAGGACCTGCTGAGCACCGGCCAGGCGCCGATCTACATCGTCCACTTCTCGCAGCTCGCGGCGCTGGAGCGGGCGCAGTCGCTCTCCAGCGCCAAGATCGCGAGCCGGGAGCAGCGCGAGGCGATCGCGGAGCTCATCGGCGGCTTCCGCTTCACCACCGGCTTCGGCAAGACCCTCTCGCGCCTGCTCCGGCAGGGCATCGGAGTGCACCACGCCGGGATGCTGCCCAAGTACCGGAGGCTGGTCGAGCAGCTGGCGCAGCGCGGGATGCTGCGGGTCATCTGCGGGACCGACACCCTGGGCGTCGGCATCAACGTCCCGATCCGCACGGTGCTCCTCACCGCCCTCACCAAGTTCGACGGCACGCGGATGCGGCAGCTGAACGCGCGCGAGTTCCACCAGATCGCGGGGCGCGCCGGCCGCGCGGGCTACGACACCGCCGGGACGGTCGTCGCGCAGGCGCCCGAGCACGAGTCCGAGAACCTCAAGGCGCTGGAGAAGGCCGGAGACGACCCCAAGAAGCGCCGCAAGATCGTGCGAAAGAAGGCGCCGGAGGGGTTCGTCTCGTGGGGCGAGCCGTCGTTCCGCAAGCTGATCGAGGCCGAGCCAGAGACGCTGACCTCGTCGATGCAGATCACCAGCGCCATGCTCATCAACGTGATCGGGCGCGGCGGCGACGTGTTCGGGCACGTCCGTGCGCTCGTCTTCGACAACCACGAGCCGTGGAAGCGGCAGCTCGCCCTCGCCCGCCGTGCGATCGAGCTGTACCGGTCGCTCCTGACGGCGGGAGTGGTGGAGGCCGTCCGCACGGGCGACGGGGTGGAGATCCGGCTCACGGTCGACCTGCAGCCCAACTTCGCGCTCAACCAGCCGCTCTCGCCGTTCGCCCTCGCCGCCTTCGAGCTGTTCGACGCCGAGTCGCCCGTCTACGCGCTCGACATCGTCTCGGTGGTCGAGGCCACGCTCGACGACCCGCGTCCCGTGCTCTCCGCCCAGCAGTTCCAGGCCCGCGGAGAGGCCGTCGCGGCGATGAAAGCCGACGGCATCGAGTACGAGGAGCGGATGGAGGCGCTGGAGGAGGTCACACACCCCAAGCCGCACGACGTGCTGCTGCACGAGGCGTTCGCCACCTACGCGTCGAGCCAGCCGTGGGTCGCCGACTTCGAGCTGCGCCCCAAGTCGGTGGTGCGCGACCTGTACGAGCGGGCGATGACCTTCGGCGAGTTCATCGCGTTCTACAAGCTGGCACGGTCGGAGGGCGTTGTGCTGCGCTACCTCTCCGACGCCTACCGCGCGCTCGGCCAGACGGTTCCGCTCGAAGCCCGCACGGAAGACCTGCGCGACATCATCGAATGGCTCGGCGAGCTCGTTCGCCAGGTCGACTCCAGCCTGCTCGACGAGTGGGAGGAGCTCGTCCACCCGGACGCCGCCCGGCACGCCGCCGAGAACGAGGAGCTCGCCCCGCCCGCGCCGCGCAACGTCACCACCAACCGGCGCGCGTTCTTCGTGCTCGTGCGCAACGAGCTGTTCCGGCGCGTGCAGCTGGCCGCCCTCGACCGGGTGCACGAGCTGGGGGTGCTGGAGGCGGAGGCCGCCGCGGTCGCCGGAGGGGCGGCTCCCTTCACCGAGGCGCAGTGGGACCAGGCGCTCGACGCGTACTACGCCGAGCACGACGAGATCCTCACCGACGCCTCCGCCCGCTCCGCGGCGATGATCCTCGTCGACGAGAAGCCCGACGGCCGGGACGGCGTCTGGGAGGTGCGACAGATCATCGCCGACCCCGCGGGCGATCACGACTGGACGATCGCCGCCGACGTGCTGCTGGAGGATTCCGCCCGCGAAGGCGTCGCGGTGATCCGGGTCACGTCCGTCGCGCGTCGCTGAGCTCCCGGGCGACCGGACGGGCCGGGGCGTCCACCCCGTCGGCGTTCCGCCACTTCTCGACGCACTGCACGATCCAGAACACCAGGAGCAGAATCAGGGCGGCCGTCTCGCTGAGGAGCACGACCGGCAGCTCGATCGTCATCGACTCCGGGATGAGCGCGGCGAAGACGATCAGGACGACGACCAGTCCGACGGCGATGGCCGTGTACGCGACGCGGAACCGCATCCCGGGCCGGGCGCCGCGGCGCGGGAACGCGGCGAGCACGGCAGCGGCGGCGAAGAAGCCGAAGAACGCGAACGCCGCGACGTAGTGCGCCCACATCAGGAAGAGTGCGGGCATCGCGAACCACGTGTACGCCACCGCGACCAGCAGGGCCACGGCGAACAGGAGCGAGAGCCAGACGGTGCGGAGGCGCACCTGCCGCGCCGCGACGAGCAGCACGCTCGCGGCGATCCCGAGCCCGTGCAGGACGAGGTACACAACCACACCGACGGCCACATCGTCCGTGTACGCCGCCGGGAAGCAGCTGCGCGGGCAGGTGACCTCCACGCCGGGCACCGTCCCCGGTGCGACCGTGGTCGGCACGAGCGCGATCAGCGGCGCGAAGAGGGCGGCGGCATCGAGCAGGACGCGCTCCACCCCGTTGCCGGCGAGCGCCACCAGGGCGAGCGAGATCGTGATCAGCGTTCCCACGAAGATGCTGCGTGCGGGGGTGTAGAAGTAGTCGCTGATGGAGGGCAGCCAGCCGACGAAAGTCGCAGCGGCCACCACCGCGACGAACAGCGCGACCACCGTTCCGGCGACCGCGAGGCGCAGATAGCGGTAGGTGCGTTCGGCCGACGACGCCGTCATCACAGAAGACATATCAGACATCGTATCGACATTCCTCGTCGGTGTCGGTGATGTCGGTTCGCGCCGCCGAGGGGCCGGTTTGACCCGGGGCAGGCGCCGTGTGAGTATCGTCACGGTGTCCGAAAGCGCCAGGTCCCTTGCATGAACTCCCGATGAAGCTTTAGGTCGGGAGGGACGCATCCGACGACACGAGAAAGAGACTGGTGGACCTCACCCTTATCGTCGTGCTGGTCATTCTGCTGGCGCTCTTCTTCGACTTCACGAACGGCTTCCACGACACCGCCAACGCGATGGCGACGCCGATCGCGACCGGCGCCATGCGCCCGAAAGTGGCGGTGGCGCTGGCCGCCGTGCTCAACCTGATCGGCGCGTTCCTCTCCACCGAGGTGGCCAAGACGATCTCCGGCGGCATCATCAAAGAGGGCGACGGCGGTGTGCAGATCACGCCGGTCCTCATCTTCGCCGGCCTGGTCGGCGCGATCGTCTGGAACATGGTCACCTGGCTGTTCGGCCTGCCCTCGTCCTCCAGCCACGCCCTGTTCGGCGGCCTGATCGGCGCCGCAATCGTCGGCGCGGGGCTGCAATCCGTCGACTTCGTCGTCGTCCTGGACAAGGTGGTGCTGCCCGCGCTGATCGCGCCGTTCACCGCCGGCGTCGTCGCGTGGAGCGCCACCAAGCTGGCCTACTGGATCACCCGGCGCTACGACGGGCGGCCGGACGGCCGCGGCGGCTTCCGTTACGGCCAGATCTTCTCCTCCTCGCTCGTCGCCCTATCGCACGGCACCAACGACGCGCAGAAGACCATGGGCGTCATCACCCTCACGCTGATCTCCGCCGGACTCCAGCCGCTCGGCTCCGGACCGGAGATCTGGGTCGTCATCGCCTGCGCGCTCGCCATCGCCCTCGGCACCTACTCGGGAGGCTGGCGCATCATCCGCACGCTCGGGCGCGGCCTCACCGAGGTGAAGCCCGCGCAGGGCTTCGCGGCGGAGACGAGCACGGCGGCGACCATCCTCGCCTCCAGCCACCTCGGCTTCGCCCTCTCGACCACCCAGGTCGCCTCCGGCTCGGTGATCGGCTCCGGGCTGGGCCGCCGCGGGTCGTCGGTGCGGTGGGGCACCGCGGGCCGCATCGCCATCGGCTGGCTGCTGACGCTGCCGTCCGCCGCGGTCGTCGGCGCCGTCGCGGCGCTGCTCGCCGACCTCGGGCCGGCCGGAGTGCTCGTCGACGTGGTCGTCGGCACCGCGGTGGTCGTCTACATCTTCTGGCGCGCCCGGCGCAACCGCGTGAGCAGCGAGAACGCGGTGAAGCCGGTGCCGCTGCAGGGCAAGAGCGAGGTCGCGCAGTCCGGCAAGGCGGTCAAGATCGAGAAGGTGAAGCCGCTCAAGCGCGAGCGGCCGAGGAGGTCCGCATGATCGACTGGGTGGCGTTCGTCCTCGTCTTCGCGGCCTCCCTGGTGGGCTCCTGCGTCGTGGTCGCCTTCTACGCGCTGGGCACGCGCCTGCTCGCCGTGGCCGGTCGCGCCCTCTTCGTGGAGCCGGTGGAGTTCACCGACGCGATCACCGTGCTGACCCCGGAGAAGGCGGCCAAGCTCCAGCGCAAGGCCGAGAAGGCGCAGCGCAAGAACCCGCTGACGCCGGCTCGCAAGCGCCTCGCGCTGACCGGCGCCTACGCCTGCTTCACCGCCTGCGGCCTGGCCGTCCTCTACGGCCTGTACCTGATCATCCCGTACTTCCACCACTAACCGACCGCCGAGGTGCTCGCAGATGCTGCCGTTCCGGCGGAATCAGAGCATCTGCGAGCACCTCAGCGGCAAGGGTCAGCAAGGTCAGTCGGTGCCGCGGAGGTGGGCGATCGAGTTCATGGCGTGGTAGACGACGATCGCGGCGATGGCGCCGAGGGCGATGCCGTTGAACGTCAGCTGGCCCAGGTTCAGCGTGAAGTCGCCGATGCCGATGATGAGCGCCGTGGCGGCGGTGAACTGGTTCTTGGGCTTGGCGAAGTCGACCTTGTTGTCCAGCCAGATCTTGACGCCGATGATGCCGATGAGGCCGTACAGCGCCGTGGTGACGCCGCCGAGCACCCCCGCCGGGATGGTGTTGATGACCGCGCCGACCTTGGGGGAGAGGCCGAGCAGGATGGCCACGATGCCGGCCACCCAGTATGCGGCCGTCGAGTAGACGCGCGTCGCGGCCATGACGCCGATGTTCTCGCCGTAGGTCGTCGTCCCCGAGCCGCCGAAGAAGCCCGCGACGGTGGTCGCCAGGCCGTCCGCGAAGAGCGCGCGGCCGGTCAGGCGGTTCACCGACGGGTCGGTGAGCTGGGCGACGCCGCGGATGTGGCCGACGTTCTCGGCGATCAGCACCAGGACGACCGGCAGGAACGCGGGCAGGATGCCCCAGGTCGACGCGGGGGAGGTGAACGGGTCGGCCGGGAGGGTGAACTGCGGGAGGCCGATCCACGCGGCCTTCTCGACGCCGCTGAAGTCGACCTGCCCGGCGAGAACGGCGAAGACGTAGCCGACGGCGACGCCGAGGAAGATGGAGAGCCGCCCCAGCATCCCCCGGAACAGCACGGTGCACAGGATGACGGCGGCCAGCGTCACGAGCGCGGTCACCGGCGCCTTGGCGAAGTTCGCGCCCGCGGCCGGCGCCAGGTTGAAGCCGATCAGGGCGACGATCGCGCCCGCGACGACCGGCGGCATGAGGCCGTCGATCCAGCGGGTGCCGGTGCCGAGCACGATGAGCCCGACGATGGCGAGCAGGATGCCGGTGATCAGGATGCCGAACAGCGCCGACGGCATCCCGTGCGCCTTCGTGGCGGCCACGATCGGGACGATGAACGCGAACGACGATCCCAGGTAGCTGGGCAGCCGGTTCCGGGTGATGACGAGGAACAGCAGCGTCCCGACCCCCGAGAACAGCAGGGTGGTCGCGGGCGGGAAGCCGGTCAGCAGCGGCACCAGGAACGTCGCGCCGAACATGGCGACCACGTGCTGGGCGCCGAGTCCGATCGTCCGCGGCCAGGTCAGTCGCTCGCCGGGCAGCACGATCTCGTGCGCTCCGACCTTCTTGCCGTCGCCGTGCAGCGTCCAGGGCAGTGCCATGCGTGTCCTTCAGGGGTCTCGAGTCGGAATAGGCTTGGTGCTGCGCATTCGCGCACTACTCGACGAACCTGAATCCTCGCCGGGCACCGCCCACCGATCCTACGGGAGTCCACCATTTCCGCTTCGACCAGCGCGCCCACCACGGCCAAGGGGCGCCTCGACCGCTTCTTCGAGATCAGCGCCCGCGGCACCACCTGGGGCACCGAGGTGCGCGGTGGCGTCCTGACCTTCGTCACCATGGCGTACATCGTCATCCTGAACCCGCTCATCCTGGGCGGGACGAAGGATGTCGTCGGCCACACCCTGGGCACCACGCAGGTGGCCGCCGTGACCGCCCTCAGCGCCGGCGTGATGACCCTGCTGTTCGGCCTGATCGCGCGCCTGCCGTTCGCCTTCGCCGCCGGCCTCGGCATCAACTCCTTCCTCGCCGTCAACGTGGTCAAGATCCTCACCTGGCAGGAGGCGATGGGACTCGTCGTCATCAACGGCATCATCATCGTGCTGCTGTCGGCGACGGGCCTGCGCAAGCTCATCTTCAACGCGGTGCCCGCGCCGCTGAAGACGGCGATCACCGTCGGCATCGGCCTCTTCATCGCGTTCATCGGCTTCGTCGACAGCGGGTTCGTGCGCACGACGACGCTCTCGTCTCCGCCCGTCCAGCTGGGCGAGGCCGGCTCCATCGCGACGCTGCCGACCATCACCTTCCTGATCGCGCTCATCATCATGGGTGTCCTGATGGCCCGCAAGGTCAAGGGCGCGCTGCTCATCGGCATCGTCGCGGCCACCGTCGTCGCGATCATCGCGGAGGCCATCTGGCACGTCGGCCCGTCGATGGGCAAGAACGCGTCCGGCTGGAACCTGACCGTCCCGCAGCTTCCCACCTCCCTCGTCTCGCTGCCCGACCTGAGCCTGGTCGGCCAGGTCGACCTGTTCGGAGCGTTCGGCCGCATCGGCGCGCTGGCCGCGATCATGCTGATCTTCACGCTCGTCTTCACCAACTTCTTCGACGCCATGGGCTCGATGACCGGCCTCGCGCGCAGCGCGGGCCTTGCGAACGAGGACGGCACGTTCCCGCGGCTGCAGTCGTCGCTGATCGTGGAGGGTGTCGGCGCGATCGTCGGAGGCGGCGTCTCCGCCTCGTCCAACACCGTGTTCGTGGAGTCGGCCTCGGGCATCGGCGAGGGCGCGAAGACCGGCTTCGCGAGCGTCGTCACCGGCGTGCTGTTCCTGCTGGCCATGTTCTTCACGCCGCTGACCCAGGTCGTGCCGCTGGAGGTCGCGGCCGCGGCGCTGGTGGTCGTCGGTGCGCTGATGGTCGTGCAGATCCGGCACATCGACTTCAGCGAGTTCTCGGTGGTGCTTCCGGTGTTCCTGACGATCATCGTCATGCCGCTGACCTACTCGATCGCGAACGGCATCGGCGTCGGCTTCATCAGCTGGGTCCTCATCCGCTCGCTCGCCGGCAAGGCGCGGCAGATCAGCCCGCTGCTGTGGGTGGTGGCCGCCGGCTTCCTGATCTACTTCGCCCGCGGTCCCATCGAGGGCCTCCTCGGGCAGGTCTAGCCCGCGGCGATTCGTGCCGAATGTGCGCTTTGCCCGCCGCGAAGCGCACATTCGGCACGAATCGGGAGGGTGACCTCAGGGTCGAATCGGGGGTTACCCCGATACCGGGGCGCGGTGCCGGGCGCTTGACTTGAGTCATGACCACCACCACTCCGTACCAGACCGCGGCACCCGTCCGGACCCTCAGCGTGACCAGCTTCGTGCTCGGGCTCTCGTCGATCGTGTTCGGCTGGACGCTCGTGGCGCCGGTCGCGGGGCTCGTCCTCGGCATCCTGGCCCTCAGCCGCGAGCCGCTCGGCCGGACCTTCGCGATCTGGGGCATCGTGCTCAACGCGGTGATGCTGACCGGCGCCGCCATCGGCATCCTGTTCGCCCTCGTCGGGCTGGGGCTGGGGTTCGCCGCCCTCCCGTTCGCCTGGCTCTGACGCGGGACCGCAGTCGGGGTGCGGGAGAATGGGGGGATGGAACCATCCCCCCTCGTCCGCCCGCGCAGCTTCGTCGTCCGCGGGCGCAAGACCGAAGCCCAGCAGCGGGCGATCGACGAGCTGTGGCCGCGTTTCGGCCTCGAGTTCGACGGTTCGCCGCTCGACCTGGACACCGCCTTCGGCCGCACCGCCTCGCGCGTCGTCGAGATCGGCTTCGGCAACGGCGAGAACCTGCTGACGCTCGCCGAGCGTCACCCCGACCGCGACTTCCTCGGCATCGAGGTGCACGGCGCGGGCATCGGCCGCGTGCTCGCCGCGATGCGCGACCGCGGCATCGGCAACATCCGCATCGTCCGGCACGACGCCGTCGAGGTCTTCGAACGGGGGCTGGCGCCGCGGTCGGTGGACGAGATCCTGATCTTCTTCCCCGACCCGTGGCCGAAGGCCCGCCACCACCGGCGCCGGCTCGTGCAGCCCGAGTTCGCCGGGCTGCTCGCGCGAGCGCTGTCGGCGGACGGCGTGCTCCGGCTCGCGACCGACTGGGAGCCCTACGCCGAGCACATGATCGAGGTGCTGGATGCGGAGCCCGCGCTCGTCAACCAGGCCGGCGCCGCGCGCTTCGTGCCGCGCCCGGACGACCGCCCTGTCACCAAGTTCGAGCGCCGCGGCGAGCGGCTCGGCCACGCCATCTTCGACCTCGAGTACCGCCCCGCAGCCATCGACTCCTGAGTTCTTCGACCGGAAACGCCCCGAACGGTCGAAAAACTCAGGAGCTGACGGTGTGGGGGCTGCGTAGGGGGTGTCCTTAGGATGGGCGCATGACGCATGCGCGCACGGTCGACGAGGTCCGGTCCGCCTTCGACGCGGGGGTCACCAAGCCCCTGGCCTGGCGCCTCTCCCAGCTGCGGGCGCTGCGGCGGATGCTGACCGAGCGCTCCAGCGAGTTCGAGGATGCACTGCTCACCGACCTGGCGAAGAACCCGACCGAGTCGCAGATCGCCGAGCTCGGCTTCGTCGTCGGTGAGATCGACCACACCCTGAAGCGCCTCCGCCGGTGGCTGCGCCCGAAGCGCGTCGCGGTGCCCGGCGCGCTGATGCCGGCCCGCGCCTCCACCATCCTGGAGCCGGTCGGCGTGGTGCTCGTCATCGCGCCGTGGAACTATCCGGTGCAACTGCTCCTCGCCCCGCTCGTCGGCGCCCTCGCCGCGGGCAACGGCGTCGTCCTGAAGCCGAGCGAGCTGGCGCCGGCGACCTCCGCCGCGATGGCGCGCCTCCTCCCGCAGTACCTCGACCCGCGCGCCGTGCTGGTGGTCGAGGGCGGGGTGGAGGAGACCACGCAGCTTCTCGCGCAGCGCTTCGACCACATCTTCTACACGGGCAACGGACGCGTCGGCCGGATCGTCGCCGCGGCCGCGGTCGAGCACCTCACACCGGTGACGCTGGAGCTCGGCGGCAAGTCGCCCGTGTACGTCGACGACACGGTCGACATCGCCGCGGCGGCCCGCCGGATCGCGTGGGGCAAGTTCATGAACGCCGGCCAGACCTGCGTCGCCCCCGACTACGTGCTCGCGGTGCGGTCCGTCGTCCCGCGGCTCACGGACGCCCTGCGCGCGGCCGTGCGCGAGCTGTACGGGGACGACCCGGCGCAGAGCCCCGACTACGGGCGCATCGTGAACGACCGCCAGTTCGACCGGCTGACCGGGATGCTCGGTGCGGGGACGACCGCGGTCGGCGGCGAGCACGACGCGGCGAGCCGGTACCTCGCCCCGACGGTCCTCACCGACCTGCCGCCGGATGCCCCCGCCATGACGGAGGAGATCTTCGGCCCGATCCTCCCCATCCTCCCCGTCGACGGGCTCGACGACGCCATCCGGTTCATCCGCGCGGGCGACAAGCCGCTCGCGCTGTACGTGTTCACCTCCAGCGCCACCGTGCGGCGCCGCATCCTCACCGAGACCAGCTCGGGCGCCGTCGGCTTCGGCGTGCCCGCGGCCCACCTCGCCGTCGCCGGCCTGCCGTTCGGCGGGGTGGGCGAGAGCGGCGCCGGGGCGTACCACGGCGAGCGTTCGCTGCGGACCTTCAGCCACGAGAAGGCCGTGCTGAGCAAGCCGCTCGCGCCGGACACCCTGCAGCTGATCTACCCGCCGTACACCGAGGGCAAGGACCGCTTCGCGCGCGGCCTGCTGCGCAAGCTCGGCTGATCGACACGGTGTCGAAGGGTGTCCGGGATGCCGGACAGCACGTCCATCCCGGCCGGCCGGCCCGGGGGTAGGCTCGGCACTGCCGGAGGCCACGAACGTCCGGCGCACAACGCATGCCAACGCACAACGAGAGGCAACGGTGCCAACCGTGAACCCGACAGCAACCATGGACGAGCCGAAGACCGCACCCATCACCGTGATCGACTCCTCTGAGAACGTCTCCGACGTCCCGACCCCCAGCGCGGAGGGACGTCCGACCCGGGTCGAGACCGACTCCCTCGGCAGCCGCGAGATCCCGGCGGACGCCTACTGGGGCGTCCACACCTCGCGGGCGCTCGAGAACTTCCCGATCGCCAAGCGGCCGATCTCCGTCTACCCCGACCTCATCGTCGCCCTCGCCAGCGTCAAGCAGGCGGCGGCGCGCGCGAACCTGGAGATCGGCGTCCTGGAGCCGCACAAGGCCGAGCTCATCGACCGGGCCTGCCAGCTGATCATCGACGGACGCTTCCACGACCAGTTCGTGGTCGGCGTGATGCAGGGCGGCGCCGGCACGTCGACCAACATGAACGCGAACGAGGTCATCGCCAACATCGCGCTCGAGCTCGACGGCCACGAGAAGGGCGACTACGCCCACCTGCACCCGCTCGACGACGTCAACCGCAGCCAGAGCACGAACGACACGTACCCCACCGCCATCAAGATCGGACTCACCTTCGCCTTGGGGCACCTGCTCGACGAGCTGGCGCTGCTGCGCGACTCGTTCGCGCACAAGGCCGACGAGTTCCGCAACATCCTGAAGGTCGGCCGCACGCAGCTGCAGGATGCGGTCCCCATGACGCTCGGCCAGGAGTTCCACGGCTTCGCCACCACCCTCACCGAGGACCACGCCCGGCTCACCGAGACCAAGTGGCTGCTCGCCGAGATCAACCTCGGCGCCACCGCCATCGGCACCGGGATCACCGCGGACCCCGGCTACGCCGCGGCCGCCGTGCGCCACCTGAACGCGATCACCGGCCTCAACCTGGAGACGGCGCCCGACCTGATCGAGTCGACCAGCGACGCGGGCGCGTTCATGTCGTTCTCCGGTTCGCTGAAGCGCAGCGCCATCAAGCTGTCGAAGATCTGCAACGACCTGCGCCTGCTCTCCTCCGGCCCGCAGGCGGGTCTCGGCGAGATCAACCTCCCGGCCCGCCAGGCCGGATCGAGCATCATGCCGGGCAAGGTCAACCCGGTCATCCCGGAGGTCGTCAACCAGGTGGCGTTCTCCGTGGCGGGGGCGGATGTCACGGTCACCATGGCGGCGGAGGGCGGCCAGCTGCAGCTCAACGCCTTCGAGCCGGTCATCGCGCACTCGCTGCTGCAGAGCATCACGTGGATGGCGCAGGCGTTCCGCACCCTGCGCATCAACTGCGTCGACGGCATCACCGCCAACGAGGAGCGCCTCGGCGCGATGGTCGGGTCGTCGGTCGGCGTGATCACGGCGCTGACCCCGCACATCGGCTACGCGGCGGCCGCGGCGCTCGCCAAGTCGGCTCTCCTCACCGGTCACAACGTCGCCGACCTGGTCGTCGAGGCCAAGCTGATGAGCCGCGAGGAGGTCACCCGCCTGCTGTCGCCCGCGCGCCTCAGCGGGCTCGAGGTCATCACCACGGCGATCCCGGTCGTCGAGGCCCAGGCGATCGCGGAGGCACAGGACGAGCGCAAGTGACGCCTGGCCGCGTCACTGTCGGGGGGTCACCCTCGTCTACCCCAACGAGAGGGTGAACACCTGGTTCCGCCGACCCCACGAGGCGCGGGTGCTCCCCGGCGGGGAGGCGGGGCATGGCTCGACACGCGGCACTGGTGGCGAGGTTCCTCGGAGCGATGGAGCGGGTGCCGGGCATCGACGTGCTCGACGCGCCGGGGCTGGTCCTGCGGGTGCGCGCGGCGGAGGGCCGGTTCGTCCGCGTGCAGGTCGACGAGGAGGCTCTCGTCGCGACGGTGCGGCGGGTCGCGGCGGACGAGGCGTACCGCGGGCTCGCGGGTTCGGATGCCGCCACGCGGGCGTACACGCTGTTCCTGCTGGAGTTGCAGGGTGCGCTGTCGCAGCAGGCCGACCCGCCCATCCGGCTGCTGCGGTACACCGAGCGGGGGATGGTCGCCGGTCAGGAGCGTATGGGGATGCTCCCGGCGTAGCGGTAGCCCGCGCGTGCCGGCCACCCGGAGGTGTCGCTCAGCAGGAACACATCGATCAGCGGGTTCCCTGCCGCGTCGACCGCGGCGACGCGGACGTGCGGAGGGGGCTCGTCGCGGGCGGTGCGGGGGAGCATCACCGTCTTCACGGTCCCGTCGTGGAGCAGCTCTGCGAGGAATTCTGCCGCGTCGTCCATGCCCGCAGGTTAGGGCTGCCGGACGGGCGGCGACAGGCAGCCGTGCGGGCTCCGCGAAGTAGTGGACATTGGTGTCTAGGCTTACCGGCTGGTGCGTTGCAAGAGTAGGCCCAGGCATTCATAGAGGTCGTCGTGCCTGACATGACGGCAAGGGTGCCG
>Ga0209563_100270_pt1 | contig 22251 bp, 22 predicted proteins | sample AraplaCvi_mMF_r2_FD_184271 | JGI IMG/M metagenome (GOLD analysis project Ga0209563, IMG submission 184271) | Arabidopsis root microbial communities from North Carolina, USA - plate scrape CL_Cvi_mMF_r2 (SPAdes) (version 2) | ecosystem: Host-associated > Plants > Roots > Endosphere | place: USA... | reverse complement strand
CTCAAGCAGGCCCTGCAGGACACCGGCATCATCGTCCCGATGGTGACCACCAACCTGTTCTCGGCGCCCGTGTTCAAGGACGGCGGCTTCACCTCCAACGACCGCGCCGTGCGCCGCTTCGCTCTGCGCAAGGTGCTCCGCAACATCGACCTCGCCGCCGAGCTCGGCGCCAAGACGTTCGTGATGTGGGGCGGCCGCGAGGGCGCAGAGTACGACGCCGCCAAGGACATCCGCTCGGCCCTGGAGCGTTACCGCGAGGCCGTCAACCTGCTCGGCGACTACGTCACCGACAAGGGCTACGACATCCGCTTCGCCATCGAGCCGAAGCCCAACGAGCCCCGCGGCGACATCCTCCTGCCGACCGTCGGTCACGCGCTCGCGTTCATCAACTCGCTGGAGCGCCCGGAGCTCGTCGGCCTCAACCCCGAGGTCGGCCACGAGCAGATGGCGGGCCTCAACTTCGCCGCCGGCATCGCCCAGGCGCTGTACCACGGCAAGCTGTACCACATCGACCTCAACGGGCAGCGCGGCATCAAGTACGACCAGGACCTCGTCTTCGGCCACGGCGACCTGCAGAACGCGTTCGCGCTCGTCGACCTGCTCGAGAACGGCGGCCCCGACGGCGGCCCGGCCTACGACGGCCCGCGCCACTTCGACTACAAGCCCTCCCGCACCGAGGACATCACCGGCGTGTGGGACTCGGCCGCGGCGAACATGCGCACCTACCTGCTGCTCAAGGAGCGGGCGCAGGCGTTCCGCGCCGACCCCGAAGTGCAGGAGCAGCTGGAGGCGTCCCGCGTCACCGAGCTGGCGCGTCCCACGCTCGGCGAGGGCGAGAGCTACGACGACCTCCTGGCCGACCGCAGCGCCTTCGAGGACTTCGACCCCAGCGCCTACTTCGGCGCGAAGGGCTTCGGCTTCGTCCGCCTGCAGCAGCTGGCCCTCGAGCACCTGCTCAACGCCCGCTGACCCCCTCCCCCATTTCCGTGAGGTGCTCGCAGTTGCTCCGCCGGCCCGCGTGTCGGCAGCATCTGCGAGCACCTCACGTCGTTGAAAGGACGTGCGTGTGACGGTGGTTGCGGGGGTCGACTCGTCGACCCAGAGTTGCAAGGTTGTCGTGCGGGATGTTGAGAGCGGTCGGCTGGTGCGCTCGGGGCGCGCGGCGCACCCGGACGGGACCGAGGTCGACCCCGGCGCCTGGTGGTCGGCGCTCCGGGAGGCGCTCGCGGAGGCGGGCGGACTCGACGGCGTCGATGCGATCTCCATCGCCGGGCAGCAGCACGGGATGGTCGTGCTGGATGCGGAGGGCCGCGTCATCCGCGACGCCCTGCTGTGGAACGACACCCGCTCGGCGCAGGCCGCCCGCGACCTGATCGCGGAGGTCGGCGCCGAGGAGTACGCGGCGCGGGTGGGCGTCGTCCCCGTCGCCTCCTTCACCGCGACGAAGCTGCGCTGGCTGCGGGATGCGGAGCCGGAGAACGCCGCGCGCGTCGCCGCCGTCGCGCTCCCGCACGACTGGCTGACGTGGCGCCTGCGCGGCTACGGGCCGGCCGACGAGAGCGAGCTCGGACCCGACCTGGAGGCGCTGACCACCGACCGCTCGGACGCCAGCGGCACCGCGTACTGGGGTGCCGGCACCGGCGCGTACGACCTCGACCTGTTCGAGCGCGCGTTCGGCCGGCCCGGCCGGGAGGCAGGCAGCGGCTCGGCCGCCGCGGACGCCGACGCCGTCGTGCTGCCGCGCGTGCTCGGCCCCGCCGAGGCGGCCGGGCGCACGCCGTCCGGCGTGCTGGTCGGCCCCGGCGCGGGCGACAATGCGGGCGCCGCCCTCGGCCTGGGCGCGGCGGAGGGCGACGTGGTCGTCTCGATCGGCACGTCCGGCACGGTGTTCGCGGTGACCGACGGACCGGTCGCCGACGCGTCCGGGACGGTCGCCGGCTTCGCCGACGCGTCCGGGCTAGCGCTGCCGCTCATCGCGACGCTCAACGCGGCACGCGTGCTCGGCTCCATCGCCGGGCTGCTCTCGGTCGACCACGACGGTCTCGCCGAGCTGGCGCTGGCGGCCGAGCCCGGGTCCGGCGGGGTGGTGCTCGTCCCGTACTTCGAGGGAGAGCGGACGCCGAACCTCCCGGACGCGAAGGCCAGCATCCACGGGCTGACGCTCGCGTCGACGACGCCGGTCAACCTGGCGCGCGCCGCGATCGAGGGGATGCTGTGCGGACTCGCCGACGGCCTCGACGCCGTGCGATCGGTCGGGGTGCGCGAGCGGCGCATCCTGCTCATCGGCGGTGCCGCGCAGAACCCGGCCGTCGCGCAGGTCGCCTCGCAGGTCTTCGACGCGCCCGTCGAGGTTCCCGCACCGGGCGAGTACGTCGCCGACGGCGCCGCCGCGCAGGCCGCCTGGACCCTCACGGGCTCCCGCCCCGCCTGGCCCGTCGAGACGCTGCAGGCCCTCCCCTCCGACCCCCGCCCCGCCATCCGCGCCCAGTACGCCGCCGCCCGCCCCTGACCAACGCCAAGAGCTCCTGAGTTCTTCGACCGCCGTACGGCGTGTCACTCGAAGAACTCAGGAGCTCTTGGCTTGGGGGCCGGGTTAGAGGAGGGCGGCGGCGGCTTGGGCGGCGAGGGCGGCGGGAGGGGCGGCGATGTCGAGGGTGACGTGGCGCTCGTCGGAGGTGAGGGGCTCCAGGATGGCGAGCTGGCTCTGCAGCATGCCGGCCTTCATGAAGTGGTGCTCGCGCGAGGCGAGACGCTCCGCCAGCAGCTCGGGGCTCCCCGTCAGGTGCACGAAGGTGACCTCGTCCCGCCGGAGCACGTCGCGGTAGCGGCGCGCCAGCGCGGAGCAGGCGACCACCACCGACCGGCCGGCGTCGAGCCGCTCGTCCATCCACGCGGCGATGGCGGCCAGCCAGGGCGCGCGGTCCTCGTCGGTGAGCGGGATGCCCGCGCCCATCCGTTCGACGTTCGCCAGGGGGTGCAGGGCGTCGCCCTCCAGGAGGTCCCAGCCCAGCCGCTCGGCGAGCAGCGCCGCCACCGTCGACTTGCCGCACCCCGCGACGCCCATCACGACGACCGCGCGCCCGCGGGTCATCCGAGACCGCCGACGAACAGGCTCAGGATGAGCACACCGGCCAGGCCGACGATCGAGATCAGGCACTCCAGCACCGTCCAGCTCTTGAGCGTCTGCGGGATGCTGAGGCCGAGGTACTCCTTCACGAGCCAGAACCCGGCGTCGTTGACGTGGGACAGGAAGACCGACCCCGCGCCGATCGCGAGCACCATGAGCGACACCATCGGGGTCGACAGGTGCTCCGTGAGCGGCAGCAGGATGCCCGCGGCGGTCACGGTCGCGACCGTCGCCGAGCCGGTGGCGACGCGGATGAGGGCCGCCACCGTCCAGGCGAGGAGCAGCACGACGATGCCGCTGGCTCCCGTCGCCCAGCCGGCGATGACCTGGCCGATGCCCGTGTCCACGAGCACCTGCTTGAAGCCACCGCCCGCGCCGACGATGAAGATGATGCCCGCGATGGGAGGAAGCGACGAGCTGAGGCTGGCCTGGATGGCCTTGCGGTCCATCCCGCCGCCGACGCCGAGCAGGAACAGCCCGGCGAGGACGGCGACGGTCAGCGCGATGACCGGCGTGCCGAGGAAGTCGAGCGCGACCTTCCACACCGGAGCGGCGTCCGGCGACACGATGTCGGCGACGGCCTTGCCGAGCATGAGGACGACCGGCAGCAGGATGCTGACCAGGGCCGCGCCGAACGACGGGCGGCGGCGCTTCTCGATCGACTCCTCGTCGGCCACGAACAGGTCGGGAACGCCGACCGGCACCCAGCGCGCGGCGATCTTGCTGAACAGCGGACCGGCGATGGCGATGGTGGGGATGGCGACCAGCACGCCGAAGGCGAGCGTCAGACCGAGGTTGGCACCGAGGGCGCCGATCGCGACCAGCGGGCCGGGGTGCGGCGGCACCAGGCCGTGCATGGCCGACAGGCCGGCGATGGTGGGCAGGGCGATCCGCATCAGCGGGAGGCCGGACCGCCGGGTCACCAGGATGATGACCGGCATGAGCAGCACGAGTCCGACCTCGAAGAACATCGGGAGGCCGATGATCGCACCGACGACGCCCATCGTCCAGGGCAGCAGCCGCGCGCTGGTGCGCGACACGAGCGTGTCGACGATGCGGTCGGCGCCGCCGGAGTCGGCGAGCAGCTTGCCGTACAGCGCGCCGAGGCCGATGAGCACGCCGACGCTGCCCATCGTGTTGCCGAAGCCGGTGATGAAGCTGGCGACCGCCGCATCCGCCGCCATGCCGCCCGCGATGCCGGCGACGAGCGAGCCGAGGAGCAGCGAGAGGAACGGGTGGAGCTTGAGCCAGGTGATGAGGACGACGATCACCGCGATGCCGGCGATGGCAGCGACGATGAGCTGGCCCTCGGGGGCCGTGGGGTGCGGGGCCGGCGCGGCGGCGGCCGCGAGGCGCGAAAGTGTGAGCAGGGGCATGAACATCCTTGGTCGTGCGGATTGGGGCACGAACACTCTAGGAATAAATCTGATTTGTGTCGAATCAATATCGGACAATGCCGATATAACGTGCGCTCACCGCATTTTGACCCGACGACTCCCGTGCGCCGATAATGAAGCGTGACCCCGCCGCCGCCCGGTTCCCTCCACGAGCAGACCATCGCGTCGCTCGGGACGCGGATTGTGTCCGGCGAGATCCCGGTCGGCACCATCCTGACGCCGGACAGCCTCGGCATCTCGCGGACCGTTCTCCGCGAGAGCATCCGCGTGCTCGAGTCGCTCGGACTTGTGCAGGCGCGCCGCCGCCGCGGCACCGTGGTCACGCCGTCGAGCGACTGGCAGGCGCTCGACCCGCGCGTCCTCTCCTGGCGTCTCGCCGGCCCCGATCGCCTCACCGCCCTCGGCGACCTCAGCGAGCTGCGGCTCGCCGTCGAGCCGGTCGCCGCGCGCCTCGCGAGCGCGCGGGCGACGCCCGAGCAGTGCGGGGCACTCACCGGCGCCATCGTCGGCATGGCGGCCACGCAGCGGTCCGCCGACCACGAGGAGTACCTGGCGCACGACCGCGACTTCCACCGCATCCTGCTGGAGGCCTCCGGCAATCCCACCTTCGCCGCCCTCAGCGGGGCGGTCGCGGAGGCGCTCACCGGTCGCACGACCCACGACCTGATGCCCCACAACGCCAACCCGGAGGCGATCCGCCTGCACGAGGAGGTCGTCTCCGCGGTGCGCGGCGGCGACGCGGCAGCGGCCGAGGCCGCGATGCGCGCGATCGTCGAAGAGGCGGATGCGGCGGTGCAGCGGGTGGCGCGCGGCTAGCCCGCGCGACCGAGCCGGGCCCGGCATCCGTCGAGTGGCACGTCGCGGTCGCTATCCGCGCCGTATAGCGACCGCAACGTGCAGTTCGGGAGGCTGTGCGGCGGCCGGCAGGCTCACGCGCCGCCCCGTCGGACGAGCAGCCGCGGCCCGATCAGCCACGCCAGACCGCACAGCACCGCCGTGAACAGGAACACGCCCACGAAGGGCCACCCCGCGTCGAACGGTCGGAGCGCGGCGAAGACGATCGCGGTCGCGGCCAGCGCGACCGCGGAGCCCGTGGAGTCGGCGATGGCGAGCGCCGAGCTGTTGAAGCCCTGGTCGTCGGCGTTGGAGTACCGCAGGGTCAGGACGCCCAGCCGCGGGTAGAGCATGCCCATCCCCGCGCCCGCGAACGCCCAGCCGACCACCACAACGGCCGGGTGGAGGTGCCACACGGCCGTGCCGATGAGCGCGGCGAGCGCGATGGTCAGGCCGAGCGCTCCCAGCCGCGCACAGGCGAGGTCGGTGATCGACGGGAACCGGCCCTGCAGCCACGACGCGCCCGCCCACGTGAGCCCGGCGGCCGTGAGGGCGAGTCCGGCGACGGCGGCCGACAGCCCGTACTGCGTGACCATGATCAGCGGGACGTACACTTCGGCGGCGAAGAACGTCCCCGCCACGAGCGCCCGCATGAGAATCACGCTGGGCAGGCCGCGCCGCGCAAGCAGCGTCCCACGTGGGATCAGCGGCCGGATCGCGAGGGCGGCGACCGCGGCGGCCACGATCGGGACGATCCACTGCACCGGTCCCGTCGCCTCGGCGGCGAGCGTCAGCGCGAGGACCGCCACCGCGAGCAGGACCGCCCACAGCAGGCGACCGACCCGGAACGGGGCGGCCTCCCCCGAAGCGGCATGCACTCCGCGCATCACCGGCACGACCATGAGCATCGCCAGCGCGACGAGCGCCACCACGCCGAGGAAGACCCAGCGCCAGCCGACCGTCTCCGCCAGCACGCCCGCGATGAACGGGCCGATCAGCGACGGGATCACCCAGGCGGCGGCGAACCCGGCGAAGATCCGGGGATGCAGCACCGGCGGGTACACGCGGGCCACGATCACGTACAGCACGACGGTGAGCGCGCCGCCGCCGAGGCCGTGCACCAGGCGCCCGGCGACGAAGAGCGGCATGGTCGGCGCCGTCCCGGCCAGCAGCAGCCCCGCGGCGAAAAGGGCGACGGCCGCGATCAGGGCGCTCCGCGGGTTGCCGCGGTCGGCCCACGCGCCGGCGGCCACCATGCCCACCACACCGACCGCGAGGGGACCCGCGAAGGCGAACGCGTACAGTGCGGCGCCGTCGAGCTCGCGGCTCACCGTCGGCATGATGGTCGTCACCGCGAGCGCCTCGAACGCCGCCAGCGTGATCAGCAGGCACATGCCGATGCTCGTCCAGCGGTAGCGCGGACCCAGCACGCCCTCGGCGGCCTCGGCGTCCGCGGCGGGACCCGCGGTCGCCGCATCAAGGTCGTGCGAGCTCATGCGGCAAGCCTAGGCCGGTCCGCCGACACCGTTCCCTGGCGCCGGCCCCGTGGACGCGCGGACGACGAGCGTTGGCCGCAGCCGCACGGGCGTCGGCTCCGTTCCGCCCTCGATCTCGGCCACCAGGCTCTCGACGCTGCGTCGCCCGAGCTCGGTGAAGTCCTGCCGCACGGTGGTCAGGGGCGGCCAGAAGTGGGCGGCCTCCGGGATGTCGTCGAACCCGACCACGCTGAGCCGCGCCGGGATGTCGAGCCCGCGCTCCCGGGCCGCGTGGTAGACGCCGAGCGCCATCTGGTCATTGGAGGCGAACACGGCCGTCACCCCCGGGTCGTCGAGGACCCGGCCGCCGAGCACGTAACCCGACTCGGCCGTCCAGTCGCCCTCCCTCACGGGTTCCGGGCGCAGCCCCGCCGCGTCGAGCTCGGCCCGGTAGCCGTCCACGCGCGCCTCCGCCTCGAACCACTCCAGCGGCCCGGAGAGGTGCACGATGCGGCGGTGGCCGAGCCGGACGAGGTGCTGCGTCGCGGCGCGCGCCCCCGCCAGCTGGTCGACCGTCAGCTCCCGCTGGACCTGCGACGGGCCGCCCAGCAGCGTCACGTAGGGCACGCCGAGCTGCGCGCGCTGCAGCCGGTCCAGCACGACCTCCTGCGGTGCGATGACGACGATGCCCTCGACCGACTGCGCGAGCAGGTGGTCGACTCCGGCCGAGAGGGAGTCGGCGCCCAGGTCGGGCAGCTGGGCGACCGCCACCGAGTAGCCGGCCGCGCGGCCCGCATCCTGGATCGCGGTGATGCTCGACACCGGACCGTAGAGCGCGGCGGCCGACGTCGACAGCACGCCGATCGTCCGCGACCGGGCGGTGACGAGGGCGCGCGCGGCGCGGTTGGGCCGGTAGTGCAGCTGGTCCATCGCCGCACGGACCCGCTGACGCGTCGACTCCCGGATGCTCGGGTGGCCGTTGATGACGCGGGAGACGGTCTGGTGCGACACCCCGGCGAGCGCGGCGACATCGCGCATGCTGGCCGCCCGCTGGTGCTCGCCCACGCGCCCTCCCTGCTGCCCGGCGGCGGCGCCGCGGCTGCCCCCATTATGCGCGCGGCCGCCGGACGGCGACTGCTGCGCCCCGGAACGTCTGCGGCGGCGCGCCCGGCGGCAGACGTTCCGGGGCGCCGCGGTCACGCCCGGCGGGTGCGCTGCACGGCGCCGACGGCGAGCGCCACCAGGGCGACTCCGGCCGGGAAGACGAGGTGCCAGCCGGCCAGCGCGAGAAGGCCGGCGGCGAGCACGCAGGAGAGGAGCGCCATCCACCAGCCGAGCGACCGGCGCGGCAGCAGTCGCAGAGCGGATGCGACGCCGAGACCGTAGACCGCCGCGGCGATGCTGGTGTGGACGAGGATGAACGGAGGCAGGTCGCCGCTCGCCAGGACCACCACCGAGTACAGGGCCATGACGACCGCCGAGAGGAGCAGGCCGCGGCGGGCGACGGCTCCGTTCTCGACCCCGCGGCCGAACCAGGCGGGCAGGTCGCCGTCGCGGCCCATCGCGGCGCCCAGCTTGCTGAACGCCGCCAGGTAGGCGTTGAAGACGCCGGTGACCACGATCGCCGCGATCACGGCGACGACCACTCCCCCGCCGGAGCCCGTTGCGACCTCCACCAGGTCGAGCAGCGGCACGGCGCTCGTGGCCGCACCGTCGCCGAGCACGACGACCGTGACCGTCTGGATGGCGAGGTAGGCGACCGACACGATCACGAGCGCCAGGGCCGTGGCACGCGGGATGTCGCGGCGCGGGTTGCGGAACTCGCCGCCGATGCCGGCCACGGCCTCCCAGCCGGCGAACGCCCAGATGTAGAGGCTCATGGCGAGGCCGACGCCCGCCCAGCCGTGCGGGAGCAGAGGCTGCAGGTTCTCCGGCCGGGCGTGCGGCGCGGCGGCGGCGAGCACGAACACGAGCACGGCGACCAGCGCGCCGGACAGCACCAGCTGCACGGACGCCGCGAACCGCACGCCGAACGCGGTCACGGCGACCGGGATGACCATGAGCGCGACCGCGATGGCCGTCGTCGTCGCCGCGTCGCCTCCGATGACCGCGACGACGTAGCGGGCGGTCATGAGCGCCGCGATCGGCGCGCCGATGGGCGTCCCGAAGAAGAACCAGTACCCGATCACCCGCGCAGCGCCCGGGCCGAAGGCGCGACGCGCGAAGGTCGCGACCCCTCCCGCATCCGGATGCCGCCGCGCGAGCGCCGCGAAGGTCGCCGCGAGCGGGACCGAGATGAGCGCGAGAGCCGCCACCGCGACGATGGCGCCAGGCCCCGCCGCGGCCGCCGCCAGGGCGGGCAGCACGAGGATGCCGGTGCCGAGCACCGCCGCGATGTACAGCGCCGTGCCGCCCGCGACTCCGAGGCGCCCATGGGGCGCGGCCGGCACGTGCGGATCGGGCAGCTCCGGCCCCGGCGTGATGCCGCGGGCGCGCGTGGCCGGGTGGGCGCGATCCGTCATGGGTTCATCATGGCGGCATCCTCCGACATGCACGTTCGCCCGCGAGGGTTCCGGGCCGGGGCTCTCCGCGGGAACATGTGGCGGAGGAGGTCTGGTGCTCGGACTCGAACTGGTCGTCGTCATCGGCGTCGCCACCCTGCTGACGAAGGTCATCGCCCGCAAGACCGGGATCGCACAACCGCTGCTGCTGGTCGGCATCGGCGTGCTGCTCGGCCTGGTGCCGCTGTTCCGCGGCATCGAGCTGGCGCCCGAGGTGGTGCTCTTCCTCTTCCTCCCCGCGATCCTCTACTGGGAGAGCCTGACCACGTCGCTGCGCGAGATCCGCAGCAACGTGCGCAGCATCGCGCTGATGAGTACCGCGCTCGTCGTGCTCACGGCGGCCGCGGTGGCCGTGCTGGCGCACGCGATGGGGCTGCCGTGGGGGCCGGCATGGGTGCTCGGCGCGGCCGTCGCGCCGACCGACGCGACGGCGATGACCTCGTTCACCCGTGCGCTCCCGCGCCGCAACGTCACCATCCTGCGCGCGGAGAGCCTGGTGAACGACGGGACCGCACTCGTTCTGTGGTCGATCGCGGTCGGATTCACGGTGGGGGATGCGGATGTCAGCCTCGGCGGCATCACGGTCACGTTCCTCCTCGCCTACCTCGGCGCTGCGGCGGTCGGCGCGCTGGTCGCGTGGGCCGCCATCCTCGCCCGGCGCCGGCTGCGCGACGCGATCACCCAGAACATCGCGATGCTGCTGACACCGTTCCTGGCCTACCTCCTGGCGGAGCTGATCCACGCGTCCGGTGTGCTCGCCGTCGTCGTCGCCGGCCTCATCATCAGCCAGGCGGGTCCGCGGATCGGCGTCGCGGAGGGCCGTCGGCAGTCGGACGCCTTCTGGACGTTCACGACGTTCCTCCTGAACGCCAGCCTCTTCGTCCTGGTCGGGATCGAGCTTCCGCGCTCGACGACGGAACTGGCGACCAGCGACCTGGGGATGGGCCTCGTCGCCATCGTCGCGGTCACCGTCACCGTCGTGGCGGTGCGCTTCGCCTTCCAGTTCGGCTCGGTCTTCCTGATCCGCCTCCTCGACCGCCGTCCGCAGCAGAAGGCGCGCAGGATGAGCAACCGCTGGCGCGTCGTCAGCAGCCTCTCCGGCTTCCGCGGGGCCGTCTCGCTGGCGGCGGCCCTCGCGGTCCCCGCGACCCTCCACTCCGGCCACCCGTTCCCGGCGCGCGACTTCATCGTCTTCGTCACCACCGGCGTCATCATCGTCACCCTGGTGCTCCAGGGGGCGATCCTCCCGGCGGTGGTGCGCTGGGCGCAGCTGCCGGAGGACGAGGCGGTCGGCCACGAGCGGCGACTCGCGGAGGAGAGCGCGACGCGCGCGGCCCTCGACGAGCTGCCGGAGCTCGCCCGGCGCCTGAGCGTGGACCCGGAGATCAGCGAGCGCATCCAGACCGAGTTCGAGGAGCACCTGCAACTGCTGGAGGCCGAGGACGAGTCGAGCGACGGAGAGGAGGCGATGGAGCGCAGCCGGCAGGACACAGAGCTCCGCCTCGCCCTCCTCCACTGCAAGCGCGAGGAGGTGGTGCGCCTGCGCGACGAGGGCGAGATCGACGACATCGTGCTCCGCGACGTTCAGCGCAGGCTCGACGTGGAGGAGGTGCGGCTGACGGGCCGCGAACCCGGCGAGTGAGGCGCCCCTTTCCGCGGTCCCGGGGTCCGTCTACCATCGCGGGCAGAGCATCCAGGAAGGGAGCCGCCATGACCGACGCGAAGGAGAACTGGCCGGAGACGCCGTCGGGCGAACCGATCGACGTCGACGCCATCGCCGAGGGGGGCGACGTGGGTCCGTACGACGCCGACGGCATCGTCGAGCCGGCGCACGACGAGTACGACCCGCTGGAGGACGACAGCGGGAACTGACCTCGACGCACCTCTTGTCCCCCGGTCGTGTACCCCACTAAGGTCGTCGGTAGACAGGCCGCACAAGGGGAGGGGTGCAGCGTGACGACTTTCGAACCATCCATCGGGAACATTCCGAAACCGGGGCAGGACGTCCATCTGGTGCGGTGGATCCACTCCGCGGACGGCTGGACGAGCGAGACGCTGCTCTGCACCTACGTCTCGTGCACTCCGGAGCAGTGGATCGTGGACTCGCGCGGCGAGCAGGTGTCGCTGGAGCGCGCGGAGTGGTCGCAGTTCGCGTTCTGAGGCGGACGGCGAGCCCGGCGGGTCAGAGTCCGGCGGGTCAGAGCCCGCCGGGTCAGAGCCCGGCGTGGGCGGCGAGCAGCTCGACGGCGGCCCGCCAGTCCTGCGCCCGGATGCCCTCGCCCGCCTCCTCTTCGCCGGGGAGCCGCGCGACGAAGCCCGGCCAGAGCTCGCCCGTGTCGTGCACCTCTTCGATCAGGCCCAGGTATTCGCCGCCGTAGTAGACCTCCCAGGCCGCGGTGGCGGTGGGGCTGTACATGAGCGTCAGGGGCAGCGACCCGTACGTGTAGACGGCGTGCTGGTGGGCGAGCTCCTTCTCCGTCATGACCGCAGGATAGGCGTGTTCCTCGTTCCGCGGAAGGGCGGATGGCCAACCGTGCGCAGTCGCTCAGGCGACGACCAGGTCGTCGTCCTCCGACTGCTCGTGCGTTGCGGTGACGGCGAGGGCGACGACGTCGCGCATCCGCCCGCGGCGCTCGAAGGCCGCGCGCTGGCGGCCCGCGCCTCCGCCGACGGCGTGGATGCGCGCGACACCGCGCCGCACGAGGGCGAGGTCGCCGTTCGCCTCCAGGGCACCGGCGGTGTGGTCGAGCAGGGCCTCGACGGCCTCCACGGCCGAGACTTCGCGCCAGGTCACCGGATGCGGGAGCGAGCCGGTCACGCCGGTCAGTGCCGCCTGCCACTCTGCCAGGCGGAGCGCGGCAGAGGGGACAGCCGCGGGCGGGATGCCGGCCCGCCACTCCGCCACGGCGGTGTCGACGAGCGCCCGGACGAGGGCCGCGATGACGGCAGCGTCACGGGCGTCGAGGCAGACGTCGGCCACCCGGATCTCCACGGTCGGGACCTTGTGGGAGACGCGCGCGTCGAGGTACAGCATCCCGGAGTCCAGGATGACGCCGGTGTCGACCAGGAACCTCTCGAACCGGTCGTAGGCCTCCACCGATCCGAAGACGTCGGTCGGGCCTGCGCTCTGCCACTGGTGCCACGCCGCGAACCGGTAACTCGCGTGGCCGGTGTCGGCGCCGGAGAAGAACGGCGAGTTCGCGCTCAGCGCCAGCAGCGTCGGCAGCCAGGTGCGGATGCGGTCGAGCACCGCCACCCCCTCCTCGCGCGAGCCGATGCCGACGTGGACGTGGAAGCCGCAGACCAGCGTGCCGCGCGCGGTGAGCCCGTACCGCTCGATCATCTTGGCGTAGCGGGGGTCGTCGGTGACGTGCGGCCGCATCCGCATCGGCGACATGGCGACCGCGATCGCGCGGGCGCCGTGGCGCTGCGCGAGACCGTCGGCCAGCTCGCGGCCGGCGATGATGTCGATGAGGAGGTCGCCCGTGGTGAGCACCGGACGCGTCTGCGTCTCGATCATCTCCTGGTTGAACTCGGCACTGACGGCGGGGCCGTCGACGACGGGCGGCGCATCGGCGAGAAGGGCGGGAGCGACCGGCGACGCCTGACCGCGCGCATCGACCAGGAGGAGTTCCTCCTCCACCCCGAAAGTCCTCACCCTCCCACTATCGGGGTGGGATGCGCCCCCGTAAATACCCTTGTCCCCGTGAATGTGCCGTGTCCGCACACCCCACACGACGGGCGCACCGGGGTACATTCCAAGGCGATTTGTTGCGGTGCGGGGTACATTTCTGACCATATTGTGCTCACTGCCTTGGTTCGATAACACACTTCGCCTATAACAGTCACAGCGACGCAATGATCCGCCGTCGTGACCGCGCACCGAGCCGAGGAGCCATCATGTGGGACACCGCCACCCGCGTCCCGTTCGACCTCGCGCTGCTCACCGAGCGCGGAGGGGCGGAGGCCCGCGCTCAACTACTCCGGCTCGTCACCGCTCGTCCCGGCATCAGCGTCGACGAGCTGCACCGGATGCGCCTGCCCGGCCTCTTCGCCGACCTGCGCGCCCTGCACCGGGCGGGGCTGATCCGGACCAGCAGCACGCCGCCGCGGTTCTTCGAGCGCAGCACCTGCGTCTTCCCGGTCGACGGCGGCCCCTCCGGAGCGTGACCCCGCGCAGGAGGCCGCCGACATGACCCGCACATCCGACCCCGACCTCGCCTCCGCCTGGTCGGACGCCCTGGACGGCCGGGCGGCGGCGCTGGAGCTCCGGCTGGCGAGCGACAGCCACCTGCCCGGTCCGCGCGCGAACCTGGAACTGGCGCACCGCGTCGCCGACCTCGCCGGGTCGACGCCGGACGATCGCCGCGACGATGCGCTGCGCCTCCTCCACCGCTGGCTGCACGACGCCCCGCCCCAGGAAGGGGACGACGCGACGCACGAGTACCTGGCCGCCGTCGCCGCGCTCTCCGCCGGAGCCCTGCTGTCCGTCCATCCCGACGACGACGCGGCCGCCCTGCTGACCGCCGCGACCTCGGACGACCGCTGGCGCGTGCGGGAGCTCGCGGCCACGGGCATGCAGCGGGTGCTCGCCGCCGACCCGGTGCGCGGCCTGGAGGTGGTGCGCGCCTGGCTCGCGGCCGGCCCGCTCCCGGCCCGCGCGGCCGTCGCCGCCGTCGCCGAGCCCGCGCTGCTGCGCGACCCCGGCCTCGCCCGCGACGCCCTCCGTGTCGTCCGGCACGCGGTCGATCAGCTGCTCGCCCTTCCCGACGGCGAGCGGAAGGCGAGCGCACCGCGCGTGCTCCGTCAGGCGCTCGGCTACGCCGTCAGCGTCGTCGCCGCGGCCGACCCGACCGACGGCCTGCCCCTGCTCGAGAGCCTGGCCGCCTCCCCCGACCCCGACGCGCGGTGGATCGCGCGCGAGAACCTCACGAAGGCGCGCCTGAGGCCGTTCGCCGACCGCCTCGCCGGCGCCCGCGACGCCCTCAGCCGAGCGTGAGCGTCCCGTCGTCGGCGAGCGGCCAGCCCGGGTTGAACGCGACCTCCCAGACGCGCCCGTCCGGGTCGGCGAAGTAGCCGGAGTACCCGCCCCAGAACACGCGCTCCGCCGGCTTCAGGATGCGCGCGCCCGCCGCCTCCGCCTCGGCCAGCACCCGGTCGACGTCGGCCTCGGAGCGCTGGTTGCAGGCCAGCGTGATGCCGCTGAACGTCCCGTCGACCGGCGTCCGCGCGTCCTCCGCGAGGTCGTCGCGGCCGAACAGGGCGAACGCCATCCCGGGCAGCTGGTAGAACACCACGCCCTCCGGCGCGTCGGCCGGCCGCCAGCCGAGGCCCTGCTCGTAGAACGTGCGCGAGCGGGCCAGGTCGGCGACCCCGAGGGTGACGAGGCTGATGCGTTGATCCATGCAGCCGACGCTAGCGGGGACTACTGACGCAGCGCCTGCTCCACGTCCTCCAGCAGGTCGTCGACGTCCTCGATCCCGACGGAGAGGCGCACGATGTTGTCCGGCACCTCCAGGGCCGTGCCGCGGACCGACGCGTGCGTCATCTCCGACGGGTACCCGATCAGCGACTCCACGCCGCCCAGCGACTCCGCCAGCTGGAAGACGCGGGTCGACTCCGCGAACCGGCGCGCCGCCTCGGCACCGCCGGCGAGAGCGACGGACAGCATCCCGCCGAAGCCGCTCATCTGCCGGGCCGCCAGCTCGTGGCCCGGGTGGTCCGGGAGTCCGGGGTAGAAGACGGTCTCGACGCCGGCGTGGCCGACGAGCGCCTCCGCGATGGTCTGCGCGTTCGCGCTGTGCTGGCGCACGCGCACCTGCAGCGTCTTGATGCCGCGCACGGTGAGCCACGCATCCATCGGCGACGACACGGCGCCCGCCGCGAACTGGATGAACTGGGCCTTCCCGGCGAGCTCCTCGTCGGCGAAGACCAGGGCGCCGCCGATGACGTCGGAGTGGCCGCCCAGGTACTTCGTGGTCGAGTGCACGACCACGTCGGCGCCGAACGACAGCGGCTGCTGCAGCGCGGGCGAAGCGAACGTGTTGTCGACGACCACGACGGCGCCGACGGCGTGACCGAGCTCGACCAGCGCGGGCAGGTCGCTGATCTTCATCAGCGGGTTGCTCGGGGTCTCGATCCACAGCATCCGGGTGCCGTCGGTGCCGAGCGCCGCGCGCACCGCGTCCAGGTCGGCGAGGTCGACCGTGGTGTTGCCGATGCCCCACTCGCTGTGGATGCGGTCGATGAGCCGGTGCGTGCCGCCGTACGCGTCGTTGCCGAGGACGATGTGGTCGCCCGGCCGCAGGGCGGCGCGCAGCAGCGCGTCCTCCGCCGCGAGGCCGGACGCGAACGACAGGGCCCGGACGCCGCCCTCCAGGGAGGCGAGCAGCGTCTCCAGCGAGGTGCGCGTCGGGTTGCCGCCGCGGCTCTACTCGTAGCCGTTGCGCAGGCCGCCGATGCCGTCCTGCACGTACGTCGACGTCTGGTAGATGGGCGGGATGATCGCGCCGGTCGTCGGGTCGAACTCCTGACCCTCGTGGATGGCGCGCGTGGCGAAGCCGTGTGTCATGTCTCGTCCTCCGGGATGAGGGTCAGTCGCTGAAGTAGTTGAGGAGGTCCTGCCGGGTGAGCACCGCCACGGGCTTGCCGCCGTCGGTGACCAGGAGGGCGTTGGTGGTGGCGAGGGCCGCACGGGCCGCCGTCACCGGCTCGTTCACGCCGATCAGCGCGAGCGGCTCGCCCAGGTGCTTGCCGACCGGGTCGCTCATCTCGGCGCGGCCGCTGAAGACCGCATCCACCATCGACCGCTCGTCGAGCGCTCCGGCGACCTCGCCCATGACCACGGGGGGCTCGGCCGTCAGCACGACCAGTTGCGAGACCCCGTATGTGTTCATGGTGTGGATGGCGTCGCGCACCGTCTCGGACGGATGCGTGTGCACCAGATCGGGGAGGTCGCCGCTCTTGTTCTTGACGATGTCGTGCACGGTCGACTCGTCCGGCACCTCGCTGAAGCCGTAGGACTGCATCCACCGGTCGTTGAAGATCTTCGCCAGGTAGCCGCGGCCGCCGTCCGGCAGGATCACGACCACCACGTCGTCCGGGCCCAGGTCCTTCGCGGCGCGCAGGGCGGCCGCGACGGCCATCCCGCTCGACCCGCCGACGAGGATGCCCTCCTCGCGCGCCAGCCGTCGCGTCATCCGGAACGCCTCGGCGTCGCTCACCGCGATCACCTCGTCGACCACGCTCGGGTCGTACGCGCCCGGCCAGAAGTCCTCTCCGACGCCCTCGACCAGGTACGGCCGTCCGGTCCCGCCGGAGTAGACGGAGCCCTCGGGGTCGGCGCCGACGATGCGGATGCGGCCCTCGGAGACCTCCTTGAGGTAGCGCCCTGTGCCCGAGATGGTGCCGCCGGTGCCGACGCCGGCGACGAGGTGCGTGATGCGGCCGTCGGTGTCGCGCCAGATCTCAGGACCGGTGGTCTCGTAGTGGCTGCGCGGGCCGTTCGGGTTGAAGTACTGGTTGGGCTTGAACGCGCCCGGGATCTCGGCCGCGAGCCGGTCGGACACGGAGTAGTAGGAGTCGGGATGCTCGGGCGGCACCGACGTGGGGGTCACCACCACCTCCGCCCCGTAGGCGGTGAGGACGTTGATCTTGTCCTCGCCCACCTTGTCGGGGAGCACGAACACGCACCGGTAGCCGCGCTGCTGCGCGACCAGGGCGAGCCCGACTCCGGTGTTGCCGCTCGTCGGTTCCACGATGGTGCCGCCGGGCTTCAGGAGCCCCTCCTTCTCCGCCGCGTCGATGATGCGGGAGGCGATGCGGTCCTTCGACGAACCTCCGGGGTTCAGGTACTCGAGTTTGACGAGCACCGTCGCCGCGATCCCTTCGGTCAGCCTGTTGAGCTTCACGAGCGGGGTGTCGCCGACCAAGTCGATGATGGTCTCTGCGTACTTCACGCGACCAACCGTAACAGCGCGTCCGCGCCCGGACGACTGTGTGACGTCACGCCTAGAATCGCCACATGCCGGTGTCCGACCTCTCCCCCGTCGCGCAGGACTACCTCAAGATCATCTGGTCGGCGCGCGAGTGGTCGGACGAGCCGGTCACGGTGAAGCTGCTCTCCGAGCGGATGGGCGTGCGCGCCGCCACTGTGTCGGACGGCGTCCGCCGCCTCGCCGAGCAGGGGCTCATCGCGCACGAACGTTACGGCGGCGTGGAGCTGACCGAGGCGGGGCGCCGCCACGCGGTCGCGATGGTGCGGCGGCACCGGCTGATCGAGACGTTCCTGGTGGAGGAGCTCGGCTACGGCTGGGACGAGGTGCACGACGAGGCGGAGGTGCTGGAGCACGCGGTCTCCGACGGGCTGATCGAGCGCATCGACCGCCGGCTCGGCTTCCCGGCCCGCGACCCGCACGGCGACCCCATCCCGACCGCCGACGGCACCCCGCGCCGCCCGGACGCGGTTCCGCTGCTGGAGGCCGCCACCGGGACGCCGCTGACCGTCGTGCGCATCTCGGACGCCGACCCGGCGGTGCTCCGCTACCTCGGCGAGCGCGGCATCGGCCTCGACACCGCCGTGCGGGTGGAGGAGCACCGCGCCTTCGCGGGGGACGTGACCGTGGAGGTGGGCGGCGCGCCCGTCGTGCTCGGCGCGACCGCCGCGGCGGCGGTGTGGGTGGCCGCCCGCGGCTGAGCGCTCGCGTCAGCCCGACTGCCGTCTCTCGTCACGTCTGCCCTCGGTCGCTGCGCCGCAGTCGTGACAAACGGGCGCAGTCAGGCCGCCAGGCCCCGACGACCGTCAGGCCCCGACGACCGTCAGCGCCACCAGCGCCAGGTTCAGCAGCACGACGAGACCGGCGACCACTCCCCCCGCGACCCGGACCCACACCCGGTCGGCGTGTTCGCCCATGACCGCGCGCGAGCCGGTCAGGCGCAGCAGCGGGATCATGGCGAACGGGATGCCGAGGCTCAGGAACACCTGCGACAGCACCAGCGCCCAAGTCGGGTCGACGCCGAGTGCCAGGACCGCGATCGCAGGGACGAGCGTGACGATGCGCCGTGTGAGCAGCGGCACCCGCAGCTTCAGCAGGCCGCCCATGATGGTCGCGCCCGCGTAGCTGCCGACGGAGGCCGACGCGAGACCCGAGGCCAGCAGGCCCACCGCGAACACGACGCCGACGGCGGGTCCGAGCGCCGCCGAGATCGCGGCGTGCGCCCCCTGGATCGTGTCGGTGCCGGCCACGCCCCGGAGCGAGGCGGCCGCGACGAGCAGCATCGCGATGTTGACGGCGCCGGCGAGCACGAGGGCGAGCACCACATCCAGCCGGGTCGCCCGGAGCAGGGTTCGGATGCGTCCGCGGTCGGCGGTCGCGCCGTGCCGGTCGCGCGCGAGGGCGGAGTGCAGGTAGATCGCGTGCGGCATGACCGTCGCGCCCAGCATGCTCGCCGCGAGGAGCACCGTCGGCGCGCCGTCGAAGTGCGGGACCAGCCCCGCCGCCGCACCGGCCCAGTCCACGGGACTCACGAACAGCCCCGCGAGGAAGCCCACCGCGATCACCCCGAGCAGCCCGAGGATGACGGCCTCGAAGGGACGCTGGCCGCGCCGCGTCTGGAGGGCGAGGATGCCGATCGCGATCACCCCGACGATCAGCCCGCCGAGCGGCAGCGGGAGCCCGAACAGGAGGTTGAGCGCGATCGCACCCCCGATCACCTCGGCGATGTCGGTCGCCGCCGCCACCAGCTCCGCCTGCGCCCAGTAGGCGCGGCGCGTGCGCGTCCCGAGCCGCTCCCCGAGCAGCTCGGGGAGGCTGCGGCCGGTCACGATGCCGAGCTTCGCCGACTGGTACTGGACGAAGACGGCGATGGCGTTCGCCGCCACCAGCACCCACACCAGCAGGTACCCGTAGCGGGCACCGGCGGTCAGGTTCGCGGCGACGTTGCCGGGGTCGACGTAGGCGATCGCCGCGACGAAGGCGGGGCCGAGCAGCAGGAGAAGCCGGGCAGGCGCGACGCGCGGCCGACGCGCCCGCACCTCCACGCTCATTCGCCCCTCCGACCTCGAAAGTTAGCCCAGTCTAACTCCCTGGCCCCCAGCCATCGCCTCCTGAGTTTTTCGCGCAAATCTGGCGAATCTGGTCGAAAAACTCAGGAGCTGATGGCTGCGGGAGGGGCAGGGGCAGGTCAGGCGAGGAGGGTGCGGAGGGTGTGGATGCGGCCGTCGCGGACCTCGATCAGGTCGATGCCGCGCGCGACGGGCTCCCCCTCCGGGCCGAACGTCCAGGCCAGCGCGCCCGAGTCAGGGCCGAGGTAGGCCGGTCCGTCCTCCGCGAGGGCGAACGACGCCGGGGTTCCGTCGAGGATGCCCGCCGCCTTCTGCTCCAGCCCGTCCCAGCCGCGCACCTCCCCCTCGGGGTCGGCGAACACGACGTCCTCGGCGAAGACCCGCTCGATCGCGGCGCGGCGGGAGGCGGCATCCCGGTTGCCGAAGACGTCGTACAGGTTGGCGGACAGCAGCTCGCGGATGGTGGGCACGGGGGTCTCCTCAGGTACGGGTCATTCTTCGACGACCGCGGTCTCGGTCTGCTCGCGGTACAGCCGCGAGTAGACGCCGCCGAGCTCCAGCAGCTCGCGGTGGGTTCCGCGCTCGACCACCTTGCCGTGGTCGATCACGAAGATGACGTCGGCCGACACGATGGTGGACAGCCGATGGGCGATCGCGATGGTGGTGCGGCCGCTGGAGGCCGTGTCCAGCGCCTGCTGCACCACCCGCTCCGAGATGGTGTCGAGCGCGCTGGTGGCCTCGTCGAGGATGAGCACCTCCGGGTCCTTCAGCAGCACCCGCGCGATCGCGATGCGCTGCTTCTCACCCCCGGAGAGCCGGTAGCCGCGTTCGCCGACGACGGTCGCGTAGCCGTCGGGGAAGCCCACGATGGTGTCGTGGATGTTCGCGCGCCTGGCCGCATCCTCCAGCTCGGCGTCGGTCGCATCGGGACGGGCGTAGCGCAGGTTCTCGCCGATGGTCGCGTGGAAGAGGTACGTCTCCTGGCTCACCACCCCGATGTGCGAGACGAGCGACTCCTGCTGCAGGTCGCGCACATCCGTGTCGCCGAACCGTATGTGCCCGCTCGTCGCATCGTAGAACCGGGGGATCAGGTACGACACGGTCGTCTTGCCCGCGCCGCTCGGGCCGACGAAGGCCGCGAACTCGCCCGGCCGGATGACGAACGACACGTCGTCGAGCGTGTTGCGCTCCCCCTCCCGGGCGTCCGGATAGCGGAAGACGACGTGGTCGAACTCGATGCGGCCGAGGTCGCGCGACGGGTCGACCGGAACGGCATCCGACCGGTCGGCGATGGCCGGCTTCAGGTCGAGGTACTCGAAGATGCGGGCGAAGAGCGCGCCGGAGGTCTGCAGATCGAGCGCCACGCGCATGAGGGCGAGCAGCGGGAACAGGAGCCGCGCCTGCACGGTCGTGAACGCGACGATGGTTCCGGCCGAGATGTCGGTCGTCCCCCCGGCGATCAGCCAGCCCGACACGAGGTAGACGATGGCGGGGATCGACGACAGGAAGATGTTCACCATGGCGAAGAACCACTGGCCGCTCATCGCCTGCGAGACCTGCAGCCCGATCTGGTTGCGGTTCTCGTCCGAGTAGCGCTCCACCTCCGCCTGCTGCCGGTTGAAGCTCTTCGAGAGCAGGATGCCCGAGACGCTCAGCGTCTCCTGCGTGATCGCCGTCATGTCCGACAGCGACTCCTGCGTCCGCGTCGCGATGCGCGCCCGCACCTGCCCGACGCGGCGCTGCGCGATCACCAGGATGGGCATGAGCACGACGGCGACGATGGTGAGCTGCCAGTTGAGCAGCAGCATCGCGACGAGTGCGGCGATCACCGTGACGGTGTTGCCGAGGATGCTCGACATGGTGTTGGTGAGGACGTTCGCGACGCCGCCAACGTCGTTCTGCAGCCGCGACTGGATGATGCCCGTCTTGGTGTGCGTGAAGAAGCTGAGCTCCATCGACTGCAGGTGCGAGAACAGCCGCACGCGCAGGGCGCCCATGACCTTGTTGCCGACCGACGAGGTCAGGTAGGTCTGCCACACGCCGAGCAGCGCCGAGACGATGAAGACGATCAGCATCAGCACGACGATCTCGACCAGCACGGGGAGATTCGGGTGCCCGCTCGGCGGGAACAGCCCCTGATCGAAGGCGCGCTCGGTCAGGAGCGGCGGGATCACCGTCAGCGCCGCCCCCGCGAGCACCAGCACGATGGTCAGGACGATGGCCATGCGGTGCCCGGAGAACAGTTCGACGATGCGACGGAACAGGTGCGGGATCTTGGGCGCCGTGGCGTTCAGCGCGCGCTGGGCGGCGGCATCGCCTCCGCTGACGCGCCCGCGACCGCCGCCACCTCCGCCGCCACCGGCCGCCGCCATGCCGCGCATCCCACTCATGCCTTCACCCTAAGCCTCGCGCCGCTCGCCCCTGTCAGGTGCTCGCCGATGTCCTCTCACGGCGCAAAAGGGAGCATCTGCGAGCACCTCAGGGCCGGAGGCCGCGTGATCGAACCGTGATGCAAGCGCTTGACGTAAACGCTTGCATCACCCTCGAACAGAGGGGTACGGTGTCGGCGGGCGCAGCCGCGCTCGCACCAAGAGCTCAACGAGGAGTGAAATGAAAGCAGCACGTCTCTCCGTGATCGCCGGTGTGGCCCTGGCGGGTCTCGCACTGGCTGGATGCACCGGTGGCGGCGGGTCGGGTGGCGGCGGCGGCGACGCTGGCGCGAATACCGATGGCAAGGGCCCGATCACCTACGTGCAGGGTAAGGACAACTCGAATGTGGTCCGCCCGTTGATCG
>Ga0209563_100263_pt1 | contig 23192 bp, 21 predicted proteins | sample AraplaCvi_mMF_r2_FD_184271 | JGI IMG/M metagenome (GOLD analysis project Ga0209563, IMG submission 184271) | Arabidopsis root microbial communities from North Carolina, USA - plate scrape CL_Cvi_mMF_r2 (SPAdes) (version 2) | ecosystem: Host-associated > Plants > Roots > Endosphere | place: USA... | reverse complement strand
CGCCGGCCTCGATCCGATTGGCGCGGCGCAGTTCGATCAGCTGATCCTGACCCTGCGTGATGCGCTGGGCCTGAGCGTGTTTCTGGTGACCCACGACCTCGACACGCTCTACACCATCACCGACCGTGTGGCGGTGCTGGCGCAGAAGAAGGTACTGGTCGCCGGCCCGATCGACGTGGTCTCGGAAACCGATGACGCGTGGATTCACGAATACTTCCACGGCCCGCGTGGCCGCTCGGCGCTGGACGCCGCCAAATTGCTCAACGAGGTCTGACATGGAAACCCGAGCCCATCATGTGTTGATCGGCCTGTTCGCCGTAATTGTCGTTGCGGGCGCCCTGCTCTTCGGTCTGTGGCTGGCCAAGTCCAGCGTCGACAGCGAGTTCAAGGATTATGAAATCGTCTTCAATGAGGCGGTCAGCGGTCTGTCCAAGGGCAGCCCTGTGCAGTACAGCGGGATCAAGGTCGGTGACGTGGTCAGCCTGCGCCTCGACCCGAAAGACCCGCGCCGGGTGCTGGCGCGGATTCGTCTGGGTGGTGACACCCCGGTCAAGGAAGACACCCAGGCCAAACTGGCGCTGGCCGGGATCACCGGCACTTCGATCATCCAGCTCAGCGGCGGCACCCCGGAGAGTCCGAAACTGCGCGGACACGACGGCGAATTGCCGACCATCGTCGCGGCGCCTTCGCCCATTTCCCGGCTGCTTAACGACAGCAACGACCTGATGACCGGCGTCACCGCCCTGTTGAACAATGCCAACCAGATGTTTTCTCCGGAGAACGTCGAGCGCGTCAGCAACACCCTGGCGCATCTGGAACAGACCACCGGTTCGATCAACGATCAGCGCGGCGACTTGCGTCAGGCCATGCAGCAACTGGCGAGCGTCGGCAAGCAAGCCGGCAGCATGCTCGAGCAAACCTCGGCGCTGATGCGCAACGCCAACGGCCTGCTCAACGATCAGGGCAAGCAGGCGCTGGGCAGTGCAGAGCAGGCGATGAAGTCGCTGGAGCAAAGCAGCGCCACCATCAACGGCCTGCTGAGCAAGAACCAGAACTCGCTCGACAACGGTATGCAGGGCCTCAATGGCCTGGCGCCGGCGATCCGCGAACTGCGCGAAACCCTGACCTCGCTGCGCGGCATTTCCCAACGCCTTGAGGCCAACCCCAGCGGCTACCTGCTGGGCAGTGACAAGAACAAGGAATTCACCCCATGAAGCTGACTCACTTCGCCTTCCTCGCCAGTTTTACCCTGCTCTCGGCGTGTTCGATCCTGCCCAAGGCCGAACCTTCGGATGTCTATCGCCTGCCCACCGCGCAAGCGCCCGCCTCGGCCAGTTCGGCGGCGACCCAGCGCTGGTCGCTGCGCCTGAACAAATTGCAGGCCAGCGAAGCGCTGAACCGGCCGAACATCGCAGTGATTCCACAGGGTGACGTGATCAGCAGCTACAAAGCCTCGCGCTGGAGCGATCCGGCGCCGGTGCTGGTGCGTAATCGGCTGCTCGATGGTTTTGCCCGCGATGGTCGGGTGACATTGCTCAGCACCGATGACAGCAACTTCGCTGCGGATCTGGAACTGGGCGGCAGCTTGCAGGCGTTTCAGACCGAGTATCAGGGCAATCAGGCCAGCGTCGTGGTGCGCGTCGATGCGTTGCTGGTGCGCGGCTATGACCAGAAGATTCTCGCCAGTCGGCGCTTTGAAGAGCGCCAACCGCTGAGCGATGTGCAGGTGCCGGCGGTGGTGGCAGGGTTTGGACAGGCCAGTGATCGGCTGACGGCCAAGGTTGTTGCGTGGGCGGTAGATCAAGGCCAGAAAGTCGCCCCTCAGAGACCCTGATCGATCAATATTGCTTTTGTGGCGAGGGAGCTTGCTCCCGCTGGGCTGCGTAGCAGCCCCATCTTTCAGGGCCGCTTCGCGCCCCGGCGGGCGCAAGCTCCCTCGCCACAGAGAAATTGGTTGCCCGAAGCTCTTGTGGTCAGCCGAAGAACCAGTAGCAGACGCCGATGGCGCCGAGTACGCCGGCCAGTTCGGCCAGCAGCGCGCATCCAACGGCGTGCCTTGCGCGTTGGATCCCCACCGCACCGAAATACACCGCCAGCACATAGAACGTGGTTTCGGTACTGCCCTGCACCGTCGCCGCCACCAGCGCCGGGAAGCTGTCGACGCCGGAGGTCTTCATTGTCTCGATCAGCATCGCCCGTGCGGCGCTGCCGGAAAACGGTTTGACCATCGCCGTCGGCAACGCATCGACAAACCGCGTATCCCAACCGGCCCACTGCACCAGATGCCGAATGCCATCCAAACCGAAGTCCAGCGCTCCCGAGGCACGCAGTACGCCAATCGCACAGAGCATCGCCACCAGATACGGCAGCAGGTTCCTGGCGACGTCGAAGCCCTCCTTCGCGCCCTCGACAAATGCCTCGTAGACCTTGACCTTGCGTAATGCGCCGATCACCAGGAACAGCATGATCAGGCCGAACAGCGTCAGGTTGCCAAGGATCGAAGACAGCCCGGCCAGCGCCGTGGCCGACATCGTCGCCAGCAGCGCCATGAAGCCGCCGAGGATCAGTGCGCCGGGAATCAGATAGGCCAGCACCACCGGGTCCCAGATGCGCAGGCGTTGCATGAACGCCACCGAAAGGAAGCCGACAATAGTCGAGCAACTGGTCGCCAGCAGAATCGGCAGGAATACCAGGGTCGGATCCGGCGCACCTTGCTGGGCGCGGTACATGAAGATGGTCACCGGCAACAGGGTCAGCGATGAGGCGTTGAGCACCAGGAACAGGATCTGCGCGTTGCTGGCGATGGTCGCGCTGGGGTTGAGCTCCTGCAGCGCCTTCATGGCCTTGAGGCCGATTGGGGTGGCGGCGTTGTCCAGGCCCAGGCCGTTGGCGGCGAAGTTCAGGGTGATCAAACCGAGCGCCGGGTGCCCGGCCGGGACTTCCGGCATCAGCCGCAGGAACAGCGGGCCCAGCACTTTCGCCAGCCACTCGACGATCCCGGCTTTTTCGGCGATGCGCAGAAAGCCCAGCCACAGGGTCAGCGTGCCGAACAGCAGGACCATGACCTCGACCGAGAGTTTGGCCATGGCAAAAATGCTTTCCACCATCGCTGCGAAAATCCCGGCGTTGCCGCCGACCAGCCACTGCACCAGCGCAGATATTGCTGCCACGACAAAGAAGCCAAGCCACAGGCCATTAAGCATCAGTCAAATCCCCCGGAAGATGCGGCGAATGATAGCGGGGTCGCCAGAAACGACAAACCCCGGATTTCTCCGGGGTTTGTCGGTAAGGCTTGCATCAGTCACTGTGGGAGCGGGCTTGCCCGCGATGGCGGTATGTCATTCAGCATAAATGTTGAATGTGCCGACCTCATCGCTGGCAAGCCAGCTCCCACAGGTTTTGCATTACGGCTTCGAGATTTCACCAGCCGGCAGTTTTTCCTTGCTGCGCCAGTGCGGCAGGGAGTTCCAGTAGCGCTGGCCCTTGGCGTCGTCGTACATGCCTTCCCAACGTGCGATAACCAGTACCGCCAGGGCGTTGCCGATCACGTTCAGTGCGGTACGGGCCATGTCCATGATGCGGTCGACACCGGCGATGAACGCCAGGCCTTCCAGCGGGATACCGACGCTGCCCAGCGTCGCCAGCAGCACCACAAAGGACACGCCCGGTACGCCGGCGATGCCTTTGGAGGTGACCATCAGGGTCAGCACCAGCAGCAGTTGCTGGCTGATCGACAGGTCGATGCCGTACAGCTGGGCAATGAAGATCGCTGCGATCGACTGGTACAGGGTCGAACCGTCGAGGTTGAACGAGTAACCGGTCGGGACCACGAAGGAGCAGATGGCTTTCGGTGCGCCATAGGCCTCCATCTTCTCGATGACGCGTGGCAGCACGGTTTCCGAGGAGGCGGTGGAGTAAGCCAGGACCAGCTCATCCTTGAAGATGCGCATCAGCTTGATCACCGAGAAGCCGAACAGCTTGGCGATCAAGCCCAGCACCACGAAAGCAAAGAAAGCGATGGCGACGTAAACCAGGATCACCAGCTTGGCCAGCGGCAGCAGCGAGGCGAAACCGAAGTTGGCCACGGTCACCGCGATCAGGGCGAACACGCCGATCGGGGCGTAGTTCATGATCATGTGGGTGACTTTGAACATGCTTTCCGAGACGCCCTGGAACATCTTCACCAGCGGCTCGCGCAGGTCCGACTGCAGGCTCGACAGACCGAGACCGAACAGTACGGAGAAGAAAATGATCGGCAGCATTTCGCCGCGGGCCATGGCCGCGAAGATGTTCGACGGGATCAGGTTGAGGATGGTCTCGATGAACGCGTGTTCATGTTGTACTTCGGCGGCGGTCGCCTGGTACTTGGAGATATCCACGGTGCCCAGGGTGCTCATGTCGATGCCGGCACCCGGGTGGAACAGGTTGGCCAGCAGCAGGCCGACGATGATCGCGATGGTGGTGACGACTTCGAAGTAGATGATGGTCTTCAGGCCGATACGCCCGAGTTTCTTGGCGTCGCCCACGCCGGCGATGCCGACGATCAGGGAGGAGATGACGATCGGAATCACGATCATCTTGATCAGACGGATAAAGATATCGCCTGCCGGTTGCAGGACGTTGCTGATCCACCAGGCTTTTTCGGCACTGAAGTGGTTGAGCAACGCACCAATTGCAATCCCTAAAACCAGACCGATGAGGATCTGCCAGGCGAGGCTGAGTTTTGCCTTCTTCATTATCTTTACCCTTACTTGCGTTTGACTCAGGCACATGCAGCAACTGGAACGCTCTTTAGCGGAAAAGTCTGTGCATCTGCCTCCGTATAAGGTGCCCCGAAGCGCGTATTTACGGCTCTTCGGCAGGCGAAAAAAGGCGCAACTATTCCGATGCAAGGTTGCGCCGTCTAATGCCGTAAACGCCTACCCTATGCCGAATCGGCATGAGATTTTTTAAATGAAACTGGCGTCCCAAGCGGTTCGATTACGACATTTCAGCCGGCATAAGTGCCGTGAACCGGCCATTTCAGCTTAGGTTGGTTGTTTTTTGAACGAGTGAATTCATCGAAAAATTCAGGAAAAAGCCTACATTTGCAGACTAGAAGTCCCACAGTTTAAAGGGGCTCTTTCTCGATATACGGTCGCCAGGAAACACGGCGAAATGTTTTCGCGCGCAGTCTGAACCATAAAAAGGCGAGCAGGACGCTCTGGATCAATGTTTTGTATCGCGCAAAGCTCAGCGCAAGTCCGTCGAGCCGCTGAGGGTCGGCGAACCTGCGTCGCAGCTTTTACCCTGACCCGGCCCTTGCGCAGGCACTCCCTGTACCCGTAGGTCACTCCGACCCTGCAACAGTCAGAACGTCCCGGCCCCCTGGTCATGCGCCGGCCTTCCTCGGGCAGGCGCAATAAAGGGCAGCGGGGCGCTGCCCTCATGTTCGAATCAATACCACTTAGGGTCTTTCTTCAGCGTTTCCATCAGCAGGTTCTGCATGCCCTGATTCGGTTTGCCGAGGAAGCGGTAGGTGGCATGTCGCGTGGGCGACTTGTCGGCCGGCAGTCCTTCGGGCACATCGACGAGCATGGCGTAGGCATCTTTCTTGTCGAAGCTAAACGCTACGATCAAGCGGTGGTTGAGGCACTTGTCTGCGGATTCGCATAGCGGCCCGACCAGATACTTGTCGCCATCTTCGGTCACGGCATTCATCTGCTGCTCTGGCGTACCGGACAGGTTCATCACCCATTCCGGGAGGCGCTCTTCATGCTTCACAACGCCTTGCCAGGTTTCCCGGTATTGCGGGTCGGAGCTGAGCAGCTCGTTGACCCGCGCCTGGCCATCATTGGCCGCGATCGCCATGGCACTACCGCCCAGAAGCAGGGCGGCTGCCAGTGTCTTTAACGCAATCATCGTTAACCTCGGCCGCGACGGCCAAAGAAGAAGGAAGCGATGAACATCACCAGGAACACGACAAAGAGAATCTTGGCGATACCCGTGGCGGTGCCCGCGATACCACCGAAGCCCAGGACGGCGGCGATGATGGCAATGATCAAGAATGTAATTGCCCAACTCAACATGGTGATTCTCCTTACTTCTCTATTTAGGGATATTGCGTGTCCTGGCGCCAGGCGCCCGAATTCGTTGGTTCGTCAGAAAACCCAGCGCTCTTCACGTGGCAGTTGATCCCGCGGCTGCGGCTGATCGACATCCATCATGCGCATCGAGGCGCTTTCGGCCTGACTGCTGCTGACGGCGCTGAAGTGCGTCTGCGTGCTGTGTTGAATCGAGATCAGCGGCTCAGGCTTCTGGCTGTTTTCCCAGCTCAGGTATTGCTGGCAGGCGATCAGGGTGATCAACAGTGCAAGCACGCCAAACAGGCCTTGCTGGATATGCAGTGGCGAGATACGCACTTGGGCGGCACGTTGGCGAGTCATCCTGGGTTCCTCACTCTTATTCGGTTGGGGCAGTGGAATCTGCCCGGGCTGAATGAGTTATTGCAGGCTGCATGCCAGTTTTTTCATTGAAAAATATTCAATAAAATCAATATCTTATAAGTAATTAAAATTCAGCGACGGACGCATCCTGCACGATGGGGCGTCTACGGTCGTGCGGAATGCACGATTATTTCGTAGGAGATTTCATTCTTATGGAATTGAGAGCACGTCGCGGATGTCAGAAAAGTACGCAGGGAACCCTCTGCAAATCGGTGATTGTTTAAAAACTCAACAAAATCAATGGATTGGCCGTTAAGGCAGGAGAGAGCTACCCTCCCATGGCTCGCATCGTTCAGAATCAACCATGCAACTTGCCCGATTTTTCCGGGACTAACCCAAGATCAATCACTATGGAGCGTAGGAAAAATGGAATCTGCCACTGAGCATCAAGGCCGCATTCTGCTGGTGGACGATGAGTCCGCCATCCTGCGAACCTTTCGTTACTGCCTCGAAGACGAAGGTTACACAGTGGCCACCGCCAACAGCGCGGCTCAGGCCGAGGCATTGTTGCAACGTCAGGTGTTTGACCTGTGCTTCCTTGATTTGCGTCTGGGTGAGGACAACGGTCTCGACGTGCTGGCGCAGATGCGCATTCAGGCGCCGTGGATGCGCGTGGTCATTGTCACCGCCCACTCGGCGGTTGATACCGCAGTGGACGCGATCCAGGCGGGCGCCGCCGATTATCTGGTCAAACCGTGCAGCCCCGACCAGTTGCGCCTGGCCACCGCCAAACAACTGGAAGTGCGTCAGCTCTCGGCGCGTCTGGAAGCCCTCGAAGGCGAGATCCGCAAACCCAAGGACGGCCTCGACTCCCACAGCCCGGCGATGAAAGTCGTGCTGGAAACTGCGCGGCAGGTCGCCGGTACCGACGCCAACATCCTCATTCTCGGCGAATCCGGCACGGGTAAGGGCGAACTGGCCCGGGCCATTCATGGCTGGAGCAAGCGCGAGAAAAAATCCTGCGTGACCATCAACTGCCCGTCGTTGACTGCGGAACTGATGGAGAGCGAGCTGTTCGGCCACAGTCGCGGTGCGTTTACCGGCGCCAGCGAAAGCACCTTGGGTCGGGTCAATCAAGCAGACGGCGGCACGCTGTTTCTCGACGAGATCGGCGATTTTCCATTGACGTTGCAACCGAAGTTGCTGCGTTTCATTCAGGACAAGGAATACGAGCGGGTAGGGGATCCAGTGACCCGCCGCGCCGATGTACGGATTCTCGCCGCGACCAACCTCAATCTTGAGGACATGGTGCGCGACGGGCGCTTCCGTGAAGACCTGTTGTATCGCCTCAATGTGATCACCCTGCATCTGCCGCCATTGCGCGAACGTGCCGAGGACATCCTGACCCTTGCCGACCGCTTCCTCGCGCGCTTCGTCAAAGAGTACGCGCGCCCGGCACGGGGCTTTAGTGACGAGGCGCGCGAAGCGCTGTTGGGTTATCGCTGGCCGGGCAACATCCGAGAGCTGCGTAACGTGGTGGAACGGGCCAGCATTATCTGCCCGCAGGAGCGCGTGGAAATCAGCCACCTCGGCATGGCCGAGCAGCCGGCGAACAACGCACCGCGAGTCGGTGCCGCGCTGAGCCTCGATGAACTGGAAAAAGCCCACATCGGCGCGGTGCTGGCAACGGCAGGCACCCTTGATCAGGCGGCGAAAACCTTGGGCATCGACGCGTCGACCCTGTATCGCAAGCGCAAGCAGTACAACCTGTGAGCGCCCGACGATGAAACTGGCGATGAAGTTGCGCACTCGCTTGTTTCTGAGCATCTCTGCGCTGATCACGGTCGCCTTGCTCGGGCTGTTGCTCGGGCTGGTCAGCGTGATGCAGATGGCCGGTACTCAGGAAGCAACGATCCGCAGCAACTTCGTGACCCTCGACCTGGGGCTCAAACTGCGCCAGACCCTCGGCGATCAACTGGTGCTGATGCTGGCCGAAAAGCCCGACCCAGTCGCGTTCGAAGCGTCAAAGCAGCATTACCTGCAATTGCTGGATGAAGGCATTTCCCAAGAGGCAGAGGGCGATGGCCGACAGTACGGGTTTACCCAGGCCAAGGCTGACTACCTGAGTTTTCTCCAGGCGTTCGAGATGTCGCGTGATCCGGGCAATGTGCTCAGTGGCAACAGCGACCTCAGGGAACGCTTCAACACCTTGCGCAACGGTTTGATTACCGAGCACAAGCACGCACTGGACAACATCAACGCAGTGCAGCATGACGCCCGGGAAAGGGCACTGCTGGTTTCCGGTCTGCTCGGGCTGGTGGGATTGGCGGTGCTGATTATCGGCTTCGTCACCGCGCACGCCATTGCCCGGCGTTTTGGCGCGCCCATCGAGGCGCTGGCCAAAGCGGCGGACAACATCGGTCAAGGCAATTTCGAAGTGACGCTGCCGATTTCCTCGGCGATGGAAATGAACCAGCTGACCAAGCGCTTCGGGCTGATGGCCGAGGCGCTGCGCGAGCATCAGGCGACCAACGTCGACGAATTGCTGGCCGGTCAGCAACGCCTGCAGGCGGTGCTCGACAGCATCGACGACGGCTTGTTGATGATCGACCGTGAAGGGCATCTGGAACACCTCAATCCAGTGGCTCAGCGTCAGTTGGGTTGGGACAGTGACCGTCTCGGCCAAGGCTTGGGCACCGCGCTCGAGCGCCCGGAGCTCGACGCGCAACTGCAACTGGTGCTGCGCGGCGGCACCCTTGAGCGCGCCCCGGAAGATTTGAGCATTGAAGTCGATGGCGAATCGCGCTTGCTGACCTACAGTTTGACCCCGGTCAGTCACATCCAGGGGCATATTCTGGGGGCGGTGATGGTGCTGCACGATGTCACCGAGCAACGCGCCTTCGAGCGCGTGCGCAGCGAGTTCGTGCTGCGCGCCTCCCATGAACTGCGGACGCCGGTCACCGGCATGCACATGGCGTTCGGCCTGTTTCGCGAACGTGCGAAGTTCCCCCCGGAGTCACGCGAGGCGGACCTGCTCGACACGGTCAACGAAGAGATGCAGCGCTTGATGCAGTTGATCAACGACTTGCTCAACTTCTCGCGCTATCAGAACGGCTTGCAGAAACTCACCCTGGCGCCGTGCTCCATCGAAGATTTGCTGGAGCAGGCGCAGTCGCGCTTCGCCGATTGCGCTGCGGGCAAAGGCATTGCCCTGAGCGTCGAAGTGCAAGGGCCGTTACCGCGTCTGCAGGCCGATCAGGCACAGCTTGAGCGGGTGCTCGACAACCTGATCGACAACGCTCTGCGCCATACCGCCCGCGACGGCCAGATTCGCCTGCAGGCGCGGCGGCATGGCGAACGGGTGATCATCAGCGTCGAAGACAACGGCGAAGGCATTGCCTACGGTCAGCAGGGGCGGATATTCGAGCCGTTCGTGCAGGTCGGGCGCAAGAAGGGTGGCGCCGGGCTGGGTCTGGCGCTGTGCAAGGAAATCGTCCAGCTGCATGGCGGGCGGATGGGCGTCTATTCGCGGCCGGGGCAGGGCACGCAGTTCTACATGGCGCTGGCGGTCTAGGCTTCGTCGTCCAGGCGGCGCCCGGTGAGGCGCCGCCCACGGGTGATCAGTTCGATGAACTGCACCGCACTCAGGGCCTGGGCGAACAGCCAGCCCTGACCGAACTTGACCCCCTCACTGCTGAGAAACACGGCTTGCGCTTCGTGCTCGATGCCTTCGGCAATTACCTTCAACTCCAGAGCCTGCGCCATGTGAATGATGTGCGGCGCAACGCCGCTGCTGGCCGCATCATGGCCGAGCGCGTCGATGAAGGCCTTGTCGATCTTCAAGCAATCCACCGGCAGCGTCTGCAGATAGGCGAGGCTGCAGTAACCGGTACCGAAGTCATCGATCAGCACCTGATGGCCGACATCGCGCAAGGCTTGCAGGTTCTCCCGCGCCACCACCACGTCGATCAGTCCGCGCTCGGTGACTTCAAAGGCAATCTGTCGCGCGGCGACCCGGTGCAGCGTCAGCAGCCTGGCCATGACCTGGCCGATGCGCGGCACCATCACGTCGCAGGCGGCGAGGTTGACCGAAATGTACAGCTGCGGATTGGCGCGCAGCACCGGTCCCAGTTGTTCCAGCAGCCGTTGCAGGACAAAGTCCGTCATTTGCCGTATCTGCCCGGTGTTTTCCGCCAATGGAATGAACAGGTCGGGACTGGTCAGCGTGCCGTCCGGGCGACGCCAGCGCAGCAGGGCTTCGGCGCCCACGCAATTGCGGCTATCGAGATCGAAGATCGGCTGATACAGCACTTGCAGCTCGCCACGTCGAATGGCGCCCTGGAGTTCGGCGTCCAGTGACTGGCGCTGGCGCACCAGCAAAAATATAAAGAACCCGACAAACGCCCCCAGCAGCAGGCAGATCGGCACCATCCACCACCAGACGCTGGGAATATGCATGCCGCTGCGCGGGGTGATCAGCACCAACTGGTATTCCGGATTGTTGGTTGGCATGCGGTAGATCAGCCGTGACTGGGTGACTTGCAGGGGCGCGCGGCTTTTGGGTGGCCACGCTTCGGTTGGTGGCCACGTCTGCGCGGTGCCCAGCACCGGAATCGCCCGTTTGCCGTGGTCCAGCACCACCAGAAGGCTGCTATCCGGCGGCAGGTCGACCATGTCGGTCAAATGCCCGCGTGATGTCGCCACGCGAAAATTGCCGCGCCCGAGCATCAGCGCAGCACGGTTTTCATCCGGTTCGGTGGTGGTGTTGAGCCAGTAGCTGTAGGTCGGTCCTTTGATATCCGGTGCGCGAACCACCGACAGTCCTTCCTGGCGGGGCCGGTTGGAGCATATCCGCGCACCATCCATGTAGGCCGCTTCATAGACGAAGCGATAGTTGAAGGTGACTTGTTGCAGCGTGGCGATCATTTCCTCATCGCAACTGCGCAGCGGCTGCGCTTCGAGGTCATCGAGACTTTCACGCAGTTGTCCGAACAGCTGCTCAAGGCGTGCCAGAAAGCGCTCGCCCTGGGTGTTCATTTCCTGGCTTTCGTTCTGTTCGATCTGGCGCATGGCGACGAACATTCCGCCGGCTATCAGCAATGCAGCACTGAAGACAGCCGCGATCATCGCCAAAAACCACGGGCGATAAAACCAGCTACGCAGCGTCGCTCGGGTAGCAACCATCATGGAATATCCGAAGAATTACCAATGAGTTATAGCTGCTGATTACGCTTTCGCCCTGACCGTCGGGCGGGCGTCATTATTTTGTCTGATTGAGGACCTGCAACAACGCTGCTGTTTGCGCGTCCGGTGTACCGTCGAAGCGTGAAGGGCGAAAGTGCATCTGGAACGCTGCCAGGACATGGCGAGTCGCGACGTCCAGCTCGCCGGTCTGCGGGGTGTCGTAACCGATGCGCGCCAGTTGTTCCTGGAACCAGCTGATGCTTGGCAGTTCGGCGTTGAACTGCACTTGCTGCCGGGCCACCGCTTGTTCATTGGGCCATACGCCCAGGCCTTCGGCGGCCAGGCGTTTCCATGGGAACAAGGGACCCGGGTCGAGTTTGCGCAGGGGCGCAATGTCGCTGTGGCCAATGATATGGCGCGGGCTGATGCCCTGGCGCTTGCTGATGTCCTTGAGCAGAACGATCAGCGATTGAATCTGCGCTTCACTGTACGGGAACCACAGGCGCCCGGTCGGCGTGTCCTTGAAGCCCGGATTGACGATTTCGATGCCGATCGAGCTGGAGTTTAGCCAGGTACGGCCCTGCCACTGGCTCTCGCCGGCGTGCCAGGCGCGCTGGTTTTCATCCATCAGTTTGTAGATGGTGCCGCCCTTGTCGTCGCCGATCAGATAGTGGCTGCTGACTTCGCCGTGGGTCAGCAGTTGCAGCGAGCGGGCGAGGGAAGCGGAGGTGTAGTGCACGATCACGAACTGCACGCGGCTGTCGTGATTGGCCGAAGGGTGGCTGGTGTCATAACGCGGGCCGCTGGCACAACCGGCCAGAACGAGCAGCGACGCGAGGAGGGTAAAAAATTTCATGGCAGAAGGCAGTACGCGCAAGACAATAATGCAACAGTGTAACGTACTGCCTTGCGTATCGACGCCTGACGGGCTGATTTAAACAAAATGGAACAACTTGCTCAGCCCAGTTCGACCCGGTTACGTCCGCCGTTTTTCGCCCGGTACAGCGCCTGATCGGCTCTTTTAAGCACTAGATCGCTGTGTTCTCCCGGCTTGAACGACGCCAGTCCCATGGAAATGGTGATCGTCACTCGTTCACCCTTGAAGTGAAACGGGCACGCTTCGATGGCCGCCCGCAGGGTTTCCAGCAATTTGGCGCCGACGGCCGGCGTGGTGGCTGGCAGCAGCAAAACGAATTCCTCTCCGCCGAAGCGAGCAATGAAATCCGCCCCACGCAGACGTTTGCGCAGCACCGTGGCGATGATTTTCAATACCTTGTCGCCCGCCAGATGGCCGTAGTTGTCGTTGATGCGCTTGAAATGATCGAGGTCGAGCATCGCCAGGCTCAAGGTGTTGCCGTGTTGTTGCCATTGCCTGATCTCGTGTTCCAGCCGTTCGCTCCAGGCAGCGCGGTTGGGCAGGCCGGTCAACGGGTCGATCAGGGCTTTCTGTCGCTGTTCTTCCAGATGTTCGCGAAAGCCCAGGGCTTCCTGCTCCATGTGCGCTACACGTTCGGCCAGGCCTTTGAGACGTGCCGCCACTTCCTGCTCGCGGGCATCGCGTTGTTGCTGATGCTGATCCATGGTACCGAGCAGGCCTTCGAGATGGTTCTCCAGCACTCGCTTCAGATCATCCAGATCAGCCGCTTCCTGCACGCTGGTTTGCAAGCCGTCGACTTGCTCGCGAATCTGCGTGTCCATCGCCCGGGCTGCCGAGCTGTTGTCGGCATGGCCCTCGCTGGCGGCCTGCAAATTGCTCTGGAATGCTTCGAGGCGTTCGTTGAGCCGCTGCAGATAGGCTTCGAATTCGTGTTGGCCGCTGTCGGTGATTGCCAGCATCAAGGTGGCAAGGTCGTCGAGAATGGGCAGGAGTTCGTACCAGTTCAGGCCATTTTTCAAGCGATCACGCATGGCCTCGGCTTGCGGGCGATGGCGCTCTGGCAAGGTTAGGTCGTCGAGCAGCCCGATCAGCGTGTCTTCGATGTGTTTGGCCACCGAGCTGTAGGAAGGCTCCGGCGAATCGGGCAGGGCGTAGAGAATGTCTTGCTCGGGCTGCTCCGGATCGATGGCAGCCAAGGCTTGGGCAATCGGGGCGGGCAGGGGCAGGCTGTCGAGGAGCAAGGGGGCCGGGGCGTCGCCCGGGTGGATCAACTCGTCAGGGTTGATCGCCGCAGTGAGGGCTGGTGGCGCAAGCGGCAGGGCCAGAGGTTCGAGGGGCGGTTTGAGTTCAGGCAGTGGTTCGGGCGCCGTCTCGATGGCAATGACCGGCGGCACAAACGAAACCACAGGCGATTCGGCCTGCGGTTGCGCTGCAGCTGCCTGTTGAGGGCTTGCCTCTGCCGGCTGCAACAGCGGCGCGGCGCTGACCGGTGCCGGAGTCGGTTCGCCTGTTGGCGTCTGTGCGGGCTTGACATCAGGTTCAGTGTTGGCTGAGGGCGGCGCTGATATTGGCGCAGGCGCTTGAGCTTGCTCCGGGCCTGGCGGCCCTGGCGTTTCTTCGGCTTCGCGATTACCAAACAGGCGTTGCAGAAAGCCCGGGCGGTCCGGCGCGGGTGGGGTTTCCAGCTGGCTCAACGCTTTGCCCTGCAAACCGCTGAGTTCGCTCAACAGCAACGGCATTTCCCGCGCCTGACCGACCCGACTGTCCAGTTGCTTGGCGAATTTCTTCAGCGGCTGGGCGACTTCCCGCGGCAGCGGCAACGCTTGCAGTTGGGTAACCAGCGCGGTCAACGCGGTGCTGACCTGATCAATGCGGGTCTCGCGGCGCTGCTCGGAGTCGAGTACGGCTTTCTCCAGGCGCGGCAGCAGGGCGGCGAGACCGGCATCCATGTCGTCGGTGCGCACCACGTCGCGCATCTCTTTCATGCACTGATCAACAACCTTGTCGGTGCCTTCAGCGGCCAGCGTACTGCGTACCAGACCGCGGCGCAGCAAGTCGAGCCGGGCGGCCCAGCGCCGTTCGAGCTTGTCCTGCTGTTCGATACTTTTGAGGTACTTCTCTTTCCAGCGCTGGGCGTCGTCGCTCATTCAGGGGTTCCGCGAGGGGCAGGACTCAACGCGGGCAATGCATCGGCCGTGAGCGAACCCGGCAGACGAATCTCTACCGCGACCGGCAGGTGATCGGAAATGGGTTGGGCCAGCACTTCGACCTTTTCCAGGGTCAGGGTCGGGCTGAGTAAAATATGATCCAGGCATCGCTGCGGCCGCCAGCTGGGAAACGTGGCTTGCATCTGCGGGGCCAGCAGGCCGAGATCGCGTAACGGTGACTGTTGTAGCAGATCGCTGGCGTGGGTGTTCATGTCGCCCATCAATACCTGGTGCTTGTAGCCACCGATCAGGTCCCGAATGTAGGCCAGTTGCAGGCTGCGCACCCGGGCGCCGAGGGCCAGGTGCATCATCACCACCACCAGCGCTTCCGGGCCTTCGCCAAAGCGCAGCAGGATTGCGCCGCGACCTTTCGGGCCCGGCAGCGGATGGTCTTCGATCGCCCACGGTTTCAGTCGGCTGAGCACGCCATTGCTGTGCTGGGCCAGCCGGCCGAGGTTGCGATTGAGTTGTTGATACCAGTAAGGGAAGGCGCCGAGGTGGGCCAGGTGTTCGACCTGATTGACGTAGCCTGAGCGCAGGCTGCCGCCATCGGCTTCCTGCAGGGCGACCAGGTCGAAGTCGCCAAGCAGGTCGCCGATCTTCTGCAGATTGCCTGAGCGCCCGGTGTGCGGCAGCAGGTGCTGCCAGCTGCGGGTCAGGTAATGCCGATAGCGTTCGGTGCTGATGCCGACCTGGATGTTGAAGCTGAGCAAGCGCAGACGATGGTCTGCGGGCAGGCCCGTGGACTCCAGGTGATGCTCGTTGACCTGTGGATCATGCAGGCCAACGATGCGTTCAGTGCCCCAGCGGCGCATGGCAATGACCGCGCTTAGTTGGCAGCTGCCTTGTTGGCCGCTCGCTCTTTGGCGACCAGTTGATCAGCCAGCTTCAAGGCTTCTTCCGCACCACCGGCAGAGCCGATGTCGAAGCGGTATTTGCCGTTGACGATCATGGTTGGCACGCCAGTGATTTCATATTTCTTGGCCAGCTCACGCGCCTTGACGATCTGCCCTTTGATCGCGAACGAGTCAAAGGTGGCGAGGAACTTGTCCTTGTCCACGCCTTGTGTGGCGAGGAAGTCAGCCATGTCGTTCTTGTCGGTCAGCTTCTTGTGTTCTTTCTGGATCGCATTGAATACCGCAGCGTGAACCTTGTGCTCGACGCCCATCGCTTCCAGGGTCAGGAACATTTGGCCGTGAGCATCCCACGGGCCGCCGAACATGGCAGGAATGCGCACGAAGTTGACGTCGGACGGCAGTTTTTCAACCCAGGGATTGATCACCGGCTCGAACGCGTAGCAATGCGGGCAGCCGTACCAGAACAGCTCCACGACTTCGATCTTGCCAGGCTCTGCCACCGGCACCGGGTTGGCCAGTTCGACATAAGGGGCAGCGGGTGCTTCGGCGGCCTGGGCGGTCACGCCGAACAGGCTGGCAGCGACGAGAGCGGCGCTGATGATCAGATTACGCATGCTTTACTCCTGGACAATTTTGGTCGCCTCGCGCGACCTGTTTTCAGACAGATCCTGGCGGGCATGAGTTCTGTAGTGTAACGGCAGCGGCCACAAAAAAGGGCGGCCAAAGCCACCCTTTTTATACTTGCTGCGACGGATTAATCGAGCGTTAACGTTGCAGGAGATGTCCATCACCGGTAACGCTCGATGCAGGGCGGTTAGTGCAGGCCCTGAATGTAGCTGGCGACCGCAGCAATGTCTTCGTCGCTGAGTTTGCGTGCGATGGTGCGCATCGGCATGGAATCGCCGTCGTTGGCGCGACCGCCTTCTTCCTTGCGGAAGTCGGTCAGCTGTTTGGCGATGTATTGAGCGTGTTGGCCTCCCAGGTGCGGGAAGCCGGCGGCGGCGTTGCCGGCACCGTTCGGCGAGTGGCAGCCGGTGCAGGCTGGCAGGCCTTTGTCCAGGTTGCCGCCACGGAACAGGGCTTCACCACGGGCGACGATTTTTGGATCGGCGGCGCCGACGCTGCCCTTCTGACTGGCAAAGTAGGCGGCAATATCGGCCAGGTCCTGATCGCTCAGGTTGGTCAGCAGGCCGGTCATTTCCAGAACCTGGCGTTTGCCCGACTTGATGTCGTGCAACTGCTTGTCGAGGTAACGTTCACCTTGACCGGCCAGTTTCGGGAAGTTGGGTGCCATGCTGTTCCCGTCCGGGCCATGGCAGGCTCCGCACACGGCAGCTTTTGCCTGGCCGGCTGCTGCATCACCTGCAGCATGGGCGATGCCGGAGATTCCCACGGTCAACAGCAGACTCACGATCAATTTGTTCATCAGCTAATCCAACTACGGCTAAGGGTTAAGAGTTATGGACCGGGTTTACTCTCGCTCATCCAAAGGATGATGGCCTGGTAATCCTCGGCACTGCAGTCCATGCACAAACCACGCGGCGGCATCGCCTTGAAACCCTGGGTCACGTGTTGCACCAGCGTCTCCATACCTTTCGCCAACCTCGGCGTCCAAGCTGCCTGATCGCCTCTTTCGGGCGCCATGGGTAGTTGGCCGGAATGACAGGCACCACAAACACGGTTGTACACGGCTTCCGGTTCCTGTGTAGCCTGTGCGCCGCAAAGCGGTATCAGGACTCCGGCAGCCAGCAGCCATTTCGTCATAAAACGACCTTTTCAGGGTTGAGAGCGTTCTGCGTTCTGATGCGCAATCAAGGTCTTTGGCTCTCGTGAACTTCATCCTTCGCTGGGACAAAGCACACACAAAATCTGCGGCATTATATACTGGCGTCACTGAAACGGAAGCGACACCGCGTTCCGCGCCCAATCCCGGCGCCGCCCACATCGGAAATCCCATGCAACTCAAGAATCCCATCCTCGGCCTGTGCCAACAGTCCACGTTCATGCTCAGTGCCGCCAAAGTCGATCAATGCCCTGACGACGAAGGCTTCGAAGTGGCGTTCGCCGGTCGTTCCAACGCCGGTAAATCCAGCGCGCTGAACACCCTGACTCACGCCAGCCTGGCGCGCACCTCGAAAACTCCGGGTCGCACACAGCTGTTGAACTTCTTCAAGCTAGACGATGAACGGCGTCTGGTCGACCTGCCGGGCTACGGTTATGCAAAAGTACCGATCCCGCTCAAGCAACACTGGCAGCGTCACCTTGAGGCGTACCTCGGTGGCCGCGAGAGTTTGAAGGGTTTGATTCTGATGATGGACATCCGTCATCCAATGACCGACTTCGACCTGTTGATGCTCGACTGGGCCGTTGCCGCCGGCATGCCGATGCACATTCTGCTGACCAAGGCCGACAAACTGACCTACGGTGCCGCCAAGAACACGCTGCTCAAGGTGCAGTCGGAAATCCGCAAGGGCTGGGGTGATCAGGTGACGATCCAGCTGTTCTCCGCGCCCAAACGCATGGGCCTGGAAGAGGCCTACACTGTGTTGGCAGGCTGGATGGAACTCGCGGACAAGGGTTCGGAAACAACAGCTGAATAAGAAGTTTTCAAAACTGTCTGTGGTGCTGCCAGGCAAGGCAAAAGTGCGACAAAAAAGCGGAGTTTAGGGGACCTAAATGAGCATTTTTTGTTGCGCTTTTAACGCAGCATGGCTGCGCCATAGGCAGTTTTGGGGCAAAAAAAGCCCCGGACTTCATATGGGGAGGGAGAAGTTCCGGGGTTTAAGTTCCGAACCGCTAGGGCGGGGTTCAGATATCTGCCAACACTTAACACAACATAGGAGCATCGAAGGGCTTCACCAGCCATTCAGTATCTCTGAGTAGTGAGTTGTCAGATTAGTTCAGATTTTTTTCAAAAAGCTTTGGAATAACCCCAAGCGCGATTCGATATAAGCCCTATACAGCCGTTTGCCGCGACAGTGTGTCGCGGCAAACGCCCGGTCCAGAGCCCTTAGTGCGCCTCATCCCAGTTGTTGCCGACGCCGACTTCCACCAGCAACGGTACATCCAGTTTCGCCGCTTCGCTCATATGCAGGCGGATTTCCTGACTCACCTGCTCAACCAGATCCTCGCGAACCTCCAGCACCAGTTCGTCGTGCACCTGCAGGATGACCTTGGCGTCCAGCCCGGACGCTGTCAGCCAGTTATCCACCGCCACCATGGCTTTCTTGATGATGTCGGCCGCGGTGCCTTGCATCGGCGCATTGATCGCCGTGCGTTCGGCGGCGGCGCGTTCCTGCGGCTTGTTCGAGTTGATTTCCGGCAGGTACAGGCGTCGACCGAAGAAGGTCTCGACGTAACCCTGATCCGCAGCCTGCTTACGGGTGCGCTCCATGTATTCGCGCACACCCGGGTAGCGGGCGAAGTAGGTGTCGATGTAGGCCTTGGCGGTCTTGGTGTCGACGCCGATGTCCTTGCCGAGCTTCTGCGCGCCCATGCCATAGATCAGGCCGAAGTTGATCGCCTTGGCGCCACGGCGCTGGTCGGAGGTCACTTCGTTGAGCTCGACCTTGAATACTTCGGCAGCGGTGGCGGTGTGCACGTCCAGATTGTTGCGGAAGGCGTTCATCAAGCCTTCGTCCTTGGACAAGTGGGCCATGATCCGCAGTTCGATTTGCGAATAGTCCGCCGCCAGCAATTTGTAGCCTTTCGGCGCGACGAAAGCCTGGCGAATGCGGCGGCCTTCAGCGGTGCGCACTGGAATGTTCTGCAGGTTCGGATCGCTGGAAGACAAGCGTCCGGTGGACGCCACAGCCTGATGGTACGACGTGTGGATACGTCCGGTGCGCGGGTTGATCTGCTCCGGCAAGCGGTCGGTGTAAGTGCTTTTCAGCTTGCTCATGGAGCGATGCTCCATCAGCACTTTTGGCAGTCGATGATCGTCTTCGGCGAGTTTCGCCAGCACTTCCTCGGCGGTCGATGGTTGGCCCTTGGCGGTTTTCTTCAGCACCGGCAGGCCGAGTTTTTCGTAGAGGATTACGCCCAACTGCTTCGGCGAGCCGAGGTTGAATTCTTCGCCGGCGATCTCGAACGCTTCGCGCTCCAGTGCGACCATTTTGTTACCCAGCTCGATGCTCTGGATGCCGAGCAGTTCAGCGTCGACGAACGCGCCCTGACGCTCGATGCGCGCCAGCACCGGTACCAGCGGGATTTCGATGTCGGTCAGCACGCTGGCCAGGCTCGGGATCGCGCTGAGTTTTTCAAACAGGGTCTGGTGCAGACGCAGGGTGATGTCGGCGTCTTCGGCGGCATACGGGCCGGCCTGCTCCAGAGCGATCTGGTCGAAGGTCAGCTGTTTGGCGCCTTTGCCGGCGATGTCCTGAAAACTCACAGTGGTGTGATCCAGGTACTTCTGCGCAAGGCTGTCCATGTCGTGGCGGGTGGCGGTGGAGTTGAGTACGTAGGACTCAAGCATGGTGTCGAAGGCAATCCCGCGCACATTGATGCCTTGGCTCTGATCGCCGCCAATGGCGCAGTTGGCCAGAATGTTCATGTCGAACTTGGCGTGCTGGCCGACCTTGAGTTTGTTCGGGTCTTCCAGGATCGGCTTCAGCGCGCGCAGCACAGTGTCGCGATCCAGTTGCTCGGGCACGCCGATGTAGGAATGGGTCAGCGGGATGTACGCCGCTTCGTTGGCCTGCACCGCGAACGACAGGCCGACCAGTTGCGCCTGCTGCGCGTCGATGCCTGTGGTTTCGGTGTCGAAGGCGAACAGCTTGGCGTTGTTCAGTTTTTCCAGCCAGACATCGAAACGCGCCTGATCGAGGATGGTTTCGTAAGCGGCTTCAGCAGGGGCGGCGGGCACTTCGGCTGGCGGCGCGCTAAACAGATCGCCAGCCGACGCAGGCTCTGTGGCCGCGCTCAGCTCCTGGCGCTTGGCGTCGCGATCGAGGTCATTCAGCCAGCTCTTGAATTCCAGCAGGGTGTACAGCTCGTAGAGCTTGGCCGGGTCTTCCGGGCCCATTTGCAGGTCATCGAGGCCAATGTCCAGCGGCACGTCGACCTTGATGGTAGCCAGTTGATAGGAGAGGAAGGCCATCTCCTTGTGCTCTTCAAGCTTGGCCGGCAGAGTCTTGGCCCCGCGAATCGGCAGGGTCGGGACGATGTCGAGGTTTGCATAAAGCTCGGTGAGGCCGCCGTTAACGCCGACCAGCAGGCCGGACGCGGTCTTCGGGCCGATGCCGGGAACGCCCGGGATGTTGTCGGAAGAATCGCCCATCAGTGCCAGATAATCGATGATCTGCTCCGGAGCGACGCCGAATTTCTCCTTTACGCCCTCAACGTCCATCGAGCTACCGGACATGGTGTTGACCAAGGTAATGTGGCCGTCGACCAGTTGCGCCATGTCCTTGTCGCCGGTGGAGATGATCACCGGGCGAGCGGCTGCCGCGCTGCTGCGGGCGAGGGTGCCGATCACGTCGTCTGCCTCGACGCCCTCCACGCACAACAGCGGGAAGCCGAGAGCAATCACGCTCTGGTGCAGCGGCTCGATCTGCACGCGCATGTCGTCGGGCATGCTGGGGCGATTGGCCTTGTATTCGGCGTACATCTCATCGCGAAACGTCCCGCCCTTGGCATCGAAAACCACGGCGAACGGGCTGTCCGGATACTGCTTGCGCAGACTCTTGAGCATGTTCAGCACACCTTTGACCGCACCGGTCGGCAGGCCTTTGGAGGTGGTCAGCGGTGGCAGTGCATGGAAAGCGCGGTACAGGTAAGACGAACCGTCCACCAGGACGAGGGGGGCTTGGCTCATGAGCAGAATCAACCTTTTCGGCGGGCCCGGCGCTAGAATAGCGGGACCGTTGACGACAAAGGGACAAGGTTATCATGCGTACGTTAAATCGCTTGCTGCTGGTCGGTTTGATTGCTGTCTCACCATTGGCCGCGATGGCGGCGGATGATGCGCCGTCGAAGGAGCCGGAAGTTACCATTAACACGCACACCGAGGGCGACAAGGTCATTCAGGAATACAGCCGCAGTGGCTTCGTGTATGCGATCAAGGTCACGCCGAAGGGCGGCAAACCGTATTTCCTGGTGCGCGCCGATGGTTCGGACGTGAACTACATCCGTTCTGACCAGCCGGATATGCTGATTCCGTCGTGGGAAATCTTTACCTGGAAGTAAGATTCCTGACTTTTTAATCGGCGCCGCTTGATCGCGGCGCCCGAACTGAGCAGTTTTTAACCATGTCTGTGTTCACCCCCCTGGCTCGGCCAGAGCTGGAAACCTTTCTTGCCCCTTACGGGCTTGGCCGTCTGCTTGATTTCCAGGGGATCGCCGCCGGCAGCGAAAACACCAACTTCTTTATCAGCCTGGAGCAGGGCGAATTCGTCCTGACCCTGGTCGAACGTGGGCCGGTGCAGGAAATGCCGTTCTTCATCGACCTGCTCGACGTGTTGCACGAGGCTGATCTGCCGGTGCCCTACGCGCTGCGCACCACTGACGGCGTGGCATTGCGTGAGCTCAAGGGCAAGCCGGCGCTGCTGCAACCACGGCTGTCCGGCAAACACATCAAGGTCGCCAACGCCCAGCATTGCGCGCAGGTCGGCGAGTTGCAGGCGCATCTGCACCTGGCGACCCAGGGCGAGCGCATGATCAAGCGCAAGACCGATCGTGGCCTGGACTGGATGCTGGACGAGGGCAACGAGTTTCTCTCGCACTTGAGTGACGAGCCGCGTGCGCTGCTGCACAAGGCGCTGGATGAAATCACCCTGCAGAAAGACAAAATACTTGCGCTGCCACGGGCGAACATTCATGCCGATCTGTTCCGCGACAATGCGATGTTCGAAGGCACGCACCTGACCGGGTTGATCGATTTTTACAACGCCTGCTCGGGGCCGATGCTCTACGACGTGGCGATCGCATTGAATGACTGGTGTTCGGACGAGGATGGCCTGATTGATGGTCCGCGTGCCCGCGCATTCCTTGGCGCTTATGCGGCGCTGCGTCCGTTCACTGCGGCTGAAGCTGAACTCTGGCCGACCATGCTGCGCGTGGCCTGTGTGCGGTTCTGGCTGTCACGGTTGATCGCCGCCGAGCAGTTTGCCGGGCAGGACGTGCTGATTCATGATCCACGGGAATTTGAGTTGCGGTTGGCGCAGCGGCAGCAGGTCAGCACCCCTCTACCGTTCGCGCTTTAAATTGTGGCGAGCGAGCTTGCTCGCGCTGGGTTGCGAAGCAGCCCCAAAATTCTGGCAATCAGCCTGATTTTTGTGAGTGCTGCGCACTCAAGCGGGAGCAAGCTCCCTCGCCACAGGTTTTGCGTTGCTACAACGATTCCAGGCAGCCGGCCAAATCGTTGCCCAACTTCTCCAGTACCTGCTCATACCCCTGAGCGGTCGCTTGCGTATAGCCACCCAGCGCATCCAGCTCCGCCAGCTTCACCGGCAGGCCCGCCACCAGGGTTTCCGCCAGGCGTGGACGCAGTGGCGGTTCGCTGAACACACAGGTCTTGCCCACTTCCTGCAGGCGTTTGCGCATCGCGGCGACATGTTGCGCGCCCGGTTGCACTTCGGCGGCCACGCTGAACACGCCAGTGTGTTTCAGGCCGTAAGCATCTTCGAAATAGTCGAAGGCTTCG
>Ga0209563_100261_pt1 | contig 23862 bp, 21 predicted proteins | sample AraplaCvi_mMF_r2_FD_184271 | JGI IMG/M metagenome (GOLD analysis project Ga0209563, IMG submission 184271) | Arabidopsis root microbial communities from North Carolina, USA - plate scrape CL_Cvi_mMF_r2 (SPAdes) (version 2) | ecosystem: Host-associated > Plants > Roots > Endosphere | place: USA... | reverse complement strand
GGCGACTCAGCCGCCGATGCCCTTGGCGAGCTCGCTGTCGACGTTCTGCAGAGCGTCGGCGGCCTTGGTGAGGAACTGCGACATCCCGTCGAGGCCGTTCACCGCGTCGGTGGTGCCCTTGGTGAACTGCTCGTAGGAGGTGTGGAAGGCGCCGGACGCCTGGTCGGTGACGAATCCGCCGTTGACGAGCCCGTTCACCAGGTTCTGGAGCTCGTGGAGCTTCGCGGTGATGTCGTCCTTGCCCGCGGTGAGGCGGTTGGCGGCATCGGTCATCTCGCCGTACGTGACGTTCATGTTGGCCATGACGGTCCTAATCCCTTCGTTTGTTCGAGAGAGGCCGTACCCCCGGGGCCGACCAGCTACGTCCACCTAACCAGGGGGCGGCGGAGGAGGGAATGGGGAGCACTCCCCATCCGGTCCCGCTGTGCCCCGCAGGCCCAGCGGGATAGCCTGGCAGCCATGCCGTCGTACAGCCCGATGAAGCCGAACCGGAACTCCGCCGTCGCGCGCGCCGCCGCCCGGCCGTCCCGCTCCGACCGCGCGTCGACGCCGCCCTCCGCCGTGGAGCGGGTGCTGCGCCCGTTCGGCTACCTGCTGGTCGCCGTGGTGTGGACGGCCCTCGGCGCGGTCACCCTGCTGCTGCCGGCCGCGCTGCCCTTCGGGCTGTGGAGCACCGATCCCGAGCGCAGCGCACAGGACCTCGTGGCCGGCGGCGCTGTGCTTCCCGTGCTGCTGTTCGCCGTGTTCGCCCTCGTCGTGCTGGTGCCGCTGCTCGGCTACGCCTTCGTCGCCCTGCCGCTCGCGTCCATCCCGCTCGCGATGCTGTCGTGGACGTACGTCGCGCGCAGCCTGTCGCCGCGGTACGCCGGCGAGCGGCTCTCCAGCACGGGATGGTCGCGCAACGTCATCGGGCCGCCGTCGATCGGCGAGACGGCGCTCTCGCTGCTTCCCGTGCGCCTCACGCCGTGGACGCGCTTCTGGACCGACCTGATGCTGCTCGGCTGGCGACCCAGCCGCGCGCTCTTCGTCGCCGGCTACCCGTACGGCCTCGCTTCGTTCGCGGTGGCCGGCTGGCTCTACACGCCCGGTGCCGTCGGGACGGCCGTGTGGGCCGTCGTGATCGCGGCACTCGTCGTCACCACCATCGTGCTGCTGGTGCGCGCCTTCCGGCAGCGGGTCAGCGCGCGGCCGGCTCCGCGAGCGGCCGCCGGAAGCTGATCGAGTCGATCATGGCGTCGAACAGCTCCAGGTAGAGGTCGGCGTCGGCCACCATCGGCGCGTTGATCCTGGCGTGGATGATGCGCTCGGCTCCCGGGGCGGCGAACCGGTAGTCCGCGATCAGCTCGGGAGCGGACTCCTCGTCGTAGGTGGTCTGGCGGAGCACCGAGCGCCGCCTCGTGGGGCCGATGGACAGGTCGAGCGGAGTGTCGTCGGGGAAGCAGCGGGCCAGGTGCGCGGCGAGGTCGTCCTCGGCGCCCGGCGTCGTCGGCCACTCCTCGCGCGAGAGGACGATGGAGCCGGGGAACGGGACACCCGGGAGGATCTCGAGCGACAGGGCGAGCGCGAACGCCGTGCTGTCGTCGGCCAGCGCGACCAGCCGCTCCAGCTCGGTCTTCGCCGTGCGCCGGACGCGCGCCAGCCGGTCGGCACGCCCGACCCGCTCGGTCACCAGGCGCTGGATGCGGCGCCGCGCGGCCTCCTCGTCGTGCAGCGGCACCATGACCCAGGTGCCGGGGAAGACGATCGTCAGCTCCTCGTCGAGCGCGGTCAACCGGGCGTCGCTCATGCGAACTCCCCCAGCGTGACGCGCAGCGAGTCGGCGATCTCCTGCGTCTCGGCGACCATGTCGGCGAACCCGCCGATGAATGCAGAACGGAACACGAACTGCACCGCCTGGGCCGAGCCGACCGGGAAGACGGCGAAGACGACGCGCTGCTCGAGGAGCGCGTCCCCCGCATCCTCGTCGCCGAGCGCCGTGAGGTGGGTGAAGCCGACCAGCTCGCCCGTCGCGTGCGCCGTGCGCCACGACCGGTAGCCGAGGATCTCGTAGCCCGGCTCGCGGTGGTCGCCCTGCGCGTCGGTCGCGGCGAGGTAGCTCTCCGGGCTGTCGTCGACCTCCAGCTGCAGCAACTCGTAGGTCTGGAACGCGTTCAGGACGCCGATGGCCGGCGCCGGGACGTAGACGCGGGCGCGGGTGGCGCCGGTCGGGTCCTCGGAGTGGAGCAGGTGTTGCAGCGCACGCAGCCGCTCCACGAGCTCCGCCTCCGTCGGCTCCCCCGCGGCCAGCCGGGCGGACAGCCGCTCCGGCCAGTCGTCGCTGCCGTGGTCGCTCAGGAGCTCCACGTCGTACCAGCTCTCGGGCGCCTCGAACGTCAGGTCGACGATGTCCTGTGGCCGCAGCGTCATGCCCGTTCCCCTCACTTCGACGGCAGATAGATCGGCGCGACCTTGTCGCCGGCGCCCGCGGCCCACGTGTGCAGATCGACCTTCCCCAGCTGCGGGAGGTCGGTGTGGCGGGGGCCGCCGTCGAACTTGTCGACGATCGTCTCGACCTTACCCGGCGCGTTGATCACGTCGATGCCCTTGTTCACGAGCGCGGCACCCTGGCGGTACGCGGCCGTCGCGGTGAGGAGGCTGAACTCGCCGGCCTTGATGTCGTGGGTCACCGCCTTGACGACGTTCTGGTCGATGCCGAGGAGCGTGCGCATGGCCTTCGCCTTGTCGGCGCCGTGCGTCACGAGCGCCTGGTACGCCTCGCGCTGGGCGGCGGCCGACTTGCCTGCGCTCTTCCAGACGTTGAGGTCTTTGAGCGGCTTGTCGAAGAGCTTCGTGGTGGCCGACTTCATCAGGCGCTTGCCGATGGCCATCTTGAGGAAGGTGTTCGAGCCGGTGCGCACGCCGGCGACCCGCGCGGGGACGCGGGCCAGGCCCTTGACCCGGGCGGCCCGGCCGAGGAACGAGAAGATCCGGCCGCCGAAGATGCTCAGCACGACGGTGACCGCCGCCCCCAGCACGCCCAGGAAGGTGCCCTCGCCGTTCGCGAACTTCACGATCGCGTCGACCAGCTTGACGATGGAGGCGACCAGCGCGATCACGACGAGCACCTGGCCGAGGATGGGCACCCACGCCAGGAAGATGGCCAGCACTCCGGCGATGTCGCCGATGGTGCCGATGACATCCACCACCTTGTCCCACCAGCTCGGGTTCTTGAGGCCGTTGTTGTGGTGGTCGACGACATCCACGATCGCGCTCACGGCCTTCTCGGCCGCACGGTTCTTACGGTCGCGGGCGTCGTACCAGGCCTGGTGGGCGGCCTGCAGTGCGGCGTTCGCGGCGCGGGCGTGGTCGTCGGCCTTGTCGGCCGCCTTGCCCGCGGTGCTCGCGTCCTCCGGCTTCGCCTTCTGCGCGTCGGTGTGGGCGGTCGTCGCCGCGTGGTGGGCCGCGTCCGCGGCCTCCTGCTTCTCGGTGATCTGCGTGATCGCGGCGGTGGCGTCGTCCTGCGCCGCGCGCAGCTCCTTCGCGTAGGCGATCAGGGCGTCGGCCGTCTTGGCGTAGCGGTCCTTCGCCTTCCCGATGTCGTCGGCGGTGTCCTTCGACATCTCCTGGAGCTTCGACACCGCCTGCGACTTGTACCCGTCGACGTCGTGGATCTTGTTCAGCTCCGCGACGGAACGCTGGATGGCCTCGCCGATGGACTTGTAGTGCTGCGCCTTCGCCTCGAGCACTCCGGGGTCGCCGGTCAGCGGCTGGAATTCGCGGTCGCTCACGTCTGCTCCCCTACTTCTTCTTCTCTTCGAGGGCCTTGGCGAGGTCGCCGTCGACCTTCACGAAGTTGTCGGCGACGGCGGCGATGACCTGCTGCACGTTCTTCACGTTCTCGGTCATCTCCTTGCGCTTCTCGTTCCACTTGTGCGCGAAGTCCCGGACGTGGCTGTGCAGATCGTCGTGCCCCGTCGCCTCGGCGACCGCGTCGCTGAAGTCGTCGGCGTTCTGGAACTCGCGCACCACGGCGTCGAGATCGTCACGCAACTGCACCAGCTCGTCGAGCTTGAGTACGAGATCGGCCACCGGTTCTCCCCTTCTCTTCCATCCTGCCTTCAGCACCGTACCGGTGGCCCAGCGGGGAATCGATGGGGAGCGGTCCCCATCCACCGAAATCGGCGGCACTGGGTATGGTGCAGGGGTGCGACTGAAACTGACTCTCGCCCGCCCGTCCGGCACGAGCGATGACATCGTCGTCACCGCGGACGCCGCCGCCAGCATCTCGGAGGTCGCCGCGACCATCGCGCGGATCGACCCGCGGCGCACCGGACCGGTCGCCGCCCCCGGCGCGCTGACCCTGCGCGCCCAGCTGCCCGGCCAGGCCGACCCGCTCGTCCTGCCGCCCGACGCACCGGTCGGCGAGGCGTGGATCGGCAGCGGCGCCACGGTCGCGCTGGCCGACGCCGGCCTCCACTACGTCTCGCCGGAGCTCGGCGACGTGCCCGTGGTGGCGACGCTCCGCATCCTGAACGGCCCGCAGGCCGGCACCGACTTCCCGCTGCGCGCGGGCACCACGGTGCTCGGCCGGGACGAGTCGTGCGACATCGTGCTGGAGGACCCGCTGGTGTCGAAGCGTCACGTGCGCTTCGAGGCGGGCGACGGCGTCGAGGTGGTCGACCTCGGCTCCGCGAACGGGGTGATGGTGGACGGCGGACTCGTCACCCGGTTCACCGTGCGCCGCTCGGAGACGCTGCTGATCGGCGACACCGAGGTGGAGCTCACGGTGAAGGCCGGCTCGGAGCTGCCCGCCGCGACCCCCACCGCGGGCCCTGTCTTCTTCAACCGCTCGCCGCGGGTGGAGCGCCGCTACGCGGGCCAGGTGTTCCAGGCGCCGGATGTGCCGGCCGAGAAGGAGGACCCGCCCTTCCCGCTGCTGGCCATGCTCACGCCGCTGCTGCTCGGCGGCGCCATGTTCTTCTTCACGCACAACCCGATGTCGCTGCTGTTCATCCTGCTCTCGCCGGTGATGCTCCTGGGCAACTACATCAGCGGCCGCACGCGGGGCAAGCGCAAGCTGAAGAAGCAGATCGCCGTGTTCGAGCAGCGCCTGGAGGCCCTCTCCACCAAGCTGCAGGAGGAGCGGCGCACGGAGGTCGAGCTGCGCCAGGGCGAGACGCCGACGACGGCGGAGGCGCTGTCCGAGGCCGTGCGGCGCGGGCCGCTGCTGTGGACGCGGCGGCCGGAGCACTGGTCGTTCTTGAACCTCCAGCTCGGCCGCGGGTCGATGCGCTCGCGCAATACCGTCCAGACGACCGACCGCGGCGAGCTGATCGTCGAGTTCCAGGAGCGGCTGGACGCCGTGATCGCCGAGAACGAGCGCGTCGACGACGTGCCGGTGCTCGACAACCTGTACGAGTCGGGCGCGCTCGGCATCGCCGGTCCCGCCGACCTCATCGCCGGCTCGGTCAACTCCGTGCTGGTGCAGCTGACCGCGCTGCACTCCCCCGCCGAGCTGGCGGTGGCCGCGCTGGTGTCGCCGCGCTGGTCGCGCGAGCTCGCCTGGCTGAAGTGGATGCCGCACACCTCCTCCCCGCAAAGCCCGCTGCCAGGCGGTCACCTGGCCGACTCCGCGTCCAGCGCCGCCGGCGTCCTGAGCGCGCTGGAGGGCCTGGTGGAGGAGCGGCTCGCCGCGGCGAAGGGCGGCCCGCAGCGCCGCGGCGCCATGGAGCAGGAGCGCGCGGCGCTGGAGCGCGGCGCCGAGGTCGGCCGCTCCCAGACCACCGAGGGCACGCCGTCGCCCGTCCCGGCGGTCGCGGTCGTGATCTCCGACGATGTCGCGGTCGACCGCGCCCGGCTGGTGCAGCTGGCCGAGGCCGCCGCCGACGCGGGCGTCTTCCCGATCTGGATCTCGGACGACGTCGACAAGCTCCCCGCCGTCTGCCGCACCTTCCTGCAGCACACCGACCAGCCCCACCGCGCCCGCGCCGGCTTCGTGCGCCTCGGCGAGACGGTGGAGGAGGTGGTGACCGAGCCTGTGCCGGCCGCGACCGCGCTCGACTACGCCAAGCGGATGGCGCCGGTGATCGACGCGGGCGCCCTGGTCGCCGACGCCAGCGATCTGCCGCGCTCCGTCTCGCTCGTCACGCTGCTCGGGCACGAGCTGGCCGAGACCTCCGGAGCGGTGGTGGACCGCTGGCGGCAGAACGCCTCCATCCACGACCGCACGCCCGGCGCGAAGCCGGCGCGCCGCCGCCCCGGCACGCTGCGCGCCACGATCGGCTCGGCCGGTGTGGACGCGATGCACCTCGACCTGCGCACACAGGGTCCGCACGCGCTCGTCGGCGGGACCACGGGCGCGGGCAAGAGCGAGTTCCTCCAGGCGTGGGTGCTCGGGATGGCGGCGGAGTACAGCCCCGACCGGGTCACCTTCCTGTTCGTGGACTACAAGGGCGGGTCGGCCTTCGCGGACTGCGTCAGCCTCCCGCACTGCGTGGGCCTCGTGACCGACCTCAGCCCGCACCTCGTGCGCCGCGCGCTCACCAGCCTGCGCGCCGAGCTGCACCACCGCGAGCACCTGCTCAACCGGAAGAAGGCGAAAGACCTGCTGGAGCTGGAGAAGCGCGGCGACCCGGACAGCCCGCCCGCCCTGGTGCTCGTGATCGACGAGTTCGCCGCGCTGGTCGGCGAGGTGCCCGAGTTCGTCGACGGCGTCGTCGACATCGCCCAGCGCGGACGCTCGCTCGGCATCCACCTCATCATGGCCACGCAGCGCCCCGCCGGCGTCATCAAGGACAACCTGCGCGCCAACACCAACCTGCGCATCGCGCTGCGCATGGCCGACGAGTCGGACAGCCAGGACGTCGTCGGCGTCTCGGATGCCGCCCACTTCGACCCGGCCATCCCGGGCCGCGGGATGGCGAAGACCGGCCCCGGGCGGCTGGTCCGGTTCCAGTCGGCCTACGCGGGCGGCTGGACGACGCGCGAGCCGGAGCGCGCGGGCGTCGAGATCGCCGAGCTGCGCTTCGGCGGCGAGGTGCGCTGGGAGGAGGAGCGCCCGGCGGAGGAGCCGGAGCGCGACCTCGGGCCCACCGACCAGCAGCGGATGGTCGCCTCCATCGTGCGGGCGCAGGCCGCCGCGCACATCCCGGCGCCGCGGCGGCCGTGGCTCGACGAGCTGGCCACGGCGTACGACCTCGGACTGCTGCGGCAGCGGACCGACGCGGAGCTGCTGCTCGGCGTCTCCGACATCCCGGACCGCCAGGAGCAGCGGCCGGTGTACTTCCAGCCGGACGTCGACGGCAACCTCGCCGTGTACGGCACCGGCGGCTCGGGCAAGTCGACGGTGCTGCGCACGCTCGCCTCCGCCGCGGCCATCACGCCGCGCGGCGGTCCCGTGCACGTGTACGGCCTCGACTTCGGTGCGGGCAGCCTCCGGATGCTGGAGAAGCTGCCGCACGTCGGGTCGATCATCCCGGGCGACGACCCCGAGCGCATCATCCGCCTGTTCCGGATGCTCAAGGAGACCCTGGAGGACCGCGGCCCGCGCTTCGCCGAAGCCAACGCGTCCAATATCAGCGAGTACCGGTCGCTCACCGGCCGGATCGACGAGCCGCGCATCCTGCTGCTGGTGGACGGGTTCCCGAGCTTCCGCGAGGACTTCGAGATCCCCGCCGGGCGGTCGCAGTGGTACGACGTGTTCCGCGACCTGCTCGCCGACGGCCGCCGCCTCGGCATGCACGTCGCCCTCACCGGCGACCGCGCAGGCGCGGTGCCGACCGCGATCGGCTCGCTCGTGCAGCGCCGGGTCGTGCTGCGGCTGGCGGACGACGGCTACGGGATGCTGGACGTGCCCAGCGACATCCTCTCGCCCGCCTCCCCTCCCGGACGCGCGATCGTCGACGGGTACGAGACCCAGGTCGCCGTGCTCGGCGGCTCGCGCGCGGTGTCCGACCAGTCGGAGGCGGTGCGCCGGCTGGCCGAGGCCATGGAGCGGGCCGGCATCCGGCACGCGCCGGCCGTCGGCTCCATGCCGAAGGAGCTCGAGCCCGCCTCGCTGCCGGACAGCGTCGACGGCCGCCCGGTGCTCGGCATCGGCGACCTCGACCTGGGCCCGCTCGGCTTCGAGCCCGCGGGCACGATGCTGGTCGCGGGACCGCCGGCGAGCGGCCGGACCACGGCGCTCGCGGCGATCGTTGATGCCGTGGCGCGGTTCGACGCCTCGACGCGCCTGTACTACGTCGGGTCGGCTCGCTCCCCCCTCGCCGCCTCCGGCCTGTGGACCGACCGTGCGCTGACCCCGGCGGACGCGGCCGAGCTCGCCAAGGACCTGACGGCGGCGATCGCGGACCCCGACACCGAGGGCCGCATCGCGGTCTTCGTGGAGAGCATCGGTGACTTCCTGCAGACGCCGGCCGACTCCCCCATCGTGGAGCTCGTCCGCGCCGTCCGCCGCAGCGACCATTTGCTGGTGGCGGAGGCGGAGACGAGCGCCTGGGGCACCTCCTGGCCGCTGCTCGGCGAGGTGAAGAACGGCCGCCGCGGCCTGCTCCTCCAACCGGACTCCATCGAAGGCGACCTGCTGCTGAAGACGCCGCTGCCGCGGCTCAACCGCTCGGAGTTCCCGCCCGGGCGCGGCATGTTCATCCAGAAGGGCGGCTTCACGCGCGTGCAGGTGCCGCTGGTGGACGTGTCGCTGCCGGTGCGCGAGCGGGTCTGAGCGCGACTGCGGCCATTCGGAACGACTGCGGTTGCGCGCGCGGGCGCAGACGTTCCGTGTGGGCGCGGACGCTACTCCTCGTCTCGCTCCCACGGCCAGCGGGGCCGGCCGCGCTGGCGGAAGCGGCCGACGAGGACGAGCTGGTACAGCAGCGTGACGACGAAGGCCGCGAGGCCCGCGGTGATGGCCGGCCAGCGGAGCAGCTGCGCGAACGCGAACAGGAAGTAGTGCAGCGGGTCGCCGGGGTCGCCGAGCGACCCGGCGATGCCTCCGGCGGCGATGAAGACCGCGTAGCAGGCGATCGCGACGCCGAACGCGACGCCCGGGGAGACGCGCTGCCGCTCGCCGGGCACGCGCGTGCCCAGCACGATCAGGAAGATCAGCAGCATGATCGTCGCCGCGCCCACCATGACCGGGCCGACGAGCGGGCCGACGGTCGGGTCGGCCACCACATCCGTGTCGGTCGCGAGGGAGACCAGGCCGAACGCCGCGACGATCAGGGCGAGGTAGAGTCCCGCCGCGAAGAACGCGATGACGGTGGCGTACGTGCGGTCGTCACGCATGCGGCGCGCCGCCGGTCAGTAGCCCTGCTGCGCGTAGGAGGCGACGGCCTGGTTCTGCGCGTCGGCCAGCTGCTGCTCGTAGTCGGCCTGGGCCTCGGCGTTGCGCGCCTTCAGCTTGCGGCCGCGGCCGGCGAGCCACGCGCCCGTCCAGATCGAGACCTCGCGCGCGATCACGCCGGCGAGCACCGCGAACGGGTTCACCCAGGTGGTGCGCAGCAGGATGCCGAACTCGTCGGCGTTGCGCGTCCAGTAGTGCGCATCCACCAGGGTCGCCCCGATGAAGACGAAATACACGAAGACCGCGACGAACAGGCCGCCGAGGATGTAGGCCCACCAGCGGGCGCGGTTCAGGATCTGGATGAGCACGACCATCCCGATGAAGAACGCCACGACCGGCGTCCAGCCGCGCAGGCCCGAGGTGAAGAACTGCACGAGCGCCGGCAGGAACTCGTCGCTCGGCGTGAGCAGCGAGCCGACGATCAGCACGGCCGCGGCCCACAGGATGGCGAAGGCGACGGTGCCGACGAGGGCGATCAGGATGCCGACGCCGCGGTTGCTCTTCCGCTTCGGCGGCTCCGGACGCTGGATGTAGATGGGCGTGACCGGCTGCGGGCCGGGCGCGGGCGCAGCCTGCGGAGCGGTGCCGTACGCCGTGGTGGCGGTGTCGGGCTGGCTCAAGGTGGCGGCCTCGGCGGCGACGATGACGGGGGTCGCCGACTCGACGGGCGACGCGGTGTCGACCGTGGCGTCGCCGGCGGCGGTCGCGCCGGGCTGGGTGCTGTTGCGGGCGATCGCGGCGGCGACGTCGTCGTCGCTCGCGACGACCGGCTCCGGCTCGTCGATGGCGGCGGGACGCTGCTGCGCCGCAGCGGGCACCGGCGCGGCGGGAGCCTCCGCCTCGGACTCGGCTTCGCCGGCGGGCCGGTTCACGTGCCCCCGCGCGGACACCGGGTCCGACGGCGGCTCGACGACCTGCGCACCGGTGTCGGTGTTCGGCTCGGCAGCGGCCGACGCGGCGGGAGCCGTCGCGGGCGCGACCTGCTCGGCCGCCGGCTGCTCCGCATCCGGACCGGGCTCGTAGGTCGCCCGCTTGGGCGCGGACTCCGGCGTGTCGCTCATTGGTGGCACCTCCATGGACCCGGCGGGTCCCATCAGATGTCCACTGTAACAACGGGGCGCGCGGAGTCCAGGGAGGCGGAACCGGCGGCGGGACTACTTGCTCGCGGTGACCGTCCCTCCGCTCTGCGGCGCCGCGGTCCCGCCGGATGCCGCCGGGGTCTCGACCATCGAGTAGATCAGCCCGGTCACAGTCGCATCGAACCCGCCGGGGACGGAGGCGTCGGTCGACTTGGTGATCTGCAGGTTCGTGACGAGGAACAGCCGCTTGCCCGTCTGCACGCCCTTCACGAACGCGAGGATGTTGGCGTACGGGCCCTGGATGTTGACCGTCAGCGGCGTCGCGACGAAGTTCTTGTCGGTGACAAGCGAGTTGGCCACGGGCGGGGCGCCCGCGGGCGGCGTCGCCGGGGCGGCTCCGGGCGCGGGGGTCGCGGTCGGCGCCGGTGTCGCGGTCGGCGCCGGGGTCGAGCCGGAGGACGACCCCGACGACCCGCCCGACGACCCGCCCGCCGACCCGGACGCCGTCGGCTGGACGGGCGCGTACGGCTGCGCCGCCGCCGTCGTGTAGCCGACGAACGACACCCCGGTGGACACGTACAGCGCGTTGAGCTGGTCGACGAACGCGGGGAGCTCCGATCCGGCCGGCACCGACTCCCGCAGCGCCGCGAGGTCCGCCTTCAGCGCGGGGAGCTGCCCGTAGTCGGCCTTCAGCTTGTCGAGCTCGGCCTGGTGCTGCACGTTCTCGGCGTCCACCTGCACGCGCTGCAGCTCCGCCGACGCGGTCGCGCCCAGCTGCGGCTGGATGCCGACGAACCAGCCGCCCACGACGATCGCCACGGCGAGGACCACCGCGCCGATCAGCCAGATGTTGGTGCTCTTCATCGTCACTTCTCCTTGGCCGTGAAGCGGCCGTCGAAGGCCTCGCTGTTCACGTGCATCGTGATCTTCGCCGTGTAGGCGGAGGTCGTCTTGTCGAAGTTCACCGAGTCGGGCGTCGCGTCCGCGAACCCGGGCAGGGTCGAGAGCGCCGTCATCCACACCGGCAGCTGCGGGAGCACCGGGCTCGACGCTTCGAACGTCACCGTCGCCACGCGCGGCCCCTGCAGCGGAACGGTCGCCTGCTGGTAGACCGCCAGCGGGGTCGACGAGTCGATCGTCACGCTCTGGATGGTGACCCCGCTCGGGAGGGTGCCCTGCACCTTGTCGAGGTAGTCCTTCCACTGGATCTCCGTCGACGCGCCCACCTGCTGGCCGGCCTTCACCAGCGCGACATCGCCCTGCACGGTCCGCACCTCGATGTACTTCTGCTGCTGGAGGAGAAGCGACTGGGTCTCCGCCTGCGCGGCCGCCAGGTCGGACTGCGCCTGCATCGCGAGCACGCTGAACCCGGCGATGGCCAGCGCCATGACCACGGCCACCGCGACCACGCCGTACGCCAGCATCCTGCGCGTCGACCGCGCCCGCTGCGAGGCGCGGACCTCGGGCGGCAGGAGGTCGACCCGCGGTTCGCCGCCGATGTCGAGTGCCGACTCCTTCTTCGCGCTCATGCGGCCCTCCACAGTGCGAGGCCGAGCGCGACGGCGAGCGACGACCGTCGCGCGCGCAGCTCGTCGGCGTCCAGCTTGCGCGACAGCCCGACGCCGGTGAAGGGGTCGCCCGCGACGACGGGCAGCCGGGTCATCTCGCCGATGGCCTCGGCGAAGCCGGGCAGCCACGACCCTCCTCCGGTGAGGACGATGCGGGAGACCGTCTCGCCCGGCCGGGTGTTCGCGTAGTAGTTGATGGTGTTCCGGAGGCTGTTGAGCAGCTCCCCCGTCACGCTGTAGATGAGCTCGATCGCGCGCTGCTCCTCCAGCGAGTTCGCCTCGGTGGCGAGCCCCAGCCGGCGTTTGAGGGCCTCGGCCTCGGGCGCCGGGATCTCGAGGCTCGTCGCGAGCGTCTCGGTGAGCACCGCTCCCCCGGTCGGGATGATGCGCACGAACTGCGGCGACACCCCGGTCGTGATCACGACGCTCGTGGTGTTGGCGCCCACGTCGATGACGACGGTCGTCTCGGGCGCGGCGGGCCGCCCCACGAGCACCCGGCAGAGCGCGAACGGGATGAGATCGACCCCCAGCGGTCGAAGGCCCGCCAGCTCGACGGCCTTCACGTTGCCGAGCACGGCCTCCTTGACCGCCGCGATGAGCAGGCCGTTCACCATCGGACCGTTCTCGGTCGGCACCTCCTGCATCGGGTAGAAGTCGAGCAGCGCCTCCGACACGGGCACCGGCAGCATGTCCTGCACCGCGAACGGGAGCGACTCCCGGATGTGCTGGAGAGACGCCTTCGGCACGCTGAGGTCGCGCGCGAGCACCCGCTGGTTGCCCATGCCCAGGGCCACGTTCTTCGACGAGAACCGGCCCTCGGCCCACAGTTGGCGGAACGCCGCCGCGACCGTGTTCGGTTCGAGGATCTCCCCGCGGCTGACCGCGCCCTCCGGCAGGGCGACCTCGTGGAAGCGCGCGAGCTGGGGTCTCGGCTTCGAGACGTCCGTCACCTCGACCGCGCGGATCGAGGCGGTGCCGATGTCGACACCGACGACGCTGGCTGCCATGCTGGCCTCCTTCTTTCTGCTGACCCGGCCTAGCCGGCCAATCCGACGAACGAGAGGTACCCGTTCCAGAGCGCGGTGCCCGCGAAGACGCCGACCCACGCGCCGGCGAGCATCCACGGACCGAACGGGATGCCGCTCTTGCGGCCCGCGCGCCGGAGCACGACGAGGCCGATGGCGAAGATCCCGCCGAGGAGGAACGGCGCGAACAGTCCGACGACGAGCGGACCCCAGCCCAGGAAGCCGAGGAACAGGCCGAGCACGCCGGCCAGCTTCACGTCGCCCAGCCCCATCCCGGCCGGGTACACGAACCAGAGCAGACCGTACGCGACGGCGGCGATCGCCATCCCGAGCAGCGCGGTGCCCAGCCTCCCGGGGTCGCCTCCCACCAGCGCGGATGCGGCGAGCAGCACGAGGCCGACCGCATACGACGGGAGCACGATCGCGTTCGGCAGCCGGTGCGTGTCGATGTCGATCAGGGCGAGCGTGACCGAGATCGCGGCGAGGTACAGGTAGGCGGCGAGCGCGAGGAGGCCGCCGATCGTCGAGCGGGCGTCCGTGCTGCCGAGCAGCGGGGCCGAGAACGCGAGGGCGACGACGGCGAAGAACGCGCCGGTCCCGGCTTCCACGAGCGGGTAGCGCAGCGAGATACGGGACCGGCAGCCGCGGCACTTGCCGCCGAGGAGGAGGTACGAGAGCACGGGGATGTTGTCCGCGGCCCGGATCTGCCGGCCGCAGGTCGGGCAGGCGCTCGGCGGGCGCGCCACCGACATGCCGAGCGGGACCCTGTAGGCGACGACGTTGAGGAACGAGCCGATCGCCAGCCCGAACACGCCGAGCGCGACCGCCACCGCCACGGCTGCGGCGGTGGGCGCGAGGAGCAGGGACGCCGTCATCGTTTCGCCCCGTTCGCGTCGAACTCGGCGGGGACCTCCGCGTACTGGGTGACGCCGTAGGTGGTCGACACCGCTTGGAGGAACTTCGGCGGCGCGATGTTCCGCAGGCGCACGTCGTACTTGTACTTCTTGGTGTAGCCGGTCGGCGAGGTGCCGACCGTGCCGACCGTGCCGCGGAACTTCTGCGCGATCGCCCCCAGCACGTTCAGGTTGCCGCGGCTGACACCCTTGTCGTAGTTCTGCACCTGGAAGGTGTGGGCGACCGAGAGCATGGCGGCGTCGATGGTCCTGCTGGTGTCGGTGAGATAGTTGCTGCTGCCGCCGGTCGAGCACCCCTTGGTCGGAGTGCACGTCGTCGTCGCGACCATCGGGTTCCACACCCAGATGGCGTTCTGCCCCACCAGGCCGAGGATGTCGCTCGCTTGGTCGCTGTACGTGATGTCGCCGGTGATCCAGATGAAGTTCTCGGCGGCGATGGTGACCTGGCCCTTCAGCTGGCCCTTCACGAACACGTCGCCGCTGGAGCAGTCGTAGAACTTCGTCCCCTTGGCCGTCGCTGTGATCGTCTCGGTCGTCGTCGTGCCATTGGTGGAGGGGCTCGTGCCGGTCGTCGCGGTGTACGGGTAGCCGATGCCGTTGCCGTTCGCCGGGCACGAGAACCCGGTGTACGGCACGGTCCCGGGCGTCCAGTAGTTCGGGTCGGAGCTCAGGGCAGGGATGGTCTGCACATAGATCAGGTTCTGCGGCGGGACCGGGATGCGCTGGCCGGCGTCGGAGCCGAGCGTCGTGCCGTTGTTCGTGCCGCGGCCCGGGTCTCCGCACGCGGAGTTCAGCATGCCGCCGGTCGCGCTCGTGTTCGGGAACTTCGTCCACGGCGAGCGCACCGTCATCGTCCCATCGCCGTTGAAGACGATCGACGTCGGCCCGGTGTAGAGGCAGCCCGGACGCGGCACATCGGTCGTCGTGAGGTCTCCGCGGGTCTCCTGCTTCATCTGCGTGTTCGTCGGCGGCATCACCATCTTGTCGGCCGGGGTGGGCACGCCCTGTTCGAAGGTGGCCGCGCCGCAGTTGCGGTAGTACGGCGAGGTCTTGTACCAGGTGGTGACCGGGCCCTTGAAGTCGCCGCCGCAGATGTAGAGCGCGTCGTTGGAGTGCAGCGGCCCGTCGACCACCTCGTTGGTGCCGAACTGGATGGCACCGCCGCAGTCGGAGTCCTTGCGCGTGGGGTAGTAGCGCTCGCAGAGGGACTGCGATGCGCCGGTGATCGCCGGGTCCTGCACCTCGTAGTCGGTGAAGTAGAGGAAGTCGATGAAGCCCTTCTGCCGCACGTTCGCCAGGATGCTGCGCGTGACGTTCCCGGAGCGGCCCGTCGCCAGCACGCGGATGACGCCCTGCGTGGCGTAGGCGGAGTTGTCGACCTCGTAGCGGAACGAGCGATTGCCGCTCGCGCTCGCGATCTGCGCCCACGTCGTACCCTTCCAGCTGAACGCGGGGTTCGTCAGGGCGCCGGTCGGGAGGATGAGCGACGTGCTGCCGGTCGCGGCGCTGAACGGGGCCGTCGGGTCACCGTACTTCTGATACGTGTTGTCGTTCGTGAGCCGGCTCTGGTAGTCCGAGATCCCGGCATAGGCGGCGGCACCCGCCGCATCCCAGTTCTCATTGGAGGCGGCCTTACTGGAGGCGGTGGACGAGAGCGCGAGACCCATGGTCACCATCACGATAAGGATGGCCGCCATGCCCAGCACGGCCACGAGTGCGACACCGCGCTCGCCGTCCTCTCCCCGATGCGGCCTGCGCCGCAGCATCCACCAGGCCATCAGTTGCCCGTCCCCAGGTTCGGCAGGCCGACGGTGCTCTGCATTTCGACCCCGGTGGCGCCGGCGTAGCCGCTGGCGTTGATGCGGACGGTGACCTGCACCGAGACGACCGACTGACGCTGGGCCAGGGTCAGCCCCGAACCGGTGATGCTCAGCGGTCCCGCGGTCGACGCGTAGACGAAGAGCGGCGACTTGCCGGTCGGCGTCGTGCCGATCGGCCCGGCGATCGTCCGCACCGAGGTCGGGACGGCCGTGGTGTAGTCGGGGAAGGTGAAGTAGCCGCCGGTCGCGGACGTCGCCGCCCAGCGCTTCTCGACCAGCTGGCGCGACCCGTCGAGCGAGAACTGCATGATCATCGGGCGGGTGTTCGTGACGGCGGCGTCCGCGTACGAGTACAGGGTCACCGACTCCGCCGAGGCCGCCAGGAAGATCGGGTCGGGCAGCGCGTTGTTGATGACGGGGTTCGGCGCCCCGGAGCGGACCACCTTCGAGATCTCGGTCATCGCGTTCGACGCGGTCCCGGCGTCGAGGGCGGTGTTCCGCGACCGGGTGATCGATGTGGTCCCGCTGAGGAAGAAGCTGGAGGCCATCAGCAGCACCAGGATGCTGATGACCGACCCGATCATCAGCTCGGCCGCGGAGAGTCCGCGGTCGTCGGCCCACCGGCGCTCGGTCGTGGCGCTCACGGGGTCACCAGCGCCCGCGGGTCGACGGTGACGGTCATGTCGCCGTTCACCGTGGTCGAGCTCCCCTTCGTGACGAGGGCGACCTGCGTGGCCTTGACCCCCGTCGTCACGCTGCCCGAGCTGGTGCCCGTGAACAGCTTCCAGGTGCCGAACGGGAGGGCCAGGTTGGCGGAGCCGGAGGCGGGGAGCTTGAACTGGTAGGTCTTCGGGGTGGTGCATCCCGGGTCGCTCGTGCCCGCCGGTCCCGCGGTCTGGCCGACGGCGTTGACGTAGCCGTTCGCCGGTCCGGTGAAGGTCATCACGCCCATCGGCACGTTCGCGTCGACCGTCGCGCCGGGAGCACCGGCGACGGCATCCGGGCGCTTGCCCGCCCAGGTGCCCGACGCATCCGTCGTGGAGGGCCAGGCGGCGGGGTCCACGGAGAGGCAGCTGGATGCGGTGCTCCCGTCCGCGGCGAGCGCGCCCGCCAGCACGGCGTAGCCCGCGCCGAAGGGGTGCAGCTTCGCCGGCGTGACCGTCCGCGTGAAGATCCCGTACGTGTTGACGAACGTCGTGTCCATCGTCAGCGGCAGAAGCGAGACGCCGGCCACGTTGCTGGCGTAGTGCGGCACGAAGGTCGCCGACTGGTCGAACTGGAACGGCGCCGTCGCGCTCGCCCCTGCACTGACATCGATGGTCTGCTTCGGGGTCGTCGACTGCTTGATGTCGACCGAGGGGGTGGAGGTGCTCTTGCTGATCGAGACGTCGTACGTGCCCGGGGTCACGTTGAGGACGTAGCCGCAGCCCTGCGCGTCCGTAGGGTCGATCGTCGTCGTGATCGCGGAGGCGCCGTTGGGGGTGAGCGGGTTCGGCACAGCCGAGATGGTCACGCCGGGATTGCCTGTCCCCTGCGCGTTCTTCACCGAGACGATGATGACGCCCTTGTTGATGTCGGTGATGCGGCTCTTCGGGGCGACGACCGTGTCCGCCTCCGCGGGGAGGGCCGCGGCCGACATCCCGTCCCAGGTGACGAGGATCTTGACGGCCTTATTGAGCAGGGCGCCGGTGCCGGAGCTGCACTGGGCGTCCGAGCCGCCCACGGCGCCGGTCCAGCGGACGACGGTCGAGACGTGGTACGTGCGGCCATCGACGACGGTGTTCGTCGGAGCGCTGGAGGAGTCGAGGTTGGTCAGGTCGGTGATGGTGCGGACCTGGTCGATCTGTGCGGCGGCGAGGCCGCTGGCCGTCTGCCGGGCGACGGAGTCGCTGGTCACCTTCATGGTGGTCAGCAGGCCGGAGGCGAGGGCGAGGGCCACGATCATGAAGATGAACATGGCGACCATCACCTCGATGAGCGAGAAGCCGGCGTCCACCGCGGTGCGGCGGAAGCGGCGGAGAAAGCGGTGGAACACGGTCACCTCCCTCTGGTCGGGTGTCGGGTGGTGGATGGTGGAGCAGGTGCGGGGCGGAAGGCCGGCTGGCCCTCCGCCCCGCGAGTGCTGTGTAGTGCTGAAGACTTACTTGCAGGCCTGGCCCTGGGGAGTCCCGCTATCCGTAATCGACCAGGGGTTGTTGTTGGAGGCGGTGGCACCGATGCAGAACGTGGCAGGGGTCGTGCTCGTGTCCACCTTGAGAACCGGCGTTCCAGTGTCGGTGTAGTTGCCTTTGTCGATAGTGACGTTCGACTTCAGGGCATCGAGGCTGGCGGGCAGATTCCCGCTGTTCGCTGTCTGGTAGGCGACGACGGCGGTCTTCAGGTTGGTGAGGTCCGACTTCACCGCGTTGTCCTTTGCGCTGCTCTGGACGCCGAGGTAGACGGGGATGGCGATGGCGGCGAGGACGCCGATGATGATGACCACCACGAGGAGCTCGATGAGCGTGAAGCCCTTCTCGTTCTCCTCCAGCAGTCCCTTGCGGCGAGCGTTCAGCTTGCCCATGAGGCGGAAGTACATTGCAGTGTCCATTCGGTCGGGGTGATCGGTTCGGAAGGGGCGAGTTCCCGTCCGGTGGCTTGATGGTATTTCGGGGGAAATTCCCGGCAGAATCCCACGTGTGGGGGGTTTTCCTTGCAGATCTGGCCCCAGTTGGAGGGGATTTCCGCGTGTCGCGGCCCCATCATTGGGGGTTTATTTCACGACGGTGGCAATCTGGAAGATCGGCATGTAGAGCGCCACGACCATGCCGCCGATGACCACACCGAGGAAGGCGACGACGAGCGGCTCGATCATCGCGGTGAGCTGCTCGGTGGCTGAGGCCACCTCCTGCTCGTAGAAGTCGGCGATCTTGCCCAGCATCACCTCGAGCGAGCCGGAGTCCTCGCCCACGGCGACCATCTGGGTCACCATCACCGGGAACACCGGTTCCTGCGCGAGCGGCGCCGCGATCGACTCGCCCTGCCGCACGCCCTCGCGGACCTTGTCCAGCGCGTTCTGGATCACCCAGTTGCCGCTCGTCTCGCCGACGATCTGCAGGGCGCGCAGGATGGGCACGCCGGCGCCGATCATGTTCGCCAGATTGCGGCTGAAGCGGGCGATCGCGATCTTCTTGAGCAGCGCCCCGAAGACGGGCAGCCGCAGCTTCCACGGGTCCACCGCGCGGCGGACGCGCTCGGTGTGCTTGTTCTTGTTCCACCAGATCGAGAAGGCCACCGCGAGGACGGCCAGCAGCGGTGCGAGCCACACCATCGCGTGCGAGAGCACGACGAGGATCTGCGTGGGCAGCGGGAGGTCGCGCCCGAAGCCTTTGAACATGTTCTCGAACACCGGGACGATGAAGATCAGCATGGCGATCACGGCGATGATCGACATGACGAACACGATCACGGGGTAGGTCAGCGCCGACTTGATCGTGGCGCGGAGCTTGACCTCCTTCTCGAAGTTCGCCGCGACCGACTCCAGAGCACTGTCGAGGAACCCGCCGGTCTCGCCCGCGCGGACCATGTTGACCATCAGCGGCGTGAAGATCGCCTCGTGCTTGCGCATCGCGTCCGCGATGGAGACGCCGGTCTCGACGTCGTCGCGCACACCGCCCAGCACGGCGGCCAGCTTCTTGTTGTCCGTCTGGTCGGCCAGGATGTTGAGCGTCTTCAGCAGCGAGAGACCGGAGCCGATCATGGTCGACATCTGCCGGCTGGCGATGGCGAGGTCCTTCAGCTTGACGCCGGTCCCGAAGCTGAGCGAGATCTCGCGGTTGAGTCCCGTCGCCTCCGGAGCCTTCTCGATCGCGATGGGCGAGAGTCCCATCGCCCGCATCCGGGAGGCGACGGCAGCCTCCCCCGGAGCATCCAGCCTGCCCTTGATGACCTTGCCTGCGGCGTTCCGGCCGCGGTACGAGTACGCGGTGGCGTTCGCCATCACTTCACCGCCCGGGAGGAGAATGCGTCGCCGAAGTCGGTGCCGCTCGCGGCGAGCGCGCGCGACGTCTCGTCGGATGCGGTGTCGGTGCGCTGGATGAGCCGCAGGATGGTCTCGATGTCGTGCGCCTTCTCGATCGCCGCCTCGTGCGCGATCGTCCCGGCGTTGACCAGGTCGGCCAGGTGCTGGTCCATGGTGTGCATGCCCTCCCCCGCGCCCGCCTGCATGGCGGAGGCGATCTGGTAGGTCTTGCCCTCGCGGATCAGGTTGGCGATGGCCGGGGTCATCATGAGCACCTCGGTGGCGACGACGCGGCCACGGCCGGAGGCCCGCTTCACCAGGGTCTGGCAGACGACGCCCTGCAGCGTCGCGGCGAGCTGCGCGCGCACCTGCCCCTGCTGGTGCGGCGGGAACACGTCGATGACGCGGTCGATCGTCTGCGGCGCATCCTGGGTGTGCAGGGTCGCGAACACCAGGTGGCCGGTCTCGGCGGCGGTGAGGGCGACCGAGATCGTCTCCAGGTCGCGGAGCTCGCCGATCAGGATGACGTCCGGGTCCTGCCGGAGTACGTGCTTGAGCGCGTTGTTGAAGCTGTGCGTGTCGTGGCCGACCTCGCGCTGGTTGACGATCGACTTCTTGTGCGTGTGCATGAACTCGATCGGGTCCTCGACCGTCACGATGTGGTCGGCGCGCGTCGCGTTCACGAGGTCGACGAGTGCGGCCAGGGTCGTCGACTTGCCCGATCCGGTCGGGCCGGTGACGAGCACCAGGCCGCGCGGCAGCGAGGCGAACCGCCCGATCTGCTCCGGGACGCCCAGCTCGCGCAACTGCTTGATCTCCGTCGGGATGAGACGGAAGGCCGCACCGACCGACCCGCGCTGCTGGTACAGGTTGACGCGGAAGCGGGAGTTGGCCGAGATGGTGAAGGCGAAGTCCAGCTCCAGTTCGCGCCGGAACGTCTCCTCCTGCGCGTCGGTGAGGAGGCTCATCAGCGCCGACATCGTGCGCTCGGTGCCCCACGGGGCACTGGGCCCGGCCGGCGTGAGCGAGCCGTCGATGCGGACCATCGGCGGCACCCCGACGGTGACGTGGAGGTCGGACGCACGCTGGAGCACGACCTCCCGCAACGCCGCCACCAGCTCGGGGTCGGCGCGGTCGAGCGCCTCCCGCTCGGCGGGGGTGAGGGTGGAGGTGTCCTCGTCGAAGGCGCGCGGAGCCGCGGGTGCGGGGGCGCCCGCGGCGGCCTCCTGCAGCTGGGCGGCGCGGCGGCCGCCGGGGACGAGCCGCGGGGCCGGGGTGTGGTCGGCGAGGTCCCACACCGGGGTGGGGGCGGCGGGGGCGGGAGCAGCGGGCGGCGGAACGGCGGGCGCCGGAACGGACGCGGCGGGAGTCGGCACGGGAGCGGCTGGCGCGGCGGAAGCAGCCGGCGCGGCGGGCGCGGGCGGCTGCGCCGACGTCGGTTCCGGGACGGCCGACGGCACAGTCGGCGCGGTCGGCGGCGACCACACCGACGGCGCCCCGAGGGGCACACCGGCACCCGGCGCCCAGCCGGCGGCGGTCGCGCCGGGCGGGGTCACCGGGATCTCGTAGATCGGCTTCGCCGTCGGAGGCGGGAAGCCGCCCCAGCTCTCGTCGTTCGTCATGTGCCCTCCTAGGCGACCACTCGCAGGATCTCTTCCACGGACGTCAGCCCGAGCCTGACCTTCTCCCAGCCGTCCTCGCGCAGCGTCAGCATCCCCTGCTCGCGCGCCGCACGACCGATTTCGGCGCTCGACGCCCGCTCCACGGCGAGACGCTCGATCTCCTCCGTCACGGCCATGACCTCGTGCACCGCGATGCGGCCGCGGTAGCCGGTGTTCGAGCACGCCGGGCAGCCGACCGGGACGAACATCGTGGGTGGCTGGTCCCCGACCGGGAAGCGCAGGCGGCGCAGGTCGTCGGCGGCGAGCGATCCCGGCTGCTTGCAGCGGTCGCACAGCCGGCGCGCGAGCCGCTGGGCGACCACGCAGTCGAGGGCGGAGCCGACCAGGAACGGCTCGATGTCCATCTCGGTCAGCCGGGTGACGGCGCTCGGGGCGTCGTTGGTGTGCAGCGTCGAGAGCACCAGGTGGCCCGTGAGGGAGGCCTCGATCGCGATCTGCGCCGTCTCGTGGTCGCGGATCTCGCCCAGGAGCACCACATCCGGGTCGGAGCGCAGGATGCTGCGGAGCGCACTGGCGAACGTCAGCCCGGCCTTCGGGTTGACCTGCACCTGGTTGATGCCGGGCATCCGGTACTCCACCGGGTCCTCGACGGTGATCACGTTGATCTCCGGCCGCGCGACGGCGTTGAGGGTCGTGTAGAGGGTCGTCGACTTGCCCGACCCCGTCGGCCCGGTGACCAGGATCATGCCGTACGGCTTCGAGTACGACTGCCGGTAAGTCTCGAAGTTCCGCTCCAGCAGGTTGAGGTCGCCCAGCGTCATCCCGGTGTTGGTGTTGTCCAGGATGCGCATGACCACCTTCTCGCCCCATACCGTCGGCAGCGTGGCGACGCGGAGGTCGATCTGGCGGCCGCCGTGCACGACGGACATGCGGCCGTCCTGCGGCTTGCGGCGCTCGGCGATGTCGATGTCCGACATGATCTTGAGCCGCGAGATGACGCCGTTCTGGATGCTCTTCGGTGCCGACTGCATGGCGTGCAGCACGCCGTCGATGCGGTACCGCACCCGCACGTCGTGCTCGGCCGGCTCGATGTGGATGTCGGAGGCGTGGTCCTGGATGGCCTGGCTGACCAGCAGGTTCACGAACCGGACGATCGGGGCGTCGTCGTCGGACGCCTCCGCGACCGCGGTGTCCTCTGCGGCGGCGGTCTCCTCCTCCAACGTGGTGGTGAGGTCGCTGAGCTCGTCGTCGGCACGGATGTAGCGGTCGATCGCCGCGCGCAGGTCCGCCTCCTCCGCCACGGCGGCGGCCACCCCGACCCGGGAGGCGGCGCGCACGTCGTCGACCGCGAAGACGTTGCCGGGGTCGGCCATGGCGAGCACGATCATGCCGTCGGCGAAGCCGATCGGCAGCACGGTGTGGCGGCGGCAGATGGCGCCGGGCACCGCGGCGACCGCGGTGCGGTCGACGGGGTAGTCCGCGAGCTCGACGAACGGGAGGCCGGCGTACGCCGCGCGAGCGCGCGCCAGCTGGGCGGACGTGATGGCGCCACGGGATATCAGTTCGCGCACGACGGCCTCATCCGCCGTCGGCTCGGTCGCCACGCGGTCGAGGTATTCGATCGGCAGGTGGCCGTGGAGGATCAGGATCTCGGTCATGGACGCCACGGGGACCTCCTACGGAAAACGGCTGCCGACGAGGTCGGGGGAACGGCAGACCCGTCCGGTCGGAGGCGGGACTCACCGGTCGGCAGGGCGTAGTCACCCTATGCAGCGTCGGCGGACCACCGACAGCCCCGCGAGAGGGTGCCACACCGGTGGGGGGCACTCGCTCGCGGGACATGCCTCCATCGTCGCGGCGACATCCACTCCCTCACCAGAGCGCCGACGCACCATAATGCGGGCGTTGCATGCGGTCCTGGTGCGGATGCTGCGTTCGGGCTAGTGCAGCTTCCCGCGGCGGCTCGCCAGGTACACCAGCACGCCCGCCACCACGGCTGCACCCATCGTCGTCAGCCAGTAAATCAGCGTCACGGCCGCGTGGCCCGAGACCACCTGCACGATGCCGCCCACAAAGATGACGACCGCCGCAACGAGCAGCACGCCGGCCACCCCGACCATCGCCCGCCCCGCGGTGTCCGTGTACTCGAGAAGCTGCCGCCACATGCTCCCATCCTCCCAGACCATGGGCCCCTCGCGATTCGTGACGAATGAGCGCTATTCGTGACGAATTGCGCTCATTCGGCACGAATCGCGTGCCCCGGGAACGACGAAGGCCCCCGGCGCGATGCGCCGGGGGCCCGTCGTACGGAACCTTAGTTGTAGGTGCCGGGGGTGTAGTCGTCCGAGCTGAAGCTGTCGAAGTCGACGAAGCTCAGGTCGCTCTCGCTGAACGCGGAGTCGTCGGCGAAGATGCGGTTGGGGTACCGCTCCGCCTTGGCCTCCTCCGTCGCCTCCACCGAGACGTTCCGGTAGCGGGACAGGCCCGTTCCGGCCGGGATGAGCTTACCGATGATGAC
>Ga0209563_100257_pt1 | contig 24407 bp, 17 predicted proteins | sample AraplaCvi_mMF_r2_FD_184271 | JGI IMG/M metagenome (GOLD analysis project Ga0209563, IMG submission 184271) | Arabidopsis root microbial communities from North Carolina, USA - plate scrape CL_Cvi_mMF_r2 (SPAdes) (version 2) | ecosystem: Host-associated > Plants > Roots > Endosphere | place: USA... | reverse complement strand
TTCAGCCCGCCAGCCCGGGCAGCGCGGACGGCTCATCGACCGAAAGCTCCTGACCACTCCACCGCATGGATCTATTCGAACATACGTTCGAAGGTTAAGCAAGGTGCACGCTCGCTCCTGTCCATCCGGCCCGCAGCCAGCGGTCGTGGCTGGCGACCACGACCGCGCCCGGGTACCCGCCGAGCGCCTCCTCCAACTCCGTCGCGAGCGCGAGGGAGAGGTGATTGGTGGGCTCGTCGAGCAGGAACAGGTGCGGAGGCCTCGCCACGATCAGCGCGAGCGCCAGACGGCGCTGCTGCCCGACCGAGAGGGTCCCGACCGGCCGGTCGGCGTCGCGCGGGGCGATCAGCCCGAGCGAGGTGAGCGGGACCGTCTCCGCCCGCCGCTCCCCCACCGCCGCCTCGTAGATGCGCCGGGGAGACGCCGCCGGGTCGGCGAACCGCACATCCTGCTCCAGCAGCGCCACCCGGAGTCCGCGGCGCCGGTCCACGGTGCCCGACGCCGGCTCCAGCCGGCCGGCCAGCACCGAGAGCAGCGTCGACTTGCCCGCTCCGTTCGCCCCGGTGACCAGGATGCGCGCATCCGGTGCCACGCTCAGCTCCCGCAGCCGGAGCCGGTCGGGCACGCGCACGTCCCGCGCCTGCACCAGCAGGCCCGACCCGTCCCCGAGCACCTGGAATCCGGACGGGATGCCGGCGAAGCTCAGTGGCGCGGGCGGCTTCCGCACCTGCGAGGCGTGCAGGTCGTCGAGCCGCCCCTCCGCGTTGCGGATGCGGCGGCTGATCTGCCGATCGAGGGCGTTGCCCTTCACCGACTTCACGAACTTGTCGTTGTCGCGCACCTTGCCCGACCAGGCGATGGACCGCGCGGTGACATCGACGGCGTGCTTCAGCTCCTTCAGCTCCGCCTGCTCTTCGGCGTACTGCTTCTCCCACCGCGCGCGCTCGGACGCCTTCTCGGCGAGGTAGGCGCTGTAGCCGCCGCCGAACACGGTCGTGCCCGAGCGCGCAGGGTCGAGGTCGAGCAGGCTCGTCGCCACCCCGTCGAGGAAGGCGCGGTCGTGGCTGGCGAAGACGACGGGTCCGGGCCACGCCCGGAGCTGGCGCTCCAGGAACGCCGCGGCCTCGTCGTCCAGGTGGTTGGTCGGCTCGTCCAGGAGCAGCGCATCCGGCCGGCCGAGGAGGAGCGCGGCCAGCGCGAACCGGCTGCGCTGGCCTCCCGAGACCTCGCCGAGCCGCCGATCCAGCGGGATGCCGCCGACGCCGAGGCCGTCGAGGAGCTCGTCGCGCCGGGCGTCGATGCTCCAGATCTCCGCCCGCTCGGCCGCCGCGAGGGCGGCGTCGTAGCGGGCGTCGGCCTCCACGTCGCCGGCGCCGAGGGCCGTCGCCGCCTCCTCCAGCTCGCGCTCGATCGCCCGGACGTCGGCCAGCGCGTGCTCGATCAGCGCCGCGAGCGTGTCGCCCGGCTCGAACCGGACCTCCTGCCAGAGGAAACCGGTACGCGCCGGCCGCGACAGCGTCCCGGCATCCGGGGTCTCCGCCCCGGAGAGCACCCGGAGCAGGGTCGACTTGCCCGCGCCGTTCTCGCCGATCAGGCCGAGCCGGTGGCCCGGCGCGACCGTCAGCGAGACGTCGGTGAGCACCCGGCGATCGCCGTAGACGACCGAGACGCCGTCCGCGCGCAGGGGTGTGAGGGTGAGTGTTGGCATGGGAACCGCCTTTCCGGGCGCTCCACAGGGAGCGGGTTCCCGCCGGGCGATCTCCGTCGTGAGCGGCGCCGGAGCGCCCAGGTGCCTGACCGGGCAGCGCGGTGACCGAAGTCCTCACTCACATCGACGGCGCCTCAGGCGCGGGACGTCAGGAGGTTCTCACTTCATAGCGTGGACGACCCTAGCAGGCCGTCCACGCGCATGTAAAGCGGCCCTACTGCTCGAGCTGCAGCGTCTCGGCCGTGGTGGCGAGCACACGTGCCGCCTCCTCCGGGCGGTCGTTCAGCGTGGTGCCGACCGTCGGGATGAGCTCCTTCAGGGTCGGCAGCCAGTCGGCGAACCGGTCCGGGAAGCAGCGCTTGAGCAGGTCGACCATGATGGGAACGGCCGTGGAGGCGCCCGGCGACGCGCCGAGGAGACCGGCGATCGAGCCGTCCTCCGCCGCGACGACCTCGGTGCCGAACTGGAGCACGCCGCCCTTCTTCGGGTCCTTCTTCATCACCTGCACGCGCTGGCCGGCGGTGATCAGCTCCCAGTCCGAGGTCTTGGCGGTCGGCATGAACTCCTGGAGGGCCCGCATCTTCTTCTCGCGGTTGGCGAGCAGCTCGCCGACGAGGTACTTGATGAGGTCGAAGTTGTCGCGGGCGACCGCGAGCATCGGGCCCAGGTTGCCCGGCCGCACCGAACCGGGGAGGTCGAACCACGATCCGGTCTTCAAGAACTTGGGGCTGAATCCCGCGTACGGTCCGAACAGGAGGGAGGCCTGGCCGTCGACGACGCGTGTGTCCAGGTGCGGCACCGACATCGGCGGGGCCCCGACCGCCGCCTTGCCGTACACCTTCGCCTGGTGCTGGGCGACGATCTTCGGGTCGGTGGTGCGCAGGAACTGGCCCGAGATCGGGAAGCCGCCGAAGCCCTTGATCTCGGGGATGCCCGACTTCTGCAGCAGGTGCAGAGCGCCGCCGCCCGCGCCGACGAAGACGAACCGGGCCGTCGCCACGTGCGAGGTGTGACCCACCTCGTGCCGCACTTTCAGGCGCCAGAGGCCGTCCTTGGTGCGCTTGATGCTGCGGACCGAGTGGTTGAGGGCGAGCTCGGCCCCGTTCTCGACGAGGTTGTCGATGAGCGCGCGGGTGAGCGCGCCGAAGTCGACGTCGGTGCCGGAGGTCTGACGCGTCGCCGCGATGCGCTGCTTCCTGTTGCGCTTCTTCGTCAGCAGCGGCGTCCACTCGCCGATGACCGCGGGGTCTTCGGAGTACTCCATCCCGGCGAACAGCGGCTGGTCCTTCAGCGCCTCGTAGCGCTTGCGCAGGTAGCGGACGTTGTCACGGCCGCGCACGAACGTCATGTGCGGCGTGGAGTTGATGAAGCGGTGCGGCTCCGGCAGGTCGCCCGCGGAGACGAGGCTCGCCCAGAACTGGCGGCTCAGCTGGAACTGCTCGTTGATGCTGATGGCCTTGGCGGGGTCGACCGTTCCGTCGGACGCCTCGGGCATGTAGTTGAGCTCGCACAGGGCGGCGTGGCCGGTACCGGCGTTGTTCCACGGGTTCGACGACTCCTGGGCCACTTCGCCCAGACGTTCGTAGATGCGGATGCTCCAGTCGGGCTGCACGCGCTGGATCATCGCCCCCAGCGTTGCGCTCATGATGCCGCCGCCGATGAGGACGACGTCGATGGGAGAATTGCTCACCCGTCAATCCTATGATGCGGGCGCCGGGGCACCGCCCGATCGCGTCCGAATCTCTCGATATCGAGACACTTCACGGCAGCGATTCGTGCCGAATGTGCGCTCAGCGTGCGACGGAGCGCACATTCGGCACGAATCGCGGAGAGCTACGCCGTGACGGGGTTGGAGAGACGCTCGGCGACGAGCTCCGCGATCTGCACCGCGTTCAGCGCGGCGCCCTTGCGGAGGTTGTCGTTGCTGACGAAGAGCGCGATGCCGCGGCCCTCCGGAGCACCCTCGTCGGCGCGGATGCGGCCCACGAAGCTGGGGTCGCTTCCGGCGGCCTGGAGCGGCGTCGGCACGTCGGTCACCTGCACGCCGGGGGCGTCGGCGAGGAGCTCGGCGACCCGCTCCGGGCTGATCGGGCGGGCGAACTCGGCGTTGATCGAGAGCGAGTGGCCGGTGAAGACGGGGACGCGCACGCAGGTGCCGCTGACCAGGAGGTCCGGCAGTCCGAGGATCTTGCGCGACTCGTTGCGCAGCTTCTTCTCCTCGTCGGTCTCGTTCAGGCCGTCGTCGACGATCGAGCCGGCGAGCGGGATGACGTCGAACGCGATCGGGCGCACGTACTTCACCGGCTCGGGCAGCGTCACGGCGGAGCCGTCGTGCACCAGGTCGAGGAGGTGCTCGTCGGCCACGGCGGCACGCGCCTGCTCGGCCAGCTCCTCGGCACCGGCGAGCCCGGAGCCGGACACGGCCTGGTAGGTGCTCACCACGAGGCGCGTGAGCCCGGCCTCCTCGTGCAGCGGCTTCAGGACGGGCATGGCCGCCATGGTCGTGCAGTTCGGGTTGGCGATGATGCCCTTACGCGCCTGGCCGATCGCGTCGGCGTTGACCTCGGAGACCACCAGGGGCACATCCGGGTCCATGCGCCATCCGCTGGAGTTGTCGATGACGATGGCGCCCGCTTCGGCGAAGCGCGGTGCGTGCGCCTTCGAGCCGGTCGCGCCCGCCGAGAAGAGGGCGATGTCGATGCCCGAGACGTCGGCCGTCGCGACATCCTCGACCGTGATCTCCTGGCCCTTGAACGGCAGCGTGGTCCCCGCCGAACGGGAGGAGGCGAAGAAACGGATGCTCTTCACCGGGAAGGCGCGCTCCTCCAGCAGACGGCGCATGACGCCGCCCACCTGGCCGGTCGCGCCGACCACGGCCACCCGCACGCCGTTGCTGTCGAAATCGGTGAACTCGCTCATGTCAGGCCCTTCGGGTCGTTTGTGAGGTGAACCGCCGGCGCGCGGCGGGCATTCCCTGGTCGGGGTGGTCGGGTCAGCGGCCGGTGCCGGCGTAGACGACGGCCTTCTCGTCGCCGTCGAGGCCGAAGGCCGTGTGGACGACGCGGGCGGCGTCGGCCACCGTGTCGGCCCGGGTGACGACCGAGATGCGGATCTCGCTGGTGGAGATCATCTCGATGTTGATGCCGGCGTCGTAGAGCGCCTCGAACAGCTTGGCCGAGACGCCGGAGTTGGTGCGCATCCCGGCACCGACCAGGGCCAGCTTGCCGATCTGGTCGTCGTACTGGAGCGACTGGTAGCCGACCTCGTCCTTCTCCGCCGTCAGGGCGGTCAGCACGCGCTGGCCCTCCGACTTGGGGAGGGTGAACGAGATGTCGGTGAGACTGGTCGCCGCAGCGGACACGTTCTGGACGATCATGTCGACGTTGGCGTTGGCCTTCGCGACGATCTTGAAGATCTGCGCGGCCTTGCCGGGCACGTCGGGCACGCCGACGACCGTGATCTTGGCCTCGCTGAGGTCGGTGGCGACGCCGGAGATGATGGGCTCTTCCACGGTTCCCTCCTTCTGGGCGGCCTTCGCCGCCGCGGCTTCGTTGAGGACGTAGGTGCCCTCTTTGTTCGAGAACGACGAGCGCACGTGCAGCGTCACGTTGTGGCGGCGCGCGTACTCCACCGCGCGGATGTGGAGCACCTTGGCGCCGGCCGCGGCGAGCTCCAGCATCTCCTCGCTGGTGATGCGGTCGATCTTGCGGGCGAGCGGCACCTGGCGCGGGTCGGAGGTGAAGACGCCGTCGACGTCGGTGTAGATCTCGCAGACCTCGGCGCCGAGCGCGGCCGCGAGCGCGACGGCGGTCGTGTCGGACCCGCCGCGGCCGAGGGTGGTGATGTCGCGCGACTCGCGGCTGAAGCCCTGGAAGCCGGCCACGATCGCGATCGCGCCCTCGGTCAGGGCGTCTTGGATGCGGCCCGGCGTCACGTCGACGATGCGCGCGGAGCCGTGCTGCGCGTCGGTGATCATTCCGGCCTGGCTGCCGGTGAAGGAGCGGGCGTCGTAGCCCATGCTCTTGATGGCCATCGCGAGGAGGGCCATGGAGATCCGCTCGCCCGCCGTGAGGAGCATGTCGAGCTCGCGCGGCGCGGGGATCGGGGTGACCTCGTGGGCCAGATCGATGAGCTCGTCGGTGGTGTCGCCCATCGCGGAGACCGCGACGACGACCTCGTTGCCCGCCTTGCGCGTCTCGACGATGCGCTTCGCGACGCGCTTGATGCTCTCAGCTGTCGCGACGGACGAACCGCCGAACTTCTGGACGATGAGGGCCACAGACTCTCCTGAACTCACGGGCTTCCCATCCTACCGGCCGCCCCATGACCGTTCCCGTATGTGACGGCCCTTGTGGACAACGTGCGGTCGACGCTGCCACGCTCGGCGTTCGTCACGAATGGTCGCCGTTCGTGACGAATGGCGACCGTTCGTGACGAATGGCGCGCGGGGTCAGGAGACCTGGCGGCGGCCCTCGAAGGCGCGGCCGAGCGTGACCTCGTCGGCGTACTCGAGGTCGCCGCCGACCGGGAGGCCGGAGGCGAGCCGGGTGACCCGGATGTCGAGCGTCGTCAGCAGACGGCTCAGGTAGGTGGCGGTCGCCTCGCCCTCCAGGTTGGGGTCGGTCGCGATGATGACCTCCTGGACCGTGCCGTCGGCGAGGCGCTGCATCAGCTGGCGGATGCGCAGGTCGTCGGGGCCGATGCCGTCGATCGGGCTGATCGCCCCGCCGAGCACGTGGTACAGCCCGCGGAACTCGCGCGTGCGCTCGATCGCGACGACATCCTTCGCCTCCTCCACGACGCAGATGAGCGTCGGGGTGCGGCGCGGGTCGCGGCAGATGGAGCAGGTCGCCTGCTCGGACACGTTGCCGCAGATCTCGCAGAACCGGACCTTGTCGCGCACCTCGAGCAGCACTTCGGCGAGACGGGTCACGTCGAAGCTCTCGGTCTGCAGGATGTGGAACGCGATCCGCTGAGCGGACTTCGGGCCGATCCCCGGCAGACGCCCGAGCTCGTCGATCAGCTCCTGGACGATGCCTTCGTACACCGGCTACCTCATTCCCGGGGTCGGAGGCGCGGGCTGCTCCTCGATGAAGGTGGCGCCCAGGATCTCACGGACGACGGCCTCGCCGTAGCGCTGGGGCTGCTGGAAGGTCGGGGTGCGGGCACCGGCGGCGGGCGCCGACGCGGGTCGGGCGCCGCGGGCGGGCTCGGCGGCGCCGGCGGGTCCGGAGCCGCGGGGGTCGGAGCTTCGGGGGCCGGAACCGGCGGGGTCGGAGGCGCGAGCCTCGGACGCCGCGGATCCGGGCGCGGTGGCGGGGCGGCCGGCGGGCCGCGACTCGGCCTCGCGCGACGGCGCCGCCGACCAGTCGCCGGCCGGCTCGTCCGGGACGGGCGGCTCGTACGGCGGCTCGATCTCCGGAGGCGGGACGTCGTCGAAGGGCGGTTCGTCGGCCGCCGGTTCCCGGACGGGCGCGGGAGCCGCAGCGGGAGCGGGAGCCGCCGGGCGCTCGAGCGTCACGACCGCCGCGGCGGCGCCCACGGACGCAGCCTCGGTCTCCGCCGCCGGCGTCGACGGGATGGCGACGGTCGCCCACTCGGTGACCACGGCGGCGGACCCCGGGGACGACGGCGCGGACGCGGCTGCGGGAGCGCCGGGCCGCGAGGGGGCGTCGCCCGCGCCGGTTCGCGATGCGGCCGACGCGGCTGCCGGAGCCGCCGGAGCTGCGCCGGGTGCGGGCGGTTCTGCGCCCGGCCACGTGTCAGCGGTCGGCGCGGTCGGCGCCCCGCCGGACGGCCGCGGCGAACCGCCTCCGCCCGGTGCCGAGTCGGCGCGCGCGATGAACTTCACCCGGATGCCGAGCACGTCGACGATGGCCTGACGGAGGTACTCGCTGGTGCCCAGCGCTCCGCCGGCCTCGGGCTGGCGGAAGCTCTGCACGTCGTTGTCGCTCGGGAAGGACAGGGTGAGCACGTCGCCGTTCAGCTGCCGCACCTGGGCGGTGAATACGACCATCCAGGCGCTGCGCTTCGCGCGCTGCACCGCCTCGAGGATCTGCGGCCAGGCGTCCTTCACCTGCTGCGTCGTGACCGGTCCGATCGGAGCGGCGGCGGCAGCAGCCGCAGCGGCCTGGGCCGGTGCGGAGGCCGGGGCCGCCTGCTGCGCGGGAGTCGCCTCCGCGGGCCGCGCGGGCTCGCCCGGAGCGGCCTCGGCCGACGCGCCGGATGCCGACGTGCCGGATGCCGCGGGACCGGCCGTCGAGTCGGACCTCCCGGGGCCGGCCGCCGAGTCGGAGGCCGCGGAGCCCCCGGCCGCCCGGCCGGAGCTCGCCGAGCCCGAGGTCGCCGAACCGGAAGTCGCGAGATCGGGCGCCGGACCGGAGGCCGCGGAGCCCGAGGCTGCCGAGCCGGATGTCGCGTCGCCGGACGCCGTCGGCGCAGCGGCCGCACGATCGGCACCTCCAGACGTCACCCGCCCGGCGCCGGCCGGCTCCGCCGCCGGCGCGGAGCGCACCGGCTCGGCCGCCGGCGCAGTCGGTCGCGTCGGCGCGGCAGGCGCCGCGACCCGCGCCGCCTCCCCCGCCCCGCTCACCGCATCGCTCACGCCCACCCGGCGCTCCAGCCGCTCGACGCGGGCCAGCGCACCGCGCTCGCTCTCGTCGCTCGACGGCACCAGGACCCGCGCGATCATGAGTTCGAGGTGCAGCCGCGGCGAGGTCGCGCCCGTCATCTCGGTGAGCGCAGCGTTCACGATGTCGGCGGACCGGCTGAGCTCGGCGGCGCCGAACTTCATGGCCTGAACGCCCATCCGGTCGAGCTCGTCCTGCGGCACGCCGCGCAGCACGGCCGCGGCGCCCTCCACGCTCGTCGCCGCGACGACGATCAGGTCGCGCAGGCGCTCCAGCAGGTCTTCGACGAACCGCCGAGGGTCCTGCCCGGTCTGGATGACGCGGTCGACCGCCGCGAAGGCTCCCGCCGCATCCCGGGCCGCGATGGCGTCGATGACCTCGTCGAGCAGCGCCGCGTGCGTGTAGCCGAGGAGCGCGACCGCCCGCTCGTACTCGATGGCGCTGCCCTCGGACCCGGCCATCAGCTGGTCGAGCAGCGACAGGGTGTCGCGCGGCGAGCCTCCGCCCGCGCGCACCACGAGCGGCAGCACGCCGGGGGCGACGGTCATGCCCTCGCTGTCGCACAGGCTCTGCACGTACTCGAGCATCTGCGCCGGCGGCACCAGCCGGAACGGGTAGTGGTGTGTGCGCGACCGGATGGTGCCGATCACCTTCTCGGGCTCGGTCGTGGCGAAGATGAACTTCACGTGCTCCGGCGGCTCTTCCACGATCTTGAGCAGCGCGTTGAAGCCCTGCGGCGTCACCATATGCGCCTCGTCGAGGATGAAGATCTTGTACCGGTCGCGCGCCGGGGCGAAGATGGCCCGCTCGCGGATGTCACGCGCGTCGTCGACGCCGTTGTGGCTCGCGGCGTCGATCTCGACGACGTCGAGCGACCCGCCGCCGTCGCGGCTCAGCTCGATGCAGCTGGAGCACGTGCCGCACGGGGTGTCGGTCGGGCCCTCCGCGCAATTGAGGCAGCGGGCGAGGATGCGCGCCGACGTGGTCTTGCCGCAGCCGCGCGGGCCGGAGAAGAGGTACGCGTGGTTCACCCGGTTGGTGCGGAGCGCCGTCATCAACGGATCGGTCACCTGGGACTGGCCGATCATCTCGGCGAAGGTGTCGGGCCGATAGCGGCGATACAGGGCGGTTACCACTCACACATGGTACTCACCGCCGCCGACATTCGGCTGGGTCCGGCCCGGCGTCTACCCGCGCACGTTCAGGGCCCGCGCGATGGCGGACCACAACGCCACCCGCGCGTCCTCCGTCGGCTGCGCGGCGGGAGCGGGCGGCAGGTAGAGCGGGGTGTACGGCGGCGCATAGAAGAGGTGCGTGGCCTCCGGCGCGCGCAGGTACGCATCGCCCCCGTGCGGCGGCCGGACGACCGCGGCGGCGTCCATCCACCCGCACCCGGTCTCCAGCTGCTCGTCCTGCCCGGCGCAGCCCAGCACGACCGGACCCGGGATACGGCCGAGGTCGAGCACCGCGGCCGGGCTCGGGTCGCGGTTGCCGCTGAGGCACGGCACCCAGTCGCCTCCCACGGTCACCGCCGGGCCCGGCACGGGCGACGGGCAGACCAGTCCGGTCGTCCCGGCCGGGGCGATGGCGCCGTACACGAGGTCCGGATGCGCGACCGCCGCCCACAGCGCCAGCTGCGCCCCGCGCGAGGTGCCGAAGACGAAGATGCGCCGCGCATCCACGCCGGGCTGGGACCGCAGCCAGGTGAGCGCGGCGACGACGCGCTCCCCCGGCAGCGTGCGCACCGGGTCGAGCTGCCCGGCGGAGCCGTACGTCGACAGCGCGAGCGCCGGGTAGCCCATGGCGGACAGGGTGGACGCGGCGAGGACGCCGGTCGGGGTTCCCGGGTCGGTGTCGTCGAACACCAGCACCGCCGGCCGCGGCGCAGGAGCGGAGACGGCGGGCGGGAAGTAGTCGCCCGAGATCCCGGTGTCGAACACCGCACGGGAGGGCGCGAGCGATGAGAGCCCCACGCGGTGCACCCGGCGCGCGGCCACCCGGCGGCCGTCGACGACCGCCGAGAGGTCGACGGTCAGCGTCGCGCCGCCCCACTGCTGCGGCGAGGTCGCCCCGGCGCCGCTCGGGCTGCTCAGCGACCAGAACAGCCCCATCCCGTCCGCACCGGTGAACGGTGCCTCCACGGGCACGTCGCGGTCGAGGTCGACGACACCGGAGGACGGCACGGAGTACACCGCGCGCGAGGTCCATCGCCCGCCGGCGTCGACCTCCGCCTGGACGGCGACGCGCGCACCGGGCGGGAGGGACACGAGCCGGAGGTGCACGGCCTGCCACACCCCGCTCGGCTCCTCGCTGACGACGAAGCGCGGACCGGCGGTCGCCGGGACGCCCGCGCACCCGGCGAGCGCCGCCAGCGCGACGGCCAGGATCGCCAGCAGCGGCTTCCGCCGCCTCACGGCCGGATCGCCCCCGCCAGCCGCGCGAGCACGACCTGCCAGAAGCCGATGCGCGCGTCCTCCGTCGCCTGCGCGGTCGCGGGAGGCAGGTCGCTGAGGCCGACCGGCAGCTCCGGCGGCGTCGAGATCTCGTGGCCCGCGCCCTCCGCGTAGAGGAACGCGTCGCCGTCGTGGCCGCCGCGTGCCCGCTCGCCCGCGCGCGTCCAGTCGCAGGCCGTCGGCAGCTGCCGGTCGGCCGTGCCGCAGGCCAGCACCAGGGGTCCGGAGATGCGATCGAGCGGGAGGATGTCGGTGCCGGCGATCGTGCGGTCCGGGTTCGCGCAGGGCAGCGGGAGGCCGTGCTCGATCAGGAGTGGACTGCCCGCCTCCGATGTGCACTGCAGCGCGCTGGCCCCGCTCGCCGCGAACGCGCCATGCACGCGGGAGGGCTCGTGCGAGGCGAACCAGAGCGCCAGCGACGACGCCGGTCCGGTGCCGTAGACGAAGATGCGGTCCTCGTCCACGATCGGGAGGGAGGAGAACCACGTCAGGGCGGCGTCGAACGTCTCCACCGAGAGCGCCGCAGAGCCGGCGATACGTCCGGCCGGGACGAACGCGGGCAGCCGGAACACGGGGAAGCCGGCCGCGGCCAACTCGTGCGCCGCGAAGGCCCCTGAGCCGCCGCCCTCGTCGCCGTCGATGACGATGACGGCCGGCCGCAGGTCCACCGGCGTCGGCACCGCGTACACCAGCGTCCCGATGCGGGCGGTCGGCGCGAAGCCCGCAGCCTCGGGGTCGCCGGTGGCGATCAGGTCGCTGCCGAGCACATCCCGGTCGCCCGTGCCGGCGGCGAGCGGTGCGCGCTTCAGCTCCGCGGTCGCCACCTGCCGCCCGGCCTGCTCGGCCGAGAAGTGCAGGTCGAGACCGCCGTAGACCCACAGCGCCTCCAGCTGGGCCTGGCTGAGCGACGGACCGCTGAGGCTCCACAGCAGCCCCGCGCCGTCGGGCCGCGGGTACGGCGCGGCGAGCGGCTCCTGCGACCAGAGCTGCACGCGGCCGTCCGGCGGCACGGCGTACACCGCGCGCGACGTGTACCAGCCGGCGCGGGAGTGGGCGCGCGCGGTCAGCACCACCGGCTCCCCCGGGTGCAGGCCGGCCACCTGCACGCCGATCGGCTGCGCCATCCCCTCCCCGAAGCGACTGAACAGGATGCGCGCGCCGCCGCCAGCGGACGGCGAACAGGCCGACAGCGCCGCCACGACGAGGGCCGCCGCCACGAGTGCCCGCGCGAGCCGCCGCATCAGAGCACCGCCCGCAGCACCGCACGGCCCACGGCGTCCCAGAACGCGATGCGCGCCCGCTCGGTGGGCTGGCCGCCCACCGCCGGCAGAGCGATCGGCAGGCCCGGAGGCACGGTGATGGCGTGGCCGGCATCCGGCGAGGAGATCGTCGTGTCGGCGGGGTGCGGACCCCGCGCCGCGACGAGCGCGCGCTGCCAGTCGCAGGCGTTCGGAAGCACGTCGTCCCGTCCACCGCACGCGAGCACGACCGGTCCGTCGAGTCCGCGCAGCGACGGGATGGCCGCAGGGACCACCGTCTCGGGGCGCGCCAGGCAGTCCATGCCGTCGGCGTCGTCCCGGGCCGGGGCGACGCGCGTCGCAGGCAGGCACAGCAGGGCGGGCGTACCGGAGGCGGCGAAGAGGCCGTGCACCCGCGACGCGAAGCGCGCGGCCGTCCACACGGCGAGCTGCTCGGCGACGCCGGTCCCGTAGACGAAGATGCGGTCCTGCTCGATGTCGGGCCGCTCGGCGAGCCAGTCGAACACGGCGGTGACCGTGGCCGCCGACACGATGCCGGTCGAGCGCACGCCGTCGGTCGCCGCCGCCACCGGCACCCGGAGGACGGACGCGCCCAGCTGCGCGATCAGCGGAGCGGTGAAGTCGGCGGACGCGCCCGGCGCCGGGTCATCGAACATCAGGACGGCGGGGGTCTGCGGCCGGTCGAGCGACGCCGCGCTGTAGAAGGTGCCGAGCGGGACGTCCTCGTGCGTCTCGTGCGGGAGCCGCGGGTCGATCGCCGCGCGGAGGTCGCGCGTGTACAGCGTGCGCACCGACAGCCCCGCGGCCAGCCCGATGAGGTCGAACCGGCGGGAAGCCACCACGCGGGCGCCGTTCCACGCGGTGAGCGTCACCGCGATCGTGTCCTGCATCCACTGCCGCGCCGCCGCGGGCCCGGTCAGCTGCGGCCCGCGCAGCGACCAGAACAGGCCGGCGGAGTCGGCGTCGGCGTAGGGCGCCAGCTGCGGCCGGGCGCGGGCGAGATCGAGGGTGCCGGAGGCGGGGACCGTGTAGCTGGCGGCCGAGTCCCAGCTCCCGCGGCGGGTGGCGAGGTGCGCGGTCAGCCGCAGCCGCTCCCCCGGCTCCGCGCCCACCAGCTGCAACGGCACCGGCCACAGCACCGCGCTGTACCGAACCAGGGGCGGCGTGACGAACCGCGGTCCGACCGCGACGCCGTTCCCGGCCCCGCACCCGGCGAGCGCCGTCACCGTGAGGGCGCAGGCGGCGAGCGCGGCGAGGGCGGGCGCCAGGCGCGCACGGAGCGGACGCGGCATCCGCCGCTCTCCGCCCTCGCCGCGCCGTCGCCGCATGGCCGTTCTCCCGTCAGCTCCCGCTCGGCCCCCGGACCGCCTGCAGCGACTGCCGGGCGATCTCCCGTTCCTCGTTCGTCGGGACGACCAGCACCGTCACCGGTGAGCCGTCGGCCGAGATGATGCGCGCGTCGTGGGAGGGGCTCGCGTTGCGCTCCGGGTCGAGGCGGATGCCGAGCACCTCCAGTCCGGTCAGCACCTCGGCGCGCAGGGCCGCGTCGTTCTCGCCGACGCCCGCGGTGAAGGTGAGGGCGTCGAGGCCGCCGAGTCCGGCCGTGTACGCGCCGATGTAGTGGCGCAGGCGGTGCACGGTGACGCCGAGGGCGAGCGCCGCGGACTCGTCGCCGCCGCGCGCGGCCTGCCGGACGTCGCGCATGTCACCGCGCCCGGAGAGGCCGAGCAGGCCGCTGCGCCGGTTGAGCAGCTCGTCGAGGTCGTCGGTCGAGAGGTGCGCGCGCCGGGCCAGGTGGATGAGGACGGCCGGGTCGAGGTCGCCGGAGCGCGTCCCCATCACCAGGCCCTCCAGGGGCGTCATGCCCATGGACGTGTCCACCGAGCGTCCGCCGTCGACCGCGCACGCGGACGCGCCGTTGCCCAGGTGCAGCACGATCTGCTTGAGCTCCCCGAGCGGTCGGCCCAGGAACTCCGCCGCGGTCTCGGAGACGTACTTGTGCGAGGTGCCGTGGAACCCGTACCGCCTGACCCGGTGGCGCTCCGCCAGCTCCGCGTCGATCGCGTAGGTGTAGGCCTCCGGCGGGAGCGTCTGGTGGAACGCCGTGTCGAACACGGCGACGTGCGGCACCTCCGGGAACGCCTTCTTCGCGGCCCGGATGCCCTGCAGGTTGGCGGGGTTGTGCAGCGGCGCGAGGTCGGAGAGGTCCTCGATGTTGATCTCGACGAGCGGTGTGACGATGGTCGGCTCGAAGAAGCGCTTGCCGCCGTGCACCACCCGGTGTCCGACCGCGTCGAGCGGGTTCTCCTCCAGGCTCGGTCCCTCGGCCGCGAAGGCGTCGAGCATGGCGCGGAACCCCGCGGTGTGGTCGGGGATCTCGAGCGTGCGCTCCGAGGTGCCGTGCGGCCCGCGGTGCGTGGTGTGCCCGCTCGACTCGCCGATGCGCTCGACGAGCCCGGACGCCAGCGACTCCTCCGTCTCGCTGTCGATCAGCTGGTACTTGAACGACGACGAGCCGCTGTTGACGACGAGGACCGCGCTCACGACAGCGCCGCCTGGATCGCCGTGATCGCCACGGTGTTGACGATGTCGTCGACCGTCGCACCGCGTGACAGGTCGTTGATCGGCTTGCGCAGTCCCTGCAGCACGGGGCCGATCGCGACGGCGCCGGCGCTGCGCTGCACCGCCTTGTACGTGTTGTTGCCGGTGTTCAGGTCGGGGAAGATGAACACCGTCGCCCGGCCCGCGACCTCGGAGCCGGGCATCTTCGCGGCGCCGACCGCCGCATCCGCCGCCGCGTCGTACTGGATGGGGCCCGCCACCGCCAGCTGCGGCGCGCGCTCCCGCACCAGCGCCGTGGCCGCGCGCACCTTCTCCACATCCGCTCCCGCGCCGGAGTCGCCGGTCGAGTACGAGAGCATCGCGACGCGCGGCTCGATGCCGAACTGCTCCGCCGTCGTGGCCGACGAGATCGCGATGTCGGCCAGCTGCTCGGCCGTCGGGTCCGGGATGACGGCGCAGTCGCCGTAGACCAGCACGCGGTCGGCGAGGGCCATCAGGAAGACGCTGGAGACGACCGAGACACCCGGAGAGGTCTTGATGATCTCGAACGCCGGACGGATGGTGTGCGCCGTCGTGTGCGCGGCGCCCGACACCATCCCGTCGGCCAGCCCCAGGTGCACCATCATCGTGCCGAAGTACGACGCGTCCGTGACCGTGTCCGCGGCCTGGTCGACCGTGATGCCCTTGTGCGAGCGCAGCCGGGCGTACTCCTCTGCGAACCGCAGCCGCAGCACGTCGTCGAAGGGGCTGAGCACCTCGGCGCCGGACAGGTCGAGGCCGAGCTCGATCGCCCGCGAGCGCACCTCGAAGGGCTCCCCCAGGATCGTCAGCCGCGCGACCCCGCGGGCGAGCAGCGTGTGCGCGGCGCGCAGGATGCGGTCGTCCTCGCCCTCGGGCAGCACGATGTGCTTCTTGGCCGTCCTGGCGCGCTCGATGAGGTCGTACTCGAACATGAGCGGCGTGACGACCTCGTGCCGCGACACGTTGAGGCGCGCGAGCAGCGCACCCGCATCCACGTGCCGCTCGAACAGGGCGAGGGCGGTGTCGTACTTGCGCTGCGAGTCGGCGGCGAGCCTCCCGCGGGCGTGCGTGATGCGCACGACCGTGTCGTAGGTGTCGAGGCTGGTGCGCACGATCGGCAGCGGCGAGCGCAGGCCCGACAGCAGCCGTTCGATCGGCTCGGGCAGCTCGAATCCGCCGTTGAGGACGATGCCCGCGATCGACGGGAACGTGCCGGACGCGTTCGCCATGAGCACCGCGAGGAGCACCTCCGTGCGGTCGCCGGGCACCACGACCACGGCCCCGTCGACCAGCCGCGGCAGCACGTTGTTCATCGACATGCCGGCGACGACGACGCCGAGCGCCTCCCGGGTGAGCAGGGTCTCCTCGCCGGCGAGCAGTGTCGCGCCGGTCTCGTCCATGATCGAGCGGATGCTCGGCGCGACCAGGAACGGATCCTCCGGGATCGCCCACACCGGCGGCCGGTCGGCGCTGCCCGCCGCGACCGCTGCGGCGCCGACGGCGGAACCGACCGCCGCGACGATGGGCTCCAGCTTCTCCGGGTCGGCGCGGTTCGCCACGACCGCGAGCAGGCTCGCGTGCTCGGCGCGGAGCTCCGCGACCGCGAGCTCCGCCAGCTGGCGCAGCTCCTCCGGCGACCGCGGGTCGGCCTGCCCCAGCCGCTCGCCGAAGCCCTGGCCGATGCGGCCGCCGAGCACGAGCAGGACGGGGGCGCCGAGGTTGGCCGCGATGCGGGCGTTGTACGCGAGCTCCGTCGGGCTGCCGATGTCGGTGTAGTCGGAGCCGAGGATCACGACGGTGTCGCAGCGCGACTCCACCGCCCGGAAGCGGCGCACGATCTCGCCGAGGGCCGCATCGGCGTCGGCGTGCACGTCCTCGTAGCCGACGCCCACCGCGTCCTCGTAGCTGAGCTCCGCGGTCGTGCGCTGCAGCAGCAGCTCGAGCACGTAGTCCCGCTCCGCCGTCGTGCGGGCGATCGGGCGGAACACGCCCACCCGGCCGACGGAGTGGCGCAGCGCCTCGAGCACGCCGAGAGCCACCGTCGACTTGCCCGTGTGACCTTCCGCCGAGGTGATGTAGAGGGAACGCGCCACGTCAGCCGACCCGCTCGATCGCCGGCACGGCCCAGCTGCCGTCGAGCACGTCGTCGCCCGGTTCGTACAGGCGCAGGAGCGGGCGGAAGGGCCCCTCGGGCGCGGGCAGCCAGTTGGCCGCCTCCTTCTGGTCGGTCGGTCGGGTGGCGCTCATCGTGATGGTCAGTCCTCCGTCGTCGTCGTACACGAGCCCCCGCGTCCTGTCGCCGATCGAGTACCGCCCGATCGGGTTGGCGACGAGGTAGTAGTGCGGGAGGTCGTACATGGTCAGCGACCAGAACGCGCCGACGGGCGGTGTCGGGCTCAGGCGCAGCCGGTAGGCGTGATCGCCCGTGAGCGGCTCGCCGGTCGCGTCCTCGTAGGTCGTGAGGTAGGCCGCTTCGTACGCGTGGTTGCCCCACAGGCCGCCGAGCGCTGCGGCCGCGCGGTGGGCGTACCGCGTGCGCGGGTCGAGGAGCTTCCACTCCGGAGCGTCGATCGCGCCCACCTCGAAGAAGTCGAGGTTGTAGTCGAAGACGTGCAGGTTCACCTGCCAGTGGTCGGTCAGAGCGATGGCGCTGTGCAGGGCCGACTCCAGCGCCTCCTTGCCGAGGGCGTAGCCGGTCTCCAGCGCCTCCCGCACCCCCTGCGGCTGCTCCGCCAGCGTGTAGGGGCTCAGCAGGCCGAGCGGTGCGTACGACTCCAGCGCCGCCCTGTCGCGTTCCGCCGGAGGGAACGCCTGCGACCACACCCGCAGCTTCTCGAAGAAGTCGAGGGCCTCTCCTCCGCCCTCCGGGACCGGGGGCACACCCTCGGGCGGCGCGAACGTCTGCCGTACGGGCGTCAGGGCGAGGGCGTCCTGGAGCGCGTGCACGGCGGGCAGGTCGTCCTCGCCGTCGACCGCCCAGCGTCCCACGATGGTGGCGACGCGGGTCGGGAAGCGGATGGCCGGAATCGCGGGGTCGGCATCCCCGGGCTCGTGGTCCGGGGGCAGCAGCAGGAACTCGCCGGCGCCGCCGCCGGTGGCGCGGGAGCCCACGTAGGCGAAGTTGTTCGTCCAGGCGTCGACGAACTGGAGGACGTAATAGCGGTCACCGGCCTCGGGCACGGAGAGCCGCACGGGGCCGACGCCGAGGTCGACCTGCGCGATGGAGTACACGGTGTCGTTGTTGATCGACACGAAGGTGGACTCCGGCCCGGCGAGCCTGCGGGCGTGCCCGAACGTGTTGTAGGGCGTCGGCGGGACCTCCCCGATACCCTCCCGGGTGAACCGGACGACCTGCTCCAGGTCGAACACGAGAGGGAAGCCGACGACGTACGCCTCGGTCGCCAGTTCGGTCAGCTCCTCGGTCACTGCGCACCCCGTCCATCAACGATGACTCATTCTACAGTTCGTAGAAGATCCGGCACTGCTGGCGACAATATACGCGGAGCGGGTGACGCGCGGCTGGACGTGAAAAGACCCCCCACGCACCCGCCAGAGCCCGGCTACCCTTGCTGCGTTTCCGCCCTGGGGGAGTTGGCCTGGATGGCGCCACGTGGGGAGCCGACAACCAGTGTAGCGGGTGCCGCTGAGACCCGTGTGCGTCGGGGCCCTCGCGGATCAAGTAAGATACTGTGAGCCGCCGGCCGCGAGAGCGGAAGGCAGCGCCAGGAGAATTCGCCTAGTGGCCTATGGCGCACGCTTGGAAAGCGTGTTGGGTGCAAGCCCTCGGGGGTTCGAATCCCCCATTCTCCGCCATTTTTCCCGTCCCGAGTTGCACCTTGTGGTCGCTATTCCGCCGGGATTCCGACCACGACGTGCAGCTCGGCGTCAGGCGGGATCGTCGGCGGTAAGGAGGCAGAGCGCCTCGGCCAGGGTTGCGCGCTGGTGCTCGTCGAGCGGGGCGAAGAGGTCGCGCAGCACGCCACCGGCGATCTCGTAGCCCTCCTCCAGCGCGGCGCGGCCGGCGTCGGTCAGTGCGTGCTCGATCCGGCGGCCGCGGCCGGCGGTGCGGGTGATGAGCCCGCGCTCGACCAGCCGGTTCGCCAGGGTGCCGAAGGCCTGGTCGCTCTGGAAGGTGCGCGCGGCGAGGTCGTGGCCCGAGGCGCCCGGCATGCGGGAGATGGCGCGGAGGGCGTCCCACTGCACCAGGGTGACGCCGACGGGGCGGAGGGCGGCGTCCATCGTGCGGTGGTTGCGGTACTGGGCTCGCTTGATCGCCAGCCCCAGCTCTTCCAGGTCGACCGTCATGATGCTACTGTATCAACATCCTTATCTAAATATGTTGATTCAGGAGTTGTCATGAACGTCTCGCTTCCCCCCGACCTGCCGACGATGGTCGCCGGCGACCCGGGGTCGCGCACCGTCCTCGTCCTCCACGGCGGCGGCGGCCCGCGCACGGTCGCCCCGATCGTGGCCCACCTCGGCGCGAGCCTGCACGCCGTCGCGCCGACACATCCGGGATGGGAGGGCACCGAGCGGCCCGCCTCCATCGGCTCCATCGCCGACCTCGCTTCGGGGTACCTCGGGTGGCTCGTCGAGCAGGGCGAGCGCGACGTCGTCCTGGTCGGCTCGTCCATCGGAGGCTGGATCGCGCTGGAGATGGCGGCGCAGGCCGAGGGCGACGACCGGTATGCCGGACTCGTCGGCGCGGTCGTCGTCATCGACGGCGTGGGTGCGGTCGTCGAAGGCGAGCCGATCGTGGACTTCTTCTCGCTCGACGCGCGCGGCCTCGCCGAACGTGCCTGGCACGACCCGGACCGCGGCTACATCGACCCGGCCGCGCTCACGGAGGAGCAGCGCGCCGTTCAGGCGGGCAGCGGCCGCACCATGGCCGCCGTCGCCGGTGCCGGGATGAGCGACCCGACGCTCCTCGGCCGGATCGGCGAGCTGGAGGTTCCCGCGCTGTTCGTCTGGGGCGCAAGCGACCGGATCGTCACGCCCGCCTACGGACGCGCGCTCGCCCGGGCCGTCCCCGGCGCACGGTTCGCGGAGATCCCGGAGGCCGGGCACCTGCCCCAGCTCGAGGCGCCCGACGCCACCTGGGCCGCGATCGACCCGTTCCTCGCCGGACTCTGATTCAGAAGAGGGCGGAGACGCCGGTGGCGACCGCGTAGATCGCGAGCCCGGCGAGGGCGCCCACCACCGTGCCGTTGATGCGGATGAACTGGAGGTCGCGGCCGACCTGGGTCTCGATCTTGTCGGTGGTCTCGGCGGGGTCCCACGACTGCACCGTCTCGGTGATCACGTGCGCGATGTCGCGCCGGTAGGTCACCACCAGGTGCAGCGCGGCATCCATCAGCCGGGCGTTCAGCGAGGCCCGCAGAGCGTCGTCGGCGAGGACGCGCCGGGCCGCATCGGCGAGCAGCGCCTCCGCGCGGCGCCGCAGCTCCCCGTCCTCGTCGGCGAGCGCCTCCATCCCCGCGGCACGGGCGGCCGCCCACGCCGACGCGGCGAGCTCGCGGATGCGCGGGTCGTCGAACGCGCGATCCTTCGCCGCCTCCAGCCGCACGATGGTCGCCTCGTCGTGCTGCAGCCGGTCCGCGAACTCTGCGAGGTACTGGTCGAGCGATCGGCGGAGGGGGTGGTCGGGGTCCTCGCGCACCTCCCGGACGAAGCGGCGGACCTCCGCGTGCAGGCGCTCGTCGACCGCCCGGTCGACGAAGGACGGGAGCCACGACGGCAGCCGCCGCGACACGACCGCCCCGAACGCGTCCGGGTTCGCCGCGAGCCACTCGTCGAGACGCTCCAGGAGGAGGTCGACCGCCTCCCGGTGGCCGCCCGACTCGAGCACGCGGGCGCCGAGCCGCCCCAGCGGCGGCCCCCACCGCGGTGCGACGAGGTGGGTGCGCACGACCGCCTCGACGGCCTCCCGCATCCGGTCGTCGTCGAGCAGGGCGACCATCCCCGTCAGGCCGCCGGAGAACTCGGCCACCACCCGGCGCGCGATCCGCGGCTCGGAGAGCCAGCCGGCCGCGGCGCCGGCGAGGTCGATGGTCGCCAGCTTGCCGGCGACCACCTGGTCGGAGAGGAAGTTGGTCTCCACGAACTCGCCCAGGCTCGCCCCGATCTCGTCCTTGCGGGTCGGGATGATCGCGGTGTGCGGGATGCGCAGCCCCAGCGGGTGCCGGAACAGCGCTGTCACGGCGAACCAGTCCGCGAGCGCCCCCACCATCGCCCCTTCGGCCGCGGCGCGGACGAAGCCGAGCCACGGGTAGCGGTCCTGCAGCGCGAACGCCACCGCGAACACCACTGCGCTGACGGCGAGGAGGCTCGTCGCGAGCACCTTCATCCGCCGCAGCGCGACGCGGCGCTCCGCGTCGGTCGGGAGGGCGGTCACGCGGCGGTCTCGTCGATGCACCCGGACCTCCCCGGCGGCGACTGGTGTGGGCGATCTCCAACCTACTCACCTGTCGTACTTGCTACGACAGGACGGCTCCCGGACTAGTTCCTGGCCCATGCGAGCGGTGCCGACTAGTTCGGCAGGCAAGGGAGTCAGGCGGTACTCCTGACCTCCGACCCGGGATGCTCGACATTGCCCTGGCTGAGGGCGCTGCCGCGGGGATTCCGTCGTTTTGGGTACCCCTGCCAAATTTGAGCATACGAACTGTCTATACGCCGACTAAATCGAAGAACTTCGTTTGGCTCGGCGAAAATGGCTCCGGGAACTATGTATTGGGACGCATCCAGTGCGGGCATGCCCAACCAATCGAAAGCGGACGGTCGAGTGACGACATGGCGCGCGCCTCTCGGGGCGGCAAAGTAGAATTCGGACCTACCCCAGCGGTCATTAATCGCGTCTTCGACTCGGAATTCCACTAAGCCGAAGCCGCTGCTTTCAACAGCGCGGAGGCTTGTCTCAATTGCTTTGAGCGCCGACTCGATCTGATCAACGCCGCTTGGAGTCTTGCGGTAGTGCTGATGATCGTTGCGGATGTCGCTTACTTTCCCCCGCTGGAGTTCGCGCGACACGTTTCGAAGGTCCCCCACGAGGCGCTGTCGTGATCGCTCGGTCAGGTTCAGAAAGGGGACGGTGTAATTGAAGGGGAATCGCTTCAGCTCACTCCCTCGTGCGTAGTCGGGAAGATCTTTGGAATCTCGTCGATAGAGTTCGGCGTCCTCCTCGATAGCCGCAAGGCGTTTCGACAGGAATTCAAAGCCTCGTGCGAGCGTGTATATGTCGAGCTTCCCGGACAAGTAGTCAAAGGATTTGACCTCGTCATTGGCAGCGTCTGCCCCCTCTTGGACAAACTGGAGGCCTCGCGCATAGTCCGCCTCAAGTCCGAAAGCGAAGGGATTGGCGTCGACCGAGTGGTCGTGCAGAAGCGCCCAGGCCGCGAACGCTAATGACTCGGACAGATAGCGCTCCAATTCGCGGAAAAACTTGCTAGCCACACCGAGAAACTCCTCCGTGTCGCGAGAGCTTGGCGTGTGCGACGCCTTGGTTAGCCCGGATAGTCGCTGGTGCAGCCTCCAGAACTCCGCTCTCGGGTCCTGCTCATCGTGCAGGTCGTACCCGAGCTTCCAGAGGACACGCTGAACGATCTCTTCGTCCGAGGCCTCCAACCCTTGAGTGATACCAAGTCGCCTGGCCGCCTTGCGCACGTTCCCTTTTGAGACCATGACGAGCCGCTCGACGCACTCTGCAGGGCTAGTCACGCGGAAGAAGGTGTCGAGTCGCTCGGCCAGCGTCTCGCCGTCGACATCGCGGATCTGCCACGCTAGTTCCTCCATCGCATCAGCATCGCTCGGGTCGGTGAGCGTGCCCAATTCGTGTTTGAGGCGCAGCGTGGGAAACCCATCGTCGTATGACGCGGTGAATCTGACGCCGAAACGGCTCAATTCGGGGGTAAGACCGAATGCTCCCGATTTTCGCTCTCGGTTGACGACCGGGCGCCTGACCTCCCCCCGCGGTACCTCAATAGTTCCGCCTTCGACAAGAGCGTCCAGGGCGAGCTGGAGCGTGTCCTCCGACGACAGAAGGGCAATCTGAAGCAGCTGGGCTCGGTCAAGATCTGCAACGGCATCACCGGCCCGAGCAACTGGCAGGAAGGACGCGATCGCGTCGCGCAACTTCCCGGCTGTCCCGTCTAACAGATGAACGACAAGCGCCCGCAACTCGGCGAGGGTTAGGGCATCGCCCAGCAAAGTTACAACTACGCCCATGTGCGTATCGTTGAACATGTTGGCAGGGAGATCCTGGATGTCGTCGGCGGCACCGAACCAATCGACCCCCTTACCCTTCTCCGCACCCAATGCTGCGTTGAAAGCGTCGCGTTGAGCGTTGATCGCTGCCTTCTCGCTCGTATTCAGGAGCACACGGTGAACGACGTCGCACATACTGTTGGAGCAGTGGAAAGCTTCGACCCGGCGCCCCGAATGGATCTGCCGAGTTGCTTCCGATCGCAACAGGCCAAACGGCCCGGTCACATACCTTCCGTACTGATGAACACCTCGTGGCGTCGCGTCGAGAAACCGAACGGTTTCCGCATAGGTGAGCACGGGATTCTCTTCGTCGAACATATTTGCATAGGCGTCGTAGGAATCTCGGCCGAAGGCGAATGGGAACCGGATGCGACCCTCAATTATCTGCTCGCTGATTGAATTCTGCAGTGCCGTCAAGTCCGTTTGCTCTACATCGATGAAGAGACGTTCCTGTCCAATCGCTAGCGCACAAAGTAGGCGAGCCTCCTTCGCTGGCACGCGGTCGGACTTGGCTGTGGCCACCTTGTTTCGCAGGGCTTCACCTGCTGCGGTCAACCGGATCGCCGCGTTCATCGCATCAGGGATCGAGTAGTTATCGGAGATGATGCAATCTCCTAGAAGCCTCATAAGGTCGACCAACTCTACAAATTTGACTCGATCGCTCTCATTCGGCAGCGCGTCGGCGATCTGTGCTGACAGCTGTCGCTCACTCATCCCAGTCGCTCCCCCTTGCTCATTGAAGTGTTACGAGTCGAATCTAACGAAAGGGACCACTTCCGGTCGTCCCCCACAAATCGGGTCGAGAATCGCCTCTCTTGCGAAAACCAGATCACGGTGAGATTCTCCCCGTGGGCGATGCAGGCCACTATGTCCAGTGCAATCAACGTGCGGTCTCGTAGCGGGTGAGCACGACCCCGCCGGGGAACGTCCGCGTCTCCACCAGGTTCAGCCGGATCCACTCGTCGACGTGAGCATAGAAGGGGATGCCTCCGCCGACGATGACCGGATGGGTGACGATCGCGTACTCGTCAATCAGCCCAGCGCGCATCGCCGCCGCGGCCAGTGTCGCGCCGGTGATGTCGAGGTCGGGGCCGTCCTCCGCCTTCAGCCGGGCGATTTCGGCGACGGCGTCGCCCCTGAACAGGTGGGCATTGCTGTGGACGGGGATGTCCGACGACGAGAAGACGACCTTCGGCATGGCCTTCCACCGGCCGGCGAACTCGATCGCGGCCGGGGTCGCGCCGGGCTGCTCGTCGGCGGTCGGCCAGTGGGAGCTCATCGTCTCCCAGATCCGGCGCCCGTACAGGGCAAGACCGGTCGAGCCCACCCGGTCCGACCACCATTGGAACAGCTCGTCGCCCGGCGTGCTCCAGCCGAGGTCGTCGCCGGGCGCGGCGGTGTACCCGTCGCGGCTCACGTTCATCGCGTAGGTCAGTCTGCGCATGCGTCATTCTCCTTCGATCGGTGTCGCGCTACGGCGCGGTGAAGACGATCCGCTCGGTGACGCCTCCGTCGT
>Ga0209563_100255_pt1 | contig 24650 bp, 20 predicted proteins | sample AraplaCvi_mMF_r2_FD_184271 | JGI IMG/M metagenome (GOLD analysis project Ga0209563, IMG submission 184271) | Arabidopsis root microbial communities from North Carolina, USA - plate scrape CL_Cvi_mMF_r2 (SPAdes) (version 2) | ecosystem: Host-associated > Plants > Roots > Endosphere | place: USA... | reverse complement strand
CGCCGATCCCTTCGAGCGTTCCGGCGAGCACGTACGGCACGGGTCCGACGGGAGCGCCGGGGGCCTCGCCGAGGAGCTCGGCGCCCAGGGCGTAGAAGCGCTGGGCCGCCTCCGCATCGGGCTCGCCGGGGCGCGGCTTCCGGCCGAACATGAGCGCCATGAGCGGACCGTTCTCGACTGCGAACCGGACGTGCGCGTGCGCGAAGTCGCTCAGCCGCTCCTCCAGGGAGGCGATGCCCGCCGAGGCCTGCAACCGCCGGGTGAGCTGGTCGAAGCCCTCCGCGGCGAGCGCCGCGAGCAGCGCGTCCCGGTCGGCGAAGTGCCGGCTCGGCGCGGCGTGGCTCACCCCGGTGCGCCGTGCCAGCTCGCGGAGCGTGACCGCCTCCGGCCCCTTCTCCAGGAGCAGGCGGCGGCCCTCGGCCAGCAGCGCCTCGCGGAGGGAGCCGTGATGGTAGGTGGAGTCCACGTCCCGATCCTAACGAGATGTAGTCGTTGACAACAATGTTGCCATTGTCTACATTGGCCATCATGAGCGACTACACCGCAACATCCCTTCCCGACCTGACCGGGCGCGTGGCGATCGTCACGGGCGCCTCCAGCGGCATCGGCCGCGCGACCGCCTCCGCCCTGGCCGGCGCGGGCGCCCACGTGGTGCTCGCCGTACGCGACGAGAAGAAGGGCGCCTCGGTGGCCGCGGGGATCCCCGGGAGCACCGAGGTGCGCGCTCTCGACCTCGGCGACCTCACCTCCATCCACCGCTTCGCCGCCGGCTGGACGGAGCCCATCGACCTCCTGATCAACAACGCGGGCGTCTACGCCCGCTCGCTCGCCCGCACGGCCGACGGATTCGAACTCGACTTCGGCACGAACCACCTGGGCCACTTCGCGCTGACGACGCTGCTGCTCGGGCGGGTGACGGGACGCATCGTCACGGTCGCGTCGCAGGCGGAGCGGATGGGCCGGCTCGACTTCGACGACCTGAACTGGGAGCGGCGCGCCTACGATCCGGCCCGCGCCTACAACGACTCCAAACTGGCGAACCTGCTGTTCACGGCGGAACTGGACCGTCGCCTCCGCGCCCAGGGTTCGGCCGTGCGTGCGCTCGCCGCCCATCCCGGACTCGTGACCACGGCCATCTACAACCGCCCGGCGGGGACGCGGCGCACCCTGTTCGACCGCCTCCTCCCCCGCTTCGGGCAGGACGCCGAGCACGGCGCCCTCCCCCTGCTGTTCGCGGCGACCGAGGAGGTGCCCGGCGGCACCTTCGTCGGCCCGCAGCACCTCCTGCACATGCGCGGGGGCGCGGAGCCCATCCGCACCTCCGCCCGGGCGGCGGACCCGGCGGCCGCCGCGCGGCTGTGGGAGGCGTCCGAGGTCATGGCCGGGGTGGTTCAGCCGGGCTGAACCGAAGGACCCCGGCGCCGCCCCGCCCTCACCCGGAGGCGCCGTCTCCGGCCCGCACCGCGGCGAACCCGTCCCGGATCGCGGCGACGAGCTGCCGCACCGCGGCAGGAGGGCGACGGCTGGCGTCCTCCTGGGACGGGGTCGCCACGAGGATCGAGCGGACGAAGGCGGGGTCGTCGATCGGTCGGAGCACGATGCCGGGGTGCGCGGCGGTCGTGGCGAGGCGCGGGATGGTGCCGACCACCATCCGCGCGGCGGTCATGCCGAGGATGACCTGGAAGTCGTCGGTCCGGATGGCGATGTCGAGCGCGTGCCCCTCCGCCGCGAACGCGTCGGCGACGACCCGGTCGATCGCGTCGTCGGGGGAGGTGGCGAAGACCCAGCGCTCGTCGTGGAGCGAGAGCAGGGCCGCGCGATCGACCGTCGGGCGCGCGGCGAGCGGATGGCCGGTCGGCAGCGCCAGCATCAGCGGCTCCCGGTACACCTCCACCGCCGTGACCGCGGGACGCAGGGGCAGGTCGTAGCCGGGCACCGTGTAGAGCAGGGTCGCGTCGAGCGCGCCGCGGTTGATCCGGTCGACGAGGGTCGGCACCTCCTCGACGGTGGCCTCGATCTCGATCCCGAGGTCGCCGATCGACGCCGCGACGAAGGGCAGGATGGTCGCCGCCGCGGTCGCGAAGGTGCCGAAGCGCAGCCGGACGCGTCCGAGCTGGCTGAGCTCGCGCGCGTCGCCGATCGCGCGCTCGCTGAGGGTGAGGATCTGCTGGGCCCGCTCCAGCAGCAGCATCCCGACCGGGGTGAGCCGGCTGCCGCGCGGCGAGCGGGTGAGCACGGCCGAGCCGACCAGCCGCTCCAGGTTCTTGAGGTGGTAGTCGACCGTCGGCTGGCCCCAGCCGAGACGGCGGGCGGCCGCCGTGACCGAGCCCTCGGCGTGGACGGCCCTGAGCGCTTCGAACTGTCGCAGATCCGCCATCGGATTTCCTGTTCTGACACCGGCTCGATCGGGTATCGAGCAACATACACTCTATGTGGGCAGCGCGGAGTTCGGGGGTTCTCGTCGCGGCACCGCAGCCGCACCATGGAGGGACGGCCTCCGCCGAACCGAGCCGGCAGACGACGCGACGGAGCCCGAACCCCCACCATTCGAAGGAGACTGGTATGCCCACCATCGCCCAGCAGCTGCTGCGCCGGAAACCGACGACGCCTCCCGGCGCGGGCGAGGCGCAGCTGAAACGCAGCATCGGCCTGTTCTCGCTGACCATGATCGGCGTCGGCGGAACGCTCGGGACCGGGATCTTCTTCATCCTGTCCCAGGCGGTCCCGGTGGCCGGCCCCGCGGTGATCTGGTCGTTCGTCATCGGCGGTGTCGTCGCCGGGCTCACCGCCCTCTGCTACGCGGAGATGGCCGGCGCGGTCCCCGTCTCGGGCTCGACCTACTCCTACGCGTACGCGACGCTCGGCGAGGGCACGGCGATGGCGGTCGGCGCCTGCCTGCTGCTGGAGTACGGGGTCTCGACGGCCGCCGTCGCCGTCGGATGGTCCCAGTACGTGAACCAGCTGCTCCAGAACCTCGTCGGCTGGCAGCTCCCGGTGCAGCTGTCGCAGGCGCCGGAGCAGGGCGGCATCGTCAACGTGCCCGCCGTGATCGTCATCGTGCTCTGCTCGCTGCTGCTGCTGCGCGGAGCGCGGGAGTCCACGACGGTCAACAGCATCATGGTGGTCATCAAGATCGCGGTCGTCGTGTTCTTCTGCGCCGTCGCCTTCACGGGCTGGAACAGCGACCACTTCCACAACTTCGCTCCGGCCGGATTCGCAGGCATCGTCGGCGGCGCGGGCATCATCTTCTTCTCGTTCGTCGGCCTGGACGCGGTGTCGACGGCGGGCGAGGAGGCCAAGAACCCCAAGCGCAACCTCCCGCTCGCGATCATCTTCGCCCTGCTGATCATCATCGTGCTCTACGTCGGCACGAGCCTCGCCGCCCTGGGCGCGCAGGCGCCGGAGAAGTTCGCGAACCAGGATGCGGGACTCGCCGCGATCCTGCAGAACATCATCGGCTCCAGCTGGCCGGGGACGGTCGTCGCGATCGGTGCGATCATCTCCATCTTCTCGGTGACGCTCGTCGTGCTGTACGGGCAGACCCGCATCCTGTTCGCCATGTCGCGCGACGGGATGATCCCGCCGGTCTTCGCGAAGGTCAGCCCGCGGTCGATGACGCCGGTGCAGAACACCGTCATCGTCATGGTCGCGACGAGCATCCTCGCGGCCGTCATCCCGATCGACTTCCTGGCCGAGATGACCAGCATCGGCACGCTCGTGGCGTTCCTCGTGGTGTCGCTGGGCGTCATCATCCTGCGCGTGCGCGAGCCGGAGCTGGAGCGCGGCTTCCGCCTCCCGCTCGGCTGGACCATCCCCATCCTGTCGATCGCCGGCTGCATCGCGATCATCACGCAGCTGCGGGTGATCACGATCGTGGTGTTCGTGATCTGGACCGCCCTCTTCCTCGTCTTCTACTGGTTCTACGGCCGGAAGCACTCCGCGCTGCAGAACGGGCGACCGGCGGCGGATGCGGAGGCCCCGTACACGAGCAACTTCGCCCAGCCGAGCAGGAGCGAGATCCGCGAGGCGGCCGAACGCAGGAAGGCGGACCGGAAGTGAGCATCCTCGTCGGGGTCGACCCCGCCCACCGCTCCGCGTCGGCGCTGCAGCTCGCCGCGATGCTCGCCCGCTCGGCGGACACGGACCTCATCGTCGCCGCCGTGGTCCCGCCCGCCTGGCCGTCGACGGCCGGAGGGGCGGACGCGGAGTGGCGCGGCTACACCCGGGACAACGCGGACAGCGCGCTCGACCACGCCGCCGCCGTGCTCGGCGGCTCTGCCGCGGCCGAGTTCCTCCTCTTCGAGGCGGCGTCCGCCCGCCGCGGTCTGGTCGAGCTCGCCCAGCAGCGCGGCGCCTCGATGGTCGTCGTCGGCTCCGGCACGGGCGGGGAGCCGGGACGTATCGCCCTCGGCTCCGAGAGCGACGCCCTCCTGCACGCCTCTCCGGTTCCGGTCGCGATCGCGCCGCGCGGGTACCGCACCGACGCCGACGCGCGCGTGAGCCGGGTGACCGCCGCCTACCGGGGAACAGGCGCCTCGACCGCGCTCGTCCTCGGCGCGGCGGGGGTCGCCGCCGCGGTCGGGGCGGACCTGCGGGTCGCCTCCTTCGCCGTCGTGCCCCGGGACTCCGGGACCTCGGGCGCCGGGCTCGACGCCGAGCTGCCGATCGCGGACACGTGGGCGGCGGACATCGAACGGCACGCGACGTCGGTGGTGCGCCAGGTCGCCGATTTGGAGGACGCCCCGGCGGTCTCCGGCGTCGCGGTCGGCATCGGCGAGACCTGGGAGTCGGCCATCGCCGACATCGGCTGGGAGCCGGGCGAGGTGCTGGTGGTCGGGTCGAGCACGCTCGGAGCGATCGCCCGCGTGTTCCTGGGCTCGCACGCCGCCAAGATCGTCCGCCACTCCCCCGTCCCCGTCGTCGTCGTGCCGCACGGAAAGGACTAGTCGTGCCCCATCCCCTCCTCGAGCTGTTCCCCGACGGGACGACGGTCGACCCCGACGGCACCCTCGTGATCGGGGGATGCCGGGTGGACGACCTCGCACGCGAGTTCGGCACCCCGGCGATCGTCGTCGACGAGGGCGCCCTGCGCGCGCGGGCCCGCGAGTACCGCACGGCGCTCACGTCACGCCGGCCGAACGCGCGCGTCGTGTTCGCGTCGAAGGCGTTCCCCGCGACCGCCGTGCAGCGGGTCATGGTGGAGGAGGGGCTGGGCCTGGATGTGGCGGGCGGCGGTGAGATCCTCAGCGCCCTCCGCGCGGGCGTGGACCCGGACCTCATCGTCATGCACGGCAACGCGAAGACGACCGAGGAGCTGCGGATCGCGACCGAGGCGGGCGTCGGGATCGTGGTGGTGGACAACGAGGACGACCTCGACCGGCTCGAGCGGCTGGTCCCGGCGGGGAGCACGCAGGGGGTCCTGGTCCGGGTCATCCCCGGGGTGGTCTCCTCCACGCACCCGCACGTGCAGACCGGGCAGGTGGGCTCCAAGTTCGGGCTGACGCCGGCCGCCGCGCGCCGCGTCATCGCGCGGATCGAGGCGAGCCCAGTGCTGGAGCTGCGCGGGCTGCACGCCCACGTCGGCTCGCAGGTCATGGACCCGGCGGAGCTGGCTGCGGCCGTCGCACCCCTCGCCGCCCTCGGCTCCTTCCCGGTCTACGACCTCGGCGGCGGTCTCGGCGCCCGGTACACACCCGCCGACCGCCCGGCCACCGTCGACGAGTACGTCGAGACGCTGCTCGCGGCCGCCGACGAGCACCTGCCCGCCGGGGCGGAGATCATCATCGAGCCGGGACGCAGCATGGTGAACGCCTCCGCCTGCACGCTCTACACGGTCACCACCGTCAAGCGCGACGCGCGCACCTTCGTCGCCGTCGACGGCGGCATGGGCGACAACCTGGAGGCCGCGCTCTTCCAGCAGCGCTACGAGGCCGTCCTCGCCGGACGCATGCACGACGAGGACGCGGAGGACGTCGTGGTCGTCGGCCGCCACTGCGAATCCGGGGACGTGCTCATCGACCCGCTCCGCCTCCCGGCCGCGCGGGTCGGCGACCTGCTCGCCGTTCCGGCCACGGGCGCGTACACGCACACCATGGCGAACAACTACAACGGCTACCGGCGGCCTCCCGTCGTATTCGCGCACGACGGCGAGGCCCGGGCCGTCATCCGGCGGGAGACGTGGGAGGACCTGTTCGCGCGGGACGAGCACTCACCCCATCCGTCGGTTGACATGGTTGACATTCCGATGGGATGATCGGTTGACACGGTAGACACACGGAGGCCGCATGAGCACTTCAGCACCGGAGCGCCGCCGGCGGCGAGCTGTCGGGAACCGTCAGGTTCAGGAGCACGCGGTCGACGAGATCACCGCGGCGATCCGCGCCCGCCTGCTCGAGCGCGTGGACCGCGGCGAAGAGCTGACGAACCTCGGAAACGCCGAGGAGGTCGCCGACCAGGTCGTCGACCGTCTCCCGATCGCGGCAAGCCCCTGGGCGGAGATCGTCGGCCCGTGCTACACCAGCGGGTCGCTGCAGAGAGAACTGGGTCGAGGCCGCGCCGCCATCTCCAAGGCCGTCGCTGAGTTACGGCTGCTGCGGCTGACCACCGCGGACGGGCAGACCGTCTACCCGGCATTCCAGATCGTCGACGGCGCGGTCGTGCACGGGATGCGCGATGTCCTGACTGCGCTGCAGCGCGGGATCGACGACGAGTGGACGTGGGCTCAATGGCTGAACACGCCGGTCGCCGACCGGGCGACCGGCGACGATGCCGGGCGGCGCCGGCGGAACATCGAGCGGATGATCGACGGCGAAGTCGACGTTGTCGTCCAGGCCGCGGAGCGCACCGCTGCGAGCTGGGCCGCGTGACCGCCGTCCAGGGGCCGCCTGTTCCCGGGCGCAGCTATCGCGGCATGCCGCGCCACCACGCGCGGGCCACGAGCACGATGTATCGCGCCCACCATGTCTCCCGCGGCGCATGGTGGTTCGACAGCAGTCGCAGCGGCAGGTTCAACCTCCGCGCCCCTCTCGGCACCTGCTACGCCGCCACCAAGATGGAGACCGCCGTCCGCGAGAAGGTCCGCGATGAGGTGGCCGAGTCGGGAGTCGTCTCTCGTGCGTTGGCCGAATCCTTCGTCGTCTCGATCCTGGACGCCCCGGTCGATTTCACGTGCGCGTCGGTGAGCTCGGCCGGCGCGGTTCGCCACGGGCTGGTGCGCGAGCTCGTCACGATGGACGACTACGCCGTTCCCCAGGAGTGGGCGGAAGTTCTGCACGCGAACATGTTCGACGGTATCTACTACGCCTCCGCCTACACCACCGGCGGTCCAACAGCGCTCGCCCTCTTCGGCGACCGAGGCGCCCCGGGATCTGGCTTCGCCGCAGAGCGCCACCGTACCGGCGCCGACGCCTGCGCGGCGGCCGGCCTCACTGTCGCCGGCCCGCCTGCCGTGAGATCCCTCACCATCATCTGACCAACCGAACACTGACGAGGATCGAGATCCCCGCCACCTCCAGAGAGCCCCATCAGTCCCGGGGAACGCGTCAGCCGGGAGGCGGCGGCCCCGTGCTGCCGCGGACGACGAGCTCCGCGGGCGGGAGGCTGACCGGCTCGTCGGCGCCGGCGGTCAGCCGGAGGCCGATCGCGCGGCCCTCGGCCTCGGCGTCCTGGCGGACCGTCGTCAGGGTCGGGGTGGTGAGGGCGGCGATCGGTCCGTCGTCGAGGGCGACGACCGAGAGGTCGCCAGGCACGGGGAGGCCGCCGCGCGCGGCGGCGCACATCCCCGCCGCCGCGAGCAGGGCGGTGCCGTAGACGATCGCGGTCGGCCGGCCGGGCGACGCGAGGAGATCCGCGGTCGCAGCCGACGCCGACGCCGGGCCGTCGAGCCTCCGGACCACGGCATCCACGCCGAGGTCCCGCGACGCCCGGAGGAACGCCTCGGCCGGGTGCGGCGCGCCGGCGGCGACGAGGGCGATGCGGCGGTGGCCCAGCCCCGCCAGGTGGCGGACGGCGAGCCGTGCCCCGCGCCGCTCCTCCGCGATCGCCGCCCCGCGGTCGGCGACGACGAAGGGAAGTCCGAGCCGGTCGAGCAGGGCGGGGCGTTCGTCTCCGTCGCGGAGGCTTCCGAGGAGGACGAGGTGCACGGACGATTCCCGCGCGAAGGCCGCGTAGGCCTCCTCCTCCTGCGCTGCGGACGACACGACCCGCACCACGAGCGCCATCCCGGCCGCCGCCAGGGCGGTTCCGAGGCCGTCGAGACCGGCGAGGATGTCGGAGCCGGCGTGCATCCACGGCGCCTCCCGGCGGATCACCAGGCCGACGCTCTGCGCGCGGCTGCGGGCCAGCGCCCTGGCGTGCACGCTCGGCCTCCAGCCGAGGTCGTCGGCCGCATGCAGGATGCGCGCCGTGGTCGCCTCGCTGAGCCCGCGGCGCCCGTTGAAGACGAAGGACACCGCGCTCTTGGAGACCCCCGCGCGAGCGGCGACGTCCGCGATGGTCGCACGACGCTCCCCCTGCGCAGGGGTGCGTCCCGCGGCGGAGCCCGGACCCGAACCGGACCCCGCCGCGGCGCTCCCGGTCAGCCGGCGACCGCCCATGGGCCGTTCGCCGCGCCCGGAGCCTGGTTGCGGGTGTACCACTTGGCGACGTAGACGACGCCCTTGTAGCTCGCCCGGTCCCCGGCGTTGAAGATGCGCGACGGCGTCCACAGGGCCGTGCCGTCCGGCGCGGTGGCGATCTCCTGCCACGGCCCGGTGACCGACCCCGGAACGTCGCCGCGGCTGTACCAGCTCGCCAGGAACGTCTTGCCCTGATAGACGACGGTGTCGCCTGCTCCGAAGACCCGGGATGCGGTCCAGACCGTCTGGCCGCTCTCGGTCATCGCGAGCTCCTGCCAGGCTCCGGTGTTGCTGAGGCCGGGCTGCTCGCCCTTGGTCGACCATCCCGCCTTGTACACCGCGCCGCGGTAGCTGACGATGTCGCCGGTCTTGTAGGAGGTGGTCTTGACCCAGGCCGGCGGGAGCGTGACGGTCACGACGACCTTCGTGCTCGCCCCCGCGACCGTGTCGCTGCCGGAGTACGTCGCCGTCAGCGTGTGGGCGCCGGCGGCCAGCCCGACCGGGAGCGTCAGGGTCGCGACACCGTCGTGCAGCGGCGCGGCCCCGCGGTCCTTGTCGCCTTCGGTCAGCGCGACCTGCCCGGTGACCGGGAGGGGCGAGGTGACCGTGACGGTGACCGTGGCCGCCGTTCCCCAGGCCGCCGTGACGTCGGGCGCCGTGATCGCGGAGGTGGCGCGCAGCCCGTCGAGCGCGGCCTTCAGCGCCGCCGTGCGAGCGTCGATCGCGGGCTGGGTGGCGTCCGCGGCCTTCAGCGTCTCCTTCGCGGCTTCCAGCGCGGGCAGCAGCGGCGCCCAGCTGTCGGCCGTGTACTGCGTGCTGTCCAGGCCGTTCGCCCGGTCCACCAGCGCCTGGAGCGCACTCCGGTCGACCGCGACCGTGACCGGGCAGCGGACGAACTCGTCGCCCGCGCCGTGCACGACCACGACGGAGGTGCTGCCCGGCGCCCCGGTCTTCAGCGGCACCGCGATCGCACCGCCGTCACCGGCCTGCGGCGCCGACGCGACGGCCGCGACCGACGGGTCGAGCGAGTACGCCGCGAACGTGTCGCCGCCGTCGGCCGGCGTGATGGTCGCGCCGAGCGTCGCCGTGCTGTCGCGTCCGGCGTTCACCGGAGCCGAGCAGGTGAGGCTGTAGCCGCCGTAGACCTCGAACTCCCAGATGTTCAGCCCGTACTTGGTCGCGGGCGACCCGATCACCCGCACGTACCGCACCTCGGCCGTCGGGAAGTCGGCGGTGTCGCGGCGGTGATCGGCGGTGCCGGTGTTCTGCACGTGGGCGAGCGGAGTCCAGTCGGAGCCGTTCGCCGACCCCTCGATCCGGTAGTCGGCGGAGTTGCCGCTCTCCCACTCGACAACGGCCTGGGAGACAGGACGGACCGACCCGAGGTCGACCTGCAGCCAGTTCTGGGTCGTGTACGGCGCGGCGCCCGCCGGCCGGGCCGAGGACCACTTGGTGGTCTTCGAGCCGTCGGTGGCGGCGGTCGGCTGCACGTTCGCGAGGTTGTTGTAGACGCTGTCCGCGGTGGTGGGCCTGCCCTGGGCGAGGTTCACCCGGCCGCCGGTGGTGGGTGCGGAGGCGATGGCGCTGTCGCCGAACACCTCGAACTCCCACACCGAGACGCCGTACGTGGTGAGCGCCCGCTTGACCGTCTGCATGCGGACGTAGCGTCCTGTCGCGTTCAGTGCGACCAGATCGGTGCCGCCGTCGCTGCCGGCGGCCGGGGTCGCGTAGGCGTCGCGCCAGGTGCTGCCGTCGTCCGAGACCTGGATCTTGTACTGGCTGGCGTAGGACGCCTCCCAGAACAGCCGGACCGCTCCGACCTTCTGCACCGTGCCCAGGTCCACCTGCAGCCACGACGTGTCCGGGGACCCGGTGCGGTCGGCGATCCAGCGGGTGGTCGCGTTCCCGTCCGTCGCGCTGGCCGGGCTGGTCCCGTCCGACGCGGTGGTCGGCGCGCCGAGGGCGAGGTTCGTGCTCGCTGCGGCCGCGAACTCGGCGATCGAGTAGGTGCCGCCTCCCGGCCCGTCGAGCGGCAGGATGCGGACGAAGTTCGCCGCGGTCGCCGGGAAGTCGACGTGCTGGTGCCCGCCGGTTCCGTTCTGCACGAGCTTCTGGTCGGTCCAGGTCATCCCGTCGGTGGAGGTCTGGAGCAGGAAGCGGCTGGCGTAGTCGGCTCCCCAGTCGATGTCCGCGCCGAGGGCGTAGGACCCCGCGGCGAGCCGCTGCTGCAGCCACGGCGCGGCGCCGGCCGACTGCCAGCTCGTCGTCGTGTCCGCGTCGCCCGCCCGCGCGGGACCGTGGCCGGCGGCCGAGCCGCTCGCGCTGTACGGCGAGCCGTCCGAGTCGTCGGCCGCGAGCGGCTCGGTGACCGTCTTGCCGAGGTTCGCGCCGGCGCCGAGCACGAACGTGCCGTGCGCCGGGGCCGAGCCGCCCTTCAGCGCGACGTCGACGAGCAGCCCGGGCTGCGTCGGGTTCGACAGGCTGACCACCGGAGTGCCGCTGGACTCGTCCAGCATCACGATGCTCGGCTGGCTCACCGAGAGGGTGCGTCCGTCGCCGAGGTCGAGCGAACCGGCGCGGTAGAACGTCGCCATCGTGCGCTTGAACCCGGGATGCTGCACCGCCTGCACCGACGTGTCGTTGCGGAGGATCTTCACCGCCGGGGAGGCCGCGTACGCCTTGGTCTGCGCGGCCGACTTCGCGGGGAGCACGATGTACTCGTAGCCGGCGTCCGTCGGTGCGGTCCCGTGGTCGAAGTAGAGCGTGAACGCGTCGTGGCTCTGCGGCTCGCCGCCGTAGTAGCTGCCGGTCTGCGTCTTGTCGGACACCGTCACGGGCTGGTCGGTCGGGAAGACGTAGCCGACCTTGTCGTTGTAGGCCCACGACGGGTCGCCGACCACCTTGCCGTCCGTTCCTGCCGCGAGATTCTGCCCGTCGACCGAGGCGTTGTCCTTCGCGGCGACCTGGTTGACCGTCGTGTGGATGGGCGCGGCCGAGGTCGACCGGATGCCCGCCCCGAGGGCCACCATCTCGTCGTCGAAGTAGTAGTAGCTCTTCTGCGCCTGCGTCCCCGCGCGGTCCAGGCTCTCGACGCTCGCGCCGTAGGTGCCGTCCGAGACGCCGCCGGTGAACGCTCCGCCGTTGGCCGACCGGCCGTCCTTGCCGAGGGTGGTCTCCTTGACGTACGGGACGGTGGTGCCGGGGTAGTGGTACCAGTCGAACGCCGGCCCGAGGTCGGTGTACTCCTTGTTCGTCACCTGGATGGCCGTGGTGCCGGTCCGGTTCCAGACGATCTCGTTGCCGACGTCCTTGCGGATGGTCGAGCGGTACTCGCTGCCGACGGTGCGGCTGGAGTTGAGGCCGGTCACGATGCCGTAGTCCGCACGCTGGTGGGACGAGAACTCCGAGCGCCAGAAGTAGCGGTCGCCGATCGCGCCGTTGCCCGCGGTCTTGCCGCGGATGTTGTCCGCCATCTCCCGGTAGTCGGTCGCGTAGAGCGGGTCGGTGCGCGCCATCCGCTCCAGCGGGTCGAGGAAGACGGCCGCGTAGCTGGTGACGCCGTCCACCGTCGTCGCCGGGCGGTAGAGCAGGTAGAGCATCTCGATCTCGCCGCGGATGAGCCAGCGGGTGCCGTCGACGATGTAGAACGCGATCGTGTCGAGCTGGACGCGGGTGAACGCCAGGCTGGTGCCGCGGGCGGAGTCCGCCCACATCGCGACCATGGTGAACAGGGCCATGCCGTAGCCCTCGCTATAGAGCTGCGCGCCGTGCGCCCAGAATGTCGCGTCCGGCTGCACGGCCTCCTGCACGGTTCCGGAGGCGTCGACGGCCACGGTCTGCACCATCGTGGCGAACCCGGCTTTGATCTGGTCGGCGTTCCGGGTGGCGAGCGCCTTGTAGAGGTAGTCGGAGGTGCGCCAGGCGCCGTTCGCGCCGGCCGGGTCGAGCTTGCCCTGGTTGTGCTTGATCGCGAGCGCCGCCGCGTCCGCGCTGAGGGCGTCACCGACGAAGATCGAGATCCGGCCCATGGCGATCGACTCGCCGATCTCGGTCTCCCACCAGTTGGTGTTGCCCGGGTTCACCTGGTCCCAGTAGGCGAGGGCGCGCTGCTCGGAGTCGATCAGCCGCGCGTCCTGGTACCCCTTCGCGTTCTTGTCGCGGTAGGCCTGCGCGATGGCGACCATGCGATAGAGCGCCTTGTAGGCATCCCACGTCTTGCCGTTGGCCGAGCTCGTCGTGTCCTGGTAGTTCACGTCGGACCAGGAGCCGTCGGCGTTCTGCGCGGCCACGTAGTCGAGCGCGTTGGAGGTCTGGGCGAGGTAGATGCCGTTGGCGATCTGCACCTCGTCGCCCTGGCTCAGGTAGTAGTCCTGCAGGCGCGAGACGATCGTGGAGACGTCCGTCTCCAGGTCGGCGGCCTGCGCGGGCGCCGCCAGCCCGGCCGCCCCCAGGAGGGAGGCGACCAGGGCGGCGAGGACGGCGACCGCGCGCGGGCGGCGGCGGACCGGGGGACGTGGAGCGTTCGGAACGGGATGACGCGTCATTGCGCTGGACTCCTCGTGTGCTGGGGTGGTGCTGTCAGATGGTGCGGACCAGGCGGGCGACGGCGATGCGTGTGTCGGCCGCGCCGTAGAAGACGTAGTGCTCTCCGCCGATCTCTTCGATCGCGGTCGGGAACACCACGTTGGCCACCGTTCCCGCGGTCTCGTCCGCGGTCTCGGGGGTCAGCAGGGGCTCGCTCGTGCGGGCGAGCACGCGCGAGGGGTCGGCGGGGTCGAGCAGCATGGCGCCGACGACGTAGTTGACGGTGAAGGCCTGCGGCACGAACGAGCCGCCCGGCAGGTCGCCGGTGACGCCGTGGTGCAGCAGCAGCCACCCTTCGGGCACGCGCAGCGGCGACGGCCCGGCGCCGATCTTGAGCGCCTCCCAGTCGTACTCGGGTCCCGCGACGAAGCGGTGGCCCGCGGGGCAGGTGAGGGCGGTGAGGTCGCGGAGGGCGTCATCGGCCGGGACGTACGAGATCCAGATGCTCGCGCGCGGGTCGGTCACGCCGGCCGGGAGCGGCGGCTGCTCGTCGGGGCGCACGAAGCCGAAGTCCCACATCGGCCGGTGCAGCATCGCGAAGCTGGGGCGCCCCTCGGGATCCGGCACGATCTCGGGGAAGAAGACGACATCCTTGTTCGGGAACAGGTTGAGGTCGGTGTCGAGGGCGTCGTCGTAGGCGAACTGGATCGGGCCCAGCCGGCGCCACTCGACACCATCGGCCGAGACGGCGATCGCGGGCTTGGGGCCGAGGGGTCCGAACGCGACGTACGTCATCACGTGGATGCCGAGGTCTTTCAGCGGCGTGATGCGCGGGTCCTCCACGCCGCCGTGCGCGGTGCCGTGCTCCCATCCGCGATCCGCCTCCAGGGCGACCTCGAGCTCGTCGACGCCGCTCGGCACCCCGTCGGTCACCTCGACCCTGGCCCGGCCGATGCGCGACACGTTCTGCTCCGCGACCAGGCGCGGGAAGAGGTGGATGGTGCCGTCCGGGCCCTGCACCGTCGCCGGGTTCAGAACGCCCTCGACCTGCCGGGGGTCGCGCGGGTCCGGCTCCATGACGACGCCGGCGCGCTCTAGGACGTACGGGATGGCGACAGCGGTGCTGCCGGAGGGGAAGGTGGTGGACAACGGGACCTCTCTTGGCGGTGGTGGGGACGGGAGGGCGCGGCTCAGCCTTTGACGGCGCCGACGACGCCGTTGACCAGGTAGCGCTGGATGAAGATGTAGCCGACGATGAGGGGCGCGGCGACGATGAAGGTGGCGGCCGCGAGCAGGGGCCACTGGTTGCCGTACGTGCCCTTGAAGGCATACAGCCCGACGGTCACGGGGAACTTGGTGGGGTCGGCGAGGAGCACGGTCGCGAGGATGATCTCGTTCCAGATCCACACCGCCTGCAGGATGAAGACCGTCACGAGCGCCGGCCGGGCCAGCGGCAGGATGAAGGTGAACAGGTAGCGCCAGTAGCCCACCCCGTCCATCGCCGCCGCCTCGTCGAGCTCGCGCGGGATCGACTTCACGAAGCCGCTCAGCAGCAGCGGGCCGACCCCGACGCCGACCCCGACGAGCAGGATGTAGCCGAGCTGGGTGTCGTAGAGTCCGAGCCGCAGCAGAAGCTGGAACTGCGTGATGAGCGCGTTCGGCAGGAAGAGCACGAGCACGAAGACGACGGACCAGTACTTCGCCCCGCGGATGTACCCGCGGGCGACGGGGAATGCGAGCACCAGCGTGAGCAGGGTGCCGATCGCCGATCCCGCGGCCGTGTAGAGGACGCTGTTGAGGATGTATGCGCCGAAGTCGCCCTTCTCCCAGGCCGTGGCGAAGTTGCCCCACTGCGGGTCGGAGACCAGGCCCACCGGGTTGGCGACGAACTCGGCCTGCGACTTCAGCGCGGTGTTCAGCAGGTAGAGCAGCGGGAACAGGAACACGACCATCAGGATGAGCGCGCAGATGTATGCTCCGATCGGCATGCGGCGGCGACGACGGCGCTCTTCCGCCGGACGGCGGGTCCCGGAGGGCTGCGGTCGCGGCTCGACGGCGGCCGCGGTCGACGCGCCGGTGTCGGTGCTGGTGGTGGTGCTCACAGCTTCGCCTCCCGTCGGCGGAGGATGGCCAGGGCGAGGATCGACACGATGGCGACCAGCACGAACTGGACCATCGACACGGCCGCCGCATAGCCCTGCGACTGCGACAGCGTGGTTCCGGATGCTCCCCCGAAGCCCTGCACGTACACGAGCAGGGAGAGCACCTGGGTGGAGCGGTTGTTGGGCCCGCTGAGCACGTAGATCAGCTGGTAGCTCTGCAGGGCGTTGACGATGCCGAGGAGCACGTTCGCGGTGATCGACGGCGCCAGCAGCGGGACGGTGACGCTGCGGAAGCGCTGCCAGCCGCTCGCGCCATCGATCTCGGCCGCCTCGTACAGCTCCTCCGGGACCGCCTGCAGCCCGGACAGGAAGATGATGACCGAGACGCCGAGCACCATCCAGACCTGCACCAGGATGACCAGCGACAGGGCCAAGTTGGGGTCGCCGAAGAAGGCGGAGCGACCGCCGAAGAGGTCGAGGAGCGACGCCGCGGGGCCGCCGCTGACGTTGAAGATGAGCGACCACACCAGGCCCGTGACGGTGACGCCGAGGATCGTCGGCATGAACACGACGGCCCGGTAGAAGTCGCGTCCGCGCAGCTTGCGGTTGAGGAGCACCGCGATGGCCAGCGCGACGACGATCTGCACCGCCGTGCTCACCACGGCGAAGATGATGGTGTTGCGCAGCGCGTTCGCGCTGTCCGCCCACTTGGCGGGCGAGAAGAAGTCGATGTAGTTCTGCACCCCGACGAAGTTGATCGGGAGGCCAGGGAGTCCGCGCAGGTCGGTGAACGACGCGATCAGCACGCCGATGGCGGGCACGAAGCCGAAGATGCCGAGCAGCAGCATCCCGAGCCCGAAGGTCAGCCGGACCGGTGTGCGGCGGGGGAAGGGGAACGATTCAGTCATGTGTCTCTCGACTCCCGGGAGGGCGGCCCGCTCGCTGCACGGACCGCCCTGCCCGACAGGGTCAGCCTGCGGCCGACCAGGCCTTCTGGGCGGCCTGGGCCGCCTGCTCCGGCGTGGCCGAGCCGAGCGGGCTCAGCGCGGGGTAGTTGAACGGGAAGACCGCATCCTGGCCCGCCTTGTTGTTGGCGAACCAGATCTGGTCCCACGCCGGCTGGTACGTCTTGGTGTACTGGCCGATCGACTGGAGGAACGGGCTGGTGGAGATGCCGGGCTGCGCCGACGAGAAGCCGGACTTCTGCAGGAACAGCTCGTAGTTCTTCTTCTCGGAGAAGAACTTCAGCCAGGCGAGCGCCGCCGTCTTGTTCTTGGCCGAGGTCGGCACCGCCAGCTGCAGCTCCGTCTTGCCGTTGAGCAGGGCGTTGTCTTCCGCCTTGTCGGAGCCCGGGAACGGGAAGTAGCCGTAGTCGAACTTCTTCGCCACCGCCGTGTCGAGCGGCGGCTGGTCCCAGGTGCCGTCGACCGTCATGGCGAAGTCGCCCGCCGCGAACCCGGCCGGGATCGACGTGTAGTCGGCGCCGGCGGCACCCGTCTGCGAGTTCTGCAGCACGTATTCGGTCTGCTGCAGCACCTTCACCTCGGTCGGGTCGGTGAGCTTGGCCTTGTTCGTCCACAGGTCCTTGGCCAGCTGCTGCTTGTCGTCGGCCGTCGGGTAGAGCGAGGCGACGGAGGCGAGCATCGGCAGACCGGCCGGCCAGCTGTCCTTGCCGCCCAGGCCGAACGGCGTGATGCCCTTGGCCTTGAGCGCGTCGACGACCGCGGTGAACTGGCTCCACGTCGTGGGGACCTCGAGGCCGTTGTCGGCGAAGATCTTCTTGTTGTAGTAGACGCCGGTGTAGTAGCTGACGCCCGTCGGCACCGCGTACTGCTTGCCGTCGATGGCCTGCGCGTCGAGCAGCGTCGGCGTGTACTGCTTGAGGAACTTCTCGCCGGTCAGGTCGACCAGGCCGCCGGCCTTCGCCAGGCGCGCGTCGTCGGTGGCGGCGTCCTTCGCGTACGACGGCGTCTCCATCAGGCCCTTGACCACGAACAGGTCCAGGTTGCCCGCGGTGAGGCGGGAGGACTTGGTGGCCGGGTAGTTGTCGTTGGAGACGGTGGAGAAGACCACGTCGACCTTCGGGTACTGCTTCTCGAAGGCGTCGTTGACCGCGCGGAATCCCGCGTCGGTCGCGTCGCTGCTCGAGACGAGCAGCTGCAGCTTGCCGCTGGGCTCTCCGTCGCTGGATGCGGCTCCTCCGCCGGAGCAGGCGGCGAGCGCGCCGATCGTGGCGGCGGCGACCGCGCCGGCGATCAGCCGCCGGCCCAGGGTGCCGCGCAACCTCTTCGTTGCCATGTGATGTCTCCTCGTCGAGTTCGGGATCGGGTGCAAGGTGGTGATTCGCAGTGACAGAAACGTTTCGGGATCGACGTTGTTCTTTACCGAAACGTTTCGGCTCCGTCATGTTGCCACGTCCGGACCGGTAAATGCAAGCTTTACCCGCGGGCCGCCCGGAGGCGGCTCAGACCCCGGCGGGCGCCGGCCCGGTCGAGTCGCGGACGATCAGCTCCGCGTCGGCGATGCGCACGTCGGCGACGGCGCCCTCCTCGATCAGCTCGACGAGCATCCTCCCCGACTCCCGCCCCAGCAGCCGCGGCGAGGTGTGGACGGTCGTGACCGACGGGCGCACGTACGTCCCGAGCCGGATGTCGTCGAACCCCGCCACCGAGAGCCGGCCCGGCACGTCGACGCCGAGGTGCTGCGCCTGCGCGATGAGCCCGATCGCCGAGAGGTCGTTCGCGCACATCACCGCGGTCGGCGGCTCGGCGAGCCCGAGCAGCGTGGAGGCCGCGGACGCGCCGCCGAGGTACGTGAAGTCGCCGGGGACCACGGGTCCGGGTGCCAGGCCGAGCTCGACCAGCCCGGTCCGCCACGCCTGCTCGCGCTGCACCGAGTGCGTCATGCCCTCGCGGCCGCTGACGTAGGCGATGCGCCGGTGGCCGAGCTCGACCAGGTGCCGGAGCGTCGCCCGGATGCCGGCCTCCGGATCCTCGCGCACGGCGGGGATGGGGAAGTCGATGCCCGGGTTGATCGCGACGGCGGGCAGCCCCAGCTTCTGCACCAGCTGGATGCGGGGGTCGTCGACCTCCAGATCGTTGATGAACACGCCGTCGACCCGGCGGTCGGCGGCGAGCTTCTCGTAGCGCTGGAGCACCCTGTCCGACTCCGCACTGATCTGGAGCACCAGCGCATAGCCGGCCGGATCGATCGCATCCTCGATGCCGCCGATGAAGCCGCCGAAGAACGGGTCGAGCTCGAGCACGTCCGGGTCGCGGTGCAGCACGAGGCCGACCGTGAACGCGCGCCGCCCCGAGAGGCTCTTGCCGCGGAGGGACGGGACGAACCCGAGCTCCGCCGCGATCCGGACGATGCGCTCGCGCGTGACCTCCGACACTCCCGGGCGGCCGTTCAGCGCGCTCGAGACGGAGCTGATCGCGACGCCGGCCTTGTTCGCGACGTCGACGATCGTCACCCGCTCATCGCCCACCGGTCCGCCTCGCCTTCCGCCCTCCGTCGAGCGACCGACATCCTATGCCGGATCGGGCGGCGAGCGCGCGTCAGACGGCGGTGTAGCCTCCGTCGATCACGAGCTGCTGACCGGTGAGGTAGCCGGAGGCGGTGGAGGCCAGGAAGACCACCAGGCCGGTGAGGTCCTCCGGCGTCGCCATGCGGCCCTGCGGGATGCGCGAGATCCAGTCGGCCTCGAGCTCCGGCTCCCGGTCGATGATCTGCTGCGTCAGGTCGGTCAGCACGTAGCCCGGGGCGATCGAGTTGACCCGGATGTCCGCCGCCGCCCACTCGACCGCCAGCGAGGCCGCGAGGTGCCGCACCGCCGCCTTCGACGAGTTGTAGGAGGCCGCCCACTGCGGCACGTTGACGATCTCGGCCGACATCGACGAGATGAGGATCGCGCTGCCCGGAAGCTCCGCCTCCAGCAGTCCGCGGCCGAACGCCTGCGCCGCGAAGAACGTGCCCGTCAGGTTGACGTCGATCACCTTGCGCCACTCCGCCGCCGTGACGTCGATGGAGTCGCCGTTGATCTCGATGCCGGCCGCGGTGAGGAGCACCTGCGGCACGCCGAGGCGGTCGGCGATGTCGCGGAAGGCGGCGTCCGTCGCGTCCTGGTCGGTGACGTCGAGCCGCCGGCCGTACGCCCGCACGCCGAACTCGTCGGCGATCCGCTGCGCCGAGTCCTCGACGGTGTCGAGCAGGTCGAGGATGGCGATGTCCGCGCCCTCGGCGGCGAGGGCGCGGGCGACCGCGAAGCCGATCCCGCGGGCGCCGCCGGTGAGGACGGCGGTCTTTCCAGTGAGGTTGGTGTCCATTCGTGACTCCTTCGTTGGGTGTGAGTGGTGGTCGTTCAGCCGGCCGTGGCGGCGCGGGCGGGCGCGCCGTGGGCGTCGTCCCAGCCGGCGCGCGCGGCGGCGATGAAGTGGGCGGCCGCGATCGTGGGGTCGTCGGCGGTGAGGATCCCGCTGGTCGAGCCGGTGCCGTCCGCTCCGGCGGCCATGATCCCGCGGGCGATCAGCGGGGTGGCGACGCCGCCGGCGTGCATCGCCAGCACCCGGTCGTCGACGCCGCGGAGGGCATCGGTGACCGGCCGGACCCAGTCGCGGTCGCCTCCGCCGATGGTCCCGATGAGGTCCGGCGGCTCGACCAGGACCGCGGTGGGGGCGAGCCGGGCCGCGGCGAGCGCCTCCTGCTCGGTCCCGGCGCACACGATGGTGCCGAGACCGGCGTCGCGCGCCCGGTCGACGATGCCGGGCAGGACGGCCGGGTCGATGGGCGCCGCGTCGTGGTTCAGCATCACGCCGTCGGCCCCCGCGTCCAGGAGCGCTTCTGCGGTGACCCGGCCGAAGGAGGGTCCCGGCCGGTCCGCGTCCAGGCTCTGGCCGAACACGAGCACGCCGGTGCCGAGCTCGGCGAACGGGGCGATCATGGCCGTCGGCACGGTGAGCACGACGGACACGCCGTACTCGCGGCCGGCCTCCCCCGCCGCGCGGGCGATCGCTTCGAGCTCCGGCCGGCGGAGGAGGTTCTTCGGGCCGATCTCGAAGAACGGCGCGGTCAGCGGGCGCGTCACCGCCGGATCCAGCCGCGCAGGCGCTCGGCGGCCGCGGGGAGGCTGACCGCCGGGTCGCCCTCGGTCGAGCACTCCAGGTTGAGGTAACCGGTGTAGCCCGCCTCGGTGAGCGCATCGAAGATGCCGGGCCAGTCCAGGTGACCGTGGCCGGGCAGCAGGCGGTTGCTGTCGCCCAGGTGCACGTGCACGATGTGCCGGGCCGCCTCGCGCAGCGACCGGGCAGGGTCGGCCTCCTCGATCGACATGTGGAAGAGGTCGGGCAGCAGGCCCGCGTTGGGATGCGCGACCTCCTCGATGATGCGCACGTTGTCCTCGACGCGGTTCAGGTAGCCGCTCTCGTAGCGGTTGATCGGCTCCAGCAGGATGCGGGCGTCAGTGCCGTCGACGACCGCGAGCATCTCGGCGTAGAACGCGACGAAGGCCTCATGCTGCGCCGCGTCCAGCTGCTGGAACGGCTCGAACAGCGGCAGCGGGTCCTGCGCGCCGTACTCGAACTCGATCTCGGTCACCGCGCCGAGCTCGGCGCACACCTCGGCCGCCTCGCGGTACATCGCCCGGCACCGGCGGCGCAGGTCGGGGTCGTCGGCCATGGCGTTGCCGTAGATGTCGTCGGTGAGGACGAACTCCACCGGACGGATGCCGGTGCGGTCCTCCAGGGTCAGGAGCTCGTCGTGGACGGCGGCGTCCCACTCCGCGTACGGCTGGAACACCGCCATCGCCTCGTAGCCCCACTCGTGGAGGCGCTCCGCCTTCTCGGTCAGCGTCGCGCCGGGGATCATCGGCGAGGAGCAGCACAACTTCATCGTTCGTCCTTATCTGTCGGGTGCGGTCCGGGGCGGCTCGCGTAGAGGCGGCCCAGGTAGTCGGTGAACCGGGCGTAGCGCGCGTCGGCGCGCTCCCGGGAGGAGGGGAGGTATCGCCGCGACGGCGGCGGGGAGAAGGCGGGCGCCTCCCCGACATCGCCGAGCACGCCGGCCGCGACCAGGGCGAGGGCCGCCGCGCCGCGGCACGTCGCCTCCAGCTCGTCCGGGACCACGACCTCCACGCCGCAGATGTCGGCCTTGAGCTGGTTCCAGAACGGCGACGCCGCGCCGCCCCCGGTGGAGACGATCGCCTCCGGGGCGGTCGGCGCGAGGTACTCGACGTTGCGCCGCAGCAGCAGGGCGATGCCCTCCTCGACGGCGTATGCCAGGTCGATCCCGTCGTGGCCGAGGTCGAGGTCGACGAACGCGCCCTTGGCGTGCGGGAAGAAGTCGGGCGGGTTCACCCCGGTCAGGTACGGCAGGAACATCGGAGGCTGCCGGTGATCGCGGGAGGCGAGCTTCGGCTCCAGCTCGGTGTACGGCATCCCGCCGAGGCTCTCGCGGCGGAACCATTCGAGCGCCGCGCCGCCGCCGTCCACTCCGTTGAACAGCACGATCTCGCCCGGGCGGAGGCCCGCGTGGAAGGAGACCTTCCTGGCGGCGTCGAAGCTCCAGCCGTCGGTGAGCATAGAGAGCGAGAGCACCGTGCCCGCCGACTCGCTGACCTTGTGCGGAGCGTAGGATCCGGTGCCGGCCATGGCGCAGAAGTGGTCGAGCGCACCCGCGTTGACGCGGTACGACGCGGCCCGCGGCAGTCGGCCGGCGACCTCGTCGAGCACGGGTCCCAGGTCCGCGCCCGCGGCGACGACCGGCGGCAGCGAGCCGTCCGGGACGCCGCAGAAGTCGGCCATCTCGTCCCAGTAGGCGCCGCCGCGCACGTCCCAGAGGTAGGTGAATCCCCGCGTGGAGACCTCCCCGGCGAGCACGCCGGTGAACCGGTGGGCGACGTAGTCCTTGATCATCAGGACGGAGCGGGTGGCGGCGAGGCTTCCGGGCTCGTGCCGGAGCAGCCACCGCAGCTTCGCGGCCGGCCAGGTGGAGGAGGGGAAAGGCTCCCCGGTGACCGCGAACGCGTCGTCCGGGGCGAACCGCTCGCCCAATCCGGCCGCCTCGTCGACGGCCCGGTCGTCCAGCCACGACAGGCCGGGGCGCACCGGGCGGCCCTGCGCATCCAGCAGGACCAACGACTCCGCCTGCCCGGTGAGCGCGATCACGGCGTCGTCGGAGGTGGAGGCCCCCGCCGCGGCGGCGCACTCGGAGACGAGCGAGAGGATGCTCTCGAACAACCCCTCCGGGTCGAACTCGACACGCACGCCGTCGCGCCGGTACACCGCGGCGACGGACGCGGTCGCGAGCCGGCGCAGCTCCTCGTCGTACAGGACCGCCTTCAGGTTGGTGGTGCCGATGTCGACGGCGTAGACCAGCACCGTCAGTCCGCGAGCAGCTGGAAGTGCACGGTGCGGGTGCGCGCCCGGACCGAGTCGAGGTCGCCGAAGTAGACCCGGCCGAACTCGCCGAGCACCAGGCGTCCGTCGACGACGGGGATCGTCTCGGAGCGGCCGAGGATGGAGGAGAGGATGTGGCCGTCGGTGTTGAGGCCCCACTCGGGCAGCTCGTCGCGCAGCTCGCCCGCGTTGCGGATATGGATCGGCCCGGGGTGCAGGTACTGGCCCTCGTGCCGGGTGGGCGGGGCGATCTTCGCGAGCACGTTGAGCGTGTCCTGGAGCAGCAGCTGCGTGCCGTAGTAGGTGACGTCCTCCGACTCCTCCTGGAGGATGACGCAGCAGCTGGTGTGCGGCGAGTACACCACGGCGATGCCGTCGGAGACGCCCTCGTCGCGGACGAAGCCCTCCAGCTGCTCCGTCACGTCGAAGAACTCCTGCCTGGCCGGAGTCTCCACGGTGATGGCTCGGTTCGGGCTGCGCATGTCCTCTGCTTTCGTCGTCGGAACGGGTCGGAAGCTCAGTCTGCGGGGGCCCACTGGCGCGGCGGAAACTGCTAGTTACAATGACCACATAACGGCCGCTTATGAGTGGAAGGAGGCGCATGAGACCGTTCGCCGACGTGAATCTGCGGTCCCTCCGCTACTTCGAGGCCCTCGGCACCGAGCTGAACTACCGGCGCGCCGCCGAGAAGCTCTTCATCACCCAGCCCGCCCTCTCCGCGGCCATCCAGAACCTCGAGCGCGTCATCGGCGACCGCCTGTTCGACCGCGATACCCGGTCGGTCGCCCTGACGGCGACGGGACGCGAGTGGCTGCCCCACGTGCGCCGCGCCCTCGCCGAGGTGGATGCGGCACTGGAGGCCGTGGCCCGCCTGGTCGAGTACGGCCAGGTGCGCATCGGCTATCTCATCGGCACCGGCGCCGACCTGCTGTTCGAACTGCTCGAAGGGGTGGACGAGGCGTTCCCGGACATCACGGTCGACACCGTCGAGTACGACTTCTCAGACCCCACCGCGGGTCTCGCGTCGGGCGCGACGGACCTCGCCCTGCTCCGGCCTCCCGTCGACGCCCCCGACCTGCAGATGTCGATCGTCGCGGAGGAGTCGTGGGTCGCCTGCCTGCCGCGGACCCACCGGCTCGCGGGGCGCACGGAGCTGCGCATCGAGGAGCTGCTCGACGAGCCGATCGTGGTGGCGCCCAAGTCGGCCGGGCGCTGGCGCGAGTACTGGTACGCGGCGGATGTGCGCGGCGGCGTCGAGCCGACGATCGCCGCGGAGGCGGCCACCTACGAGGCCGAGGCGACCCTGGTCTCGCGCGGCGTGGGCATCAGCTTCACGACCTCGTCGATGTACCGGCTGTACGACCGGCCCGGCCTGGTGTTCGTCCCGATCGTGGACCGTCCGCCGAGCTACACGGCCATCGCGTGGCGGCCCGACCGGCTGACCACACCCGCCCGCCGGCTCGCCGAGCACCTGGTGACCACGCGCCGCGACGCCGGCTCCCACTGATACACGCCGGTTATCACTCCATAACGCGCACGAACTTCCGCTCTCCCGCCGCCCTCGCTTCACTTACGGGAACGAAACCCCCATCGTTCCCCTCCCCCGGTCAGCAGCGAAGCTAGGAGCATTCCCATGGTCCACTCGACCACCCCCGAAGAAGAGTCGCTCACCCCCTATCCGCGCGTCGTCGGCGAAGACGAGGACGCGCGCCTCCAGGAATTCGGCTACACGCAGAAGCTCGACCGCTCGGTCGGCAAGATCGCCTCCTTCGCGATCGGCTTCTCCACCATCAGCGCCACCACGGCCGTCTTCACCGGCTTCGCGGGCGGCTACCTCAACGCCGGATCGCCGTTCATCTGGACGCTGTTCCTCGCCATCCCGGTCTTCCTCCTCTGGACGCTCATCGCCGCGGACGTGGCCGCCAAGATCCCCCTCGCCGGGTACGCCTACCAGTGGACCAGCCGCCTGAACGGCTCGACGTTCGGCTGGTTCACCGGCTACGCCGCGCTCATCG
>Ga0209563_100253_pt1 | contig 24943 bp, 18 predicted proteins | sample AraplaCvi_mMF_r2_FD_184271 | JGI IMG/M metagenome (GOLD analysis project Ga0209563, IMG submission 184271) | Arabidopsis root microbial communities from North Carolina, USA - plate scrape CL_Cvi_mMF_r2 (SPAdes) (version 2) | ecosystem: Host-associated > Plants > Roots > Endosphere | place: USA... | reverse complement strand
CGCTCGAACGCCGGGTCGCCCAGGCGCAGGCGAAGGGCCCGCTCGGTGTCCGCCGCGTCGTAGAAATAGGGCGGATAGTTGGCCCGGATCGCCCCGGCCTCACGCCATCGCGCCGCGGCGGCTCCCAGCAGGTGGGCGCCGCGGGTCGCATCCGCGCGCTCCCGCGCCACGTCGGCGAGCAGCTCCAGGGCCTGCGCGACGCCGAGCCCGTTGCCGAGCCCGCGTTTGAGCACGAGGGCGTCGCGCGCGTCCAGCTCGGCCGATGCGTAGTCGCCGGCGGCCGAGGATGCCGTGGCGCGCGCCGTGCGCAGGAACGACCGCTCGTACCGGTCGCCCGCGACGAGGGCCCGCTCGGTGAGGGCCACGTCGACGCGTGCCGCCTCGGCGGTCTCGCCGAGCGAGCGCAGCCGCGCGGCCAACCGCTGCGGCGTGTTGATGCGTCCGAAGCGGTACGCCTCCTCGCCCAGGTCGCTCATGAGCGCACGGAGGATGCCGACGGCCCGTTCGTCGTCGTCCTCGACGGCCTCCGCGGCGCTGCGGTAGGCGACGTCCGCCTCCCGTGCGGCCGCCGCGTCGCCCGTGGCGGCCGTCGCATCCCGCGCCTGGAGGGCGCGCGCCAGATCCTCGCGCGCGAGTCCAGGCTTGCCGGTCTGCGCGTAGACCGCGGCGCGGAGGGAATGGCCGAGCGACTCCCAGAGCGGCGACGGTGTCCCCGAGGCGAGCGCCCGCCCCAGCCACCGGCCCAGTTCGTCGCCGCTGCCGTGGATCATCCACGCCTGGCGCCACGCCGTCATCGCCGCCTCGACGGCCCGGTCGGCGTCGCCGAGGGCCGCCGCCGTGGACACCGCGCGCCGGATGTTCGGGAGGTCGCCCCGCAACCGGTGTAGGATCTCCCTCTGACGATCGGAGAACCAGGTGTCCTCCGCGACGTGCAGCCGGACGATCATGCAGCGGACGAAGTGGCGCTGCGCTTCGGTCGGGTCGCCGGCGTGCTGCTCGCCGAACTCGCGGATCGCGGGAAGCAGCTCGTAGCGCACCGCATCCCCGACGCGTCGCCGGTGGACCACCGAGCGCCGGATGAGCTGCTTGACCGCCGCGGTCGCCTCGCGGGGACCGGGTGCCCCGAGCGCGGCGACGGCCTCGCCCAGCTCCAGATCCCAGCCGGGCGCCAGCACCGAGAGGTCGGACCACGCGCGGCGCTCCAGCGGGCTGCAGCGCGACCAGCTGTCCTCGACGGCGGCGCGCAGCGAGCGGGAGGCGGAGTCGGCCGGTTCGAGGGTCTCCAGCTGGGCGTCGATCCGCTGGGCGAGGGTCTCCACATCCATGAACTGGAGCTGGGCCGCCGCGAGCTCGATCGCGAGAGGGACGCCCGAGGTCGCCTCGCAGATGCGCACCACGTCGGGCAGGGTCGTGGCGTCGAGCACGAAATGCGCGTCCCCGGACGCGGCGCGATCGGCGAAGAGCCGCACCGCGTCGCTGGTCGCGGTCAGCCCGGAATCGGCGAACGGGCCGATCGCCACGAGCGCCTGCGCGGGCGAGCTCAGGGGCTCCCGGCTCGTCGCGACGACGGTCAGCCCGGGGCACGCGACCAGGAGGGCGTCCACCACCGACGACGCCTCGGCCACGACCTCGTCGGCGTCGTCGAGCAGCAGGAGGGCCTCGCCGGTCGACAGTGCGGCGATGAGGGCGGCCAGCGGGTCCGGCTCCGGGTCCACCTTCAGCTCGTGCGCGATGGCCGCGGCCACAGCGTCCCCGCGCCCGCGCGCATCGACGTACCAGATGCGCGGCACCGAGCGCGCCAGCCCCTGCACGGCGGCGATCGCGACGCGGCTCTTGCCGACGCCCGCTGCGCCGGTGACCGTGACCAGCCGTGCCGGCGACTGCACCAGGCGCCGGATGAGGGACACCTCCTCGCGCCGACCCACCAGGGCGTCGAACCGCACGGGCAGCCCGTGCACGATCCCCGCCGCCGACCCCTCGCCGTTTCTCATCCGTTCCCGCCTGTCGCGTCACGACACCGGGGGGAAGTGCGTCTCTTCTAGTGGAAGCTCTTCGGGCGAGAGCTTCTCTCCCATTGGGGTGGAGGGCGCTGCAGCGTTTCGGGTTTCGCGCACGTGCCCTCCACCTCGTCCCCTCAGCACCCCCGGTGCGCTGCGATGCTCGCAGCATCACGCGCGTGCGCGAAAGACACGAAGTGTCTAGCCAAAGCACCCCTCCTGCCGTCACCCTGAGCGTGCAACGCCGAGTGAGGGGGATTTCGCATGTCTTCGACAGGGGAGCAGCAGGGGCAGCAGGGGCAGGGCGGGCCGCACGGGCACCAGGGGCGCCGCCCGGGGAGGTTCCCCGTCTGGGCCATCGTCCTGCTCGCCGCGCTGGCCGCCGTCATCCTCCTTGGGGCCGGAGTGCTCGGAGGGCTGGCCGTCCGCACGGCCGGCACGGTGACATCGAGCACCGTGTCCCGGGTCGAGTCCCTCACCACGCAGTCGGTCTGCGACGCCGAGAAGGTGGCGAGCGACGTCCTGCCCACGATCGTCACCGTGGGTGTGCAGGCCGGCGACGGCTCCGGCGGGACCGGCAGCGGCGAGATCATCACGGCGGACGGCTACATCCTCACCAACAACCACGTCATCGCGGCGGCTGCGGACGGGGCGAAGGTCGTGGTGCTCTTCAACGACGGCAGCACGCACCCCGCGAAGCTCGTCGGGCGCTCGCCGCGGGCCGACATCGCCGTCATCAAGGTGGAGGCGTCGGGCCTCCCGGTGATCCAGCAGGGCGACTCGACGTCGCTCAAGGTCGGGCAGCCGGTCGTCGCGCTCGGCGCGCCGCTGGGCCTGTCGAGCACCGTCACGACCGGTGTGGTGAGCGCGCTCGGACGGACGGTGCCGGTGCAGAGCGACAGCGACCGGAACGCCGTGCTGGCCGACGCCATCCAGACGGACGCCTCCATCAACCCCGGCAACTCCGGAGGTGCTCTCGTCGACTGCCAGGGACGTCTCGTCGGTGTCAACTCCGCCATCGCGACCGTGCCGGGCGCATCGGGCGAGGCCGGCGGCGGGAGCGTCGGCATCGGGTTCGCCGTGCCGGAGGCGGTCGCGATGCCGATCGCGCAGCAGATCATCGACACGGGCAAGGTCGTCTACCCGACCTTCGGGATCGTCGTCACACCGGTGGTGCCCGGGCAGAACGGCGACGGCCAGCCGGGCCTCTACGTGCAGGCGGTCACCCCCGGCGGACCCGCGCACGAGGCGGGACTCCAGGCGGGAGACATCATCACCGCGGTCGACGGCAAGCCGGTGGCGAGCGTCGACGACCTCACCGCCGTGCAGCTGACCAGTAAGCCCGGGGACCGGGTGAAGGTCACGTACGAGCGCGACGGCAAGACCGAGAAGACCACGGTCACGCTCGGCGAGGGGTGATCAGGCGGAGCGGTCCATCACCTGGGCGACCGACTTGAACCGGTCGATGATGCGGTAGGTATCGCCCGAGCCGACCTCCTCCACCCGAACGGTGTCGTAGACCCGGAAGTCGAGCGTGCGCAGTTCGTTGAGGCGCTCGGCGCGCTCGTTGAGCAGAGCGGAGCGCAGGGGGGAGGACGGGTCGCGGGGGATCATCGGAGTGATGAGCTCGCCACGCCAGCCGTCGGTGGTGGCGCTGACGAGGCTGATCGCCCGTTCGCGCGGATTCCAGGTGACCCTCATCTCGTCCTCTCGATCGTGGGTGGGGCATCCGCGGTGACGCCCCGGTGGGGAAGGGGTGGCCCGGCCGCCCGCTCGAAACGGGCCGCCGGACCACCCGGGGGAGACAACAGAGAAGGGGTTGCTCCGAGGGAACGTCAAACCCGAAAATGCGTTCCTACCTACACAGACGCCACTCCGCTCGGGATATGACGCGATCGATCAGCCGCAGAGCCTCCACTGCTCCCTGATCTGCTCGGCCGTGAGGGCCGTGCGGTAGACAGCGGCGTACGAGAGTGAGCCGGTGAAGATCCAGTTCGACGGTTCCTCCGGTCCCCAGTTGTGCAGGTGCTCGTACCCGACGCGCCAGTAGCCCGCGTACTGCTGCGCGGTGGTCACCGACCCGTCGTGTGCGACAAGCTCGCCATCGACGTAGAGGCTCATCCCGTCGGACGACAGGGTCGCCGTGGCCTGATGCCATGCGCCGTCGAGGTACGAGCCGGGCGAGGTGATCGTCTGGACCGCGTCGGGGTAGACGCCGAACACGAGCCGCCCGTCGTCTGTGAGGAAGAGGTGCCGGTCGAAGTCGACCGACTCGCCCTCCTCCGCCGAGCCGAAGCCGATGAGGCGGCCGCCGCCCTCCGTCGCCGAGAAGCGGATCTGGATGGTGAACTCGTCCGTGGGCTCGTGCAGGGTCGGGTCGGTCAGGGACCAGCCCGGCTGATCCGGCGATCCCGTGTAGCGGCCGGAGGACCCGTTGACGAAGTCGGACGCCGAGGTCGCCCCGGCAGCATCCTCGAGCCGGTACGCGAACAGCGTGTCGGCGGCCGGGATGGTGCGGACGGCCGCCTCGCACCCGTCGACGGGCGGCATCGGGTGCTCGGTGGGCGGTTCCGGGGTGACCTGCGGTGGGACCGGATCGGGCGAGGGGGATGAGGACGGCGGGCTCGGGAGGGTGTCGCCGGACTCGCCCTCCGGCTCGGTCGAGGGCGCCGCGCCGGGGAGCGTCGGAGCGGTGGGCGCGGGGTCCGAGGGCGCCGGCTGGGACTCCGCGACCGGTGCCCATTCGCGCGGAGCCGCGCTCTCCGGCTGCCTGCTCTCCTCGGCGCGCGGGCTCGCCTGCCGGGCCGGCACCGCGCCAGGGGACGGGTCGATCGGCCCGGCCTGGTCGCGCGCGCTGGCGGCGCTGGGCTCCATGGGCGACATGACGGCGCCCGCGGTCAGAGCGGCCGCCGCGACGACGGCGGCCGCGACGGCGCCGAGCCCGGCGTGCGAGGTGGTCGCGCCGACGGTGACGAGGTCGCGCAGGTGCGCGACGGCCCGCACCGGCCGCAGCGAGGGGCGCGGCCCGTGCTTCAGCACCGTGAGGGTCGCCGCGACGGCGCTCCCGGTGTGCTCGCCCGACAGCGCCAGGTAGGTGGCCGCGCCGGAGATCCCGAGGATGAACGGGAGCACGCCGAGCGCGAGGCGCCCGCCGACCTCGCCGGCCTCCTCCGCGGCGTTGGCGCACGGCTCGCACTCGTCGAGATGCTCGGCCACCTTGGCGCGGTCGGTGCGGGAGAGCTTGCCGCGCACGTGCGAGCCGAGCTTGGACAGCACCCAGGCGTGGTCGCCGTCGTCTTCCGGGACCTCGGCGAGGTGCGCGTTGATCCACGACTGCCGCAGGCCCTCGCGGGCGCGGACGGCCAGCGCGGAGACCGCGTTCGGGGTGAGCCCGAGCAGCGGGGCGACCTCGCGGGGCGCCATGTCTTCGACCTCCGTGTACCAGAGGACCTCCTGCCAGCTGTCCGGCAGGTCGTAGAACGCCTTCGCGATCGTCTCGCGCTCCATGCGCTCGAGGGCGGTGACCTCGCTGAAGCTCCAGTCTTCGATGGTGTCGGCGTCTTCGATGTTCGGAGTGGTCTTGCGGCGCGACCAGTCGATCGCCACGTTGCGGATCGTCGTCGCGAGGTAGGCGCGGAAGCCGTTCTTCGGTCCGCGGCCCTTCTCGACGGCTCTCAGGATGCGCGTGAACGCCTCCGAGGTGAGGTCGTCCGGCTCGAACCGGCTGGTGATGGAGGCCGCCATCGCCCGTCCGGCGTGCCAGTGGCGTTTGAAGAGCAGACCGTAGGCGTCGCCGTCGCCTTCACGGGCGAGGGCGAGTAGTTCGGCGTCGGAGAGGTCGTCGGATCGACAGGACATAAGGTTTCGGGTCCTTACGGGTGGTGCGGGCGTTTTAACTACGTGGACGAGCGCCATCGCAGAACGTGACGCCGTTCGAGCGAAAAAGTTCGCCTCATCCACAGAGACGCCGAAGCACCGGGGGATCTGTCGCATCCACCGGGAGAGATCGCGGCCGCGCAGGACCGCCGGCTCACGCCGTGTGCCGGCGCGGGGGGACCGCGGCCGGATCGCGCAGGTGCGCGGAGGAGTCCGGGGCTACCGGGGCGCCGAGAACTCCGCGCGCGCGGGAGTGCGCCGCGCATCCAGGCGGCGCGTCGCCAGGTTCCACAGCCCCGCCATCAGCAGGGCGCCCGCGATGCCGTTGAGCACGCCGCCCACGACATCCGTGCCGTAGTGCACGCCGACGTAGAGCCGCGACCAGGCCACCGCGAGCACGAAGAGGCCGCCGATGACGAGCACGAGGGCGCGTGACAGCGAGGTGCGGCACACCATCGCCAGCGCGGTCACCAGTGCGGCGGCGAACACGACGTGACCGCTCGGATAGCTGAGGGTCGCCGGCGAGATGTGCAGCACGTGCGTCAGGTCGGAGGTCGACGGGCGTGGCTGGGCGACGACCGTCTTCACCACCAGGGTCGTGAGCCAGCCCGCTCCGGTGACGACGCACGCGCCGAGCGCCCGGCGCCAGCCCGCGAGCGGGATCAGCACGAGGAACACCACCGCGAGGATGATCGCGACGACGACGGGATGGTCGAGGCGGTCGAGCAGCAGGGCGGCCGTGTCGAGCAGCGAGGAGTTGACCCGGTTGACGGCCGCGTCGAGCCCCGCGAAGCGGAGCGCAGGCACGGCCTTGGCCGCGAAGCCGAGCCCGATGGTCACCACGAAGAGCGCGACGGTCCAGACGATCCAGTGGACGGGTCGCACCAGCGACCAGACGGGCTCACGACGGCTGCGCATCCTCCGACACTAGGGAATCGGCGGCCCGGAACGCTGAAGGACAACCCGTTTCCGGTGTGAGGACGCTCAGCCGACGAACGGGGCGAGGCTGCGGGCGATCGCGGTCGCGCGGGCCACGACCTCCGCCTCGGTGCCCGTCGCGCCCGCCTCGGCCCACTCGCGCACGGCGATGCGCGCCGCCCCGATGCAGGCGACGACGAGCAGCTCGGCTCGCGCGGCCGCATCCACTCCGCCGTCGGCGGCCGTCGCGTCGGCGGTGTCGTCGTGCTGGGCGACGAAGGAGGCGACGGCGGCGATCAGGCCCGCGCGCAGGTCGTCGAGGCGGTGCGTCCGGCGGCGGATGAGCCCGGGGTGCCGGGCGGCGATGCGCATGCGCGCCTCGCGCATCCGCGGGTCGCCGTCGTCGGCGCCTTGAGCGAGGAACAGGGCGCCGACGACGGCCCCGATCACGCTGCCGTCGTACGCCTCCTCCAGCCGGCGGGCGATCCAGCCGCTGTCGCCCCAGGCCCGGCGCACGTCGAAGAGGGCGTCCTCTTTGCTGTCGAAGTAGTTGAAGAAGGTCCGGTGCGAGACCGGCACCCGCGCGCAGATCTCGTCGACGGTCACGTCGTCGAGGTCGCGCTCCAGCGCCAGTTCGACCGCGGCGCGTTCGAGGTCGGCTCTGACCTGCGCTTTCTTGCGCTCGCGGAGGCCGTCAGAGGGAGGGGAAAAAGTTTGCATGATCGGAAATTCTGCAGCTACGCACTCTGTTAGTTGACTTCGGTCACCTAATTATATATGGTTGATCGTCGTCAACCAATTGCGCGAAGGATCCACATGTCCACCACTCTCACCAGGGATGACTCCCCGACGGTGATGTCGCACCGCCAGGTGCTCGAATCCCTCTCCGGGCTGCTGCTCGGGATGTTCGTCTCGATCCTCGCGGGCACGGTCGTGTCGACCTCGATGCCGCGGATCATCTCCGAGCTGCACGGCGACCAGACCGCCTACACCTGGGTCGTCACCAGCACGCTGCTCGCCACCACGGTCTCCACCCCGATCTGGGGCAAGCTCGCCGACCTCTTCAACCGCAAGCTGCTCATCCAGCTCGCCCTCGGCCTCTTCGTCGTCGGCTCGGCGCTCGCCGGGTTCTCGCAGGACACCACGATGCTCATCGGCTTCCGGGTCGTGCAGGGCCTCGGCGCCGGCGGTCTGACCGCCCTGAGCCAGATCATCATGGCCGACATCATCAGCCCGCGCGAGCGCGGCCGCTACATGGGCCTCTTCGGAGGCATCATGGCGGTCGGCACGGTCGGCGGCCCGCTGATCGGCGGTCTTCTCACCGACTCCGTCGGGTGGCGCTGGAACTTCTTCGTCGGCGTGCCCGTCGCGATCGTCGCGATCATCCTGCTCCAGGTCACGCTGAAGCTGCCGAAGCGCCCCGCGCGTAAGGTCCGCATCGACTACCTCGGCGCGATCTTCCTCGCCGCCGGCGTCTCGTTGCTGCTCATCTGGGTCTCGCTGGCCGGCCACGACTTCGACTGGAACAGCGCCCAGACCTACTGGATGGTCGGCGGAGCCGTCGCGCTGCTCGTCGCGTTCCTCGTCACAGAGCTCGTGGTGAAGGAGCCGATCATCCCGCTCGGGATGTTCAAGAACCGCACCTTCACGCTCGCGGTCATCGCCTCCATCTCGGTGGGTGTCGCCATGTTCGGGACGTCGGTCTACCTGGGCCAGTACATGCAGCTCGCCCGCGGGGCCACGCCGACCGAGTCCGGCCTGCTGACGCTCCCGATGATCTTCGGCCTGCTGCTCTCCTCGATGATCGTCGGCAACCTCATCAGCCGGTTCGGCAAGTGGAAGGGGTACATGATCGTCGGCTCGGTGCTGCTGACCGTCGGCCTGTACCTGATGAGCACGATCGCGTTCGACACGAACTACGTCATCGTCTCGCTCTACATGCTCATCCTCGGCGCCGGCGTCGGCATGGTGATGCAGAACCTCGTGCTGATCGTGCAGAACACCGTCCAGCCCGAGCAGCTCGGCGCGGCCAGCTCCAACGTCGCGTTCTTCCGCAGCCTCGGCGGCACCATCGGCGTCTCCGTGATGGGGAGCGTGCTCGGCACGACGGTCGTCAACATGATGGGCGACCGCAAGGGCGACCTGATCGCCGCGGCCGGGAAGTACGGCGCGAAGGGCATCGAGGCGCTGAAGTCGCTGCAGAGCGGCCAGCTGCCCGAGGTCAACCACCTGCCGGCCGGCATCCGCACCATCGTGGAGTCGGTCTACGGCCAGGCGGTCGCCGACATCTTCCTGATCGCCGTGCCGCTCGCGATCGTCACGATCATCGCGATCGTCTTCCTGCCCAACGTGAAGCTCGGCACGAAGACCGCGATCGAGCGCATGAAAGAGAAGGAGGCGGGCGAGACGCCGCTGGAGGCCGCGGAGGAGAACGCGGTCGAGGTCGCGGAGGCCATGATCGGCGCTCCGGCCACCGGCTCGCTCACGGCCGTGAGCCGAGACCCGGGCGACGCCTCGTCACCTGAGAACGGCCGCTAGAGCAGCGCGTTATGATCGCGGCCATGGACAACACTGGACGGGTGGCGGCGGGCGACGCCGCCACCCTCCCGGCCGGCGGCGGGATCGGCGCGACCGACGCGGCCATCGCCGAAGTGGAGGAGCAGTTCACGCGGCTGTTCAACCAGGTCGGCACGTCGATGCGCGAGCGCGCGGCGCGCATCCACCCCGACCTGCAGCCGGTCGGCTACAAGCTGCTCAGCACGATCGTGCGCAGCGGCCCCATCCACGCCGGCGCGCTCGCGGCCATGCTGTACACCGACAAGAGCGTGATCAGCCGCCAGGTGAAAGTCCTCGAAGACATGGGCTTCATCGAGCGGCAGGCCGACCCGAGCGACCGGCGGGCCAGCTTCCTGGCGGCCACGCCGGAGGCGATCGAGCGCGTCAACGAGGTGCGCGCGGCCGACCAGGCCAACCTGTACCGCAGCCTGCGCCGCTGGGGCGAGGACGACGTGCGGCGCCTCGCCGAGCTGCTCGAACGGCTCAACGAGGTGGCCCGCTAGCGAACACCGCGGCCATCCGCAGGCCTTCTCCGGGTGGCGATCCAAGGGGACGCTGGTACCCTTCGTCGGGTATGCAGCCCGCATCCGCCCCCCTCCGCCCTCGCGGCCGTCGCTCGGCAGGCCGTCGCGCCGCCGTGCCGTCACAGCGGGTGCGCATCCGGCTGCCGCGCAACAAGCGCACGCCCGTCCTGCCGCTGCACCACCGCGTCGGCGTGACGCTCGCGGTCATCGGTCTGGTGTGCGGGTTCTCGATCGTGCCGACGGATGAGGCGCTCGCCTCCACCCTGCTCGTCGCCCCCTCGACGACGGTCGCGCCGGGCGTGGTCGCTCCGCGCGACCAGCAGCTGCTGGTGGATGCCACCATCGCCGCGCCCGTCGTGAACCGCGAGAACCTGAGCGCGACCGACGGCCTCCAGACCCTCGCCCGCGTCGGCACGAACGAGGCGTGGGCGAAGCTCGTCCTGATGTTCGGCGGCTGGCCGCAGACCGACGCGAACGTGACCGTGATGCTGCGCTGGATGCGGCAGGAGAACGGTCCGCCCGATTGGTGGAACCGCAACAACCCGCTCAACAACGGGTACGGTTCGGGCGGCGGCGCCGGCCTCGGCAGCTACCCCGACCTCATCACCGCGGCCGAGTACTGCGCGAAGAACCTGCAGCGCGGATACCCGGAGATCGTGGCCGGTCTCGAAGCCGGCACCTCCGCCGACACCACGGCCGCGGCCATCTGGGCGAGCCCCTGGGCCACGAGCCACTACGGCAACGGCACCCACTGGAGCACCCGCCCGGTCGAGATCGTCCAGGCTCCCGCCTCCGCCTGGGGCCTCTGACCCGCTGAGGTGCTCGCAGGTGCGCCCGCGCCCGGCGTGTCGCGCGCACCTGCGAGCACCTCAGGACTTGGCGAGGAAGGTGCGGAGGCGGTCCAGCGGGAAGGTGGTGATGATGCGGTCGGCGGGGACGCCGTTGGCGGCGGCCCGGGCGGCGCCGTAGGCGAGGAAGTCGAGCTGGCCGGGGGCGTGCGCGTCGGTGTCGATCGAGAAGAAGCATCCCGCATCCAGAGCGCGCTGGATGAGGTCGTCCGGCGGGTCCTGCCGCTCCGGCCGCGAGTTGATCTCGACCGCCACCTGGTTCTCGACGCACGCGGCGAAGACGGCGTCGGCGTCGAACTCCGACGGCGGACGCGTGCCCCGCGACCCCTGCACCAGGCGGCCGGTGCAGTGCCCGAGCACGTTGGTGTGCGGGTCGCGGATGCCGCCGAGCATGCGCTTGGTCATCGTGCGCCGGTCGGAGCGCAGCTTGGAGTGGACGCTGCCCACGACCACGTCGAGCCGGTCGAGCAGCTCCGGCGTCTGGTCGAGCGTTCCGTCTTCGAGGATGTCGACCTCGATGCCGGTGAGCAGCGTCAGCGCGCCGGTGTCGAGACCGGCGACCACCTCCAGCTGCTCCTCCAGCCGCTCGGCGCTGAGGCCGCTGGCGACGGTCAGCGTGGGGGAGTGGTCGGTGATCGCCTGGTACTCCCGGCCCAGCGTCTCGGCGGCTGCGGCCATGACCTCGATCGGGACCGTGCCGTCCGACCACTCGGTGTGGCTGTGCAGGTCGCCGCGCAGCTGAGCGAGCAGCTCGGCGCCGCCGGAGTCGAGCGGAGCCGCGTTGCGCTCCCGCAGGTCGGCCAGGTAGCTCGGGACCTCGCCGTCGACGGCCTGGGCGATCACCTGGAAGGTGCGGTCGCCGATCCCCTTCGTCCGCTTGAGCCGGCCGTCCGCGACGCGCGCCGCCAGCTCCTCCTGGCCGATCCCGTCGATGGTGGCGGCGGCCCGGCGGAACGCCTGCACCTTGAAGCTCGGCGCGAGCTCCCGCTCCAGCCAGAAGGCGATCTCGTTCAGGGCGTCGACGGCATCCATGCGCCCATGCTCCCACCGTGTCGGTGGTGCCCGGTACCGTCGCGGCATGGGGAGAATCATCTTCGATACCGCGTCCACCATCAACGGCTTCATCGCCGACGAGCACGACTCGCTGGCCTGGCTCTTCGCCGTGCCGGGCGGGGAGGAGCCGAGCGAGGGGCTCATCCCGTCCGATGCTGCGGTGATGGTGGAGGGGCGCACGACGTACGAGTGGGTGCTGCGCGAGTCCGACATCCTGGCGCATCCCGAGAAGTGGCGGGAGTTCCACGGCGATCGGCCGACGTTCGTGTTCACGCACCGGGAGCTGCCGGTGCCGGAGGGCGCCGACATCCGGTTCGTCTCCGGGTCTGTCGCTGAGGCGCTCCCGGCCATCCGCGCGGTGGCGGGCGACGGCGACATCTGGGTGGTGGGCGGAGGCGACCTGGCCGGGCAGTTCCTCGACGCGGGAGCGCTGGATGAGCTGGCGATCTCCATCGCGCCCGTCGCGCTCACCGCGGGGGCGCCGCTGTTCCCGCGGAGGGTCGAGTCCGACCGGCTCTGGCTCGAGGAGGCCTCGGCAGTGGGGCAGTTCGCCCGGCTGCGGTACGGCGTCCGTCCCGCCGCCACCGCCTCCTGATATATCGTGGGTCGCGCTCGACGGAGGGAATCGACATGACCGCAGCGGCCGACAGCCATGACCTGATCCGCGTCCAGGGGGCGCGCGAGAACAACCTGAAGAACGTGAGCGTCGAGCTGCCCAAGCGGCGGCTGACGGTCTTCACCGGCGTCTCCGGGTCGGGCAAGAGCTCGCTGGTGTTCGGGACCATCGCTGCCGAGTCGCAGCGGATGATCAACGAGACCTACAGCGCGTTCGTCCAGGGCTTCATGCCGTCGCTGGCCCGGCCCGATGTCGACGTGCTCGAAGGCCTGACCACGGCGATCATCGTCGACCAGGAGCGGATGGGCGCCAACGCGCGCTCCACGGTCGGCACGGTCACCGACGCGAACGCCATGCTGCGCATCCTGTTCAGCCGCCTGGGGCAGCCGCACCTCGGGTCGCCGCAGGCGTTCTCGTTCAACATCCCCTCGGTCACGGGCGCCGGTGCGATCACCGTGGGCGGCAAGACGGAGAAGCGGGAGTTCTCGCAGCTGGGCGGCATGTGTCCGCGCTGCGAGGGCATGGGCGCGGTGAGCGACATCGACCTGGGTCAGCTCTTCGACGACAGCAAGTCGCTGGCCGAGGGAGCCATCACCATCCCCGGCTACACCGCCGACGGCTGGTCGGTGCGCATGTTCAGCGAGTCGGGCTTCTTCCCGGCGGACAAGCCGATCCGCGAGTTCACCGACGCGGAGCGCCACGATTTCCTGTACCGCGAGCCGGTCAAGGTCAAGATCAACGGCATCAATCTGACCTATGAGGGCCTGGTGCCCCGGGTGCAGAAGTCGATGCTGTCGAAGGACATCGACGCGATGCAGCCGCACATCCGTGCCTTCGTCGAGCGCGCGGTCACCTTCACCGCGTGCCCCGAGTGCGGCGGCACCCGGCTGAGCGAGGGCGCCCGCTCCTCGAAGATCGCGGGCATCAGCATCGCCGACGCCTGCGCCATGCAGATCACCGACCTGTCCGACTGGGTGCGGTCGCTCGACGAGCCCTCTGTGACGCCGCTACTGCGCAACCTGCAGCACCTGCTCGACTCGTTCGTCGAGATCGGGCTCGGCTACCTTTCGCTCGACCGGCCCTCCGGCACCCTGTCGGGCGGGGAGGCGCAGCGCACCAAGATGATCCGCCACCTCGGATCGTCGCTCACCGACATCACGTACGTCTTCGACGAGCCGACCGTCGGGCTGCATCCGCACGACATCCAGCGGATGAACCGCCTGCTGCAACAACTGCGCGACAAGGGCAACACAGTGCTGGTCGTCGAGCACAAGCCGGAGGCCATCGCGATCGCCGACCACGTGGTCGACCTCGGGCCGCGGGCAGGAGCCGGCGGCGGCGAGATCGTCTTCGAGGGGACCATCGAGGGCCTGCGCGCCAGCGGCACCCTCACCGGCCGGCACCTCGACGACCGGGCGCGGGTGAAGGACAACGTGCGCACGCCGTCCGGCGCTCTGGAGGTGCGCGGCGCCGACGAGCACAACCTGCAGGGCGTGGATGTGGACATCCCCCTCGGCGTGCTCGTCGTGGTCACCGGGGTGGCCGGGTCGGGCAAGAGCTCGCTCATCCACGGCTCGGTCGCGCCGCGCGAGGGCGTCGTCGCCGTCGACCAGGGGGCGATCCGCGGTTCGCGCCGCAGCAACCCGGCGACGTACACGGGCATGCTGGAGCCGATCCGCAAGGCGTTCGCGAAGGCGAACGGGGTGAAGCCCGCGCTGTTCAGCGCCAACTCCGAGGGCGCCTGCCCGAACTGCAACGGCGCGGGCGTGATCTACACCGACCTCGGCGTCATGGCGGGCGTCTCGACGGTGTGCGAGGTGTGCGAGGGCCGCCGCTTCGACGACTCGGTGCTCGAGTACACGCTCGGCGGCCGCGACATCAGCCAGGTGCTGGCGATGCCGGTCGACGAGGCGGTCCAGTTCTTCGCGGGAGGCGAGGCGAAGCTGCCGGCGGCGCACGCCATCCTGACCCGCCTCTCCGATGTCGGACTCGGGTACCTGACCATCGGCCAGCCGCTCACCACGCTGTCGGGCGGCGAGCGGCAGCGCCTCAAGCTCGCGACCCACATGGCCGAGAAGGGCGGCATCTACGTGCTCGACGAGCCGACGACCGGCCTGCACCTGGCCGACGTGGAGCAGCTGCTCGGCCTGCTGGACCGCCTGGTCGACTCCGGCAAGTCGGTCATCGTGATCGAGCACCACCAGGCGGTCATGGCGCACGCCGACTGGATCATCGACCTCGGTCCCGGCGCCGGCCACGACGGCGGCCGCGTCGTCTTCGAGGGCACCCCCGCCGACCTCGTGGCCGCCCGCTCCACCCTCACCGGCGAGCACCTCGCCCGCTACGTCGGCGCCGAAGCCATCAGCTCCTGAGTTCTTCGACCATTTCGGCCCATTCCGCTCGAAAAACTCAGGAGGCGATGGCTGGGTTACGGGTTGTTGCGAGAGGGGCGGGGCGACGGGAGTGGGCTGGGTAGCGTCGGAGGGTGAGCACGCCCATCGAGAACCTCGGCCGCGAGACCCGCCTGTACCCGCCGCCGCCCGAGTTCGCCGCGCGGGCGAACGTCGGCGCGTCCGTGTACGCGGAGGCCGCCGCCGACCCGGTCGCGTTCTGGGAGCGGCAGGCGGAGCGGCTCGACTGGGCGGAGCCGTGGCACACCGCCCACACCTGGGAGCCGGCGACCCCGGGGGAGGATGGCGAGCTCGGCATCCCGCGCGCCGAGTGGTTCGCGGGCGGCCGGCTCAACGCGGCAGTCAACTGCGTCGACCGGCACGTCGCCGCCGGCCGCGGGGACCGGGTCGCCCTCCACTTCGAGGGCGAGCCGGGCGACCGCGAGACGATCACGTACGCCGACCTGCAGCGTCGGGTCGCGCGCGCGGCGAACGCGCTCACCGCGCTGGGGATCGGGAAGGGCGACCGCGTCGTCGTCTACCTGCCCGTCATCCCCGAGACGGTCGTCATCACCCTCGCGATCGCGCGCGTCGGCGCCATCCACTCGCTCGTATTCGGCGGGTTCTCGGCGGAGGCGCTGCGCTTCCGGGTGGAGGACACCGGGGCCAAACTGCTCGTCACCTCCGACGGGCAGTTCCGCCGGGGCGCCGCCGTGCCGGTGAAGGCCAACGCGGATGCGGCCGTCGCGGGCGAGAACGCCATCGAACACGTGCTCGTGGTGCGTCGCACCGGCGACCTGACCCCCGACATCCCGTGGACGCCCGGCCGCGACGTCTGGTGGCACGACGTGGTGGAGACTGCGTCCAGCATCCACGAGCCCGAGTCCTTCGACGCCGAGACGCCCCTCTTCATCATCTACACCTCGGGGACGACCGGGCGGCCGAAGGGCGTCGTCCACACCACCGGCGGCTACCTGACACAGGCCTCCTGGAGCCACTGGGCCCTCTTCGACGCGAAGGACGACGACGTCTACTGGTGCACGGCAGACCTCGCCTGGGTGACCGCGCACACGTACGTGCTCTACGGCCCGCTGTCGAACGGCGCGACGTCGGTCATCTACGAGGGGACGCCGAACACCCCGCACCCCGGGCGCCACTTCGAGATCATCGAGCGGTACGGCGTGACCACCTACTACACCGCGCCGACCCTGATCCGCACCTTCATGACGTGGTTCCCGGACGGCGTGGGCGACGGCTGGGACCTGTCCAGCATCCGGCTGCTCGGCACCGTCGGCGAGGCCATCAACCCGGAGGCGTGGGTCTGGTTCCGGGAGCAGCTGGGCGGCGGGCGTGCACCGGTGGTCGACACGTGGTGGCAGTCGGAGTCGGGCGCGGCGATCGTCGCCCCGCTGCCGGGCGTGACCGCGCTGAAGCCCGGATCGGCGACCACCGCGGTCCCGGGCGTCACGGTGCGCGTGGTGGACGAGCGCGGCGACGACGTCGCGCGCGGCTCGGGGGGCTCGATCGTGATCGACGGGACCTGGCCGGCCATGTCGCGCACGGTGTGGGGCGACCCGGAGCGCTACCGCGACTCGTACTGGCGCGCCTTCGCCCACCGCGGGTACTTCCTCGCCGGCGACGGCGCGGCGGTGGACGAGGACGGCTACCTCTGGCTGCTGGGCCGCCTCGACGACGTCATCAACGTCTCCGGGCACCGTCTCTCGACGATCGAGATCGAGTCGGCGCTCGTCGCGCATCCCCGGGTCTCGGAGGCGGCCGTGGTCGGCGTCGGCGACGACACCACGGGTCAGGCGGTGGCGGCGTTCGTCGTGCCGTCCGGCGCGACCCCCGGCGAGGCGGAGCTGCGGGAGCAGGTGACCCGCGAGATCGGGGCGATCGCGAAGCCGCGCCACGTCGTGCTGGTCGACGACCTCCCGAAGACGCGCTCGGGCAAGATCATGCGCCGCCTGCTGGTCGACCTCTTCGACGGCCGCCCCCTCGGCGACACCACCTCGCTCCAGGACGAGACCGTGCCGCACGCCATCGCCGCGACGCTCGCGTCCCGCTCCCGCTGACCACTATTCGTCACGAATCGCCGCCGTTTGTCACGAATGGGCGCCATTCGTCACGAATCGCGGGGTGCTGTGCGCGCACGTCAGGGGACGGCGATCACCCGGAATCGCTCGAGGACGACCTCGGTGTCGTCGTCGACGGTGGGCCACTCTCGACGGTGGGTCTCGCGCCACTGGGCGGCGTCGGTGTCGCCCTCGCCCTCCGCATGAGCGTGCTGATCGCCGACATCCACGAACCGGCACACGTGCACGCTGGTGACCTCGATGATCGCGACCGGTTGCTCATCGGAATCGACGAGCCGGTACAGCCCGGGGGAGGGAACCGGTTCGCCTTCGAGCGCGTAGTCGCCGAGGAGGGATGTCGTGGCGGTCTTGATCCCGGCGACGACGAGCTCTGTCAGGCGGGCGCGCTGCTCGCCGGGATGACCGATCGCCGTTGCGGGCAGCTGGGCGGCCCACGAGTGGAACATGTCCCGGTCGGGACGATCTGCGGTGTCGTCGTTCATGCTCTGGCTACGACAGGATCCCGTCGTCGGTCGTTGGGGGCGATCAGCCGGTAGGCCGCCCGGGTCGGCCATGCGCTGTCGTCGTGGAGGATGAACGCGCCCGGTCGTCGGTGGCGCCGCCCGATGGGTCGACGATGCGCTGCAGCAGCGACACGAGCTGCGAGAGCTCGGCATCGTCCAGGTCGACGACGAGGTCGTCGCCGACCGCGGACGCGAGCCCGAGCGCCTGCTGGAAGCGTTCCCGTCCCAGATCTGAGAGCCGGAGATGGATCAGCCGGCGATCACGGTCGTCCGCTTGGCGCTCGATCAGGCCGAGCGCTTCCAGGTCGGCGACCGAACGCGCGAGACCCGCCTTGTCGCTCCCGGTCTGGCGCAGGAGATCGCGCTGGGTGGAGCTCCCGTCCCGGCTGAGGAGCATCAATATCCCGAAGTGACGGCCCGACAGCCCCAGTGGCGCGAGGGCTGCCTCCAGAGCCGTCGCCGCCTTGCGGTGGGACTGGCGCAAGAGCAGGCCCAGACGGAGGGCGTCCTGCCGCATCCACACTCCTCGCTGCCGGTTGACAATTATAGTCTCATATGGAACTGTTCCATTTGGAACTAAATGGAGGCCTGATGAAGACCGTACAGGAGGCGACCCTCCCGGTGAAGAGCGTACCCGCGTGGACCCGATGGTCCCTGCGTGGCGCGGCGACACTCGCGGCCGTGATGCTGTTCGACCAGGCCGTGTTCGCCGGTCAGTTCCTGTCGGGGGTGTACCCGGCGCTGGACCTGCATCGTGAGAACGCGACACTCGCCGGCATCTCCGTGCTCCTCGCTGCGATCGCGGCGGTCCTGCACCGCTGGCCGGGCGGCGGCCCCTGGTGGCCGATCGTCGCCTATCTCGCGCTGTTCGGTCTCATCGGCTTGCAGATCTCACTCGGTTTCGCCCGTACGCTCGCCGTTCACGTGCCGCTCGGTGTCTCGATCATCATGCTGGCCGTCGCTCTCGCAGTGTGGGCTTGGGTGAGCCGATGGCCGCGCTGAATCGGCGCGCCTTCATCGCGGCCGGAGTCACGGTCGGGGTCGGGTTGGCCGTTGCCACGCCCTTCGTGCTCGGCGGCGCGGGGCAGCCCTCGACGGGGGCCCAGCTCCGCAGCCGGGCGCGACTGCCCCGACCGTTCAGCATGACGCTGCGCCGGCCCCCGATCCTGAAGCCCACCGCGACCGACGGGGGAGTCGACCGATACGACATGACCGCACACCTGGCGACGGCGACCATCCTCCCGGGGCTCAGAACGCCGATCCTCGGATTCGGGGGCGTGTTCCCCGGGCCGACCATCGAGAGCCGCACCGGCCGTCCTGTCGTCATCCGGCACCGGAACGCGCTCCCGATTCCGCTCGTCGTGCATCTTCACGGAGGCCATACGCCCCACGACAGCGACGGGTATCCCACCGATTACATCTACCCCGAGGATATGACCTACCTCGATCAGCATCCGTCGATGGATCACGACGCTCAGGCGATGCCTGCGGGGGGCACCACGCGCGGCAGCCGGGTCTACACGTACCCGCAGCGGCAACGTGCGGCGATGCTCTGGTATCACGATCATCGGATGGACTTCACCGGTCCGAGCGTCTGGCACGGTCTCGCGGGGCTGCACATCGTGCGCGACGACGAGGAGGACGCTCTCGGCCTCCCGGGCGGCACGTCCGAGCTCCCGCTGGTGCTGACGGATCGGGCGTTCGACGCCGATGGTTCGTTCCTCTATCCGAGCGTCGACCGCACCCTCGTCGGCACGCCGGGCGTGACCGGGGACTTCGTCGCAGGCGTCCTCGGAGACGTGATGCTCGTCAACGGCGTTCCCTGGCCGGTCACGGACGTGAGCCGGGGGAGCTACCGGCTCCGCATCCTGAACGCCTGCAACGCCCGACGGCTGCGGCTGCGGCTCGACCCGCCGCCCTCCGACGGCATCGTGCAGATCGGGACGGAAGGCGGACTCCTCGGCGAACCCCTGACGCACGAGGCGTTCGAACTGGCGCCGGCTCAGCGCCTCGACGCGGTCGTCGACTTCTCCGGATATCGACCAGGCACGGAGGTGACACTCGTCGACGACTTCGGCGACGGTGCGATGGGGTCGATCATGCGTTTCCGGATCGGGGACGCGCGAGGGGTCCGCTTCACGCCGCCCTCGACGCTGTCGGCGTTCGAGCGGCTGCATCCGTCCGCCGCGACTGTCACGAGGAGGTTCCGCTTCCAGCGTGGCAGCGTCGACCATCGGAACGGCTGGATCATCGACGGGGCGCCGTTCAGCCCGACCACGATCGCCGCCCGGCCTCGACTGGGCGCTGTCGAGGTGTGGGAGCTGTTCGCCGACTTCCACCACCCCGTGCACATTCACCTCGATCCGTTCCAGGTGGTCGGGCGCGGAATCCAGGGTCCCGGTCCGTACGACGCCGGCTGGAAGGACACCATCGACCTGCGTCCCGGCGAGCAGGCCAGGATCGCGGTCCGGTTCACCGACCATGTCGGCCGATTCGTGTTCCATTGCCACAACCTCGAGCACGAGGACATGGCGATGATGGCGAACTTCGAGACGGTGCCCTGATGGCGATGCGGGCCGCCCGGTCAGCGGGCACTCGTCTCGAAGCGCGGGGCGGTGTGCGCGGGGCGAATAGCACGGTGGCCCAGCGGGGTGAACGGGCTGGCGTGGTTCGGGCGGAAGCGTACCTTCGGCGCCACACGCGCAGCGGCCCAGCGCCGCCGCGCCCGAGCCCGGCCCCGTGCCGGAGAAGGAGCGTCACATGAACGACGAGCGCAACGACGGGCTCGAGCCGCTCTCGGCCGACGAGCTCGCTGCCGAGGGCGTCACCCCGCTCCCCGACAAGGAGGTCGCCTCCATCCTCGACCTCAACGCCGACCTCAACCTGGGGCTGGGGCTCGTCGCGCCGGTCGACCTCGGCGTCGCCGCCAACGCGAACGTCGCCGCCCCCATCGAAGCATCGGCGGGCGCGAACGTGCTGTCGGCCGGGTCCACCGCCGTCGCCGGTGCGGACCAGAGCGCGGCCATCCAGCAGGGCGTCTCGGCCGACGCCATCGCGAACTCGCACCAGGTCAGCGACATGGCGCCCGCCGCGGACACCACCGCCGCACCGGCGCCGAGCGCCCCCGCCGCGACGTCCGGCTCGCTCACCGACGGCAACCTCCTGAACGTCGACATCAACGCGGCGGCGGATGCGCACATCGCTGCGCCGATCAACGGCGCCGTCGCGGCGAACGCCAACGTCGCTGCGCCGATCGACGCCAGCGTGGCGGCGAACATCGGCTCGATCGACAGCCAGGCCGCGGCCGTGTCGCACCAGGACGCCACCATCGTCCAGAACATCACCGGCAGCGCGGATGCGACCGCCGGGCAGGAGTCGAGCATCCAGCAGCCGCCGGCCCAGCCGTGATCCGCCGGTGACCATCACTCCGGATCCCCCGCTCGCGCAGGGCGAGCAGCCCGAGCAGCCCGACGCGCCCGACGCGCCCGGCTCGTCGGCGGTCGCTTCCAGGCGGCGGGACGACATCCCGAGGCGGGCGCAGGGCGTCGAGCTGATCGGCGCCCTGCGCGGCTCGGGGTACCGCGAGCCTCCCTCCCTGGCACGGCGCGCGGACGGGCAGACCCTCCAGCTGACGCCGCTGCTGTTCGCGGTGCTCGACGAGATCGACGGTGTCCGCGGGCTCGACGAGATCGCGTCGCGCGTGTCGGCACGAACGGGACGCCTGGTGCGCGCCGACGATGTCGCCCAGCTGGTCGACACCTCGCTGCGCCCGCTCGGCCTCCTCACGCGGCCCGACGGTTCCGAGCCGGAGGTCAAACGCTCCAACCCCCTGCTGGGCCTGCGGCTGCGCCGTGAGATCGTCGACCCGGAGGTGACCCGCCGGATCACCGCGCCCTTCGCCCGGCTGTTCCACCCGCTCGTGGTCGTGCCCGTGGTCTGCGTCTTCCTCGCGGTGTGCTGGTGGCTCCTCCTGGTGGAGGGGCTGGCCTCGGCGACCTACCACGCCTTCCAGGACCCGGGCGTACTGCTGCTGGTGGTCGCCGTCACCGTGCTCTCGGCGGGCTTCCACGAGTTCGGGCATGCGGCGGGCGCGCGCTACGGCGGGGCCACCCCGGGCCGGATGGGGGCAGGGCTCTACCTGTTCTGGCCGGCCTTCTTCACCGACGTGACCGACTCGTACCGGCTGGGCCGCGCCGGACGCGTGCGGACGGACCTGGGCGGGCTGTACTTCAACGCGATCGTGGCCGTTGCGATCGTGGGCGTGTGGTGGGCCACCCGCTGGGATGCGCTCCTGCTGGTGGTGCTCACCCAGCTGCTCCAGATGCTCCACCAGCTGCTGCCGATGGTGCGCTTCGACGGGTACCACGTGCTCGCGGACCTCACCGGAGTGCCCGACCTGTTCCAGCGCATCCGACCCACCCTGCTCGGGCTGCTGCCGTGGCGGTGGCGGCGGCCGGAGTCGCGCACGCTGAAGCCGTGGGCGCGGGCGGTCGTGAGCGTCTGGGTTCTGGTCGTGGTTCCGATGCTGCTCTTCTCGCTGGTCATGATGGTGCTGACCCTGCCCCGGGTGATCGCGACGGCCGTCGCGGCCGCCGTCGGGCGCAGCCAGCTGCTCGCCGGAGCGTTCGCGCACGGCGACGTCGCCGGAGGTGCGGCGCAGGCCGTGCTCGTCGCCGCGATCGCGCTGCCGGTGCTCGGAACGCTGTACATCCTGATCCGGCTCGGGAAGTCGGGCCTGGTCGGGCTATGGACGGGGACCCGCGGCCGTCCGGGTCGGCGCGGAGCGGCGGCGGCGCTCGTGCTCGTCCTCACCGCCGGTCTCGCGTACGCGTGGTGGCCGGCGCCGCAGACGTACCGCCCCATCCAGTCGTACGAGCGCGGGACGGTCTCCGACATCCTCGCCCCGGCGTCCGCGCATCCCGGCCGGCTCAGCGCGGGCGCGGCGGGGGAGGTGCAGACGATCTGGCCGGAGGGCGTCTCGCGACCCACCGCCGACCATCCGCAGCTCGCCACCGTGCTCGTGCCGCGCGACGGACGCTCACCGTCCTGGGTCTTCCCCTTCAGCAAGCCGCCCGCGCCCGGGGCCGGCGACAACCAGGCGCTCGCCGTCAACACGACCGACGGCTCCGTGCTGTACGACGTGGCCTTCGCGCTGGTGTGGGTGACGGGAGGCCAGTCCGCGACCAACTCCAACTCCGCCTACGCCTTCGCGCACTGCTCGGGCTGTACGACGGTCGCGGTGGCCTTCCAGGTCGTGATCGTCGTCGGTCAGTCCGACGTGGTCATCCCGCAGAACCTCTCGGTGGCCGCGAACTACGGATGCGTGGACTGCGTGACCGCGGCGGTCGCGCATCAGCTCGTGCTGAGCGCGGGGTCCACGCCCGACAGTGCGACGATGAGCCGCATCACCGCGCTCTGGGCGCAGATCATGGCGTTCTCCCGGACCCTGGACGGGCTGTCGCTCTCCGAGGTGCAGGCCCGGTTGCTCGGGTACGAGCAGCAGCTGAAGGACATCATCTCGCACGACCCCGCCGCGGTCCCGGCCGGCGGGTCGGGGGCGACGCCGGCGCCGGTCCCCACCGGTACGCCGTCCGCCCCGGGATCGGGTGGAGGCGCGACCACCGCGCCCACCGCACCCCCGGCGCCGTCCACCTCCGCTCCGACGAACAGCCCCGAGGCCACGCCCGCACCCACCCCAGCGCCGACCGCGCCCCCCGAGCAGCCCACTCCCACCCCCGCGCCCACCTCGACCCCGTGACGCGCGAATCGCCGCGTGAGATTTGGCGCAAATCGTGGTTGTGAGGGCGTCAGAGCCGCGATTTGGCGCAAATCGTGCGCGGGGGAGGGTCAGGGGCGGAGGTCGGCGATCGTCAGGGCGGCGTCGATGAGGCCGAGGTGGGAGAGCGCCTGCGGGAAGTTGCCCCAGAAGGTGCCGTCCTCGTCCATCATCTCGGCGTACAGGCCGACGTCGTTGGCGCGGGCGACGAGGTCGTCCATCAGCTCGGTCGCGGCCGGGATGTCGCCGGTGCAGGCGAGCGCGGCGGCCAGCCAGAAGGAGCACGCGACGAAGGGACGCTCGCCCTCCGCCTCCGCTCCGGTGAAACGGTGGAGCAGCGAGCCCCGGCCCAGCTCGCGGCGCAGCGCGGCGATGGTCGAGCGCATCCGCTCGCCCCGGTCGAAGCCGCTCGGCGCGTGCAGCAGCACCGACGCATCCAGCTCGTCCTCGCCCGCCACCATCGTGTACGCGCCGAGCCGCTCCGACCAGCAGTGCTCGTCGACCCAGGCGTGGATGAGCTCCGACTCGCGCTTCCACCGGGCCGGGTTGCCGTCCGCCTGCCCGAGCGCGGCGAGCTCCTGCGCCGCCTGCAGCGCCTGCCAGCAGCCCATCTTCGAGGACGTGTGGTGTCGCAGCTCCGTCAGCTCCCACATGCCCGAGTCGGGCTGCCGCCACTCGTCGCACACCCGGTCGGCGACGTCGGAGACCAGGCGCCGGGTCGGCACGTCGAGCACGTTGCCGGCGGAGGCGTACGCGAGCGCGACGCTGAGCAGGTCGCCGTACACCCCGAGCTGCAGCTGGTCGGCGGCGCGGTTGCCGGTGACGACCGGTCCGATGCCGCGCCAGCCGGGGACGTCGTGGCGTTGCGGCTCGGCGGAGGACGCATCCCGAAGCCCGTACAGGATGCGCAACTCGCCCGAGCCGCCCTTCACCGCCCGCAGCAGCCACGAGATCGCGGCGTGCGTCTCCTCGCGCAGGCCGAAGCGGGCGAGCGCGCGGAGCGTGTAGGCGGTGTCGCGCACCCAGGCGAACCGGTAGTCCCAGTTCTTGCCGCCGCGCGGCGTCTCGGGGAGGGAGGTGGTCGCCGCCGCCGCGATCGCGCCGGTGGGCGCGTAGAGCAGCAGCTTGAGCGCCAGAGCGCTGCGCTGCACGGCGTCGGCCCACGGCCCGTCGTACGAGAAGGTGCGCGACCAGAGCTGCCAGTTCGCGACCGTGCGGTCGATGCCGATGTCGACGTTGCCCGGCTGGGGCAGGTGCAGGGGCTCGTCGTCCGTCGCGACGACGGTGAGGGTGCGGCGGCTGCCTTCGGCGACGCGGATGCGGCCGCCGAAGCGCGGGGCGTCCGCATCCTGCTCGGCGTCGTCGAGGCCGGTCACACCGACGTTGACCGTGCCGATGCGGAGGATGCGGCTGCCGTCGATGTGCTCCGCCCAGGGGCTCGCCAGGCCGAGCGCCGTTCCGGGCTCCACCGACCAGTCCATGACGACCGTGCCGGCGACGCCCTCGATGCGGCGGGCGAACTCCAGCCAGGGCAGCCGGCCGGCGACGCCGGTGACGAGCGCGTCGGTCACCCGCACGGTCCCGGTCGCGGTCGTAAACGTCGTCTCGAGCACGTTCGTCCCCGGCAGGTACCGCCGGCGCGCGGTGAAGTCGCTCACCGGCCGCAGCGTCATCCGGCCGCCGCGCTCCGGGTCGAGGAGTGCGGCGAAGACCGGCGGCGAGTCGAGGCTCGGGATGGGCAGCCAGTCGACGGTGCCGGTGTGGTCGATCAGTGCGACCGTCCGGCCGTC